>ERZ825159.31-NODE-31-length-176785-cov-21.777853_pt1 | contig 176785 bp, 134 predicted proteins | sample MGYA00519932_ERZ825159 | MGnify/ENA primary metagenome ERZ825159 (study PRJEB31778, sample SAMEA3449191) | human gut metagenome | biome: human gut; feature: human-associated habitat; material: faeces | place: United Kingdom | collected 2010/2012 ... | reverse complement strand
GCGGCGATGGTACTGCACTCGAGAGGGTGTGGGAGAGTAGCACGCCGCCGCTTCACATGTTGGGCCTCCCGGTCGAGCCTTTGGCTCCCGGGAGGCCCATTTTTTCATGCTCTTTTTCCGGGCTTCCCGGCGGGCGTCGCTCCAGGAACCCTTTTTTCGTATCTTTTCCCATGCTTACCGAATCCCGTTGCCTATTGGATTCCATCGGCGGCAATATAGCATCTACAGTGTGCGAAATAAGAAGTATCCGTAGTAAAGGCAGCCGATCGCTCATACCTGTTGCACAACCTTGACACGTATGCCCAACTCTGCAAACCAGCAGTGCGACACGCCGATTTGGCTTTTTGCTGCTCCTGTTGTATTCTAGTCAAGTTGCGTTTCACGGATAGACACCGGGAAGCGTTGCATAATTGGAGAATTCGCCTAGTGGTCTATGGCGCACGCTTGGAAAGCGTGTTGGTGTAACAGCCTCACGAGTTCGAATCTCGTATTCTCCGCCCGGATTGGAACCCTGGAAACCGTTGGAATCATTCGGTTTCTGGGGTTCCTTCTTTTCCACTCCGTTTTCCGGTTCCTTCCAGATTCCCTCCGAATGCTTCTTTCATTGGCCTCGGTTTTTTGAATCGTCCCGTATCGCAAGTCTCGCGTGTACGGGCCGGCATCCAGGAAAGTCTCTGATTGCCATGCTGCGGCTTATTGGTGCCAGTCTGTGGTCTCAATAATGGGATTGTTTGCCCTCATATGTCGATATTTGATTGCGATTCGGTGGGGGAGTTGCGTACATCGTCGTTTTACGCGCACTTTTGCGCTGCGCTACGTTACGCTCGAAATCGTGACGTTGAGAGAAAGAAGCACGACGATGGTTGACAAGACGGCTGCCGGCAGCCAGCAGACTGACCAACGCGATGCTGATACTCGTGACTCTCTGGCGGCGCTTGCCCGACGCCGTTCGAATTCATCGCCAATCGTATTGCAGAGTGATGTGCAGGCCGCTCCGCAGGAAAAGCAGGAAAAACAAGAAAAGCAGAGCGAAGCTGGGTCTGCCTTGCAAACGGGCGAGGATGCGAATGATGACGCGAATCGTGCGGAAGAATCGCAAACCGTGAAAGAAAAAGACGCTGTGGATGGTCCTGATAATACGCAGCAGCCGCAAATGGCATCCATAAGCGCCATCACAACGCAGGTTTTGCCACCAAGCTTTATTCCGACCGCAACCGGTCGTATTCGTCCCGTAACGGGCGCTTTTCCCGCAGTTCAGTCCGCTTCGCAGACGGAACAGGCGCAGCGCAGGCGATCCATCCGCTCGTTGGCCGCGGGGTCGTTGCGTAGAACCAACATCGGCAATGCTGAAAAGGCCGGCGATGTGGGGAGCGCGGGTAGTACCGGACGGACGGCGGGGAATGGCGATACGCCGTCGCCGCGAATCGCCAGCAGTGCTCCCCATTATGCGAATTGACCAGTGGACTGATCAGAACGGCCAACGTAACAAATCAGTGGAAATACTGGACATACGCACGGTACGCGCGCTTCGCGCTGCATTGTGCGTCGCTGTACTACGTCATTCCAATTGAATCGCAACAATGCGTATAGCAGATGAAAAGCACATACGAAAAACGCGCATGAAAAAACGGTCCCGATATATTCGAGACCGTTTTTCATGAGTCGATGAAGCAAACGCTGTCCGGCAGCGAGCCGGCTCAGTCTTCGCTGGTTTCGCGCTTATACTGCACGAACGTCTTCATGGCGTAGGCAAGGCCGGCAAGCAGCAGAATGGCTGCGCAGGCAAGGGAAATGCCGATGCCGGTTTGTGCAAGCTGTCCATATTCCGACTTGGTCAGCGCGCCGGTGGACGCGGCGGTTTGATCGCCGGAAGCTGCGACGGATCCAGTTGCAGCACCATTCGCGCCAGTGCCGGCAGCCGTGCGCACAGTGCCAGTGGTGCCGTTGACTCCAGTAACGGTCGTACCGGCATTCGTTCCAGCCGTGATGCCATGCGTGCCGGTAGCAACGGATGAGCCGCCCTGCTGACCCGTCTTGGAGTTCGCGTCCTTCAACGCCGCGATGAACGACTGATGCCACTGGTGGCTGCTCGCCGCGAACGCGTCATGCCTCGTCTTGAGTTCGTCGTGGGTCTCCTTCATATCGGCATGCATCTGGTTCAGATGGGTCTGCGTGTCCTGCATATCCTGATGCAGAGTGTCGTGGCGCTCCTGACCACGCTTGACCGCGCCATCGATCGCATTCTTTATATCCTCGCGGTCCTCCTGGTAGTTCTTCCAGGCCTGCTCGCCGTACTGGCGAAGCGCGTCGGCGTCCTCGTGCGCGTTCTGATGCAGCTGCTCGGCGTGCTGCTTGGCGGTTTCCATATCCGACTTGATCTGCTGATTCGTCTTGTTCAAGTGCTGCACGGCCTCGCACGCCTGATCGGTGCACACGGCCATATCCTGGTCGATCTGCCCGCTGATGGCGGTGCTGCCGGCCAATCCGTCCGTAGACGGTGCGCCTTCACTGGCCGAAGCCGCGGAAGGCAGGACGGCCATGCCGATGGTTAATATTCCCGCCGCTGCAGCTGCTGCAATACGATTCCTCATGGTGATTCCTCTCCTGCGCACGTTTGCATTCGATCTGTGATTGTGCGCTCGCGTTCGTTCCGTATGCCATAGTAGGAGGGGAATGTGCCTAAATAAACCGGTGGAAAAATGACATTTGTCTAGTTTCTGCGATGCTGCAGCAGTCTTCATAGTTTAAGCGGGAAACCAGAATCCAAACCAGAAGCCGGAACAGCCTGCTCAAAACATGACCAAGCAGGCCAAGCAACGGCTCAGACCGCCCGTACTTATCCCGCCCGTATTGGTTTATCTAGCGGCGGCCCCCAACAAAGATCACTCAACAATAGTGATGAATGGGCTAGCCGGCAGATTAAAGTCGTTGTACAGCATGCTCGCGCACTTCGGATTGCCACTGAACAGGTAACGTACCTGGCTCATGGCGTTGAGATCGTTCAGTATTGAACCATCGGCTGCGGTGAGCAACACCTGATTGCCCCTGATAGTGGCATTGGCCGCCTGCCATTGACCGGAATAATTGGCGACCTCAAACCCCTGCAATGCCGTAGTGGTGGGAGCGGCGATATTGCTGATACCGCTTAACGGGGTCGCTTTCGGAGCGCTCTTATAGTTTGGTGCGATTGCGCTCGCGGTTTTCGAATAGTTAGGTTGCATGGCTTTCAGCCTGCTTGCGGTGCCGTTCCGGAAAGACAAGGCGATTGCGCCGTTCGCAGTGTGCCGGGCATGTTCGATAAGCGGTCCGTTGGGTACGGTGGTGCCGTCTTCCATGGCGAGATATTGCGCGGCCATGCGTGCCCCGAGAATATCCTTGCCGAGCGGATGGATTAGCGCGGATGTGCCCTTGTCTGTGTCAAGGGAAACCGTCATCGCCACGTTTGACGAATCGTGCAGGTTGGTGTTGCCGAGCGTAGTCCGTTGCGCTTCTCGCACGTTTTGCGTGTACTGGTAGTTTGGCCAGCGCGCGAGCTGTACGTACAGGAACGGCAGGTCCTTGCGTCCGAACACGTTACGGTACTGGTTGATGAGCGTGGTCATTTGCGATTCGTATTGCAAAGCAGTTCCGTAATTATTGGCGTCATCGCAACCTTGATACCACAGCACGCCCGCCACATGGAATCCCTTCAACGGCGCGATATGGTTCGCATAAATATCGCCGCCTTGTACATGCCGGCGAATAGGCGTGCCACCCCACGCGGTCTGGATGATGCCAATCGGCACATTGGGGTGCTTGGCGCGCAACTGCATGGCGAATTGCTGAGCCAGATAGCTGAGGTGCAGTGAATTTGTGGAATCTGCAGTCAGCCATGCATCGGCGCTCTGATTAACAGCGGACAGTGGAAAATCAGTGTCTTCAACATCATGATTTGCGATGACAAATTTCACGCTGTCATCTACGAGCGGTTTCGGCAAATCGCCTGTCGTGATTAGTCCATTGCCAAAATTGTAAGTAGCGTTTTCGTAATACTGCACATAGTTGAGTTCCATATTCGACTGGCCAGCGGCTACGAAGACGTCTCCCACATACACTTTGGCCAGTTTCAGCACGGTTTTGCCGGCGTACTGCACTTGCAGCGAATACGGATTGAGACTTGCCTTTTGCGCGCTCAGCGTGCAGGTGAAACTGCCGTTTTTCGCTACCTTTGCCTTGACGCTCTCGGAGGTTTTGCCTTGCGTAAGTGTCGCTGACAGTTTCGAAACGTCGATGGGGTTGCTTTCCGTGGAGCTGACGTTGCCTTTGACTACGATTGGCTGATCGCGCTGGAACACCATATTGTCCATGTAGTACGAGGGCAGCTGCACATCAACAGTGGCCGCAGTATGGGCGGTGGCGGTGGATTGCGATCCGGTTTTACCGGTTGCCGTTCCGTTGCCCCATTTGGGGCCGCACCCGACGATGATGGCAACGACTATTCCTACGGTTACGATAACGGCAAGTGCCGTTCTTGCCAATCGTTTCGTATTCAATTCTGATTTGCCTTGTTCTTTGTCAACGCCCGCTCGAAGGTTCTGGCCTGTTTGTCATATGCGGCTCGTTCGGTGTTGGCTTTGCTGGTGGTCCCGGACGGGTCGGCTTTGCAGTCAAGCGCCTTCGGCGATTTGACTTCTTCCTGATACAAGGTGCTGAGCTTTTCCAGATCATATGAGGAATCCATGCTGGAAAATGCGTCGACAATCTTTCCCTTGAGCTGGAAATCCTTGGAATATGAAGCGTTCATGGCGGCAACCGCGTCTCTGCAGTCGTTAATGGCATTCAGTTCGCGCATTTTCTGCGATGTTCTCACGCCCATGACGCCGAAGACCACAATGCATACCGCAACGACGATAACGGCTACGATGATGGAACGGCGAATCAAGTTCTTGACATGGTTATGCACCCAAGTGTCGCCATCTTGCACGCCTTGCGATATGGCGATTTGGAATGGATCTTTGGTGTTTGTTTGATAGGAAACCCCTGATGCGTCTGTTTCAGGCTTTCCGTTGCGATTGGTGATGTTAACGGAATTGTTGGATTTGCTGGTCCCGACGGTCGCGGTACTGCTGAAAGTCCGGGGCTTGCGGACGTTACTTGCTTGACTGTCAGCTTTATTTGGCTGCCTTTCGTGCCGTGCCATGCTTCCCTCCAGGAGTCCGTGATACCGTTCTGATGTTGTCTATTGGAGGTGGTCCGACAAGGTCCTCTGTTCCCAAATGACAATACATAAGGTATGTTACCCGTTCCACTTCCGAATGCCAGCACTTCATGTTGTGGCATATTCGGTAAATGTGAAGTTTGGTCTGGAATCCAGCTGCTTTATTTTGAGTGGGGACATCTCAGAATACACTTAAGTTTACGTGTGCAATTGCGTCAACGAGTGAAAATGCGTTTTGTGAGAGAGGCTGACGATGATATCGCCGAAAAGCTTGATGAAGATTGCGACCACCGCTTCCGTGGTTGCAATGACGGTTTCCGTTGCCGTGGTGCCGGCTTACGCCATGCAGGATATTGCGATTGAGGATACACCGAGTTCTTTTGCCGCAACTGTGGATGATGTGCAGAATTCGTCAAACAGCATGCCGGACAATCCGAACGCGACGCTGCCGGAAACGGTAAGCGAAAACATTTCGGACGATTCCACTGTGGTTTCGGAGAACCTTGCGGTTACGCCGGAAGGTGATGTACAGAACATTGAGACCGGCGAAACCGTGACGGACGCTCAGCTGGTCGGCACGCAATCGCAGCAACCTGATCCACTGGCCAAAACGGATGGCGAATCATTCATTCCGGTGAGTGCCTCGGATGTGAAAGATGCTGTGGAACAACCTGTGAAACAGTCTGCGGAGCAGTCGTCCTTGAAGGGTGGCTCGACTGTCCGGCTCACTAAATTCGAGAGCAACGAATACGGAGTACACTGGGGAACCTACAACGGAACAAAGGCGTTTTTCGATTATAGGAACAACCTGTTCGCCCAGCAGGCCAAGGGCGTGATTGATGTCTCTTCATGGCAGGGAGACATCGATTGGGCTAAGGCGAAAGCCGACGGCGTGGAAGGTGCGATCATTCGTCTAGGATTTGGATGGGGCAATGACGCCGATACCAAAGCGCAACGCAACATCAGCGAATGCAAGCGGCTGGGCATTCCGTTCGGCATCTATTGGTACTCGTACGCGGAAGATGCGGACGGCGCGAAACATGAAGGCAGCGATGTTGTATCCAAGCTCCGCCAGATGGGCGTGAGCCCCAATGATCTGAAGTATCCCGTGTACTACGACCTTGAGCGGTGGACATGGACCGGGCACACACCACCGACCGATCCGAACGTGTATAACGGCATCGCCAATGCTTGGTATAGTGCGTTGCAGTCCGGCGGTTACCAGAATCTTGGCGTGTACTCCTACACGAGCTACCTGCAGGGGCCGTTGAACAATGCGAACATCTACGCGAAAACACGTTGGGTGGCGCAATACGGTCCGCGGATGGAATTCACGGCGTTTGGCACTAACGATCGTGGCTGGCAATACACCAGCTCCGGCCAGATCAACGGCATCAGCGGCAATGTGGATATGAGCGCCTTTGGCAATAAGACTTACTCAGTGATAAAGCGTCTGGCTGGCAGTACGCGTTACGATACGATGGTGTCTGTTGTCTCGGAGGGCGCTTGGAGCGCTGGTGGGACGGTGATTGTAGCGTCGGGAGAGAACTATCCGGATGCTTTGTCTGCTTCTGGCCTAGCGGGTGTGTATGGTGCGCCAATTGTGTTGACGGAGGGTAATAAATTATCTCCTCAGGCCACTGAACAAATTCGCTCGCTGAGGCCCTCTAGAATTATTGTCGTAGGTGGTCTGTCAGTGATATCGGGCAATGTGCTGGTTTCATTGCAGGGTATTTGTTCAAAGGTAAGTCGTATAGCGGGTGCAACACGTACGGATACGTCATCCGCATTATACCGAGATGGTGGCAATGCTTGGGGATCTACTGCGATTGTAGTGTCAGCGGCAAATTATCCAGATGCATTATCAGTGAGTCCCTATGCATATGCAGAGAAAGCGCCGGTGTTTTTGTGCGATCCAGTTACAGGCTTGACTGATGAACAACGGGTGGCGTTGAAGAATTTTAAACGTGTACTGGTTGTAGGTGGAGAGAATGCGGTTCCATCCCGCTTCGTTCAGGATTTGCCAGGTGTGATTCGTAGGGCTGGTGCAACACGTTATGAAACGAGTATGGCGGTGGCTGATTGGGGATTATCTAATGGTCTTCGTGAGGATGCTATCGTGTATGCTGCAGGTTTGAACTTTCCTGACGCATTGACTGCGGGTCCATTGGCTGGCCGTAATGGGAGTGTGCTGCTTCTGGTGGATAGTTCGAGTAATTCAACAGTGTCGTATTCAGTGAAGTTCCGTGGAAAAACAACTAAGGCTTGGATCGTGGGTGGAACGAGTGCTGTAAGTCAAATGACTGCAAATCGTATAGCAGATAATCTTAGTATGCAATGACTTTGAGATTGATGTGTTCGTGGTGCCCGGATTTTACCTCATTGCAAATAAGAGAGTTGAACAGCGGATATTGACACCAGCATTGTGAGGATGGTGATATGTGGTCTCACAATGATGCCTTTAAGGAGCATGTTGTTATTCAAGTGTGAGTGATACCTATGCTCGGATATGTGAAACTAGGAATTCGGTTTCTAAAGAACGGAGTTTGGATGATATTTGGTATGAAAAATGTATGAAAGGGGTGATCCACGTATATTGATTGTTGTGGGTTTTTATCCTTGTAGTACAGTGCCAAATGTGATGGTATGAAGACTATCGCCAATGCGGGTAAGGATTATTGAATAATGGCGAGAAAAACTATTGTAATTATTGGCGGTGGTCCGGCTGGTCTTACCGCCGCTTATGAACTTTTAAAGAATAATGGCTCTGAGCAGTTCGATGTGACTGTTCTTGAGGCATCTGGCGAATTTGGCGGTATTTCTCGCACGGTTCGCCATAATGGCAACCGAATGGATATTGGCGGGCATCGGTTCTTTTCCAAAGATGACCGTGTGATGAGCTGGTGGAAGACTATCCTCCCTCTTCAAGGTGCACCTTCATACGATGATAAAAAGCTCAACCGTGCTCATGATATGGAACCAGGCGGCCCGGATCCGGAAAAAACCGACGAAGTAATGCTGAAGCGCCATCGCGTTTCGCGTATTTATTGGCATGGTAAGTTTTTTGACTATCCAGTGAGTCTGAAGCCGCAGACGCTTAAGAATATGGGATTCATCCAGACTATGAAGGTTGGTTTCTCCTACCTGAAGTCTCTAGTGCATAAACTTCCAGAAGACAATCTGGAAAACTTCTACATCAATCGTTTTGGTAAAGCTTTATACGGTATGTTCTTCGAAGGGTATACCGAGAAGTTGTGGGGGCGTCATCCGTCTGTCATCTCTGCCGATTGGGGATCGCAGCGTGTAAAGGGCATCAGCATCATGGCCGTGCTCAAGGATGCGTGGAATAAGCTCATCGGTAAGGAGAAGAAGGCCGGAGAAGGCGAAACTTCCTTGATTGAGGAATTCTGGTATCCGAAGTATGGGCCTGGTCAGCTTTGGGAAACCGTCGCTAGACATGATGAGGAGTTTGGTGCCCATATCATCAAGCATGCTGAAGTCGTGAGAATCAATGAGACGTCTGATGGTCGCATTGATTCTGTTGTGTATCGCGATGTTGATGGTAACGAGCGGACACTTGCGGGCGATGAATTTATTTCCTCTATGCCGGTGAAAGATTTGGTTGACTCCATTGCTGATGGAAATCAATCCGCGCAGCCTGTTCCTGCCAAGATGAAGCAAATCGCTGATGGTCTTCCGTATCGTGATTTCGTGACTGTGGGATTCCTTGTCGATCATTTGAATCTTAAGAATGAGACCGATATTCCTACGTTAGGCAATCCGCCGATTGTTCCAGATTGCTGGATTTATGTGCAGGATACGAGTGTAAAAGTCGGTCGCATCCAAGTGTTCAATAATTGGAGTCCATATCTGGTCAAGGATGTTGACAATAAAGTTTGGATTGGACTTGAGTATTTCTGCAATGAGGGCGATGACTTTTGGAATATGTCTGATGCCGAATGCATTGATTTTGCTGCGAATGAGCTTGTGAAGATGGGAATCATCGCATCAAAGAACGACATTCAAGACGCTCACCGTGAACGTGTGAAGAAGGCATATCCAGCCTATTTCGATACTTGGTATCAGATGGACGATTTGGTTAAGTGGCTGGACTCCTTTGAAAACTTGTACTGCGTGGGACGGAATGGGCAGCATAGGTATAACAACATGGATCATTCCATGGTGACTGCTTTTGAAGCTGTTGGCAACATCAAGACCGGCCGCGCGGATAAGAAAAATGTCTGGAATGTGAATACCGACAAGGAATATCACGAAGAGAAGTAATCAGGAATGGGCATGATGTATGACGCATGTTAAGTTAGACCATGCCTATTCGTGTTTATCCAAATTCTGATTGCGATGTGCTTATGTGCAATGTGAAGGAAGACATAACATGCGCAAAGAAAAGTCAATTACACGTGTTTTATCTATGAAGCATATAGCGCTTGTGACGTTGGCACTATTATGTGGATTTGCTGCGGCGATTGTTGATGCTATCCGTATTCACGGGCACATGGTGTTCTCATTCCGATGCATGTGGTTCACTGGAGTGATTGCGCTGCTGTTTCTTGCCTTTGTGTTTATTGGGGAACGGTTTCTCGCTTGGTGTTCAAAAGATGGGGATAGGACTGCTGAACGGATGGCCTCAGTACGTGATTGCTTTTCCTTCTCTTGGGGACATAAACAGTTCTTTTTGACAACTGCGGTCATCGTGCTGTGCTGGATTCCATATATTTGGTTAACATATCCGGGAATATTATGGTTCGATACGGGCGAGCAGCTTATGCAATGGTTCCATCAGTCGAATATTTTTTCCGATGGTAGTTTTTGGTCCAACCATCATCCTGTATTTGACACTTTATTTTTTGGTGCATTCGCCCAACTCGGCAAGGTGCTTGGATCAGTAGATTTAGGTTTATTCCTATGCTCTATCGTTTTGGCATTGGCGGCTGCTCTTTCGCTGGCGACGGTCATCTTGTATTGCCGGCATATTGGCGCAAGCTGGCGTTGTTGCTTTGCGCAGTTGATGTTCTTTTCGTTTTTCCCGGTCATCCCCTGCTTTTCTATAAGTCTTGTCAAAGATACGGTATTCATGCCGCTATTCGTCTGGTACACGGTACTGTATGTGCAGATCGTACGGAGCAAAGGCGCGTGTCTTAAGAGCCCATGGCTATTTGCACTATTTCTTTCGCTATCTGTACTAGCAGCTTTAACGAAAAAAACCGGTTTGTACATAGTGCTTATCTGCTGCATCGCTTTGCTGTTTGTAGTGTTTCGTCAGTATCGCCTTCGAATTGTGGCTGTACTGCTGACTGAACTGCTTGTCATGGGCGTATTGGTTCCGAAAGTTGTTTTTCCCATGTTCCACATTCAGGAAGGTGGAAAACAGGAGATGCTCGCTGTTCCATTTCAACAGTCAGCATTAGAGGTGAAACGACATGAATGTGAGATGAACCCTGAGGATGTGGATGTCATTCACAAGATATTGGGAAATGATGTCGCTGATAAATACCAATGGTGGGCAGCTGATGGAGTCAAAGGCTACACTTGGGATTCCAGAAAGAATCAGTATCTTGCGCAATATGCGAAAGCATGGTTCCGCGGCTTATTGGAGCACCCTTTTACATATGTTGAGGCCTATGTGGCTTTGCAGGAAGGATGGTTAGGCGTTCCCACTTTAGGGAGTGCACAGAATCCTGAGGATTTGTCATTGCCTGTTTTCTTAACCGGCAGCAATCATACAAGTGTTGCGTATTCCAAGGAAATGGGATTAATAGAGCGAGGTAACATTAATCGGGTGACCATCGTTCAAAATAAAATAAACAAGCTTGAACATCTTCCTGTGCTAAATCTGCTTTTTTCTCGCGCTACATGGTCGACTTGGATGTTCTTGTTCGTTATATATGAATGGTTTAGACGATTCCGCGGCAAAAATTGGATCTGTATGATGCCATATATCGCGACTTTTCTTTTCTTGTGGATTTCGCCAGCGACGGTGACCGTTGAAGGCATACGTTATGTTCTTCCGATGATTATCATGACGCCGTTAATGTTCGGTATGCTAAGTATAAAAAAAGATATTTTTCGGAGTAGCCATTCAGTGATGGATAATTATACGTCTGAGTCTTCTGGGACGACTGCAAAACGTATTCCTGATGAATAGCCGCATCGTGTTGAGGCAAAAGAACGGCCACCGAAATAATAATGCAATGGCCATTATCAGGTAATACCTGTCCCTAAGATTGAATCGGAAAATGTCCAAATCCCTTTATCGGGCATGGTAATCCTACAAGATATATGTTCTACACATTATTGTTTGCTCCGATGATGATTGGCGTTGTGCTCTCCTTAACAAGAAAAGGGAATCAGTGCGAATAAGTTTTTTGGTTCACGTTGAGAGTGAACGGACTCAAAGGCAAGTTCGAGTCATTATATACAATGCTTGAACAGTTGGGATTGCTTTGCCATAGATATTGGATTTGAGCTATACGTTTCACTTCGTCGGAGTGGATACGAAGTGTATTGCCAGTAATAGTTGCGGTGGCGTTGTGCATGGCTCCGTCTCCATCGGCGACCTGGAATCCTGACAGCGGAGTGTTGGTAACATTTGCAATATTGTCGATTGTTGCACTGATTGTGTAATTCGGTTGCTTTGCTTGCAGCTTGACGGTTGTGCCTTCTTTGAAAGTGATAATGGCCGTTGACTTGTCGTCTGAGTCAAGATGTGCTTCCTCGGGTAACGGGCCAGATGGTACTGCTTTGCGCTCGTTTATGGCGATCCATTGGTTGGCCATACGTTGGGCAACGATTTCCTTGCCGAGTGGATGGATTGCCTTCGACGTTCCTTTGTCCGTGTCGATGGAGACGGTCATGCCAAGATTTTTATGCGATTCAATGACGGGATTGTTAAGCATGCCCAATTGGGTATTACGAACGATGGTGTCATAGATGTAACCGTAGCCGTCATATCTGGCAAGCTGCACGTAAAGGAACGGCAATGTAGCGTCATCAAATAGATTCCGGTAATCATTTATAAGTGTGGCGAAGGAAATGTCATATCGTAATGCCAGATCCATCGATCCGGAATCATCTTCACCTTGGTACCATAACACACCGGCCACGCCAAGTCCCTGTAATGGGGCAACACGACTTTTATAGATGTCTCCGCCTTTTATATGGTGAGATATAGCTGTCCCTCCCCAAGCGGTTTGGATGAATCCGATAGGTATATTCGGATATTGTTTACGAAGTCGTTGCGCAAAATATTGAGGAATATAGCCAAGATAGTTGACGTCATCTCCTGTGGCTGTAAGCCAGGATTTCTTTTCGAAATCTCTTAGTGGATAATTCTTTGTGTCGAGGACCTTATTCGGTGAAAGAAAATGGACATATTTGTCATTGATGCTGCGTGGAATATCGTTGCGTGTGTAGTGCAATGAGGTGCTTGTCTTGAAAAGCGAATCGCTTTTGAAATAGTCGTTGTAGTTTATTTCCATATTCGACTGCCCAGAAGCGATGAACAAATTGCCGACGTATACATCATTCACGGTTTTTACCATGGTGCCAGCCACCATAAATTTCATGGTGTATTGGGTGAGTGATCCTTTGATTTTAGGCAGCTGAACCGAGAACGTTCCGGCTTTGGAGATTCTTGATGAAGCGTTATATTGGTTTTTGCCTCCGCGTAAGGTGACTGAAACGGTTTTCCCTGACATGGATTTTGCTGTTGAACCGTTCAGGGTGGTGATTTTGTTCTGCTGCAAAACCATGCCGTCCATCACATAGCTTGGCAAAGTCAACTTGCTCCCGTTTTGATTTGTTTCCTTGTCTTCCGCAGCGTTTGCTGAAGCGCAACTGAATAGCAGAATAAATGCAAGTAGAATCGCGAAAGGGTTCCTGAGCACTCGGACAAATGATCCGGTGCGGATCCGTTTTGCAACGCAGATATGACTGCTCCTGAATCTATTTGCCATGCTTGATCTTTCGATACGTCAATGGGAGTTCATTGCTTTTATAGCCTAGGGGCGAGAGCGGATGCTGGGCTAACCCTCCGTCAAGAAGAGACGTCATTATTTGTTATGCTGAAGTGCGTATATCAGGAAGAAGGGAACGCCAGTCGATGACAGCGGAACAGTTGACCACGGAGCAGGGTTTTGCGAGTGGACGGAAAAACGACAAAGCGAGAACGCATTTTGTGTTTGTTGATGTATTGAACATCGTTTCCTGTTTTGCGGTGGTCTGCTTACACACATCTTTGGGTGTGTTCTCGCCTCAGAGAACCCGGTTATGGGCATTCCAGGAATTGATGCAGGCGGTGTTCATTTTTGCGGTGCCGATTTTCTTCATGGTCAGCGGTATGAATTTGCTGGATTATCGGAAGAAATATTCGACAAAGGTGTTTTTCAAAAAACGATTCGTACGAGTGGGTCGTGCGCTGATTTTGGGAAGCATCGCGTGTTATCTGTTGTTCGGCCTGCTTCCCGGTCTATTTTACGGAGCACAGTCAATCGCTGATAGCTTCGGCTTTGTCGATTTCTGCAAGCGGTTCCTTACCAACTCTATTATCGATATTTACTGGTTCCTGTATTCCATCATTTATCTGTATCTGTTGACTCCGCTGCTTTCAAAAATCGTCCATGACCGACGTCTCATGGTATATGCTATCGCATTGACATTGTTCTGCTCGATTCTCATTCCAGCGGCGAAGGCTATTGGCATCAATGAAAAATATTTCAGTCCATTGTTGAGCTGGCCGCTGTTCTCTTCCAGCGCCTTGTTGTATTTCTTGCTTGGATATTATCTGGAGAATTATGGCTTGCCGGTGCGATGGAAAGCTCCGGCCTGGGCAGTCCTATTCGTCGGGTCTGCGGCATTGATGTTCTTTGGAGGATTGTGCTGGAATGGCTTTTTCCAAGGAACGATGGGAACGGAGTACCGTAATTATCTTATCGGCACTTCCTCTCCATTATGCGTGACATCGGCAGTTTCGCTATTTATGCTTTGCAAAACGCTGGAGCCGTCTTTCCAGCGCGGTTCCGACAAGATGAAGCTCATGATCCGTAAAGTATCCAGCGTCTCACTGGGCGTGTATATGTTCCATCTGCTGCTTGTGAATCTCACTCTGGGCGGGCCGATCGGAGGGCTTATCACATTGGGACAAACTCATCCGTTCATTAAGGCCATTGTGGTTTATGCGCTTACCGGTATCGCGGTATACGTCGGCAAGTGGATTATTGCAAAAATAAAGCATCTGATGCTATTGAAATAGTTTAACGGAATTCCTTTCGTCGTTAATCGGAACGATTGATTTGGGTATGGTCACGCCCCGTGAGGCTTTTTTATTCTGAGGACTGATAATTTACTCGTCGCAACCATACCCTTTCCGAAAACTGACCACAAAGTGTGTTCTTGGGTGTCGTCAGTGACGGCCACGGGCCACACGTCCGATGGCCTTCACCACGTCACGGCGGCGGGAGCCGATTGGCATGAGTGGATCGACAATCTTGCGAATCGGGTTATCCTCTCCAACGGCGCGTTCGTGCTTTGGACGAAGTGCTTCTTCAGGGATTTTCGGTTCGTTCGCCTTCACCACGCGCTTGAGCAGACGCTCATAGAACGGGGTTTCACGTGCGTATTTCCAATAGATGGAGGCGAAATCGCAATCTGGATCGGTCCATGGCTTTTGAAAACCAGCGTAATGGATGATCTTCGGATTGTTACGCGACTTCATGTATGCATCGTAGATGTCGTTTGGCGCCTGTACGAAGAGGTTGCCGACACGTCCGCCACAGTCGTGCACCACGTTCCATTCCCATGGCAGATACAGCACGTTACCTTCGCAGTGCGCGTTGAGCACATCCTGGTCGTTGTAGATGAACTCGTCATTCGATGCGTAAGCGAGCCATTGCTCGATGGTGTAATGCTCACGCATCGCCTTGGTATTGAGCACCAGCACGCCAGCTTGGAAGTAATCGTAGGGGTTCTGCATCTTCAGCACGGTCTTCGCATAATTCATACGCTTACCATGCTTTACGTTCAAATTGCCAAGGAAATCGATATCGCGCACTGCGCCAAGCAGCTTGCCCTGTAAATCGATGTTGTAGAGTTTTGCGATATCACCGTTGATGATGATGTCGGAATCAAGGTACAGCACCTTGTCATAGAACGGCAGGACTTTCTGAATCAGGAAACGATAGTATGTTTCCACGCTGATATGCGCGTTGTTGGTGGAAAGATCATAGCCGGCAAGTTCTCGGTCCACGTTGGTAAATCGCAGATTCATGTTCGGGAACCGCTTGAAGAACACGCGCATACGTTCCTGCTTATCCCAAGCGATGTTGCGCTGCAGTACGGTGACATCGTAGAAATAGCTCGGATCAGCGTTCTTCATGGCTGAGTACACGGTAGTGGTCAGCTGCGGCACGTAATTGTCATCCGCCGCGAACACCACTGGAATGATCGGCTTATCAGTGACGTCAAGTGGTTTGAGCTGCTCGGCTGGTTCCGGATTGGTGAAGCGCACGCACTGCAGCTCCTTGAATTTCCAATTGGATCCGATGCGCTTGTGATGCATGAGATAGATATTCAGCAAGCGTTCGGAAAGATGGCCCGGCGTACGCAGTGCTTCCTTGCTGTACGTGCTATAATCGGTTTTCTTGTCGAATTCCTCAAGGATTGGGAACATCCATTCACAATAATCGAAGAAGATTTCCTTCTTCATGATGAACATATTGCAGAAGCACGCCTTGTTGCCATTGAAGAAATCCTGCGCATCCTCCTTATAATCAGGATACATGGCGCACAGAATCTGATAACAGCGCTTCAAATCGTCATCGTGCAGCAGGGGAGCGGCCTCCCACAATGCGCGCGGAGTGCCGTGCTTATCGATGATTTTTTCGAGATTGCCGAACGGTGTGGTGATGACATCATACTGCTTCACCACGTTGGCGATGTTTTCGTCATCCAGGCCATACTTCTTTGCCGCGGCGGCATCGATGTAGTCGTCCATGATTTCGCCGTAGGGATTTTCCTCATGCGGAGTGTCCGAGAAGTCGAAGTAACGGCGGTAATGGCAGAAACCGTAGTAGTCGGCGTCGATGTTTTTCCAAGCCCAATATTGCGTGGTCAGTTCGCAGTAACGTGGGTTGAGATCGGCGATATTCTCGCCTTCATCATCGTGGAATGCCCAGGGGAAGCGATAGTTCTTCGGTCCGACCTGCACCGGCTGCATGATGGCGCTGTCGAAGGTGTCAACGTTTTTGTGAGTGGTGACGAAGATGCGGATGTGTTGTTTATTGTATTCGTTGATAGTTTTCGCTGCTTCGATTCGTTCGTTGAGATCATGCATGTGGATGGATGCGAGTTGCTTCATCTCATGGAAACGAGTGACATCAGGTCCTTCCGCATTCTGCGGCAGCTTGCAATTGTTTGCGATATTGAACCATGTTTGCAGCTTGGAGATGCCGGGAGTGAAGTTTTCTTTGACGATTCGGTCATAGGCATCATCGCGCACGAAACGGTACAGTTCACGTCCCGTGATGGCCGGACCGAACACAGCCTCCATTTGCTTGGCGGCTTCCGCCTTTTCCTCTTCCGGAACCCTGACCTTCCAATCATTGGCAAGGATTTCGGTTGCCTTGCGTTGGAAGCCTTGTGCGCAATCACGAAGCATGTCGGAATGCTGTGCATCGGCAAATTCGTAGGCTGCATCGAAATCCGCCTTGAAATGGCCGCAATAACGGGCATACTTCGCTGCATCGATCATATTGGTGCCACTGATCCCGCGGCCATAGTAATACACGTATCCACGACATTCCTTGAAGGAATGGTAGCTGTTGGCAAATGCTGAAACCACGAAGCACTCGTAGCCGTCCTGAGAACGGCCTAGACGGTCGCGAGTCATGGCATTAAAAGCTTCCTTAAGCATGGAGGTCTTGTACAGACGCTGGGTCACACGCCAATCGACCTTGTAGCCACGAGTCTCATCGAAAATATCGCGGACAATGTCTTCTCCGGTGGAATCAGGCGTAGGAGTGTTGTTGAAGGTTTCGAAGGCCTGGCGCTCGTTTTCCAGTAGCTCGTTGGCGGCGACAACAGTAAGGCCATAATGCAGCACGTCCACTGGATGTTTGTCGATTTCCGCGGCGAGCTGTTCGCACATGTCCGGCTTGAGCGCGTCGTCGCCGTCCAGGAAGAACGTATATTCCCCCGAAGCGTTTTCTACACCGGCCATACGAGTGCGGTGCGTGCCCATATTCGGGTTGTTGGTGATGACTCGGATGCGCGGATCCTCTGTGGCTGCCCGTGCTGCGATCTCTCCAACATTGTCGGGGCTCGCATCGTTCACGACAATTGCTTCGATATCGGAGAAAGTCTGATTCCGTACTGAATCAAGACATTCCTGCAAGTAATCACCGACATTGTATGCGGGAATGACGATTGAAATCTTAGGCATTGACTCTTCCTTACTGGCCGCGGTCCTATTCGCTCGCTGGTAACAGTGTACTGTCTAACTTCGAAAAGCATACGTCAGGCTACTATGTGACAAGTGCGGAACAAACGTGAGGAGAGGATTGTGCTGTCTGCGGACTGGTTTCGGGTCAAGAAGAACAAGTTGCGTCGTGCGGGTACGCATGTTTTGCGCATGGTGAAGCCTCGGCACCCCCGGATTATCGTCTCCATGACCTCATATCCTGCACGCATCAATACCGTGCATCTGGCGATTCGTTCATTGCTTGCGCAAAAAGTATTGCCAGACAAAATCGTGTTGTGGCTCTGCAAATCGGATTTCCCGAATCGTGAGGCCGATTTGCCGCAGAGTTTGCGCGATATACTGTGGCACGACGTTGAAGTGCGCTGGGTTGATGATGATCTGAAACCGCATAAGAAATATTTCTGGGCTTTGCAGGAATTCCCTGATGATTACGTCATCACTACCGATGATGATTTGCTGTACCGCAATACGATGATTGGCGATCTGCTTGCAGCGCATGAAGCTCATCCTCATGCGATTGCCGCCGTGCGTACGCATTTGATTATGTTCAACGAGGACGGCTCCCGTACTAATTATGAGGATTGGATCTATGAGGCACCTCATTACCATCCTGCGCTTGTAGGTGTGCCGTCCATGCGGATTTTCGCCACGAATGGGGCAGGTGCGCTGTATCCGCCCCATGTGATGCCGCAAGAAACGTTTGATGCTGGGATGATTAAGAAAACCTGCCTGACTGCGGATGATTTGTGGCTGAAAGTCATGCAGGTCAAAGCAGATATTCCTGTGGTTGCGGCTACGGATGATCAACTGCTGAATTATGTGCCCGGCACGCAGGGTGAGGAAGCGCTATGCCATCAAAACACCGAAAGCGGCGTAAACAACATCGTGCTAAAGACAATTCTGGAAGAGCTGCAAGCCAAAGGTGTGCTGGCTGACGATTTCGACAAGCTCGTTGCTGATTCCATCCTAGATGCTCTGATTGTTTGAGTGGACGGTTCGAGACCGTCCACTCAAACAAATATCTCAGGCGTAGTGCCAACGAGGCTTGTTATCACCGGCGGCTACTTTGCAAACGATTAGCTTGCCATTCCTAGCGTCGTGATCCGTCTTATTCAGATCAGCTTTTTTGCAGAATTCACCTGCTTTATGAGTGCCATAAACCGGATCATTCGGTTTGGGCTGCGGATTGTCTGGTTTGGGCTGCGGATTAGGCGTTGGCTGCGGAGCGTATTCTCTGTCGCTCAGACCAAAGCTGCTGGAAATTGCATTGAACGTTGCCGGGCCAATGGCGTTCTGCCCGCCGAGGACGTACACGGACCCAACATTCGGCAGCATGGATGATGCGTTGACTGTTGGGGAGGAAGCGTTTTGGGCAAGCAGCAGCACTGTCTTATTGATACCGGCAAGGGCGCTTCCTGAAAGTGCGTCCGGGAAATTAGCTCCAGTGGCGTATACGACGCTAGAAGGATTAAGCGAGAGATTATTCAGCGTGAACATGCCGATTTCCAAGCTGGTTTCATAGCGAGTTGTTCCCTGTATCCTCGAGGTTGCAACGCCTATGGATCGGAGCTGCTGCTCGACGGATGAAGGAACCGCGTTTGTTCCGCCGACGATGATTGCAGATTGGAAATCCTTGAGCGCGGCAAGGGATTCTTCATCAAGCCCCGACTGAGAGCTCAGGAAGAAAGGCGCGGATTGCATGTATGAATATGGTGATGCGGAAAGCGCATCGGCAAAGTTAGCGCCAGTGGAAATAATGGCGGTCTTAGACTCCGCTCCGAGCTTGGTGAGTTCGCTATAGATTTGATATGCGGTATCAAAGCGAGTGTTTCCTGCAAGTCGTCTAATGGTTGCCGACGGGCGAGAAGCCTGGATTGCTTTTTCAGCGTTGTTTGAGACCGCGTTTGTGCCACCGATAATGTAAATCGTATCGGCATCAAGCCGATCAAGTTCGTTGGCTGTTGCGTTGGAAAGCGTTTTGGGGTCAGTGAGCAGAATCGGCGCATTGAGATGCCCCGCGAGGGAAGAGGCGGCAAGTGCGTCTGGGAAGCTGCTTCCTGATGCTACGACTGCGGCTTTGGATGCAGCAGAAGGGAATGCGGTCTGCGACACCATTGCCATGGTCTCATATCTGGTGCTGCCGGATATTCTGGTAATCGATGTGGCCGATGCATTAGCTGTCAATCCTGTCCCAGCAAAAGCGGCAGAGGCCAAGAAAATGCTAGATAACACAGCGGTGATTCTTTTGAAACGGGTGGCAGTTTTCCGGTTCACGGTTCTTCCCCTTTCCTCATTGATTGGTAATTGTCTAAAAGTATAGAAGGGTAATTCCTCTAGCGCGATTATCCTCCATTATGGGTGAGAGGACGGCATTGAATGGTACGACTTGCAAAACATGTGACGGGCTTTTTGGGAATGTTGATAGTTGTCGTTTTTCTTTTTCAAGGTGCTGCCACGGCAAGCGCGGATGAAGGGGAGAACGCGCAATCTGCGTTACAGTCGTTGGCTGTAATAAAGCAGACTGACGATTACCGATCGTCGGAACGTGCGGAATTATTCGGTACATGGCTTCACAGCAAGACTCTTGGCGGTAATGCGACTACCCGAGACGATATTTTGAGCCGTGACCTGAAGAATGTCACATATACCAATGATCATCATGTCGCGACAGGCGTCCTGAATGATCCCTATACCGGCGAGACAATCGCATTTCAGCGCGGACAGGGCACTTCGAATGCGGTACAGATAGACCATGTCGTTGCTGTCGGAGAGGCATATGAAAGTGGTGCCGATTATTGGACCAAGGAGCAACGTGTCGCTTATGCGAATGATCCATATGTGCTACTTGCAGTGAAGGGGTCCGCGAATGCTTCCAAGTCAGACAAGGACGCTGCGCACTGGCTTCCAGGGCATGGCTATGATTGCGCCTATGTCAGCAGACAGATAGGTATTAAGCAGCATTATCATCTAGCGGTGGATTCTTCAGAGAGAAACGCTATGAAGTCATCTCTTTCACAGTGTCCGCTTGGACAGACAGTTCCGCTCTACGACGGTAACAACGCAACGCCGAATACTCCGGAGCTTCCGTCTGAACCATCAAAACCCAATACGCCGTCTACTCCTAGCGAACCTACATCTGGTAAATTAGCTCGGCTATCCGGTATAACGCGGTACGACACCATGTCATGGATTGTGGACACCGCTTTTCCGGATTCCACGTCAACGGTAATTGTCGCTTCCGGGGAGAACTATCCGGATGCGCTGGCGGCGTCGGGATTCGCCGGAGTGCTGGATGCTCCGATTCTTATGACGGATCCTCTGTACCTCAGCAATCAAACAAAAGATCAGATCAGTCGTCTGAAGCCGGGGAAAATCATTATCGTCGGCGGGCAGAATGCAGTATCCAGGAACGTGGAGCAGTCATTGGTCCAATATGCCACAGTACAGAGAATTGGGGGTGTTACCCGAGGTGACACTGCTCTGAAACTGTACGACAGCGATGTCCAAGGCGAAGAGAATTGGGGAAGAACGGCGATAGTCGTTACCGGTGGAAACGGCTCATCTGGTTTTGCTGATGCTTTGTCTGTCTCGTCATATGCCTATGCGTCTAAAAGCCCTATTTTCCTTTCGGATATTAATTTCGGCCTGTCTTCCGAACAGTTGGAGGCATTGTCCAGCGGAGAGTTCGACAGAATCCTCGTTGTGGGTGGGCAGCACGCTGTTCCAGATTCGGTGATGAAGCAGATTAGAGATTCCTCTGGCTCTGCGGTATCCCGCATTTCGGGGGCAACACGTTATGAAACGAGCATCACGTTTGCCCAGCGGGTTTCTGAACAAGGAGATCTCCATATGAACAATGTGGTGTTTGCGACTGGTGCGAATTTCCCGGACGCGCTTGCGGCTGGTCCTTTTGCTGGGCGCAATAAGGCGATTCTGCTGCTTGCGGATCCGAATGGGAGCACTGCCGGTTTCGTCAAGCAGTATGTGAAGCAACACGGTGATGTTGACAATGCCTATATCGTCGGCGGAGAGAATGCCGTTTCTCGCAATACCGCGAACGGTCTTGCTGACGCCTTGGATATGCTGCGGCCATAGGCAGAAAACCGTAGTAACACTAAGAGGGGGCTGGCCATGATTTACATGGTCAGCCCCCTCTTAATGGTTTATGCCGTCATTGTGCGTGTTTGAGGCCGAGGCCGTCGGCTATGGCGTCCGCGGTGGCCCGGCTCACGGCGTTCTCGCCGCCGACCACGTACGCCCTGTCGACCTTGCCCCTGTAGTCCGCGGAGAACGAGACCGCGGGACTGTGCGCGTCGGCGACCAGGAGGGCCACGGCGCCGGCCCTGCCGGCGAGCGGCCCGGCCGCCAGCGCGTCGGGGAAGTTCGCGCCGGTTGCGTACACGACGCCGTCCATGCCCAGCCCGTGCCCCGTCGTCCATTCGGCGATCCGCTCGCTCGTCTCGTAGCGGGTCGCGCCGGACAGGCGCGTCACGCCCGGCAGGCCGGCCACGTGCCGCGAGGGCACGGCGTTCTCGCCACCCACGACCAGGACCTGCCCGAACGTCCCCAGGGCGGCCTTCTGCGCCCGGGTCAGCCCGGTTCCCGGATCGACCAGGAACACGGGGGCCTTCGCCGCGTAGGCGTACGAGCTGACGCTCAGCGCGTCGGCGAAGTTGCCGGACGTGGCCAGTATGGCGGTGGAGCCCCAGCCGGAGCCTTTCCGGTACAGCTCCAGGGACGTGTCCACACGCGTCTCGCCGGCCACCCGCTCCACATCGGGGCAGATGCCCCTCAGCGCGGCCACCACGCCGTCCGACACGGCCGCGCGGCCGCCGGCGACGATGATCCTGGACGGGGCGAGACTGGTCAGGCGCGCGGAAGCCTGGACGGACAGCGTGTTCCCGTCGGTCAGCACGATGGGGGCGTCCAGAACGCCGGCCAGGCCGGAAGCCGCCAGAGCGTCGGGATAGTTGCCGCCCGAAGCGACGATCACGGTGCCTCCGGATCTCCATCCGCCGGCCCCGACGATCCTCTCCATGGTGTCGTAACGGGTCGCGCCGGACAGGCGCCTCAACGCGGCGGGCTCCTTCGCCCAATGCGCGTGGAGCGTGACGTCGCCGGTCACCGCAGTGCCGAAGTCGTACTTGGATCCGCCGTCCCTGGACGTGTACCAGCCCTGGAACGTGTGGCCCGCGCGGGTCGGATCGGCCGGCCGGGACGCCTTGGATCCGTACCTCACCTTCTGCGCGGGCACGTTGGATCCGCCGTCCGAGTCGAACGACACCGTGTACGAGTTCACCGACCAGCGGGCGTACAGGGTGGTGTCCGCCGCTCCCATGGTCGTGGACGGGGAGACCTTCGTACCGCCGTCCCTGGCGGTGTACCAGCCCTGGAACGCGTAACCGGTGCGGGTCGCCGTGGGCAGGCTGCCGTACTGGCCACCATAAGCGACAGTCCTGGACGCTTCACTGGGCTTGCCGCCGTTGCCGTCGAACGTAAGCGTGTACGAGTTCACCGACCAATGCGCGTACAGGGTGACGTCACCCGTCACCGCAGTGCCGAAGTCGTACTTCGACCCGCCGCTCCTTGCCGTGTACCAGCCTTGGAACGTGTGGCCCGCGCGGGTCGGGTTGGCCGGCTGCGTGGCCTTGGACCCGTACCTCACCGATTGCGAGGCGACCGCGGAGCCGCCGTTCGAGTCGAACGACACCGTGTACGTGTTGACGGTCCAATGCGCGTACACGGTCGTATTCGCTGCCTCCATGGTCGTGGATGAGCTGACTTGGCTTCCGCCGCTCCTTGCCGTGTACCAGCCTTGGAACGCGTAACCGGTACGGGTGGCCGTGGGCAGAGTGCCGTACTGGTTGCCGTACTGCACCTTCCTGGACGATTCGGACGCCTTGCCGCCGTTGCCGTCGAACGCGAGCGTGTACGCATTGACGCTCCAATGGGCGTACAGGGTCGTGTTCGCTGCCCCCATGGTCGTGGACGGGGAGACCTTCGTACCGCCGCTCTTGGCTGTGTACCAGCCCTGGAACGTGTGGCCGGTACGGGTGGCCGTGGGCAGGGTGCCGTACTGGCTGCCGTACTGCACGGTCCTGGACGATTCGGACGCCTTGCCGCCGTTGCCGTCGAACGCGAGCGTGTACGAGTTCACCGACCAATGCGCGTACAGGGTCACGTCACCCGTCACGGTCTGGTTGAAGTCGTACCTCGCGCCTCCGTCCCTGGACGTGTACCAGCCCTGGAACGTGTGGCCGGCGCGCGTCGGATCGGTTGGCCGGGACGCCTTGGATCCGTACTTCACCGATTGCGAGGCCACAGCGGAACCACCGTTCGAATCGAAATTAACAGAGTAGGAACGAACCTTCCATTGTGCATACAGGGTTATATTCTGAGCGGCAAACTGAATGGTAGCGTTCGGACGATACGCAGTGCCGGTGCCGTCAGGCGATGTGTTCCAGCCGGTGAATGTGTATCCCGTACGGCTAAATCCCACGTTGGGGATAGTCGCGCTTTGTCCGATCGCACCTTGGATCGATTCCATGAAACCGGAGGTGGCTCCGTTTCCGGAGAAGGAAATGGTCGAAAGCGTGACTGTGATTTGCTTGGAGAAGCTGTAGCTCTGACGGTTCACAGTGATGGTCGCTGTGCCTGGAGCTTTTGCATGTAATGTGCCGTTATCATCCACGCTGATAACCGAGGGATTCGAGGATGTCCAAGTTCCGCGCAGCTCATAACGTCCATTTGCATATTTCAGTTTTACAGATGCGGCCTTGCTTGTTCCGGTGATCATTGTATCGGGAGCATTCCACGTAACACCTTGATCCATATGCTCGTCGGACATATTCACTTCGAAAGTGAAGGTGCCATCCAAATTCGTTGGCGAACTGCCTCCTAAAGCGGAGTCTGATGCTTCGCCGGCAAATACTGTTCCGTAGTAGGCTGCGCTGCTTCCTGCGAAGCCGTAATACTGGAAATCAGGGTTGATGAGTTCCTCATAATGCCCATACTGACCATAGGATTCTCCATTTAGAAAGTGGATATAATCGTCTTTTTCACTTGCCCAAAGGTCAATGGCCGAAGCAATGTCAGAGATTCCCCAAGCGAGGATCTCGCCGGAAGAGGAATCCTCTCCCACAGTTGCTTCGAAGCATGAATTTCCATCTGGACGCGTGTGGGCGAGATCCACATCGTAGGCTTCGATGGAACGTTGTATTGCGATTTTCTCAAGGGAATTCGACCATCCTGGGGAAAGATATTGTTCTTGAGAGATATTCGATGCCTTTAGATAGTCAGCTATTGAAACGAAATAAATATAGCCTGTTTCCGGATTGTAGTAACGAACCTTGATTCGACTGTCGTTGAGGGCGTCTTGACGCCATTGAGCCACCTTTTTCAATGCAGCCTGATACACAGAAGATTGATGAAGCGTATCAACGGCATATACGGTTGTGCCGGGTCCTAGATAAGTTCCAGTGACCGAAGAATTCTTGACTGAGCCATCAGAAATATGGAAATATTCTTCAATAAGCGAGCTCAACGATTGCGAGCCTGTCTCGCAGCCAACAAGATTGTTGTCTTTGTCTATCAGAACGATGAAGGGCCAAGATGCTTGATAGGAATCGGGATTAAATGTCTGATATGAATCCCATGCAAAATAGAGGTAATCCTTGTTCGAGGTGTCGGCAGAAGAAGCAAATCTCACGTTGCTGGTTTCCTGAGAAGCATATTGGGAGAATGAGCTACGATCGCTGTCGTAATCGAGTGCAAAGAAACGAACGTCCTTGTAAAGTTTCTTTTTAGAAAGCTGAAGTGCGGAATCCAACGCTTGATTCAAATAGTATTGGCCTGCCGGTGCGATAAGTGCCACGCGGTAGGTGTTCGCATATTCCTGATTCAGATGCGTGGTTGTACCGTCAAGATCATAAATCGGCAGATTCGGAGCTTTTGATGCGGCTCTGCTTGCCCTGCTGGCTCGACGGCCAGAAAGCGCCCTGTTTAGTGTGACGGTATCCGTACTCTTGTTCTCGTTGGTGGCTGCGGCACTATCGGTGATGGCAGTCGTGTTAGTCTCTTCAGCATATGCAGAGGGATTTATCACTGCCATTGATATGACAATGGCACAGCACGTTGCTATAGCTACAAGCCAACGTGGTAAATGTCGGTAGTCGGTTAACATGTGTTTTCTTTTCTCTTTCTTTTGCCAAAAAGAGCTTCCACCCTTTTTAGCATTCAATCTTACCTACTTTGGACGCATTGGGGGGAGCGTTTCCGAGATGGGCGAGGGATGGATATTGAATTTCCAGGAACAAATAAAAACCGGGAGCAAAGCACTGTGGTGTTGCTCCCGGTTAGGGTTTTCAAGTGACGGCTGTTTAATTGCAGGCGCTTGTGCCTAGTTCAGTGATTTGCAACGCATCGTCATTCAGTAGGCCGGCGAAATTCACCGTTCCGGGATTGCGCACGGAGAAATAGCAGGAATTCTCGTCACTGGTGAATGCAAGCTGTTCGAAATTCCTCAGATTACTTGTGTCGGGGATAATGCGCATGGTAGCGATGATTTTGAAATCGCCGTCGTTGAACAGATTCAACGGCAACGCGAAATGCACCTTGTTATGGCCGGTCTTATTGGCCTTGAACGAGACGCCGCAATCATAGGGAACGCCGCCGCGCTTTACATCCAATACCGACATGGGAATATAGAACTCGATGTTTTTGCTGTCTCGCAGATCATATTCGACATCGAACTCGAACGTGTCGTTGCAGGTGAGCATTTGTTCGGAAACGGGAACGACACGGAACATCGGTACTCGTTCGCTCAGGCCAAGCGGGTACTCGTTCTCGTCTTCGTCGTTCTCCTTTTCATGTTCTTTACGCTCCACTTTGAGATTTTCCAAGGTGTAGCGGTCGGCGACGTCGTTCTTGTCGCCAGATGCGATGATCTCGCCATCCTTGATGAGAATGGCCTTGTTGCAGTATTTCTTCACCGCATCCATGGAATGGGTAACAAGGATGACGGTCTTGGTCGGATCCTTCTTGATCTCAGCAAAGAAGTTGTCGCATTTGCGCTGGAACGCTTCATCGCCCACGGCGAGCACTTCGTCGAGCACCAGAATGTCGCCCTGTGCCTTGATGGCCACAGAGAAGGCAAGACGCACCTGCATGCCGGAAGAATAGTTCTTGAGCTTTTGATCCATGAAGTCTTCAAGCTCAGCGAACTCTACGATGTCGTCATACATCGCATCGATTTCAGCACGAGTGAAGCCCAACAAAGCACCGTTCAGATACACGTTCTCGCGTCCGGTCAGCTCCGGGTTGAAGCCCACACCGAGTTCGATGAACGGGACCAGTTTGCCCTTGACGGTGACCGATCCGTGCTCAGGAGTATAAATCTGCGAAATGATTTTCAACAGCGTGGACTTGCCGGAGCCGTTACGCCCGACGATGCCGAAGAAATCGCCTTGATGCACCTCGAAATTGATATCGCGCAGTACGTGCTGTTCGGTATAGCCTTTAATGCCCTTCGTCCAGTTCAGGAATGCCATCTTCAGACCGGTGGCCTGCTCGGTAGGCAAGCGGAACATCTTGGCCACATGATCGACCTTAAGCACCACAGGGCGCTCGTCTGCGTTCTTCTCTTCAGTCATTGCAACCTCAGCCATAAATCAGAGCACCTCCGCGAACTTGGAACTGTACTTGCGGAACACGTGAATGCCGAGCCACAAGATGACGGCGGACAATACGTAAGGCAGCAGGCACAGCAACTTGTTATCGACCATGGTCCACACGGTTGGCACGTATTCCGGGGAAAGCAGGTTGTGACGGATATCCATAATCACCTGCGTGGAAGGATTCAGCATGAGCAATTTTGCCGCCCAGGAGAACTCCGGATTATTCGCCACCATGGAAATCGGGTAGATGATAGGAGTCGCATAGAACATGGCCTGCAATACGACTTCCCAGATATGCGCCACATCGCGGAAATATACGAACAGGGAAGCGAGCAGCAATGCCACGCCAAGACCGAGGCAATACAGCTGGATGATGCTGAACGGCACAAGTAGCACGCGCCAAGTGTAGTGCGCATGGGCGAAGAAACCGAACAGAATCACCACGCACAGGTTGATGCCCAGCGAGATCATGGAACCCATCGTGGTGGACGCCACGATGATGTAATTCGGGAAGTGCACCTTGCGCAGCAAATCGCCACGACAGACGATGGACTGCATGCCCATGCTGGTCGATTCCGAGAAGAAGCTCCACAGGCAGGTGCCACACAGCAATGAAATCGGGAAAGTCGGGGTGCCATCGGAGAATTTCAGGAACTTCACGAACACCACATACATCACGGCGAACAGCATCAACGGTTTCAACACAGACCACACCATGCCCAGGAATGAGCCCTGATATCGCAGCTGGAAGTCGGTTTTCACCAGTTCCTTGAAAACCACCATCGCATAGTGGTACCTCTTCTTGAGGCTTTCGAAAAAGTCTTTCACAAACATCCTATCCTACTCGTGCGAAGTATTTGGGTGCAAAAGCTCGTAGAGCGTCCCTCTTCGGCAGTACTCTCATATATTCTATTGAGGAAAGGACGTTTGTCTCAGTAAGGCGGAATATCTCACATGGTTCTCACAGCGGAACAGCACCATCCGAATATCAAAATCTTTGTGTCGGCACATAAGCAGGCCACGTTCCCTGAGGGGAACAGTATTGTTCCGGTGCAGGTGGGCGCGGCGAATGCTGCGACTCGTTTCACGAACACTTTGCATGACGACGAAGGTGTGAACATTTCTGCGGAAAACCCGCGGTATTGTGAGCTGACCGCGCAATACTGGGCCTGGAAAAACGAGGATGCTGACTATTACGGCTTCTGCCACTACCGCAGGTACTTCGATTTCACCGATACTCCGCACAAAGAGAACGATTACGGAGAGATTATCGATTCGTATATCGATAATCACGCGCTCGCCGAATACGGTATCAACGATGATGCGATCGCTCGTGCCGTGGACGGTTGGGACGTCATCACCACGCCGTTGAACGACGTTCGCCGTATCGGCGGATTCTCAAATCTCAAGCAGCACTGGGATGCTGACGAGCACCTGCGTTTGAAGGACCTGCGCCACATGTATGACATTCTGTGCGCGCGCCATCCCGACTACAAGGTGGACGCCGATGCCGTGCTCAATGGGAGAACCGCGGCATTCTGCAACATGTTCATCATGAGGAAGGACATCTTCTTCGAATACAACGAATGGCTGTTCCCGCTGCTCGACGAATTCGCCGATGCTACCGATTTCAGCAAGATGGATGTGCAAACCACGCGTACTGTGGGACATCTTTCGGAACGGTTGCTCAACATTTTCATCGCGCATAAGCAGCGTACTGGCGCACATTGGAAGATTAAGCGGATGCAATGCGTGCACTTCCTGCGTCCGGATCCAATGACTACGCTTGAATCGCTCGGTACGGAATGCGGACGTGTTGTGCCGGTGGTGTTCGCCGCGGACAATAACTATGTGCCGATGCTTGCCACTACCATCTATTCGATGCTGAAGAATGCTTCCACGAATCGCTCGTATGACGTGATTGTGCTGGAACGGGATATTACCGACGAAAACAAGCGGTATATGGAACGGTTCTTCGCGCAGTTCCCGAATGCCGCAATCCGCTTCTTCGACGTGAGCCGCTATCTGGCCGGTTTCAGTCTCACCACCAGCAACGCACATATCAGCATCGAAACGTATTACCGCTTCATCATTCAGGAGGCGCTGCCATTCTATTCGAAGCTACTGTACTTGGATTGCGATCTGGTAGTCAATGGCGATATCGCCGAACTGTACGATACTGAACTCGGAGACAATGCGATCGCCGCCGTACCGGATATCGATTTCATCGGCAATCTCAATATGAAAAACGGCGAACGTGCGGAATACGTGAACAAGCAACTGCACATGCGTGATGCGTATGGTTACTTCCAAGCCGGCGTACTGGTGATGAACCTCGACCGCATGCGTGAAATCCATACGGTGCATGAGTGGCTGGAAATCGCGTCCAAGCCGGGGTACATCTACAATGATCAAGACATTCTCAACGTGGAATGCGAAGGCTTGATTTCGTATTTGGATTATTCGTGGAATGTGATGCACAATTGCGCAGGTCGAGTCAATGGCGTGTTCGATTTCGCGCCTGCCGACATGTACCAGGCATATATGACGTCGCGTAAGGCGCCGAAGATCGTGCATTACGCAGGCTTCGACAAGCCATGGAAGAATCCATGGTGCGATTTCGCTCCGCTGTACTGGAGCTACGCGCAGGAGACGCCGTTCGTGGCACAGATGGTTGCCGCGATGAGCGGTGTGGAGCGTCCTGCTCCGCCGGAACACCATGAGCGTGCGATCGCCGAGGACAGCCCCATTCGCAAGTATGTGGACGTGTTTGCTCCGACTGGCTCCAAACAACGCGAGCTGATGAAGGTGATGGCACGTAAGGTGCAAGGCAAGCGATGACAATATGGGGCTGGTTGGATGAGCCTATCCAACCAGCCCCATACGTATTACTGGAAAGTTAGTCTCTGCGGAACAGATCTCGGGTGTAGACCTTGGCGTCCGCGTCGGCAAGGTCGTTGTTCCAGCGGTTGGCGACGATTACGGATGCGTGGGCCTTGAAATCGGCAAGGTCGTGGGTGACTTTGCTGCCTTGGAAGTCGGGCTTGTCCAGCGTGGGTTCGTAGATGAGCACGGGGATGCCATTGGCTTTGAACTGCTTCATCACGTCCTGGATGGCGGATTGGCGGAAATTGTCGGAACCGGACTTCATGGTCAGCCGGTAGATGCCGACGACAGGGTTCTGAACGTCCTTGATGCGCTCCATCACTTCGGATGCCACGAATTCCTTGCGTGTGCGGTTTGCATCCACAATGGCTTCGATAAGGTTCTGCGGCACCTGATTGTAGTTGGCAAGTAACTGTTTGGTGTCCTTCGGCAGGCAATAGCCGCCATAGCCGAAGCTGGGATTGTTGTAACCATCGCCGATGCGCGGATCCAAGCAAACGCCGTCAATGATTTCGCGAGTGTTCAGTCCTCGGCTTTCCGCGTAGGTGTCCAATTCGTTGAAATATGCCACGCGAAGCGCTAGGTAGGTGTTGGCGAACAGTTTGATGGCCTCAGCCTCGGTGGTGCCGACCACCAGCGTGGGAATACCGGTACTGCCATCAGGATTGGCGCGGGTGGCTTCAACTGGGTCTGCTCCCTCGGCAAGCAGATGCGCAAACTGACGTGCAGCCTTGGCGGATTCAGCATCGTCCTGCGGAGCACCCACCACAATACGGCTTGGATGCAGATTGTCATACAGCGCATGTCCTTCACGCAGGAATTCGGGGGAGAAGAGGATGTGATTGTCATTGAGGGTTTTGCGCAATTGCTGCGTGTAGCCAACGGGAATCGTCGATTTGATGACAATCCAGGCGTGTGGCGAATACTGGCGGACTGCCTCAATCGCAGTTTCGACGCTAGAAGTATCGAAATAATTCTTCTTCTCGTCGTAATTCGTCGGCGTGGCGATTACAGCGAAATCGGCATCCGTGTACGCTTCCTGCGCGTCGATGGTGGCGTGGAAATCGAGCGGACGCTCGCCAGATGCGTTCCCCATCAGGAAATCGGTGATTACCGGATCGACGATAGGACTCTTGCCGTTGTTCAGCAATTCGATCTTCGCCGGAATGATGTCGAGCGCATGCACCTCATTATGCTGGGAAAGCAGCAACGCGACAGACAATCCAACATAGCCGGTTCCTGCAACCGCGATCTTCATAACCAAACTGCCTTTCCCATTGCTGCCGTAATCCTAACCTATTGTAGACGGGTCACTTCGGCAAATCGACGAAGCCGGTGTCTTTCAGATAATTCTTGCCGACACTCATGTCATATTGAATGAGCTGATAGTCATGGAGTAATTGCTTGGCCTGCTTCGAGAGATTCTTTTTCTTGATGAGATTGCCGTTCGAATCCAGATAGGTCGGAGCGCTGCTGCTGCCTGAAGAATCCGGCACGGACATTGCCGGAATTACCCGATGCATTTCGGTAAGAAACGCAAGATACGGACTGACTTTTGCATTAAGATGTTCGGCGAGCTGAGCGGAGAAATAGTTTGATGATGTGTAGTCGCTGGAAACAGCGTCAAGCTTTGTGTTAGCCGAGCATGACGCTTGGTTGGACCAAATGAAATAGTCAGTCTCATGCAATCCGAGGATGTTCTTTTTATCGGAATATGCGGTGGAATAAAAGCCTGGCAAATGGTCGCCGTAGAACAGCACGGTAATTGGGCGGTTAATCTCATTAAGCTGGCTCAAAAAAACGAATGTGGACTGATCCGTGTAGTTCAGTCCCTTGGTATAGGTATCCAGATTTAGTTTTTCATCCGCTGGAAGATCCGATGCATCCATTTCTTTGAATTCGTTGTTTTGGTAGAGGTCTTCGTATGGCATGTGGTTTTGCATGGTGACGACTTGATAGAATCTGTTCTCGTTGGAGTCCGTGACTTTTTTCAATACCTCCGAATAAAAGGACTCATCTGAGACATACCAAGCGGAATCAATTGCGTGAAGACCAGTAAGCTGCGGTTTACCGTCCGTTGCGAAGAACTGCGAGAACTGGAACTTCTTGTAATTCAGATCTCGGAAATACATATTGCGGTTGAAGGCATGCAATGCTATGGAAGCTTTTTTGCTGCCATTGGCTGCATTCCAAGCTTGGTTGATCGTTGGCGCCCACTTAAGCGAAGGTACGAGCTGCTGATAGGCGATGGACAGCGTCGGGCTGTAATTCGCCATGGAAAGGCCCGTCAACGCCTGATATTCAATATTCGCGGTGCCTCCGCCGTATCCCGGTGAAAGCATGAGTCCGGAAGTGGTTTGCGTCTTGATCTGACGGATGTTCGGTATCGGATCTTCGGAGAAACTGACGCCGGGGACGCGGGTTGGGTCGGAGAAAGTCTCGGAAAGCATCATGATGACCGTGTTGTCGGTCATATTGGTATTACGGGTCTTATTGATTTGTTGCGCCTGTTTCGCATATTTCTTTGCGATTGCTTGCATGGTTTCCTGTGAATAGCCTTCTGGCTTATCCATGGTTTTCGTATGTGCCAGGCGAAGGAAATTCACAACAGGGCCATTGCTGGTGGAATCGGCGAGACCGTTCCAGATTTGTGGGCTGTCACCCATGCTTTGAGCGAACTGAGTGGACCAATACCCGTCATTGCCGAATCCCCATACAAAGGAGAAACATAAAGCGACACTACATACCGCCGCTGCGATGCGAGTGAGGGTGCCTGTGAAATTCTTGACACTGGCGAAGGGACGGCGCCACGTGCAATGTATGATTCCATTGCGGCCATCGATAAACTGCATAATGATGCAGATGATTACTAGCCAAGTAACGCCTGTCACCGCGCTGTTAACTAAGCCTTGGCTGGATTTGGGAATGAATGAAGTGAGTTCGCTGGTATTGCCGCCGGTTATGAAGTTCAGATCAGCAGGAAGCACAGGTTCATTGCGGGTCTGCATTTTAACGTGATTTGCCACTGCGTAAGTGGTCATCACTGCTCCAAAGATTGCTGTGGAAACCCAGAATCTGTTCAATACAAAAATAAGCGTCAAATAAATAGCAATCAGAATAATAAAATTGAGCAGAACGAGATTTTTCTGCTCAAGCCACATTTGTGTTACGAATTTCGTCGTCTGTCCGGCAACACTGTCAAGTATTCTTGTGGTTTTATCGATTTCTACGCCTTTTTCATATTCCGGTTCGGAATACATGCCCCATTGAATAAAAATAACTTCGAATGCGGAAAGTGCGGCGATGATGATGGCGTAGAAGGAATAGGAGAAGCGATGACGCTTCTTCCACAGGGGATACGTGCTCTGGAAGAACTTGATGATGAATTGAACTGCTTTGAGACTGGTGAATGTGTGCCAGGCGGTCTTTACCGTTGTGGCGGCGGTATGGATGGCGTGGCCGGTGGCGTTGGCAGCTTTTGCAACTGCATGTCCTGCGGTGGAGAGTGCTTTTGCCGTAGTGTGTACGGATTGTTTGCAGACCTCGATAGCCTGCATCAGAGGATGCTCGTTAGCTTGCGCGAGTTGAATTTCAGCAGATGGGGGGGGCTGAATGGGTACTGTCGTTCGCGGCTTCGTCAATGAACTCGTCGTTAGCTGTTTTTGGCAGATGGGGCGCATCGACTTTGGGAATGAAAACGCTTGCGTTATCGGAGATGGCGTGAGTTGCTGATTTCTGCGTATACAGCTTTGAACCATGGTGACCTGAAAGGGCGGATAGAGCGCAAGCGTGACGGTCGGGCGAGAAAATAGGCATCGTCGCATCCTTCAAAAAGATAGTCCCCTTATAATTGGAGGCTCTGTACAATTAAACCGGGTACATTTTAGTGTTCAGCTGTGGACGAACGAGTGTCTAGCGGATGTCTGAAAGGTGGCTGGAAGGTTAACCGGGTGACGGGCAGCAAACAGATGTGTTCAAGGTGGACAACATGTGCGTGCGCAAGTGTTGGGCGTCATTTGCTGGTAGTGCACCAAAAAGCGCTGTCTGCATGAAGCCTTCTACAGCAGTCCCGCCATGTAGATCGGCAGCTTGACCACGTCATTTTCCACGACCAGCGGTTTCGGATGCAGCACGTATCTGGTGCCGACCTTCTTATCGAATTTTGCCTTGAATTTGTCTAACGAGACCGTGCGGTAACGTTTCGATGACTTGACCTCGATGGGGCTGACCCTGTACTTCATTGCCGCGTTCTCGTACGGTTCGACGATGAGGAAGTCGATCTCCATGCGGTTCGACGGGTCGTCGCGATCGCTGCGCGAATAGAAGAACAGCCGGTGCCCGTTGGCCCGGAGAAGCTGTGCGACGACGTTCTCCGCGAGCATGCCCTCGTTGATCTCGATGCGTTCTAGGAGGATGTCCCGGTACAGGTTGCTTCCGGTCTGTTCCGAGTCGGCCAGGGCGAGAGTGGTGAGAAGCCCTGTATCGGCGGCGTAGCATTTGACCGTCGAATGGTCCTCGCTAATGCTCAAGCCCACGCTCGGATCAGTGGAATTGAAGCAGTCGTTGGTGATGAACGCGTCGGAAAGCCAGAAGAAGGCGTCCTCGTAATCGCGGGTCTTCGCTTCCTTTCCCAGCGATGTGATGTTGAACTTCTTCTCTTTCTTGGAAAGCTGGCCCACCAGGTTGTCGAAGATGCGCGTGATGCGTATCCGGTCGCTGCCGCCATGCTTGGAGATGTCTTGCCTGTACAGTCGGAGGATGTTCCGTTTGACGTTGTCGACTTTGCTGAAATCATGGGTCTCGACGTATTTCGACACAGCCTGGGGCATGCCTCCGACCAGCATGTATTCACGGAACAGCCGCATGGCCTTCCTGTGCAGCGAATCGGGGAGCGGCCTGCGCTTCTTGAACGAGTCCGCGATGAGCGTGGACAGTGGCTTTTCTCCCAAAGCCCAGAGGAATTCATCGAAATCCATGGGCTTCAGGCGGATCGACTCCTCCTCTGATGGAATGAGGATGTTCTTGACGTTCTCGCGGATAGAGACGAGCGAGCCTGTCTCGATGTAGTCGTAACGTCCGTCAGCCACCAGCTGCTTGATGGCCTCGCGGGCCTTCGGGTACAGCTGCACCTCGTCGAAAATGATGAGGCTATCCCTCCTGTGTAGTTCCACTCCGTAGAAGGATGACAGGTACATGAAGAACGCGTCGAGGTCGTTGCGCAGGTCGACGAAGTAGCCCAGCACGTCATCGGGGGCTTTTGAGAAGTCGACGAGCATATACGATGCATAGTTCCGTCGTCCGAATTCCTCCGCGATGGTGCTTTTCCCGACGCGCCGCGCGCCCTCGATGAGCAGGGCTGTGCTTCCTTGGGAAGAATCCTTCCAGGAAGCCAGTTTTTCGTACGCTTTTCGTTCGAAAGTCTCCATGTCTCACCGCCGTAAATACACCAAATCAAGGGTAATAACATGCTTAATTATACACCAAATCAAGGGTAAGCGAAGTGCTATTTATACACCAAATCAAGGATAACTAAGGTGTTGTATGTACACCAAATCAAGGGTAATGTAATGGCGGTTTGCTGATCGGCTTGAATTAGATTTCTGACAGGTGGTCTTATATATGGTAGATTCTGGCGTTTGTCCGGACGTATTTCGCTTATATGTGGCAGCTCGTTTTTTGTGACAGACCGGTTAGAGGGTAATTGTGTACCCTCTAACTGCGGTTTTCCCGGAATGGACTGCCATACATAGGCGAGATGTCTCCGGTCAGCCTTCCAAATCTGCCATATATAAGCTCGATATGTTGAGAAAAAGTTTTATTAGGCGGAAATCGATGGCTGAATCTCGTTGGAGCCTACGATGGTTTCATCTAAAGCAACGGACCGTCAAACAGTTCGTCGTGGGATCCCAAGCGAATGAATCGGATTGTTGACGCTTCCGATCGCTCCGAGTAGATCACCAACACATCCATTTTCCCTTCGGCAAGATGGAATTCTGCATATCCCGAGTAGATTCCTCGTGGGCGATCAAGCATGTGAGGATTATATGATTCCGGAACGCGTCCGTACTCCTCAATGGCTTCGATCACATATTCGAGTTCCGTGACGATTTGAGGTATCCGTCGTGAGATGCGTTTGAAGTCGATCTGAAATTGTTGGTCGAATTTGATGGTAATCATGGCGTTTTGCCTGTTCAGCCGTGATTGTTGTGCAGCCAGGTGATGGCGTCTTGCGCGCTGTTGAAGGTGGCCGCGTCGTCTGGGAGGATACCGCGTTCCTTGGCTTCGGCTTCGAGCATGGCTCGCTTGGTCTGCTCGTTTGGCTCCGCGGCGCGCACGGAAGTGTCAAAAGGCAGGCGTTGCTGATTTACGAGCTGGATGCTTGCCATGGTTACGTAAGTGTTGAAATTCATGCCTATGGCGTCGAGTGTCTGGTTGACTCGAGCTTTCAAATCGTCGTTCATACGAATGGTAATATTGCCCACCTGAATCACCTGCCCTAATTTTGCGTGCAATTAATGTGTATTTTATGTCAAATGCACGCATGTTGCAATTGATAATGGGGATAAGTGTAGTTTCTGACAAAAATGACAACTTGTCGGTTTTCAGAAACTAGTATGTTGAGGTGGGGCGAAACTGTGTGGGAGAATCATGAGTGCTGTTTCATTTCCTCATCGGATCGGTTTAGCTCTAGAAGAACCGTGATCGCATCGGGGAACCGTGTGCTGGTCGGTGCGGATGGTGCGGTTGTGGAAGTGACGTCTTACCGTGCATTTTGGCCGCTAGCTCAACGGTCAGCCTTCCAAATCTGCCATATATAAGCCAGTTTGTGGAATCGCTTTATGGCTATGCAATCCTGCCGGTACTCTGAAATTGTGAGTAGTGAGATTTTCAAGCCGCGCAATATCATCGTGACCGGCGGCTGCGGGTTTATCGGAGCCAATTTCGTGCGCTATGTGGCACGTAACCATCCTGACGTGCGCATAACCGTGCTCGATAAACTGACCTATGCCGGAAATCCGCAGAATATCGCCGGTCTTCCGCAATCGCAAGTCAAACTTGTGCAAGGTGATATTTGCGATGTTGCGTTACTGGAACGTATCGTGCCTGGTCATGACGCGATCGTGCATTTCGCGGCCGAATCGCACAACGACAATTCCATCGCCAATCCTGAACCTTTCATCACAACAAACGTGGAAGGCACGTTCCATTTGCTTGAAGCCGCCCGTAAGCATGACGTGCGATTCCACCACATCAGCACCGACGAAGTGTACGGCGACCTCGCGCTCGACGATCCATGCAAATTCACTGAAAACTCGCCGTACCGCCCGTCAAGCCCGTACAGCGCGTCGAAAGCCGCGTCCGACCATCTGGTGCGCGCGTGGACGCGCACATACGGCCTGCGCGCCACCATTTCCAACTGTTCCAATAATTACGGGCCATACCAGCATGTGGAAAAATTCATTCCACGACAGATCACATCCATTCTGGAAGGCGCGCGGCCGAAACTGTACGGCACCGGCGAGAACGTGCGCGACTGGATTCATACGGAAGACCACTCTTCGGCGGTATGGGCGATTCTGACGCGCGGTCGCATCGGCGAAACGTATCTGATCGGCGCGGACGGCGAAATGAGCAACATTGCCGTAATGCGTATGATTCTGCGGCTTATGGGGTGTGCGGAGGACGCATTCGACTGGGTGCGTGACCGTCCTGGGCATGATCGACGTTACGCGATCGATTCCAATAAGCTGCGTACCGAACTCGGCTGGCGGCCCGTGCATACCGATTTCGAAGCCGGTTTGCAGGCGACCATCGCTTGGTATGCTGCCAACCGCGCCTGGTGGGAGCCCGCCAAAGCCGCCACCGAAGCCCGCTACCGCGCCCAAGGCCAGTAAGAATTCGGTTCGTGTGGCGCAAGCCGGACAATTGAAGTTCGGTAAGCGGTGATCGAGGAGACGCGTTGCAGGCGAGTCAACCTCGCCGGGGAATGGATGTGTGGTTTGGCGTACATTTTGTTCGCTAGCCTTAGTTGCAGATCCAGGTTTGGTGAAGGATGAAAAACGGCCGCACCTCGAAGGTGCGGCCCCTATTGCGTCTCCTGGTGCGTGGCAACTGATAACTTTTGTCAAATGGAAGGTGTTGTCAAGCCTCTAAGCGACGCGAGGTCGCGCCTGCACAGCATAGATGCGTAATTCATGGGCATATCTCGCTTATGTATGGCAGATTTTGGGGTTTGTACGGAGGCATCTCGCCTATGTATGGCAGTCTGTTTTTGAAACAAGCTAGTTAGGGGGTAATTTTGTACCCTTTAACTGCGGTCTTTCCGGAATGACCTGCCATATATAAGCGAAATGTCTCCGGGCGACCTGTCGAATCTGCCATATATAAGCCCGATGTGGTGCGAAAATGCTTGTAATGGGGGCGAAGTTGCAGACTTGGATGACTTTGGCCCCGTTAAACGTAGGGTTTGGCGCTGACGTCGGCGCTAACCGTCGGGGCGGCTTACCTGACTTACTCGGCGGACTCGAGTCTGAGTTCTTGGCTGGCGACCACCGACTTGGCGGCCGCGTCGAGTTCGTTGGTGATGTTGCGCAGGTTGTCGGCGTATTTGCGAATGTCGTCCGTCGCTTTGGTGAAGTCGCTGGCATTGCCGCTTGCGGGGCATGCTGGCGCGCTTTCCACGGCTTTGGCCAGTGTGATCGCATCCTTCAGGGTTTCGAGCGTGGTGCCGTCCGCCACGTCATTCACGGTGAGTTTCGCTGCTTCTTCAGCTTCTTGTTGCGCTTCTTCAAAGCTCTCCTGATGCGTGGCGAGCGCCTTCGCATTCAACGCGCAGGTGTCGCTGGCGGCTTGTGTCATTTCGCGCTTGTTGGAGACTGCGATGATGGCGACGGCTGCGAGCGCGATGGCAGCTACTGCGATCATGGCGATGATGGCGATGGTCTTGCGCTGTTTCACATTGTTTTTCTGCATGGTTGGCTGCATGGTGGTTCCTCTCTTCTCGTGTGGCTCTCATTTCAGACAAAACGTTGCGAGTATACAAAAAACACTTCCGAGAAACGATTTACCGCTGGAAATAATGCGGATTATTTTGCTGTGAAAGGAATTTGTTTGTGATTGCGATGCTGGGCGCGTCAGGATCGCATGGCATTTATGCTGGAGGGAGAAACGTTTTAAGGGGGTTTGATGGCGTATCGTGCGACACTGAAGGATGTGGCCGCTGCCGCGGGGGTGTCTGTGACGACGGTTTCGCTGGTGTTGAATAATCGACCGGCTCGCGTGTCCGAGGAGAAGCGCAAGGCCATTGCCGACGCGGCAAAGAAACTGAATTACGTGCCGAATCAGAGCGCGCGAAGCTTGGTGACCAAGCAGTCCCAGCTGGTTGCGCTGATCGTGCCTGATATTGAGAACTTGTTTTTCGCGGCGCTTGCCAAGTGCGTGGAGGATGAGTGCGCCGCGCAGGGGTATTCGCTGATTGTGGCCAATTCCGATGATTCGCGTGTTACCGAGCATGAGTTGTTGCAGCGCCTTCCGGCTCGTGGGGTGGACGGTGTGATGCTGATTCCGGCGCGCGAGTCCTGCGCTGGCGATGCTGCTGAGCGGTTGCGTGAGGATGTGGCGCTTGTGTCGTGCCCTGTGGTGTTGATTGATCGTTTGACGCAGTGCGGTTGGTGCGATGCCGTTGGTTTTGACAATTATCTTGGTGGTCGTTTGGCTGCCCGTTATCTGTTGGAGGGTGGTCATACTCGTATTGGCATTGTGACTGGCGATACTGCGGAGTCGAGTGCTGCGGAGCGTCGTCGTGGGTTTGTGGATGCCGTCGAGCAGGCGGGGGAGTGTTTTGATTCGTCGCTATGCGTTGAGGGGGATTACCGTTTCGGTAGTGGCTATCATGCTGCGGATCAGATTATTGATGGCGGTGCGACGGCCGTGTTCTGCTGCAATGATGTGATGGCGCTTGGTTTCCGTCAGCGTATGGCGGAACGTGGGTTGCGCGTTACTGAGGATATGCAGGTGATTGGTTACGACAATATTCTCAAACGATTCGGTCTTGGTTGGCGTATGACCACCGTTGAGCAGAGCGTGGCTGATTTGGCCGCCGCCTGTTGGGGTATGTTGCGTGAGCGGATTGATGTTGCGGTTCGTGCCAAGTCCGGTACGGAATCAGGGGATGCTCGCCCGTGGCTTTCTAATCCGCAGGTTGAAGTGCTTACGCCGAAACTGGTGCAGGCCGCCTGCGCGTAGGATTGAGGATTTTTAGATACCTGCGGATCATGATGAGACGGGTGGCGCTGATAAATCTTGATTAAAGTGTCGTCGGAGTTTCTTATACGGTTAAATTGCTGGAAATAAAAGCAACACGCCGTATGGTAGTGCCGAATTTGCGTTCCTGATAAAACGCTTTATCATAAATCTTGTCAACACACAACATAAATGAGAAAGTGTTCGATACATAACTGACGACGCACCCGTATGGTGGCGGACCGTCGTCAGGCCCGTCAAAGAGGAAAGGCACACACATGAAAAAGATGATTCTTGATCTTGATACCGGCGTTGATGACGCGCTTGCCATTTCGTATGCTCTGGGAAGCCCGGAGATTGAACTGATCGGCATCACCGGTACCTACGGCAATGTGCTCGTCGAGCAGGGTGTGCGCAACGCACTGGCCGTGACCGACCTGCTCGGCCACCCGGAAGTCAAGGTGTATCAGGGTTTGCCGCACTCCAGCACCACCGACCATTTCGAAGTACTGCCAATCTCCGCGTTCATCCACGGCGACAACGGCATCGGCGACGTGGAAATCCCTGATTCCAACCGCTCCGTCGAAACCGAATCCGCGGTAGACTTCATCATCGACGCAGTGAAGACCTATGGCAAGGATCTCGTCTACGTGCCGACCGGCCCGATGACCAACATCGAAGCCGCACTGAAGAAGGCTCCGGAAATCAAAGACGAAATCGGCCAGATCGTGCTCATGGGTGGCGCACTGACCGTGCCCGGTAACTGCAACGCCTGCATGGAAGCCAACATTTCGCAGGATCCGGAAGCCGCCGACTACCTGTTCCGTTCCGGCGCTCCGACCACTATGATCGGCCTCGACGTGACCCTGCAGACCCTGCTCACCTACAAGGAAACTCAGCAGTGGCGCGATCTCGGCACCAAGGCCGGCAAGTTCCTGGCCGACATGACCGACTTCTACATCAAGGCCTACGAGACTACGTCCCCGCACCTGGGCGGCTGCGGTCTGCATGATCCGCTCGCCGTCGGCGTGGCGGTGGACCCGACCCTCGTCACCACCCTTGACATCAACATGAAGGTCGATGTGGACGGCCCGACCCGCGGACGCACCATCGGCGACGAAACCCGCCTCAACGACCCGGTCAAGACCATGAAGGTCGCCGTCGGCGTGGACGTGCCGAGGTTCCTCAACGAATTCATGACCCGCATCTCCGGCCTCGCCGCAAAAGCGCAGTGAACGACGGCTCGCGCGGAAAACGTTCCACGGAGCGTTTCCCGCGCAACCCTCACCACGGAATCACCATCGAAATAATCGCAACACAACATCACAAAAACCAAGCGAAGAAGCGAAAGAAGAACTGACATGTCTACCAGCAACGCAGCCGCAACGGCAGTCAACACCGCACCATCGCAAGCCCCCGTCGACCCGTTCGACGATCCGGTGACCAGCAACAAGATGGCCGTCCGCGCCCTTATTCCGCTGCTGATCACCTTCGTGCTCGGCACCCTGTGCCTGCAGGGATTCAACCTCGTGTTCCAGCAGGTCGGCGCCGACGTCGGCGCGCCGGCGCAGGCGTCCCTCATCACCGCGTTCCCCAGCATCGTGCTCGGCATCGTGTGCTTCATCTATGGATCCCTCGGTGACTTCGTCTCCCTGAAGAAGCTCGTCACCTTCGGCCTCGTGACCCTGTTCATCGGCTCCATCTTCGGTTTCGTGGCCAACTATTTCTTCGCCGCGAACCTGTGGACCGTGATCATCGCTCGAGTGCTGCAGACCGCAGGCGAGCAGGTGGCAGGCTCCGCCTTCCTGGTGGTGGCCACCAAATACCTGCGCAACGACCTGAAGGTCATCTTCTTCGGCCTGTTCACCGCCGCATACCAGCTGTCCGCTTCCATCGGCGTGTTCGCGGCCGGCATGCTCAGCTCCATCGCATGGCAGTTCCTGTTCCTGATCCCGTCCGTCACCATCCTGTTCCTGCCGATCCTGCTCAAGACCCTCCCGTCCAAGAGCGGCAACGGCCAGAAGGTCGACGCGTTCGGCTTCGTGATCTTCGGCTTCGCCACCGCGTTCCTGACCCTGTTCTTCTCCTACATGTCCTGGTGGATGCTCGTGGTCTCCCTGCTGCTGTTCGTGGCATTCGCCTTCTACATCAACAAGGCCTCCAACCCGTTCATCACCCCGGCGTTCTTCAAGAACACCCGTTGGCTGCGCGCCATCTGTCTGATCCTCGTGTTCTACTTCGTGAACTACGCACTGAGCCCGATCTTCAATGCCATTGGTACCAACATCTACGGCATGACCACCACCCAGGTTTCCCTGCACATCGTGTGGGCCTTCGTGGTCGCCGCTGTGGTGGGCACCTGCTCCGGCATGATCATCCGCAAGATCGGCATCAAGGCCGGCATCGTGACCGCAGGCACCCTCATGTTCCTGGGATGGACCGGCGCGGCATTCTGCGTGAACTCCGGTTTTGTGGTGCTGACCCTGTGCGCATGCGTGTTCTACGCGGGCTGTGGCCTTATGTACTCTCCAGTCGTTTCCACCGTGCTCGGCACCATTGAGAAGGACGAATCTGGTCGTGGCGTCGGCATGAACGATCTGGCTATGAACGTATCTCCGTCCATCGGCATTGCCATCATCGGCAGCCTGCTCGGCTCCAACGCCCTCGCAGGCAGTTCCGTCACCGGTGCTACCGGTGACGCCGCCAACTATTCCAACCTGCTGCTGATCGCCGCCGGTACCGCACTGCTTGGTCTGATCGTGTTCTTCGTCTTCAAGAAAAAGATCTACGAAGGCAACCATGCGTTGGAAACCGAGGAATCGGCTAAATAATCGCACATAACATCCTCAATATAAACAATGGAGATTTGCGATAATTGCGAATACTGAAAAACAATATTCCGCAAATCTCCTTTTTATTTAATTAATGTAAGGAAGTCAAAGATGAGTGCGACTGAAGTTCTCTCTGCATTGGACCGCATCCACGGCACAGTGTCCGTAATCGGCTCGATGAATGCGGATTACACCGTCACCGCACAGCGTCTGCCAGGGCCGGGGGAGACCATCACCGGCGGTCCGCTGCAGCTGCTGCCAGGCGGTAAATCCGGCAACCAGGCGGCCGCCGCAGCGCGCATCGGCGCAACCGTGCAAATGTTCGGCGCGGTAGGCTCCGATTCCAACGCCGACTTCCTGCTGGGCGCCCTAGGTGAAGCTGGTGTGAACACCACGCATGTTCGCCGCGTGCTTGGAGCATCCGGTACAACCGTGATCACCGTGGACGCAACTGGCGAAAACACCATCGTCTACTCTCCGGGATCGAACGCGCAGGTCACTGTGGACTATGTGGAATCCGTGCGTGAGGCGCTGGTACGGTCTTCCGTGCTTGGCCTATGCTTGGAAAGCCCGATCGAGACCGTCACCGCGGCCGCGCGCATGTGCCACGAGGCGGGCGTGAAGGTGCTGCTCAACGACTCGCCGTTCACCCCCTCCCTGCCGGTGGAGCTGGTCGAGGCCTCCGACATCCTGCTCGTCAACGAGCATGAGATGGCGCAGCTGCTCGGCATCGCGGAACCGGAGGATGATGATTGGGACGCGTTCGACTGGCGTCACGCGTTCGATAAGTTGCGCGGATTCGGGTTTGAACAGGCGATTGTGACGCTCGGCGGCGACGGCTCCGTAGTGCTTGATGGCACGGCGGACGATCCGGAGCATCGCATCCAGCGCATCGCTCCGGTGCGGGTCAAGGCAGTAGACACCACCGGTTGCGGCGATTCGTTCATGGGTACCGTGCTGGCCGGCCTGGCCTCCGGCATGACGTTGTCGCAGTCCGCGGAACTCGCCTCGTATGTGTCGGCCTACGCGGCCACTGGATATGGCGCGCAGGCATCCTACGGCACCGCGGCGCAGATTCGTGAGGCCTTCGCCGACGCCGAGTAGACGGAACGGGGAGGCGCTTCCACAGAAGCCGCGTGGCGTGGGCACCCACGTTGTTATATTGGAGTTTGGCTTAATTTCACGCACCGAACAATTGGGAAGGCAAGCATGTCGGCGATTCTCGAAGGCACTCCGGATAAGAAACTGGCTCTGGTGACAGGTCGCGCGTACCCCGAGCAGGCTCAGGAAACCGCAAAATACCTGGGAACCGACGTACTTGAGACCACCGCATACGATTTCGCCAACGGCGAGATGTACGTGCGCTACACCGAGCCCGTCCGTGGTGCCGACGCCTTCGTGATGCAGGCCCACACCGAGCCGATCAACAAGTGGATCATGGAGCAGCTCATCATGGTGGACGCCATGAAGCGCGCCTCCGCACGTTCCATCACCGTGGTCGCGCCGTTCCTCGGCTACTCCCGCCAGGACAAGAAGCATCAGGGCCGCGAGCCCATCACCGCACGCCTCATGTTCGACCTGTTCCGTTCCGCCGGCGCCGACCGCATCATGACGGTCGACCTGCACGCAGCCCAGGAGCAGGGCTTCTTCGACGGCCCGGTCGACCATCTCACCGCCATGCCGATCCTGCTTGACTACGTGCGCAACAGCATGCCGCTGGAGAACACCACCATCGTGTCCCCGGACGCCGGCCGCATCAAGGTTTCCGAACAGTGGGCCGCCAAGCTCGGCGGACTGCCGCTCGCCTTCATCCACAAGACCCGTGACACCACGCGCCCGAACCATGCCGAGGCACACGGCATCATCGGTGACGTGAAGGGACGCGACTGCGTGGTCGTCGACGACATGATCGACACCGCCGGCACCATCTGCGAGGCCGTGCGCACGCTGAACAACGCCGGCGCGAAGTCCGTGACGCTCGTCGCCACCCACGGCCTGCTGTCCGGCCCGGCCGTGGAGCGCCTGCGCGACTGCGGCGCCCGCGAAATCGTGCTCACCGACACCGTTCCGGTGCCCGAAGAGAAGCGCCTGCCGAACATGACCGTCCTGTCCGTGGCCCCGCTGCTGGCCGCCGGCATCCGCTCCGTGTTCGAATCCGGCTCCGTTTCGACGCTGCTCAACGGCCTGCCCGAAGACATGCGCCCGCGCAACATCTACGCCTGATATTTCGTGCGATTGCCATACGGCTATCGTGATATTTCAGGATTTATTACGATTTTTTGCGATTAAGCCCCGCTTGCGAGCGGGGCTTTTTGCTTGCCTCCGCACGTGATTTCGCGCCCGGCAGACGCCGTTTCGATACGTCGCGGCGTCGGGGTAGCCTGTACAAGTTGCCATCAATCGTATCCATATGTTCATTGCGACTTATCGATGCCTGAAGGCAGCACGCATACACACTCCTGCCATGGAAGGTCCATGGCCGATAGTCCGAAGGAGGTGGGTGATGTCTGCGCATAAGTACGAACTGATGTTCATTGCTGATCCTGAGCTGGATGAGCGCGGTCTGAAGAAGCTGACCGAGCAGTATCTGGAAACTGTCACCAAGGAAGGCGGTGCCGTCGAGAACATCGACATCTGGGGCCGTCGCAAGCTTGCCTACGAAATCGCCGGCAAGACCGAAGGTAACTACGTCGTGGTCAACTACTCCGCTGAGCCGGCCACCAGCGACGAACTCGATCGTCTGCTGAACCTGAACGAATCCGTCATCCGTACGAAGATTCTTCGCAAGTAAGTAAACCAAGCTTTCTAAGCTGCAAAGTAAGTAGGTAACGACATGGCAGGTGAAACTGTAATCACCGTGGTGGGCAACCTCACGGCCGATCCGGAAATTCGTACCATTGGCAGCGGCGCCGCCGTCGCCAGCTTTACGATCGCCTCCACTCCGCGCACCTGGAACCGTAACTCGAACCAGTTCGAAGACGGTCAGGCCCTGTTCCTGCGCTGCTCCGCGTGGCGCGACATGGCCGAACATTGCGCGCAGAGTCTGTCCAAGGGCATGCGCGTCATCGCGCAAGGCCGTCTGCAGCAGCGTTCCTACCAGGCGCAGGACGGTTCCCAGCGAACCGTCATCGAGATGCAGGTCGACGAAATCGGCCCGTCCCTGCGCTACGCGACCGCCCAGGTGACCCGTCAAAGCTCGTCCGGCAACGGAGGCTTCAGCGGCAATCGCGGCGGCTACAACAACGCCAACAACAACGGCGGTTTCGGCGGCAACAACGGCGGATATCAGGGCGGCTCCAGCTATGCTGGCGGCGCCGGATATCAGGGTGGAGCCTCCGCTCCGGTCAACGCCGCTCCCGCACAGTCCGCTCCGGCCTCGGACCCGTGGTCAAGCTCGGATAACTCCGGCTCGTCCTTCGGTTCCTTCGGCGCGTCCCAGTCCTTCGGAGGTTCCTCCGAATTCGGCGGCGACAGCGACGAACCGGAATTCTGACGGACCGAACCCCGTCCGCAATATAGGCGAACAGCGAAACAAGCAGCTTAATCGCAGTATTTCCAGATTTTAAGGAGAACATCAAGATGTCACGCAAGAGGCCGCAGCCGCCGGTCAAGCCGTTTAAGAAGAAGCCGAATCCACTGAAGGCCGCCAAGGTCACCGAGATCGATTACAAGGACGTCGCCCTGCTGCGTAAGTTCATCTCCGATCGCGGCAAGATTCGTTCCCGTCGTATCACCGGTGTCACCGTGCAGGAGCAGCGCGAGATCTCCAAGGCTATCAAGAACGCCCGCGAGATGGCCCTGCTGCCGTACGCCACGTCCGGCCGCTGATCTTAGAGAGGTTTGAACAATGGCTGAAACTAAGGTTATTCTCACCAAGTCCGTCAACCACCTGGGTCACCCGGGTGACGTCGTGGCCGTCAAGTCCGGCTACGCCCGCAACTACCTGTTCCCGCAGGGCCTGGCCTTCGCTTGGTCCAAGGGTGCCGCCGCCCAGATCGAGGCCATGAAGCGCGCTCGTCTGGCCAAGGCCGTCGCCACCCGCGAAGAGGCTGTTGCCGCCAAGGAAATCATCGAGGGCTCCACCGTCGAAATCGCTGCCAAGGTCTCCGAGTCCGGCAAGCTGTTCGGCGGCATCTCCGCAGAGAAGATCGCCATCGCGCTCTCCTCCAAGGTTGAGGTCAACCCGAAGAACATCACCGTTGAGCCGATCAAGACCACCGGTGACTTCCCGGCAACCGTCGCCCTGCACCCGGAAATCACCGCCAACTTCTTCGTGAAGGTCGTCGCTGAGTGATTTCGCCCCATTCACCGCTCGACGTCCTTACGGACCGGCGGTGAATGACTTCAGGCTGAAACACGTCTGAGCTTAAGCATCGAAAATCCCCCGTACCGATTGGTGCGGGGGATTTTCCTATATCCGCTCTTTAGCCGGCATCAGTCCTCATCGTCAATCGTGACGCTGAGCTTGCCATCCCTGATGCTGAAGCTACCGTTGACGGTGAAGTGGGTGCTGTCGTCCTGAGACTCCCACGAATCGTCGAAATTCTTCTCTTCATACGTGCACTTCGCCTTGCCCTGCCGGGTGGAGAACGTGCCGTAATCGAGATCGATGTCGGACAGCTTCGGATAGACGCTGATGGACCATGCGAAGTTGCGGTAGTAGTCCTCGTCGTACAGGTCGAAGCCGAACGGGCAGCCTTCCGGCGCGTAGTCGGTGGACTTCGCGCATTCGTCCAGCTTGGCGTTCACGGCCTTGCTCAAGTCCTCCTTAAGCTTGGCCGTAGGCATGATCTTGAGATCGGCGGCATCGGAGTCCGCGTTCGTGCGCACCATGGTGATGCCGCTGGTGACATACCCCGACTTGCCGATCGACACCTTGTACGAACCCGGGTAGACGCGCAGCGTCCACGTGCCGCTGTCCGACTTCTCCGCATTCTTCGCGGTCACGTCAACACCGTTGACGGACAACGATTCCACGGCATTGGGCACCGACACGGTGATGGTCTTGAGCAGTGGGCTCGAGATCTTCCAATTCGGGAACAGCAGGAACTTCGACCCGTCCTTGTTGATGGTGAGCGAATCGTTGACGTTCTTGCCGTTCAGCGAATACGTCACGTTGACCTTGGCCACGCCTTCGACGGTTTTGACACTATCGATATGCGGGTTGGCGATCGTGGCGTTGTCGGCCTTCGCTACGGTGTCGGACAGCAGCTTGAGCTGGTCCTTGCCCACCTGCGGATCGGCGATGTCATTGGCCTTGTCATACTTGCCGTCGGCAATCGCCGTCAGATAGCTTTGCGCCACGGATTTCGCGCTGAAGACGGTCGAGTTGAGCACACCGTAGACAATGCCCAACACAATCAGGGCACCAATTACGATGCCGCTGATAAGGATCGTCTTCTTAGTTTTTGGGTCGAGCGGCTGACCTGCCCCCGGAGCTGCGACCAGCATAGAAGCCGCGCCTGCTGGCGATTGCGGCAGCGGCACCGCACCCGTTGCCGTGTTGCCCGTTGTCGTATTGGGCATGGACGTCGGGGCGACCGGTTGTGGAACGGCCTGTGAAACAGGCGTTGCGGTAGGAGCGGTGGGCGCGGGCATCGGCGCAGCCGGCGTCGCGGGCTGGGGGACCGATGCGGCCGGAGCTGCCGGAGTAGTTGGATTGGCCGGCTGTGCGGCAGCCGAAGCCGTCGGCATGGTCGCTGTTGCGGTCGTGCCGCTCGCCGTGGCAGAGGTCTTCTTCATGCCGTAGGACGGATCGCAGGACTTGACGTAATCGACCACGTTCTGCGGGGTCTGCTGCACGGTGCCACCGACGATGATCCGCCACATGCCCGGCAGGGACGCCACCAGCGTCGGACCGAACGTCATCGCGGCCACCTCGATCAGGAACGCCCAGATGCCGGCGACGAGGAAATACCACATCGGGGTCGTCATCGACATGCTGGACGAGGCGTATCCCGCCGCGAAATAAGTGAACAGGAACTCCGCGGCCAGCCAGAACACCATCGCGGCCACCGGAGCCTTCCATGTATGCTGCCAGCCCGCGTAATACGGGTCGTACATATTGCGCGCGGTCTCACGCAGCGCGATATAGAACGTGGCAAGCAGGAACAGCACGAAGCAGATCCACAGAATCCAGCCATACTGGCTGAGGGAGGACACGTTGAACAACGTGATCGTATGGACGCTGTAGCTGGACGTCGAGAAGGCGATGCCGCCGAACGAGGACAGCGAAATCAGCATAAGCGGCAGAGCCGGGAACAGCAGCGGAACCAGCAGCAGACCGCCTGCGCCGAGATGGTTCGCGGCGGACATGGCGATCGTCGCCACCAGGCCAAGCACCAGGAACAGCACGCCGTAGATCGCAAACGATTCGACCAGCGTGCGCACGAAGCCACGAGCGCGGTGCGCCCAACGCCAAGCGGCGGAGAAGACGTTACCCGAATCGCCCGCATACTGTGCCAACGCGTAGCCGGCCAGCGCACCGGCCGCCGACAGCAGGAACGCCATGCAGAACGTGCGGAAGGACACGCCGGAAAGCGACGCGGAAGCGGAATAGTCGCTGTAGGAACCACCCACCGTCACCGGGAAGATGGCGGCGAAGACCAGCAGCACCAGGCCGGACAGCACGCCGACGATCAGCGAGCTGATGACGCCCGTCCACTTGAAACGAAGCGCGAACCTGCGTGCCAGCATATATGCGCCGAACGCGGCGCCGATCGCCAATGCCACGCCGGACAGTCCGACCGGCAGCGTCACGCTGACGTGCGAGGCGTCAATGCCGAGATTGCTCAGCGAGAAGCCCTGGGAGCTGGTTTTGAGATTCAGCGAACCGCCAACGCCGAGCGTCATCACGGTGAAGAGAATCTGGAAGAAATTCGGGCCGGAGCCGGACACACCGTTGTTGCCCAGGAAGGAGGCGGTGTCGGAAAAGCCCGGAATGCCGGCAAGCCCGTTGCTGGCCGCGGCATTGCCCATGAAGAAGACGATCGATGCGAGCAGCGCGAACACCACGCTCGCGCCGAGACCGATGCCGAGGCTGGCGCCCATGGTCTTCATGGACTGCGGTGTGGTCAGCGCGGTGATGGTGGGATCGGCCGCCGGACGGGCGATTTGCTGGGTCGGCTGGCTTGGCTGCGGCGCTGCTGCCGGCTGCGGGGCCGGGGATGGCGCATACTGGAACTGCTGCGTCGGCGCGGCCTGTGGTGCCACCGTTTGCGTTGCCTGCGCCTGAGCGGTCGGCTGTGCTTGCGCCGCCGGTTGCGGTGTGGTGGGCTGCGGGACGGTGGTTTGCGGAGCTGCCGGTGCGGCGCTATTGGGCAGCGGGACGGCAGCGGTCGGCATCTGCGGGGCCGGTGCCATGTGCGGCGCGGAAGACAGCATGGTGCCGTCATCGGATTCCGGCGCGGCCGGCGCTTGCGGTGCCGCCGCGGTCGTTTGGGTGAGCGGTGAGCCGCACGAGGCGCAGAATTTAGCGCCTTCGATGGTCGGCTGACCGCAATTTGGGCATGCCATAGGTAAGCCTTTCTCCTTCTTGATGCGCGTCATATACTCCTGTGACGCGCCATGGTCCTTATTATAAAGGGCCTCTGGCGCGCCGACGGGCTCGACGATGATGCGTGCTATTCGGCTCGCCGCGGTGGAAATGTGTGATGGAAAAGTTCGTGCCGTTGACTGTCGGAGTGGTTGCATTGCGGCAGAATGTGAAGAAAATGTGATTACTTGGATTTTATGGCGCCATCGCGCCGCATTTTTCGTCGTATGACGCGATGCGCACCATAGATGGCGATTTGCTGAAAACGTTGGAAAATAGCGATTTTATGATTTCGACACGCCGAGGGTTGCGTTCTTTCCGATTCTGAGTATATTTACTCCATGTGCTCAGCGAGAACAAAAACCTCGCCAAGACTAACGCCCCTTTAGCTCAGTTGGTTAGAGCAGCTGACTCTTAATCAGCGTGTCCAGGGTTCGAATCCCTGAGGGGGCACAGATAAGACCCAAGCCAATGGCTTGGGTCTTTTTCGTATTTCGGACATGTGTCCACCCAAAGCCGCGTTACTTCCTCCGTACGGAGTAAGGTAGTGCGCTGTTGTCCGCCCAGAGCGGAATCGCAATTCATCCCGAATCGCACGAATCGTAAGAATCGTTAGAGAAGAAGCAATAGAGGAAACTGCAGTGGAATACACACTCTTCACCAAGCTTGCCGCGGAATTCGTCGGCACCGCCGTGCTGATGGTCTTCGGCAACGGCGCTGTCGCCAACGCGGAACTGAAAAACACCAAGGGCTACCATGCCGGCTGGCTGAACATCGCCATGGGCTACGGCTTCGGCGTCATGTTCCCGGTCCTGATGTTCGGCGGCGTCTCCGGCGCCCACATCAACCCGGCCATGACCCTCGCGCAGGCCGTCAATGGCATGTTCCCGTGGAACGAGGTCCTGCCGTACATTATCGCCCAGCTGCTCGGCGCAGTGGCGGGCCAGCTCATCGTGTACGTCACCTACCTGCCGCACTACAAGGACACCGACGATGCCGAAGCCATCCTCGGCACCTTCTGCACTACCGACGCGCACAACGACCGCGTGAACTACTTCCTCAACGAGTTCTTCGGCACCTTCATGCTGGTGCTCGGCGCCCTGTGCTGCCTGTCCCTGCCGTGGGGCAAGGCGAACCCGGCCGCCGCATCCATCGTCGTCGGCTTCATCGTGTGGGGCCTCGTGACCTCCATGGGCGGCCCGACCGGCCCTGGTCTGAACCCTGCCCGCGACCTCATGCCGCGCCTCCTGCACGCCATCCTGCCGATTCCGAACAAGGGCGATTCCCGCTGGGGCGAGGCCTGGATTCCGGTCGTGGCCCCGATCGCAGGCGCTATCGTCGGCGCGTTCCTGTTCAAGGTGCTGTTCGCCTGAGCATTACTTTGACGATTGCCGGCATTCGTCTGGCATGCTGGTAAGGCCCGTGATTCCCTCCGGAACCACGGGCCTTACGCATAGGTGGTATGCATGGCGGTCGGCGGCTTCGGCATGTTGACTGAGACTGGTACTGTTGCCGAAGAGAGAAACATCACCATATCGGGAGGCTGGATTGAAGCGGATTCGTCGTATCATACGTGCGCTCGATCCGAAAGCCGACGCCACAATGGGCCAACGGGAACGGCTTGAGGCGTTTCGCATCCGCAGGGCCGCCGTGCTGGTGCTCGTGCTGTTCCTGCTGATCGCATCGATGACGTCCTGCAGCGTGCACGCACTGCTGGTCCGCATGACGCCGAACACGCAGACGACGGCACAAGCCACGCATTCGACGTCGGCCAAGAAGCCAGCCAAGAAAACAGCCAAAACCAATCAGCATAAGACGGCCAAAAAAACCAAACCGGAAACCAAACAATCGCAGGAAGAGCAGGCCGTCGCCAAAGCGGTGAGCGCGCAATCGGCGGCACTGGGCGACGACGAGAAAACCGCGATTCTGAACAAAGCGCAGGAAACCGCGCAAAACAGCGGCAAACCGGTGACGCAATACCATTACTGCATCGCAACCAAAGGAAACGTCGGTTCGGCCGACGAATTCGGCAACGCGGCGTTCCGCATCCTCAACGACGAACACGGATGGCCACGCGCCGGAGCCATATTCGACCAATCCACGGACGGCAACTGCGATTTCAATCTCGTGCTGTCCCAAGCATCGGAAATGACGTCGTTCTCGCCATCATGCTCGGTGGAATACAGCTGCAGGGTCGACAACAACGTGATCGTCAACGACGACCGTTGGAACGGCGGCACGCAACAATGGCTCGCCGCCGGCGGCAACCTGGCGCGATACCGCACGATGGTGATCAACCACGAGATCGGACACCGGCTGGGGCACATCGACAACGAAACGACCTGCGCCGGCGAAGGTCAGTTGGCGCCGCTGATGCAGGAGCAATCCATGCATTTGGACGGCTGCAAGGTCAACGAATATCCGCTTGACTCGGAGCTGTGGATCGGCTGAACGTCGACTGCTTCCCGTTATTTTCTGCTGTTTTCTGCTGTTTTCCGGACTGACCGGGTCGTCTCGGCAATTCGGCGAGACCCGGCCAGCCGTTGTCACAGGCCGAAATACGCGTCGAAATCGTCTTGGCTGATACTGCGGTCGGCCGTATCGGCCCGTACCTTACCCCAATCGAACTCCTGCAACGCCTCGACGGCGCTCATCGGCTGCGGACTGGTATGCGCGGAATCGCCCTGCAAACCAAGCAGCCACGCACAATAGCCGACAACCTGTTCCGCGGTGACGCCATGCGCGCGCAGCGCCCCCATATCCAAAGAGCGCTCGCGTTTGGCGAGCCTGCGGCCGGCCGCGTTGTCGATAAGCGGCAGATGCGCATACCGTGGGTTTTCGGGGTTATATGGGGTGTATTGCGATTGTGGTGCGTGCTGCGATGGTGCAGAGGCCTGCGTTTTCGCCTTGCGGAATCCCGCCTTGATAAGCGCTCGGCGAATGGCGATTTGCAAGGCGTTCGACCGGAGCAGGTCGCGGCCGCGCACGATGTCGTCGACGCCCATGTCAAGATCGTCCACGACCACCACCAGCTGGTAGGAGAACAGGCCGTCGGCGCGGCGCACGATGGTATCGCCGACGTCGTGCGCCAGATTGAATTCCTGATGGCCGAACACTGCGTCATCGAATTGGACGGTTGCGTGCGGGTTTGTGTCGGCGGGCATGGCGATGCGCAGCGAATGGCGGTCGCCGTTGGCCAGCCGCTGCCGGACGGTATCCGGATTGCTGGCGATAAGCCGGCGGCACGTGCCGGGATACACCATGAAACGGTCGCCTTCCTGCGGTGCGGAGGCTGCGCGGATGTCGGCGCGCGAGCAGAAGCAAGGGTAAATCAGCGGGGTTGTGCCAGCGATTGCGTTGTTGGCTGCGCTGCCGACTGCGGGGGTGTGGTCGTTGCGCTCGTCAAACGGCGAATCGTATGCGTCGTCAATCGTCAGGTTTTCCAAGCAATGCAGCACCTCACGGTACAGGTCGTGCCGAGCGGATTGGAACACCGGATCGCCGTCCCAATCCAAGCCAAGCCAATGCAGATCGTCCATCATCAGTTCGGCCGCGCCGGGCACCACGCGCGGTTCGTCGATGTCTTCGATGCGCAGCAGCATGCCGTCGCCGCGGCTGCGCGCGGACAGCCATGCTCCGAGCATCGCATAGATGTTGCCGATGTGCATGCGGCCTGATGGGGTGGGGGCGAAACGACCTGGCACGGGGTTCCTTCCTGTCGTTGGCGGGCGGTTCGGTGTTGCCGATGCGGAGACCGGTCGCGCCGATGCTTGCAACTGTACCTGCATCGGCGGCCGGAACGGCGGGTTTCGTGGGACGCGATTGTGGAATGCGTTGCTGGACGTGCGGTGACGTGCCATGCCGAGGTTGCAGCGTGCTCCGAAAACGTGCCGTCGCTGTGAGATATCTCACAGTGTGAGAAGGATATTTAGCGCATGGTGATACGGGCCGCGCGTTTCGTTTGGGGTGTGCGTAAGGTGGTGTGCGTCATCCGGTATTCTGGGTGGTGATTTCGGTAATTCGGTCTATGCGTTATCGGTATGGCCGGTCAAAAGGGGATTTACAAGGGGCGAATATGACGAAGCGACAGTTCAGTAGAGCGGAAATCGAATACCTGCGTACATTGCCGTCGATCGACGCGGTGACGGACAGCAGAATCACGTATGCGAGGGAATTCCAAATCGACTGCATGAGGCGGTATCTGCAGGGGGAGAAGCCAACTGCGATCTTCATTTCCGCGGGATTGAGCCCATCGGTCATCGGGCACAAGCGCATCGAACGCAATATCGCACGCTGGAAGCGTGACGAGGACATCATGCGCAAGGCGGCCGAAGAGCCGGAACCGCATGATACGGCTGTGGACAACCACAATGCGATGTCGGAAGTGCCGTTGGGCAAGATTCAATCGCTGGTATGCCAGGTGATGGTGTTGAGCGATCGCGTCGATAAATTGGAGCGTTTGGTGGAGGGGCTGCGCAAGGGGGATAAAATCTGAAAAAAAGTTTTCAGATTTATTGGTCTTTTCCGGCGGTTCGCGCGCATTTATCTGATACATTAAATGCGTAGACGGAGTCTTTGAAGTCCCCCTTCTACTGCCGTCTGGTTTTATAGCCCGCGCGAATTTATGACCGCTTTATCGCTTCACTTCAGGTCATCGCGCGGGCTTCTTTATACGTTGTCGGCGGTTTTCTGGTAACACTGGTATCGAAATATCAGCCGACATGCCGGAAACGGTGGTGCCGGCCGCGGACCGGCGGTCGAATGAACTTGCGAGAGGTGGACGATGACTGCATACATGGATCACAAGAACCTCGCCAACGAGGTGATCGACGATGCGCGCGCACGTGAGATCGCGGACGGCGTGCATCGTGTGCTCGACCGCATCGCGGCAGCTGAGGAACAAGCCGGACGCGAAGCCGGCTCCGTGCGCCTGCTGGCCGCCACGAAGACGCGCGACATCGGCGAAATCATGGTTGCGATTGATGCCGGCGTGCGCATGATCGGCGAGAACCGTCCGCAGGAAGTGACGGCGAAGGCCAAAGGGCTGGCACGGCGATGCGCGGAACGCGGGTTTTCGCTGGGCGTCGCAGGCGTCGCGCCGGATGCTGCGGCGGAGCATATTCCATTCCACCTGATCGGCCAGCTGCAAAGCAATAAAATCGGCAAAGTGCTGCCGGTGGTCGACACTATCGAATCGGTCGATTCAATCGATTTGGCAGAAAAAATTTCACGTAGAGCCGTGGCTCGCGGTATTACTGTCGGCGTGCTGCTGGAAGTCAACGAATCCGGCGAGGAATCGAAATCCGGTTGCGATCCGGCGCACGCCATCCGCATCGCGCAGAAAATCGGCACGTTGGACGGCATCGAATTGCAGGGACTGATGACGATCGGCGCGCATGTGTACGACGAAACGGTGATTCGCCGCGGTTTCTCGCACCTGCGCAAGACCCGCGACCTCATCCTCGCATCCGGCGAACCGGGCACGGACCGTTGCCGGGAACTGTCGATGGGCATGACCGGCGACATGGAACTGGCCATCGCCGAAGGTTCCACCATCGTGCGCGTCGGCACTGCGATTTTCGGTGAGCGTGCGTTCATCTGAGCGCTTTCTTTGACTTTTTCTGTTTTTTTAAGGATTTGCGAGGCTCGTCCGCCTGGATTGCATTCGTCTGGCTTACATTCGTCTGACTTGCATTCCTCTGAAAAACGGCTTGTCTGAGCTGCGTTCCGCCGGTAGGTGGGGTGCTGCGCGGTTTGGTGCCAAAATTGCCGGTTTCGTGCCTGAAACCGTTGTCTTTCTAGGGGTAAGCCCTCCTATAGGGGGCAAGGGCTTTCGTATGGCGGGTGTGAACATGGGTGTGTTCGAAGGAGAAACCCATGTTTTGGTCTGCCTCTCGATTGATGAGTAAACCCGTCCGTCTGCTCGCCCGCAGGACGGATTCCTACGTGCATGCGCATGCGGTGCTGCGTTCGCCCATGCGGCTGTTCGGTGCCGTGGCGGGCGCCTCGGCTGATTCCTATGATGCCGGTGACGATAACGATGGCATCGGCAATGGCGCCGGAGTCGGATCTGATGCCGGTGCAGCTGCCGACAGTGGTCATGCCGGAACTGTTGCGTTCGCTGGAACGTCTGCTGGAACGTTCGCTGGAACGCCGTCGTTTTACGAGGCGATTGACATTGCCGATGTGGTTCGCGCGCGCAGGCTGCGGCGGATTCGTTTCATATTGGTGCGGTGCGTGTCCGTGCTGCTGATCGTGGGCGCGGTGGTGGTCGCGTCGTTGCCGTTCGCCATGCAGGCGCATTCCGCGCGGCGCTTGGCCGAGACATCCGATTCGGCGGCTCGCACGGTTGCCGGATGGCCGTATCCGATGGCGATGGAGGAGTTGGAACGGGCGCGCGCATACAATCGGCGGCTTGCCGTGGAAGGACAGCCGGTATTGGGCGAGGCGGCCGATCCGTTCACTACCAGACCGGCTGGCACTGCCGGAGATGCTGATGTCGCCGACGATTCGGCGCCTTCCGGCGGTTCCGGGCTTTCCGCGGCGGACACGGACGCGAACTATCAGGGCCTGCTGGATTCCGGCGCAGGCATCATGGGCACGGTATTGGTGCCCAAAATCGGCGTGGAACTGCCGATTCGGCATGGTACGTCCGAACCGGTGCTCGCCGTCGGTGCCGGGCATCTGTACGGCACCAGCCTGCCGGTCGGCGGCACTGGCTCGCATACGGTGGTCACCGGGCATCGCGGCCTGGTCAAATCGTTGATGTTCACACGGCTCGACGAACTGCACGACGGCGATTTCATGTACATCAAAGTGATGGACGAGACGCTGGGATACGAAGTGGACCGAATCAGCGTGATCGAACCGGACGACGTCTCACGGTTGAAAATCGTGCCCGGCGAAGACCGGCTGACGTTGATGACCTGCACGCCATACGGCATCAACACGCATCGGCTGCTAGTCTCCGGGCATCGCGTCGCAATACCGCTGCCCGCGCCAGATCCGGCCGACGTGCGCGACGAACGCGCGACCGAACTGGGCGCGCTCGCCATGACCATCGTTTGCACGATGGGCGGCATGCTGTTGTGCTGCATGGTCGTGCGGTCGATGCGGCCCCGACACCGAATCATGCGGCACGCTTCCACCTGGCCGCGTAAAGGATAAGGGGGAAGGCCGCGATTTTCGCGGGTCCGCACGTTCCCCGAACCCATCAATGGAGGGGACGGGTTTCAAAACGTTCATCCATAAGGTTCAAGGCATGGAGGCGCATAGGCAATTCGCCACAGCGCCATGAGAGATGGACATGTCATGAAGTGGATGAAGGACCCGCTTGCCGGCTTCATAAGCCGGTGTGGCGCGCGGATGGGAAAATTCACCGCATTGCTTGTCACGATTGCGATGCTGGCCGGCACCACGGGAGCCGGCGCGACCGCGTTCGCCGACGAAACGGTGACGGATGGCGGCAACGTGGCCGCCGAATCCGCAGCGAGCCAGCCGGAATCGACACAACAATCCGATGCTGAAAACGCAGTCGGATCGGACGTTGCCGACATTGCCGGGCAAGATGTTGCCGGACAGTCCGCAACGGACGATGACGACGCACAATGCCTTACGGACGACGGCGAATCGCAGCAGCCATCGAACGAACAAGCGCAATCGCAACTGCAGTCGCAATCGCAACCGGAACAACCGTCGGAGACGATGCCGGAACAGCGGCAGCCGTGCGATAAGACGGAACAGCCGAATGAGCAGAAGGAGCAGGAACGGCAGGTGGTTAGGCGGCCGACGGCTGAGAACGCTGACGTACCTGCAAATGGTGCTGCACCGGCTCAAGACGGCGATCGAAACGACCATGCCGGCGAAAATCGCACGGATGCTGTGGCGAATGGCGATGCGGGCGCGACAGCCGATGACGGCAAAACCGGCGATGCGGACGATGCTGACAACGATGGCAACACTGCTGAAGATGCCGACGATGCCGAACACATCATGCGCGATCGCTTCACCTTCAATCGCAAAACCGTGATGCGTGCCGCGCGTAACGTCGCCGTGCCGCAGCCGGACCACACGAAAAGCATCACATACAACAACGGCGGCAAATACACGCTGAACCTCAACGTGGTGGGCAAGGATACCCGCGAAAGCCATGAGACCACGGAGAAAATCGAAGTGGTGCTCGTACTGGACACGTCCGGATCGATGAACTACTGCATGGACGGAAGCCAAAGAGGATGCAACAAATCGAATCCGAAGCGGTTGACGGCGCTGAAAGAAGCGGCGACCAGCTTCATCGACGCCACCGAGACCACCAACGACACCATCCAGGACGAAAACAGCAAAGTGCGAATCGCCATCGCTCAATTCGGGCAGACATCCGGCGTGGTGAGTTCCCTGACCAGCGATACCGCCGCTCTGAAATCATCGGTGAGCAGGCTGTCCGCCAATGGCGCGACCCCTGCGGACAAAGGCATGGCCGCCGCGCAGACGGCATTGCTGCGGGCAAGGCCAGGCGCGAAGAAAGTCGTCATTTTCTTCGCGGACGGTGTGCCGACCACGCAAAACACTTTTAGCACGAGAGTCGCCAATGACGCCGTGACAACCGCGCTCGCCATGAAATCGGCCGGCACGCTCATCTACAGCATCGGCATCTTCGAAGGCGCCAATCCGGAGCAGCAATCGTTCGGTAACAGGGAGAACGACCAAGCCAACCAGTTCATGCACGCCGTGTCCAGCAACTATCCGAACGCCACCGCGTACAACAAAACCAATTGGGGTACGGGCAGCAACCTCGGCTACTACAAGGCCACCAACAGCGCTGACGACCTGACGAAGATCTTCGACGACATCCAGAAGGAGATCATCACGGGAAGCGCCTACAGCGGCGTCTCGATCGTCGACGAGCTGTCCGAATACGCGCAGGTCGATGGCGTTGTCTGGAACATGGCCAGCATGCGGAACTTCGGCGGAGCGACCTACTACCGGGTGACCGGCGGCGTGACGCTCAACGTGACGAATCTGTCTTCGGGGGCTACGCCTCCAGTGCTGGAACGTGATTACACATTGTGGTACAGCGACGCCGGCAACGGCAAGATCCGCGTCGAATTCGCCGGCGATTACCAGCTGCTGCACAACGCGACCTACACGCTCTCGTACGGCATCGTGCCAACCGACAGCGCCTACGCGCGGGTCAATATGGTCGACGGCGGCATCAACTACGACGCGACCGGCGACGCGGGCACCGGCACGACCTCCGCAGGAAAGCCGGGCTTCCGATCGAACGCGTCGGCGCAGGTCTGTTACACCTTCGACAAGCAGTCCGCCTGCGCGGCCTACCAGCATCCCGTATTGCAGGTGCCGTCCGCCAACGTGGTCGTGACGAAACATTGGGAAGGCGGAATGCCGGCGAGCGGAGCCACATTGCGCATCGATTTCATGCAGGGCGGCGCATCGAAGCTGGGCAAAGACCTTTCCGAAGATGACGAGCTGCCTACCGGCGAATGGCAGTACACATTCCGTGGCGTGATGGCAGGCGACTACACCGTCACGGAAGGCAACATCGCCGGCTATCACGCGAAAGGCAACGTCACCTCAGTGCCGATCAGCATCACCAGAGCCGACATGTGGAGCGCGTTCGACAAGGGACAGACCGCCACCTACGAAGCTTCGTTCACCAACGTGAAAGAGACGGTGGCCGCGCTGCCGCTATCCGGCGCATCGGAAGGACGGACCTGGCTGGTCGTGGTCGGCGTCACGGCACTGGTGCTGCTGCTTGCGGGCATCGTCGGACTGGCTTTGATCGGGCGCGGACGGCCGTGACGGAACTGCCGGACGGCAATCGCAATTCTCTGATCGCAATCCGGCAATCGCAATTTTCAATCACAACTAAAGAGCAACACAACATACGAAACTTCCCATAAAACCAACCAATCGGCTGCGGTAACAAGGCCGACCAAACCAAGGAAGAGAGGTCTCTCATCATGAAGACGAGAAGGCTTTGTGCAGTAATCGCCGCGGCGGCAACGTTGCTGGGCGGTATGGCGTTCGGCACGGCCGGAGCGTATGCGGCCGGCAGCGCATCGATCGAAGTGCGGCATTCGCAGAAGGGGCACACCTACTCCGCGTACAAGTTCGCCTCGCTGACGGTGGACGGCGACGCCGTGCAGGTCGACACCGACGCCGATTGGGTGACTGCTGTGACCGACGCGGTGGCCGCCGCCAACAACAACATGGACCCCGTTGTCAGCATGCCCTCCGAATATGACAGCAATCCGGCCGCGTTCGCCGCAACCAAGACCGGCGATAACGACGCCGCCTGGTTCCGCACATTCGCGGCCTCGTTGGCGGTTGGCGATGGCGTCGTCGCCGACAAAACCGTTGCAGGCAACGGCGGTACGGCTGCCATCGGTTCGCTTGAAGAAGGCTGGTATCTCATCACCGATGTGGATGGAGAGGGTGGCCGAGGCACCAACGCCATCGTCGCCACCACGCTGAACGGCGTGGCCGCCACATTCAAAGTGAAGGGCGATCCGGCAACCGGCCAGGGCAAGATCAACGCTGTCGGCATGTTTGTGGCCAAGAACGAGAACGAGCCCGACCAGCCGGGCAAGACGGCCGATACGATTACCACCACTGAAGGCGTGAGCATTGGGCAGACCGTCGCCTACACCATCACGCTGGATATTCCGAACGCGGCCGAAGGCTACGACAAGTATCCGTACTTCGTGAAGGACGTGGCATCCAAGGGCCTGACGGTCAACAAGGACTTCAAGGCCGTTGTTCGAGCCGCGGATGGCACGGAAACGAATATGCCGTTCACCTACGTGACCGTTCCGACCGTTGGGGCCGACGGCAAGACCACCACCGTGCTGGAATTCGACTTGGCCAACAAGAGCGGCCAGCTGGTCATCACCTACACCGCCGTGGTCAACAAGGACATCATCGACATGGGCAACAAGGTTACCAACAAGGCGGCCGTGTCCCGTGACACCGAGGTGTGGAATACGCCGGTCGAATTCGACTCCTATACCGGAGGCTTCTCCTTCCACAAGTACGGTGTCGGAAGCGATGCCAATGGTCTCGCAGGAGCGAAGTTCCACGTGTTCGAGGGAACCGAGGTTTCGCAGACCCCGCTCAAGTTCATCAAGATTGTGGATGGCGAATACCGCCTTGCCGAGGCGAACGAGAAGAATACTACCGAGAACGTGGTCTCCACCACCGGCAATGTGAGGATCATGGGCTTGAAGTCCGGCAAGTACACGCTGAAGGAAACCGGATTCGCGGACGGCTACGCGAAGAACTTCGTGCCGACCTTCACCGTCGAACTGACCGTGAATCAGGAGAACGGCGAATCGACCTTCAAGCTGGTCGGCGCCAACAACTTTGGTCTGGCAAGCGAGGTCGACAAGGTGATCTGGGTCAAGAACGTGAAGAACGTCACGCAGCTGCCGCTCACCGGCGCAATGGGCACCGTGTTGTTCACCATCGCGGCCCTGGTAATGGCCGGAGCCGGACTGGCGCTCGTGCTGCGCTTCCGCGAATCCGATACGCCGATGGCGGTCTGAGCGGGCCAGCAGACAGGCAACGGGGCTTGTTCGGGCGGGTGAGTCGTTGAGCGATCAACGGTTCACCCGCTTTTGCTGTGACGAATACGGGTGATTTAGGGTTTAGTACCGCCTGAAATGGTTGGAAAAACGCCATTCGTACCGGTATGATGGAACACGAAGCGAACAACGAATCGGATTGCGGCCTTGCATCGCAAACACGTATCGCAAGCGCGCATCGCAAGCCGAATCGCAAGCCGAACAGGGGAATGGCATGACGGAGGCCATTCGACTGCCGTGCGGTGGAAGGGAGCCGCCGCACGCCAAGCCGAAAGGGAACATCATGTGCAACGGTGGGGGAGCGTTCAGTCCGGAAGAAGTCGAATATCTGCGCTCGCTGCCGGTGGTGGCCGAAGCGACGTCGCGACGCATCACCTACACGGAATCGTTCAAACACAACTGCATGCGCCGGTACCATGCGGGCGAATCGCCGGTCGAACTGTTCCGCGAAGCCGGACTCGACCCATCGCTGATCGGCTATAAGCGCATCGAACGTTGTTTCGCGCGCTGGCGCAAGATTGCCTGCCGTATGGGCACGGACCGGCTGGTATCGGTTGATGGGAATGGTGGAGTGGTGCCATCGGCGTCGGCGGATGTGGCGCCGTCGGCGGAATCTGCGGAGGTTGCTCGATCTGCGGTATCGCAGCCGGTGCAGCCAACGCAACCAGCGGAAACGCAAAACAATGCGACGCTGCCCGCGCCGCGCAACGCAGCCGAAGTCCCGATTCTGTCGGGAGGTGACGTGCGCGACCTGCTCATCGCCCAGCAGGTGCGCCGCATCGACGAGCTGGAACGCGAGGTGGCGGCGTTGCGGGCGGAACTGCATCGCAAATAATCGCAAAAATCGTAAAAATGCGAGCAATCGGCATCGTCCGCAAAGCGACGCATGTCGAGAACGGCGGGCGTGGCGAGCGGGTAGACTTGCGGGTATGAGAATCGCACGTTTTACGCATAATGATGTACCGCAGTACGCCTTCGTTCAGACCGACAAGAACGACGGCAAGGACTATCTCGTAGCCTTGAACGGCTATCCGCTGTCCGGCCAGGCCGTCGAGCCGACCGGCGAGCGCTATCCGGTGGATGGTGACGGCATTCGTCTGCTGGCTCCGGTGATTCCGTCGAAGGTGTACGGTTTGGCGAAGAATTATGAGGCGCATGCGCAGTTCATGCATGAGGCCGGTCATTCCGATATCAAGCATGCGCCGGAGGATATGGTGATTTTCACCAAGCCGAGCACGTCGGTGATTGGTCCGGATGATCCGATTGTGATTCCGCTGTGTTCGAATGATATGAATTTCGAGCCGGAGTTGGCTGTGGTGATGGGTCGTATCGCCAAGAATGTGCCGGTGGAGCAGGCCATGGATTATGTGCTGGGTTTCACGTGCGTGAATGATGTGACGTTGCGTGATCTGCAGGGTCTTGATCCGACGTGGACGCGTGCGAAGGGTTTTGATACGGCGTGCCCGTTGGGTCCGTGGATTGTGACGCGTGACGATGTGGATTGGAAGGATGCGAAGATTTCCTTCACGCTCAACGGTGAGGATGTGCCGATGGCGTCGGGTACCACGGCGAATCTGATTCACGGCATTCCTGAGCAGATCGCGGCGATTACGAGTTTCACCACGCTGCTGCCGGGCGATGTGATTATGACGGGTACGCCGAACGCGTCGGGTCATCTGGATCCGGGTGACGAGGCGATCGTGCACGTCGAGGGCATCGGCGATCTGCGCAACGTGGTGGTGCGCGGCTGATTTTCGGCTTGCTGGCGGACTTTGGATTAGGCGGGTTTGCAACGTTTCGTGATTTCGTTACGTTGCTGCCCGCCTTTTTCGTATGTATTGCGATTGCCGGTGAGCGCTGGTGATTGTCGGTGACTGCCGTCCTGTGTCGAAAGACGGTTTTGAGAAACGCAAAAAGTTGAGTGTGTGGGACTCAAGTTTTGGGAATATAATGGCGATGAAGTCGGTTGAGCATATCAGACAACGACATATGCGTCCGAACGCCGGCCCGGTAGCGAAGGCCGGGCGGCCGGGCGCGAACCATGGAGGATGATATGGAACAGAAGTTCACGCAGATGGCGCAGGAAGCGCTTTCGGACGCCGTTCAGAACGCGGCGGCGCTGGGCAATCCGCAGGTAGACACCCTGCACCTGCTGGACGCGATGCTGCGTCAGGAAAACAGCATGGCCCGCGCGCTCATCGAAGCGGCAGGCGGCAACGCGCAAAACGTGAGCGCCGAAGTGCATCAGGCGATGCAATCGCTGCCGAGCGCCAGCGGATCGACCACAACGCAGCCGGACGTCAGCAGGCAGCTGTCGGCGGTGCTATCGCAAGCCGAAAAAGAAATGCAACGGAGGGGAGACGAGTACGTCACCGTCGACCTCATGCTGGTCGCAATCGCGGCCGCGAAACCTAATCAAAGCGCGGACATCTTGGAAAAGAACGGTCTTACCGCGGATAAGCTGCGTAACGCCCTGACCGCCGCGCGCGGCAGCGACCGCAAGGTGACCAGCGCCGACGCGGAAGGCTCGTACAAGGCTTTGGAGAAGTACTCCACCGATTTGACGGCCGCCGCGAAGGAAGGCAAGCTCGACCCGGTGATCGGCCGCGACCAGGAAATCCGCCGCGTCATCCAGATCCTGTCCCGCCGTACCAAGAACAATCCTGTGCTGATCGGCGAGCCTGGCGTCGGCAAAACCGCCGTCGTCGAAGGCCTGGCGCAGCGCATCGTCGCCGGCGACGTGCCGACCACCCTGCAGAACAAGAAGCTTATCTCGCTTGACCTGGGCTCCATGGTGGCTGGTTCCAAGTACCGTGGCGAATTCGAGGAACGTCTGAAGAGCGTGCTTGAGGAGATCAAGAAGGCCGACGGGCAGATCATCACCTTCATCGACGAGATCCACACCATCGTCGGCGCGGGCGCGGCCGAAGGCTCCATGGACGCGGGCAATATGCTCAAGCCCATGCTGGCCCGTGGCGAACTGCGCCTGATCGGCGCCACCACACTGGACGAATACCGTGAGAACATCGAAAAGGATCCGGCGCTCGAACGTCGTTTCCAGCAGGTGTTCGTCGGCGAGCCGAGCGTGGAGGACACCGTCGCCATCCTGCGCGGCATCGCGCCGAAGTATGAGGCCCACCACAAGGTGACCATCGGCGACGACGCGCTGGTCGCGGCGGCAACCCTGTCGAACCGCTACATTTCCGGACGCCAGCTGCCGGACAAGGCCATCGATCTGGTGGACGAGGCCGCAGCGCACCTGCGCATGGAACTCGACTCCTCGCCTGAGGAAATCGACGAACTGCGCCGCCAGGTGGACCGTCTCAAGATGGAGAAGTCGTACCTGCTGGGCAATCCGAAGAACGACACGTCCGCGGAAAAGGCCGAAGCGGAACTGGACGACAGCGCCAAGGACCGTCTCGCCGATTTGAACCAGGAAATCGCCGACAAAAGCGAAAAGCTCAACGGGCTGAAAGCGCGTTGGGACGCCGAAAAGAACGGCCACAACCGTATCGGCGACCTGCGCAAGAAGCTCGACGAGCTGCGTACGCAAGCCGAAAAGTACGAGCGCGAAGGCGACCTGGCGAAATCGTCAGCCATCAACTACGGCGAAATCCCGGCCATCCAGAAGGAAATCGCCCAAGCCGAGAAGAACGAGGCGGAATCGGGCGGAGCCGACAATGCCAACGCCGACGTGCCGATGGTCCCCGACCGCGTCGACGCCGACTCCATCGCCGAAATCGTCTCCGACTGGACCGGCATCCCCGTGGGCCGTCTTATGCAGGGCGAAAACGAGAAGCTCCTGCACATGGAGGAGTACCTCGGCAAGCGCGTGATCGGCCAGAAGGAAGCCATCCAAGCGGTTTCCGACGCCGTGCGTCGCTCGCGTGCCGGCATCTCCGACCCGAACCGTCCGACCGGATCGTTCCTGTTCCTCGGCCCCACCGGCGTGGGCAAGACCGAACTGGCCAAGGCGCTCGCCGACTTCCTATTCGATGACGAGAAGGCCATGGTGCGCATCGACATGAGCGAATACATGGAGAAGGCCTCCGTGTCCCGCCTGATCGGAGCCGCGCCGGGCTACATCGGCTACGAAGAGGGTGGCCAGCTTACCGAAGCCGTGCGTCGCCGTCCGTATTCGGTGGTGCTGTTCGACGAGGTGGAGAAGGCCAATCCGGAAGTCTTCGACGTGCTGCTGCAGGTGCTTGACGACGGTCGCCTGACCGACGGCCAGGGCAGGACCGTGGACTTCAAGAACACGATTCTGATCATGACCTCCAACCTGGGCTCGCAGTTCCTCGTCAATCCCGACATGGACGCGGACGCCAAGAAGAAGGCCGTGATGGACGCCGTGCACATGCAGTTCAAGCCGGAATTCATCAACCGTCTGGACGAACTGGTCATGTTCCACCCGCTGACCCGCGAGGAGCTCGGCGGCATCGTGGACATTCAGGTCGCGCAGGTGTCCGCACGTCTGACCGACCGCCGCATCACGCTCGACGTGACCGATTCGGCGCGCGAATGGCTTGCCAACACCGGTTACGATCCGGCGTACGGCGCACGTCCGCTGCGTCGCCTGGTGCAGACCGAAGTCGGCGACCAGCTTGCCCGCATGCTGCTGGCCGGCGAAGTGCACGACGGCGACACCGTGCTGGTGGACCAGACCGGCGGCGACCACCTGGAGCTGTCCGCGTGGGCCGCGGACCAGCTGGAGGATATGGGCGAGGAGAAGACGGACGATTCCGCCGACGTCCCGAACCCGGCTGAGTGACGATTATCGATTGGTTACCTGTCGGTCGTAAGCCTGCAATACCAGGCCTGCGACCGACAGCACGGTCGAACCGAGCAGTATGGCGATCGCCAGCTTCGGTTGCATGCCGAACGCCAGCCACAACGCGCACGTCCACACCGCGACCACCATCGTCACCGACGTGGTGATCTGCAGCACGCGTGCGCGGATCGCATGACCTACCACAGCGCGGAAGAGCAATTCTTCCGCGCTTTTTTCTTGCGTTGGCTCAGGGGATTTCGCTTGAGATCGCGCCGATTCTGTTGATTCTGTTGACTGTGCCGATTGCGCCTTTTCTGTTTCTGCCGTCTGCTGCGCGGTCATCGCGTGTTGCCGGACAAGCGTGCCAGCCAGCGAAAGCGTCGCGACCACGCCGACGAACGCGAAATACGGATCGCGCGAGCCGGCCGGGAAAATCCACGACACCACGCACAGCAGCAGGCTGTACGCGTAAACAATCGCCATGCCAAGCGAAACCAGCGAATCGCCGTTCGGACGCCGCCGCTGCAATGCGGGCAGGCCGCGGTGGTGAATCGGCGCCGCGCAATAGAACATGACCGGCGTGATGACGATGGCGTGCAGCCACGGATTCGTCAGCCAGCCCGGCATGGCGATTTTGGCCAGCGCCAGTAATGTGATGACGAACGTTGGAATGGTCAGGATAAGCGCGATGACGAGGCGCTTGCCGAGGTGGTCGGTGGGTTGTCCGTCGATGTCGGATGTCGATTCGCCGTCTGCCATCACTTTGCCGTCTATCGTCACTCCACCGTCGGTTGTGTGGGATGGGTCGGCAAATCCGCCGTCCGTCCGCAGCGGAATCGCCTGGCGTGCGTCCGAGCTTGGAAACAGCCGCAACAACGCCCAGGTGGCGATGGATGCGGCCACAATCGACACGGCCGCCAAAAACAGATCGAATCCCATAATGTCCCTTCGTGTTGGGCTGATGCATTTCGCGTTCGGCTGATTTCAGCATAGTGCACGGTTGTGTGGCATGCGGTCGGTCTTGCGAATGAATGTGGATGCGTGGATTGATGTGTTCCTGACGACGTGATACCATCGAACATATGTTCGATAATCCTGTGTTTGTAGTGATATTGCTGGTGATCGTGGCCGCGCTCGGAGCGGCTGCGGGCTTCTTCGCGGGCCGTGCCAAAGGGCAGGATATGGCCCGTGGTGCGAAGGAATCCGACCTGAACGAGGCGAAGGCGCAGATCGAGGCGGACAAACAGGACATCAGCAATCTCAACGCGGCTGTTGTGCAATACCGTACGCAGGCGGAAGGATTCAGCCAACAGCTGACGTATCTCAAATCGCAATTGGCACAGGCCCAGCGTGCCGAGGAAATGCGCGTGGAACGTGAACGGCAGCGTGCCGCCGAAGAAGCGAACCGTCGTCAAGCCGAAAGCGAACGGAAACTGCAGGAGCAAAGCAAGGTGCTCTCCGCACTGGCTCCGGTGCAGAAGAACCTCGACGCCCTGCAGACGAAGGTCGCGCAAATCGAAGAGGGCCGCAAGCATGAGATGGGCGCGCTCGGCGAACAGCTCAAAGGTCTTGGCGAACAGCAGGCGCGATTGGATCGCGAGACGAGCGCCCTATCATCGGCATTGCGCAACAACAAGGTGCGTGGCGCGTGGGGTGAGGCGCAGCTGCGCAACATCGTGGAATCGGCGGGTCTGTTGGAACATGTCGATTTCGACACCCAAGTTGTGGTCACCGACGCCGATGGACATACGCAACGGCCGGATATGATCATCCACATGCCGGGCGGCAAAACCATTCCGATTGACGCGAAAGCGCCATACGCCGACTACCAGCGCGCATGCGAGATTCCAGACACCGCCTCACCGGAGGAACTGGCCCGCAAGAACGAGCTGCTGCATTCCCATGCCAAAGCGGTACGAGACCATGTGAAGACCCTGGGAGACAAAGCCTACTGGAACGCGTTCAGCGATGCTCCGGATTTCGTGATCGCGTTCATCCCTAACGAATCGTTGCTGCAGGCCGCATTGGAAACCGACCCGACACTGATGGACGACGCATTCGCGCAGAAAGTCGCGCTGACCTCGCCGATCACCCTATGGGCGGTGCTCAAATCCGTGGCATACGCATGGCAGCAGCAAAGCCTGACCGATGACGCGAAAATGCTGTTCGACCTGTCTCGAGAGCTGTACGAACGGTTTGCAGTATTGGGGGAGCGGGCCACCAAACTGGGTTCCGCCATCACCAAAACGGTCGGCGCATACAACTCGTTCGCCGCGTCGCTCGAATCGCGCGTGCTGGTCACCGCGCGCAAACTGCAACGCGTCGACCAAAGCAAGGTCATCGGCACCGTCGACATGATCGCGCCCGAAAAAGGGGATATCCGCGAGTTGTCCGCTCCCGAGACCAACGCCGAATGACCATGTTTATCGCTCATAAATCACCCATACCGCACGGTGAATGACGAGCCGAAAGGATAGGCTGGAACCATGACCGAAGAGAACACTTTCCGCAAGACGACACCGGTTCCGACGCATGATTCCGCTGCGGGCCAGTCTGTTTCCGCTTCGACGGAATCCACCGTCGATTTCGCCATGCTCGAACCGCGCGACCAGCTCAAGGCGCTGCTGCAGGCCGAAATGAAGGACAAGCCGTTCTCGGAACTCTCCTCCGTGCTGTTCGACCATCGTGGAGCCTCCATCGTCGGTCATATCCTGCTCGACACGTTGGAGGAAGCCGGCTATTCCGTCGACGATTTCGACGCGGTCGGCGCATTGACCGCCGCGGCCGTGCCGCTGGTCTCCGCCATGATCCAGGCCGCCGCCTCCCGTGGCGAGGATTTGGACGGTTTCGTCATGGACTTCGTCTACCCGTCCATCAAGGGTCCGTCGATTGCCGGCAAACGCGTGGTGCTGATCGACTCCTGGCTGTCTGAAAAATCGTATGTGCAGACCTCATCGCTGGTCACCCTGCGCAACGGCAACGAGCTGAGCCTCGACTTCTCCGTGGTGGAGAACGAAGGAGCCAAAGTGCTGGCCGTTGCCTCGCTGATCGGCGGTGTCGACATGGTCGACCCGACCATCAAGGTCATCAACCCGGTCACTTCGGAGGAATCCGAACTGCCGTTCGTCGAAGTGTTCAAGGAATCCGAACTCCACTGAACACCGAGTTTCCCGCCGACCGACCGCAAACATATCTGCCGTTGACGTCGTCGAATGTGCGATGACAAGCATGATGATGCATACGGATGCGCGGGCCTTTGACATATTTGTATTGCTGTTCCTATGAAGGGGAGAACGTGCACGATCCCAATCCCATCGATGTTGCCGCACAGGCATCCGGCGAACCGACGTTCCGCGAGGTCGGCGTAGGACCGTGGTCGCAAACCCATCCAGGCGAACCACGCCCGGACGATGCGTCATCCCCCAATTACGACATCCGCTTCGACTCCACCCTGCTCGACGAAGGCGACCGCCGCAACGTGCTCGACCGCTACCGCTACTGGACGGTCGCGGCCATCAAAGCCGACCTGGACTCCCGCGGGCGCCACGATTTCGAAGTCGCCGTGGAGAACTGGACCCACGATTTCAACATCGGCTCCATGGTGCGCACCGCCAACGCGTTCCAAGCGCGCCGCGTGCACATCGTCGGCCCGCACAAATGGAATCGCAAGGGCGCGCTCATGACGGAGCTGTACCAGCACGTCGAAAACCATCCATCCATAACGGAACTTGTCGAATGTTGGAAACTGCGCGTCGCCGGCGAAATCGCCGCCGCCCAATCGCAAGCCGCCGCCATCGCCTTCCATATGCGTGGCTCCGCAGCCGCGACGGACGGCACTTCCGGCACTGCCCCGAACACAAGCGAAACCATGGCCCAACTGGAAGCCTTGGACGCGAAAATAGCAGAACTGCAAGCCGCCCGCGTCATCGCGCTCGACATCATTCCCGGCGCGGTGCCCATGGAAACCTACCATTTCCCCGAACGCTGCCTCATGCTTTTCGGCGCGGAAGGCCCGGGCCTGTCCGAAAAAGCGCTCGAACTGGCCGATGACGTGGTCTACATCTCCCAATTCGGCTCGGTCCGTTCCATCAACGCCGGCGCCGCCGCCGCGGTCTCCATGCACGCCTGGATCGCCCAGCACGCCGCGCCGCAAGCCTGATCGCGCCATCGGCACGCGGCAAGAAAAGCCGTCGAACGTTGCTGTACCGGAAAGATGACCAGGTGTCCAACGATTGGGTTGCGAAATGGAAGGCAACGTCCGCGGCTGGGTTGCGAACGGGGCACGAAATAGGGCACACGCTCGTCACACAGACGCGTTACTGTTAGGGTCATGCCTACTTTCACCAAAGAAGAAATCGTGCATTTGGGCGATCTGGCCCGAATCGCACTCACGGACGAGGAAATCACCCGTCTGCAGGGCGATCTGAACGTCATCGCCGAATCCATCAACAAGGTCCAGGAAGTCGCCACCGACGACGTGGAACCGACCGCGAACCCGGTCCCGCTGGAAGCCTACCTGCGTCCGGACGTCCCCGAGACCCCGCTGACCCAGGCCGAAGCCACCGCAGGCGCCCCGGTCTCCGAGGCCGGCATGTTCGTCGCACCGCGCATTCTGGGACAGGAGTGATATGAGCACCACCGAACTCGTCAAGCTTTCCGCCGCCGAGATGGCGGCCAAGATCAAGGCCAAGGAAGTTTCCAGCCGTGAGCTGGTCGAAGCCCACCTTGCGGTCATCGAATCCGCCGAACCGAGCGTCAAGGCCTTCCTGAAGGTCTCCGCCGATCAGGCCCTCGAGCAGGCCGACGCCTTCGACGCCAAGTCCGATGAGGACAAGGCGCAGATGCCGGAACTCGCCGGCGTGCCAATCGCCATCAAGGACATGATCGTCACCAAGGGCATCGAAACCACCGCCGCATCCAAGATCCTCGAAGGCTGGGTGCCGCCGTACGACGCCACCGTCATCGAGAAGCTCAAGGCCGCGGGCATGCCGCTGTTGGGCAAGACCAACCTCGATGAATTCGCGCAAGGCTCCTCCACCGAGCACTCCGCCTACCAGACCACCCACAATCCGTGGGATACCGAGCGCGTGCCGGGCGGTTCCGGCGGCGGTTCCGCAGCCGCAGTGGCCGCATTCGAAGCTCCGCTCGCCCTGGGTACCGACACCGGCGGCTCCATCCGCCAGCCGGGTTCGCTGACCGGTACCGTCGGCGTCAAGCCGACCTACGGCGGCGTCTCCCGTTTCGGCGCTATCGCCATGGCCTCCTCGCTCGACCAGATCGGCCCGTGCTCCCGTACGGTGCTCGACTCGGCCCTGCTGCAGGAAGTGATCGGCGGACACGACAAGCGCGATTCCACCTCCATTCCGGAAGGCCCGCGTCCGATGGTCGCCGCCGCCCGCGAAGGCATGAAGCGCGATCTGAAGGGCCTCAAGGTCGGCCTGATCAAGGAGCTCGGCGGCGACGGCTTCCAGTCAGGCGTCATGGCCCGCTTCAACGAGGGCGTCAAGAAGCTCGAGGAGATGGGCGCGGAGGTCACTGAGGTGTCCCTGCCGCACCTGCCGTACTCCCTCGGCGCCTACTACATCATCATGCCGTCCGAGGTCAGCTCCAACCTGGCCCGTTACGATGGCATGCGCTACGGCCTGCGCGTCATGCCGCCGGCAGGCGTTCCGCAGACCGCCGCCAACATGATGGCCTACACCCGTGAGGCCGGCTTCGGCGACGAAGTCAAGCGTCGTATCATCCTCGGCACCTACGCCCTGTCCGCCGGCTACTACGATGCCTGGTACGGCTCCGCGCAGAAGGTCCGCACCCTGATCATCGACGACTTCAAGAAGGCCTTCGAAAAGGTCGACGTGCTCGTCGGCCCGACCAGCCCGGTCACCGCCTTCAAGTTCGGCGAGAAGACCGAGGACCCGATGGCCATGTACGCCATCGACATCACCACCATTCCGGCCAACCTCGCCGGCGTGCCGGCAATGAGCATCCCGGCCGGCCTGAGCGACGACGGCCTGCCGGTCGGCTTCCAGTTCCTCGCCCCGCAGCAGCGCGACGAGGTCATGTACAAGCCCGCCGCCGCTCTCGAAGCGGCCCTCGAGGAAAGCTGGAACGGCCCGATCTGGCAGTCCCTGAAGACCCCGTGGCTCGACGGACTGGACAAGTAGGAAGCATCGGAGGAAAGAAAACAAAATGGCTGAAAAGTTGATGAAGTACGCCGATGCCGTCAAGAAGTTCGACCCGGTCATCGGTCTGGAAACCCACGTGGAGCTGTCCACCACCACGAAGCTGTTCTGCCCGGCCGAAGTCCACTTCGGCGGCGAGCCGAACACCCAGCTCACCCCGGTGAGCCTCGGCCTGCCGGGCTCCCTGCCGGTGGTCAACAAGACCGCCGTCGATTACGCGATCAAGCTGGGTCTCGCCCTGCACTGCGAAATCGCCGAATGGAGCCAGTTCGCCCGTAAGAACTACTTCTACCCGGACATGCCGCGCGATTACCAGATCTCGCAGTATGACAAGCCGACCAACGGCAACGGCTACCTCGACGTGGAACTTGAGGACGGCACCATCTTCCGTGTGCCGATCGAGCGCGCCCACATCGAAGACGACGCCGGCAAGAACACCCACGTCGGTGGCGCTGACGGCCGTATCGAAGGCGCCGACCACTCGCTGGTCGACTACAACCGCGCCGGCGTGCCGCTGATCGAAATCGTGACCAAGCCGATCGAAGGCGCAGGAGACCGCGCCCCCGAAATCGCAGGCGCCTACATGCGCGCCATCCGCGACATCGTGCGTGCGCTGAACATCTCCCATGCCCGCATGGAGCAGGGCAACATGCGCGCCGACGTGAACGTGTCGCTGCGCAACAGCCCGTCCGATCCGTTCGGCACCCGTTCCGAAACCAAGAACGTGAACTCGTTCCGTGGCATCGAGAAGACTATCCAGTACGAGATCCGCCGTCAGGCCGCCATCCTTTCCGAAGGCGGCGAGATCCTGCAGGAGACCCGCCACTGGGACGAGGCCTCGCAGACCACCGCCGGCGGCCGCGTGAAGTCCGACGCCGACGACTACCGCTACTTCCCGGATCCGGATCTGGTGATGCTGCACATCACCAAGGAGCACATCGAGGAGATGAAGGCCCAGATGCCGGAAATGCCTCGTGAGCGCCGCAACCGCCTGAAGGGCGAGTGGGGCTTCAACGATCTGGAGATGCGCGACGTGCTCAACGCCGACGCTCTGGACCTGCTCGAGGACACCGTCAAGGCCGGCGCTTCCGCCTCGGGCGCCAAGAAGTGGTGGCTGGGCGAGCTGTCCCGCGAAGCCAACAACAAGGGCGTGAGCCTTGAAGAGCTGCCGATCACCCCGGCCGACGTCGCCGAGGTCGAGAAGCTCATCGCCGACGGCAAACTCAACGACAAGCTCGCCAAGCAGACCGTCGCAGGCGTGCTCGCCGGCGAAGGCACTCCGGACGAGGTCGTCAAGAAGCACGGCTTCCAGGTCGTTTCCGACGACGGCGCGCTCGAAAAGGCCGTCGACGAGGCACTCGCGGCCAACCCGGACATCGTCGAGAAGCTCAAGAGCGGCAACATGAAGCCGATGGGCGCGATTATCGGCGCTGTCATGCGCGCCACCCGCGGCCAGGCCGACGCGAAGGCCGTCACCAAGATCGTGATGGGCAAGATCAAGTGACGTTCCGGCGATTGCCGAACGTTGCCTGATTGATGGCATCGAAAGGCGTGCGTTTTTGCGATGAGAGGAATCGTAAAAACGCACGCCTTTCTGCATTTTGTTGCTTTTTATCTGCTTTTACATGCCTTTTCGTACGATTCACGCGTCGGCTGGGGGAGGTTTCACGGGGATTTTGCCTAACAAAACTCCCAGCTGGCGTTCAGTCGGGTACAATACCGTCGGTATGGGTGTGGCGAGGGACCGCGCCGAGAAACATAGGGAACGATAATCATGTCAGAGTACGCTGAAACCACAGCGAAGGAACAGACGACGGACCAGCGGGCGAGGGAGCTGCCGGAACGCATCGTCATTCCGCCCATCAAGGGCGAGATGGTGCACTTGCGCCCCGCCACCATCGACGACATCGCACGCATGGAGGTCATTGAGGCGTACGTCGGCGCATCCGGCATCACCGGCAAGGACCGCGTGGCCGAACGTGGCGCTGTGAACGCGTGGGTGCGTCGTTCCGTGGCATGGTCCAATGGCGAAAAATCGAACGAATCCGGCGTGGGGGATCCGGAATCTCGTCGTACCATCGCATGGTCCATCGTCACCGAAGCCGACCATGACGGCGACGGCGAGCTTGACGCGGCCTCTTCCGACAACGTGATCGGCATGATCTTCCTCATCGACATCGACGGCTGGGCACGTTCCGCCCGCATCCAAGTGGTGCTCGGCAAGGACTACCGCGGCCGCGGCTACTCGCGAGACATCATGCCCCGCGTGATGACGTACGGCTTCGCGCCGGAACCGGCGGGCCTCGGCATGCACCGCATTTGGGTGGCCGTGCCGGAACAGAACACGCGTTCCGTATCCGTCTACCAGTCACTCGGCTTCGTGCCGTCCGGCCGTTCGCGCGATGCCCTGTGGAACGCGTCGGAGAACCGTTACCAGGACCTCATCGTCATGGACACGCTCGTCGACGAATTCGACCCGATCCGCTCGCTCGACGCGTTCGGCATGCACGTGATCGAAGACAATCCGGGCGTCAAGGAGGCGTTGAGCGCCCGCGAACACTCGATCGCCATCCAACTCAACTCCGTACATAAGGGCGATGCGGACGATGCCGCAGCGGCAGGCCAGAGTGGAGACACGGCGCAGACCTCCGCCGACGAGACGTCTGCCGCGCCATCGCAGGAATCGCAGCCGAACGAAGCATCCGGAACGGCGAAGACGGACCAGAAGGCCGGCGATGCCGACAACAACTGGCCGTACAGCTCGGATGAGCGCAAAACCTCGAAGGATGCTTGGTGGCGCACGCTTGGACGTGGCCGCAAGCGCGACACGGAAGGCAGACGATGAGCGCCGAGGACCTCGACAACTACGAAACCGACGCCGAGCTGTCCCTATACAAGGAATACCGCGACGTCATCAAACTGTTCACCTACGTTGTGGAGACCGAGCGCCGCTTCTATCTGGCCAACAAGGTCGATTTCAACGTGCGTTCCGCCGGCCAGGACGTCTACTTCGACGTGCGGCTGACCGACGCGTGGGTGTGGGACGTCTACCGTTCCAGCCGTTTCGTCAAGAACGTGCGCATCGTCACGTTCAAGGACGTGAACGTCGAGGAAGTGCAGAAAACCGACATCGACATTCCCGACAGCATGTAGCAGACCTACGGAAAACCAGTCTTCGGCGGAAGCCGTACGGCTGGTTTTCCTTCTATCAGGGCGATTGCTGTCGGACTTGGCGGTGATTTTGTGTGCATGCGCACAGGTGCGCTGTGCGTTTCCCTACCTTCGGGTAGAATATCTTCGATTTTGTTTGTAAGGAGACTTCAAAGTGACGCAAAAGCAATCCGTGGTCATCATCGGTGGCGGCCCTGCCGGCCTGACTGCCGCTTGGGAGCTCGTCAAGGACGGTGGCTCCGAACAGTACGACGTGACCGTGCTGGAAGCCACCCGCGAATTCGGCGGCATCTCCCGCACCGTCAAGCATGACGGCAATCGTATGGATATCGGCGGCCACCGCTTCTTCTCGAAGGACGACCGCATCATGGACTGGTGGAAGGACGTTCTGCCGCTGCAGGGCGCACCCAGCTATGATGACAAGAAGCTCCACCGCGAGCATGATATGGAGCCGGGCGGCCCGGATCCGGAAATCGAAGACAAGGTGATGCTCAAGCGCCACCGCGTGTCCCGCATCTACTGGAACCGCCACTTCCTCGACTACCCGATTTCCCTGAGCGCCAACACCCTGAAGGCCATGGGCTTCAAGCTCACCATGGTCGCCGGCTTCAGCTACCTGAAGTCCATGGTGCACAAGCTGCCGGAAACCAACCTGGAGAACTTCTACATCAACCGTTTCGGCCGTAAGCTCTACTCCATGTTCTTCGAGGGCTACACCGAGAAGCTGTGGGGCCGTCACCCGTCCGAAATCTCCGCCGACTGGGGTGCGCAGCGCGTCAAGGGCCTGAGCATCATGGGCGTGCTGAAGAACGCCTTCCAGAAGCTCCTGCCGAAGAAGCGCGACAACTCCGAAGTCGAAACCTCCCTCATCGAGGAATTCTGGTATCCGAAGCTTGGCCCGGGCCAGCTGTGGGAAACCGTCGAATCCAACTGCGAAGCCGCCGGCGTGAAGGTCATCACCGACGCCAATGTGGTGGAAATTCGCCAGAAGGACGGCAAGATTGCATCCGTCGTGTACGAGGATTCCGAAGGCAACCGCACCGAAATGGCCGCGGACGACTTCATTTCCTCCATGCCGGTCAAGGACCTTGTCAACGCCGTGGACGCCTCCGACCAGCCGGCTCCGAAGGATATGACCGAAATCGCCAACGGCCTGCCGTACCGCGATTTCGTCACCGTCGGCCTGCTCGTCAAGCACCTGCGCCTGACCAATACCACCGACATTCCGACCCTCGGCAACCCGCCGATCGTGCCGGATTGCTGGATTTACGTGCAGGATCCGGGCTACAAGGTCGGCCGTCTGCAGATCTTCAACAACTGGAGCCCGTACCTGGTCAAGGACGTCGACAACACCGTGTGGATCGGCCTCGAATACTTCTGCGAGGAAGGCGACTCCTTCTGGAACATGACCGACGAGGAAGCCACCAAGTTCGCCATCCAGGAGCTCACCCGCATGCAGGTCATCAACGGCCCGCAGGACGTGCTCGACTCCCACCGCGAACGCGTCAAGAAGGCTTACCCGGCCTACTTCGACACCTACGACCGCATGCCCGAACTCGTCGACTACCTCGACTCCTTCGGCAACCTGTACTGCGTTGGCCGTAACGGACAGCACCGTTACAACAACATGGACCACTCCATGGCCACCGCCATCGAAGCCGTCAAGGACATCAAGAGCGGCGAAACGTCGAAAGACAACGTGTGGTCGGTCAACACTGACAAGTCCTACCACGAAGAAAAGTAGAAAAATAAATAACGCGTGCGTATACGCCCTTTCTCCGGCGCTCGACGTACCTTTGTACGCCTTCGGCCTCAGACGGGCGTCTTCGCACGCGTTATTTATTTTTCGCAGCGTAACTTTGATCAAGCCCATGCTTTTTGGCATGGGCTTTTTCATTGCGATTTTCATTGCGATTGCGCGGTGCGCGGACCGCACGGGCGGACCGCGCGTGCCCGCTTCGCGTTGGTCTGGGTTGCGTTGTATGGTTAGGACAGTTCAAAAACCGCGATGTTTCGCGGCGGACTTTTCATTCGACGGAAATTTTCCGCAATTCTTTTTTACAGCTGTCGCGGGCGCATGCCTGTGGAAGCCAAGGAAAGGCAACTACCAGTGGCAACAAGCCCTAATCTCGATGATATGAAACTGCCCGAGCTCAAGGAGCTCGCCAAGCAGATGGGACTTCGTGGTGTCTCCACCATGCGCAAGACCGAACTGATCGCAACACTTCAAGCCGCCCGTTCCGGCGGCCAGGCTCCGGCCGGCGTCACCGTGCGCGCGCCAAAGTCCGCTCCCGCCGCAGACGCTGAGGTCAAATCGGCAAAGGACAAGAAGGCCGATGAAGCCAAGCAGGAGGAACGCCCCGTCCGTGCCAAGCAGGCCAAGTCCGCGGAATCCTCCGAAGTCGCGGATGCCGTGGCAGCGGTGGACGCGTTGAAGCCGAACGATGAAGCGCCGAAGCGTCGTCGCCATCGTGACGCCGAAGCCGGCGCCGACCTGCTCGCCGAACTGGGCCTTGACGATGCCGCTCCGAAGCAGGATGACCGCCGTCGCCGTCGTGATGACGACCGTAGGGACGATTTCGAGCCGCGTCGCCGCCGTCGCGTGGCGGACGGGCCGAAGAGCGAAGACGTCGTGCGCGACCTTGATGACATCCTCGCCACGCTGCCGTCGCAGGAAGACGCCGACGATGATAAGCGTCGCGACGAGACCGAAGACAACGAATACCGTCACAGCCGTGGACGCAACGATCGCCGTGGCCGCCGTATGCGTGGCCGTGACCGCGATTACGACGAGCGTGACGAGCGTCGCGGCAGGGGCGATCGCAATGATCGCAACGACCGTAACGATCGCGCCGACCGCATGGACCGCAACGCCGACCGCGACCAGCGCAACGATCGTATGGATCGCGCCGACCGCGACCAGCATCGCGACGAGCCGAAGGAAGACCTCGTGCCGGTCGCCGGCATCGTCGACGTGCTCGACTCCTACGCGTTCGTGCGTACGTCCGGCTACCTGCCGGGACCGAACGACGTGTATGTCTCCATGGGCCAGGTCAAGAAGTACGGCCTGCGCAAGGGCGACGCCGTGCACGGCTCCATCCGCGCCCCGCGTGAAGGCGAACGTCGCAACCAGCGTCAGAAGTTCGTGCCGCTGCAGTCCATCGACTCCATCAACGGCATGAGCGTCGAGGAAGCGCAGCATCGTCCGCAGTTCAGCAAGCTCACCCCGCTGTATCCGCAGGAACGCCTGAAGCAGGAGACCACGCCGAACAAGCTCACCGGCCGCCTCATCGACATCGTGGCGCCGATCGGCAAGGGCCAGCGTGGCCTGATCGTGTCCCCGCCGAAGGCCGGCAAGACCATCACCCTGCAGAACATCGCCAACGCGATCGCCACCAACAATCCGGAAGTCCACCTGATGGTCGTCCTCGTGGACGAACGTCCGGAGGAAGTCACCGACATGGAACGCACGGTGCAGGGCGAGGTCATCTCCTCCACCTTCGACCGTCCGGCCTCCGACCACACCACCGTCGCCGAACTGGCCATCGAACGCGCCAAGCGTCTCGTGGAGCTCGGCCAGGACGTGGTGGTGCTGCTCGACTCCATGACCCGTCTGGCCCGCGCCTACAACATCGCCGCGCCGGCCTCCGGCCGCATCCTGTCCGGTGGTGTGGACGCGCAGGCGCTGTACCCGCCGAAGAAGTTCTTCGGCGCCGCCCGCAACATCGAAAACGGCGGCTCCCTGACCATCATCTCCTCCGCGCTGGTGGAAACCGGTTCCAAGATGGACGAGGTGATCTTCGAGGAATTCAAGGGCACCGGCAACATGGAACTGCGCCTGAGCCGTGAGCTCGCCGACAAGCGCCTGTTCCCGGCCATCGACGTGAACGCCTCCGGCACCCGCCGCGAGGAGCTCATCACCGATCCGCAGGAACTGCCGATCATCTACCGTCTGCGTCGCCTGCTGGGCGGCCTCGAGCCGGAACAGGCCTACCAGACGCTCGTGCCACGCCTGAAGAAGACAGCGACCAACCGCGATTTCATGGCGTCGCTCATCCAGCAGAGCGGCAACGCCACCAACGGCAACTGAGTCGTCGGCTGCAAGCGAATCTGAAGGTTTGAGGGGCTGCATGGCAATCGCCGTGTAGCCCCTTTCCTATGCGTACGTTTCGACGAATTTCGTGAAATTGACCATTTTTTGGACAACGTTGTCAATTAAAAAATAGGTAAAAATACGACGAGAAAAGATAAATGGGGAAAATATATATGGTCGATATGGGGGTATGAGCTAAATAAAACAAAGATATTTCATGACAGCGTTGCGCCGTCCGGATAAACTGCGGCGATTCCGCGACGGTATGTGCGCGGTAGTGGGTATGGTAAGGAAGAAAAAGAACATGGAACTGCAGTGGGGACGGTCGATTGCGGCCGGTGCAGTGGATTGTTGGAAAAGGGGTATGAATGACCAACAGTGACAATGGTCCGGTAGACGCACGTACGGTTGCGAGCCAGCTCGACGCGACCGATGGCGTAATCCTCGACATGCTTGAAAAGGATGGCCGAGCCACGCTGTCCCACCTTTCCGAGGCGACAGGCCTGTCCGTGTCCGCCGTGCAGTCGCGCGTGCAGAAGCTTGAGCGTCGCGGCGTGATCCGCGGCTACAAGGCGGTTATCGACGACGAGCGCCGCGGCCTTGCGGTGAACGCCTACATCGCGGTCACGCCCATCGATTACTCCCAGGAAGCCGAGATTCCAGACAAGCTCAAAAACATCGACGGCATCATGTCCTGCGATTCCGTCGCCGGTTCGCCCAGCTTCATGCTCACCGTTCGCGTCGAATCGCCCAGCAAGCTCGAAGAGCTGTTGAACCTCATCCATCGCACGGTGTCGGTCAGCACCGAAACCACCATCGTGCTGCAGCGTTACTTCGCGAAGTGACCGCTGTTCGGCAGATGTCGCGGTAGGGTGCGCGGTAGGCTTATACCCATGAGCGACAGCGAACATGACTGGCTTCGGCCAGAAGAAGAAACCGAATCCGAAACCATCATCGACGCGCGCACCGCGCAGAACAACCCCGAAGTGGCCGATGTGGTGGCTAAAATCGCCTCGCTGCGCCAATCGATAGACAACATCGACACCGCCATCGTCTCGCTGCTGGCGGAACGGTTCAAATACACGTCGCAGGTGGGTGTGCTCAAGGCGCGTGCGGGCTTCGCGCCGGCCGATTACCAGCGTGAACATGCCCAGATCGAGCGTCTGCATCGCATTGCCGACGAAGCCGGACTGGATCCGGAAATCGCCGAAATGTACCGCGAATTCGTGGTGACCGAGGCCAAGCGCCGCCACAAGCGCATCGCCGAAAACGGGGGAGACCCGGGCGTACTCGACGTTTTCGCCTGAGCCGTCCGTTTTCCGCGCGCCCCGCGCGAACGTCCATTGCCGACGGGCATGCCGGGCACTACATTAAATGCCTTGGGAAGTTGTTTCGATTGCGATTGAGAGGTCCGGCATGCGCCACGCCACCGCGAACCGTCCATCCGGTGCCCGACGCCCGCTTGCCGCGGCGATCGCGGTCGCCGTCATCACCGCCGCTCCCGTCGCGGCAGTCGGCGTGAACGACGCGATATCGGCCTTGCGGCAGAATGGGCAGTACGCGGCCGATGCATCGCATGATGACGTGATGAGCGCCTACACCTCCATCGACAAACCAGGCCGCCTTTTCCTGACCAACAGCGGATCCTCCACGTCGAAACGCGTTCCCAAAGGCGTTGTCGCATTGCCGTGGAAAATATCCGCCTCCTTCACCCTCAACGGGCCCGACGTAAGCGTTTCCGACGTTTCCGACGCTTCCGGCATGATCGGCATACGCATCGCCCTGCATGCCACGAAACCCGACGTGACCGCCAATCTGACGCCAATCGTCGCCTTCACCATTCCCGGACGCGTCGGCAGTGACGTGACCGCCGATGACGGCGTGCTCGTCTCATCCGACAACACCTCGACCCTGGTGGCTGCGGTCGGCAAACCGGGCGAGGACCTGACCTTCAACGCCTACGTGACGGCGAAGCACTTCACCATGAGCTCACTGTCCATCGCCGCGGTGGAAGGCAACGTTCAGCAATCACTGCCTGACCTGACCAAGCGCGCAACCACCTTGGTGGACGGTCTGACCAACGTCGGCTCGCAACGCAACCGCAAGCTCATCGCCCAACTGGAACAGCTCAGAGACAACGAGAAAGCGCTTGCCAAACAGACCATCGCCGTACGTTCCAAAGCGCACGATCAGGCGTTCGGCGGCTACATCGACGCGTACGTGGGCTCATACACCACGCATCTGTCCGGTTCGATCGGCAACGCCACACAGCTTCCCGCCATTCTCGGCACCGCGTCCGAACTGAACGGCGATACCTCCGTAGCTAAATCCGTGGCAGACCTGGCCAACGCCGTCAACGACGTGAGCGCCGCATACCGGCATATCGGCGCGGCCGACGCCGTCGACGAGGTGATTCGCACCATCGAACAGCGTGGCACATCCGGCTTGGTGAACGAGCTCACCAAGCGCGCCGGCGAGGAACAACAGCGCGGCTCCAAGGACTACAGTGCCGGCCAATCGCAGCTGTCCGCGGCCATGATCCCGTATTCGATGGATTTCACCGACGCATACACGGCTCGGCTTAAGGAACTGGGTGCCACCGCAGGCACGGCTGGCAGCTACGAAACCCAGGCGATCGCCGACGTGCGTGCCGGCATCAAAGACAATGAGAAGCTCAAAACCGCGTCCGACAAGGTGTCCGCGGCGATGACCGCGTTGGCGGACGCCAGCGAGCACACCGGACAGGCCAGCGCATTCCACCAGATCGTGCTGCGATTCGCCGACCAGCTGGATTCGGATGACGACACGTCCGAATCGGGCGCTGCCGATGACGCTTCTGTGCTGGACACGTTGCGTTCCGCCTCCGCCAGCCAATCGTTGTGCGCGAAAGCCGAGAAACGGCGGTCCCGTGCGCAACGCAAGGCCGAACGCGCGCAGGCGAAGAACAACACCGCCGATTCGACCAGCTTGGTCGATGACAAGAACGCCATCAGCATGGATGATGTGATGAGCTACGCGGGCGGACTACGCCCGTCGTTCGGCGCCGCAGCGGACACCACGTCGAAGAATGTGGCGAAAGTCGGGGGAGTGGACGGCTCTTCGAAGAACAGCGGTGGCGATTCGTCCGACGGTTCGGCGGATTCGTCCGCCAGCTCGCTACCAATTACCGGCTATGGCTTGGCGAAAACCGGTTTCACGCCGGATAATGGCGATTTGATTGACGAGACGGTCGAATTGGCCGCCGCTGCGGAAGTTTTCGACGATGCGCTGCAGGCTGGATTGGGTGGGAACGGTTCCGGAAATTCGTCCGCTGGCCCGCAGTACCTCCTGTCCGTTCCGGTGCTGTAGAGCACGCGGTTTGTGCGATGCGCTAAATCCGATAGTGCTCCGTCGCTTACGTGGTACGTTTCGGGGTTTTGATTGCGATTTCCGCCTTCGCTTGTGCATTCGTTGAGATTACGCCCATAAAAACCATTTTTTCGCGTACGGGTTTGTGCGCAGGGGCAGGAATGTACGCTGAGAACAGCCGAGAACGGGATAAGGACGGTTCTATGCGCGCACGTCTTGCGATTTAGGGCGATTCTGCACGGACGTGAGCAAAAGGGGATATGATTTCGACCGTTTTGCCTGCGATTTATACCCCTTTTCGCTCACGAAAGCATTTTTTCCCGCGATTTTGACTGAATATGAGCAAAAGGGGGCACGGTTGGTTGCAGACAGTGACGGGATATACGAGGGGCCTCTCCTTCATGCAAAGGAAAGGCCCCTCGTATGTGGGTGAAGTGAGCGGCTGCGCTACAAAAGCCGCTGGCGGCTCACCTCAGAGACTCACTTCTTCGGTTTCTTGGCCGGCGGTTCGCCTAGCTCGCTTTCGGCGACCGTCACATCGGCGGCCTCGTCCTCACCCTCGGCGGCAGCCGGTGCGGTGAAGGCGATCGGTCCGGTCACGCGACCAGCTTCGGCGATATCGCCCAGCGCGGCCTCGATGGACCCGCGCACATCGTCGGCAACGGCAAGCGTCACAGACAAGATCGGGGTCTTCATCGAAACCTTGGCCTTCGACTTGATGCCACGCAGCGCGGCCAGAGCCTCACCGACATGAGCAAGCAGATCGGCGGATGCGTCGCCGGCGGCGGCCGCGTACACGTCGGCCACAGGCCATGCGGCGCGGTGCACGGAGCCCTCGCCCTCATGCATCCAGCTCCACACCTCTTCGGTGGCATACGGCAGGTACGGGGCCAGCAGGCGCGCGAACGCATCAAGACCCAGGCCCAGCGTGGTGCGGGCGGACCTCACCGCGGCCTCGCTCGGCACGTTGCCGGTGGAGTCGGCGGTGCCGTAGGCGCGGTTCTTGACCAGTTCGATGTAATCGTCGCAGAACTGCCAGAAGTAGTTCTCGATGACTTCCAAAGCCTTGGAATGCTCGTAGTTGTTGAGGTTCTCGGTGGCCTCGCGCACCACGTCAGCCATCTTGGCCATCGCAGCGCGGTCCAGCGGCTCGGTCACATCAGCCGGATTCCAAGTGGCGGTCGCAGGGGCTCCCACATGGTGGTTCTCGTCCTCACGTCCGATGGCCAGAGCGAACTTGGTGGCGTTGAGCAGCTTGATGGCAAGACGACGGCCGATCTTCATCTGGCCTTCGTCGTACGTGGCGTCCAGGCCCAGACGTGCGGCGGCGGCCCAGTAACGCACCGCGTCGGCGCCGAACTGTTTGATCGGCTTGTCCGGCACGACCACGTTGCCCTTGGACTTCGACATCTTCTTGTGGTCCGGATCGAGGATCCAGCCCGACAGCGTGGTGTTGGCCCACGGCAGGCACTTGTTCTCGAGATGCGCGCGATCCATGGTGGAGAACAGCCAAGTGCGGATGATGTCCTGGCCCTGCGGACGCAGATCCATCGGGAAGGTGGCATTGAAGATCGCCTGGTTCTCCTCGCCCGGTTCCTCCCAGCGGGTCACGATCTGCGGGGTGAGCGACGAGGTGGCCCAAGTATCCATGATGTCCGGCTCGGCGGTGAAGCCGCCCGGCACGTCACGCTGGTCCTCGGTGTAGCCTTCCGGCACATCGTCGGTCGGATCGATCGGCAGACGGTCCTCGCTCGGGATGATCGGATGATCGTAATCCGGGGTGCCATCCTCCTTCACCGGGTACCACAGCGGGAACGGAACGCCGAAGAAGCGCTGGCGGGAGATCAGCCAGTCGCCGTTGAGGCCGTGCACCCAGTTCTCGTAGCGCACGCGCATGAAATCGGGGTGGAAGTTCAGCTCCTTGCCGCGCGCGATGAGCTCGGCGTTCAGCTTCTCGTCGGTGCCGCCGTTCTTCAGGTACCACTGGCGGGAGGTGACGATTTCGAGCGGCTTGTCGCCCTTCTCGTAAAAGTTCGTCATACGCTTGGTCGGGGTCGGCTCGCCGTCCAGATCGCCGGCAGCGCGCAGCTCGTCGACGATGACCTTACGTGCGGAGAACGTGGTCTTGCCCGCGGTCTCCTGGAAGATACGCTTGCCTTCCTCGTCTTCGATCCAATCCGGGGTGTCCATGACGATGCGCCCGTTGCGCTGGATGATGGAACGCAGCGGCAGGTTCAGATCGCGCCACCATTCGACGTCGGTCACGTCGCCGAACGTACAGCACATGGCGATGCCGGCGCCCTTGTCCATTTCCGCCGCCTTATGCGCCAGAATCGGCACCTTCACATGGAACAGCGGGGAGTAGACGTACTGGCCGAAATACTGCTTGTAACGCTCGTCGTCCGGATGCGCGATCAGCGCGCCGCAGGCGGCCAGCAGTTCCGGACGGGTGGTCTCGATGTAGATCGGGGTGCCGTCTTCGAAACGGAAGGCCAACTTGTGGTAGAAGCCCGGGTATTCGCGCGATTCCAGTTCGGCCTGCGCCACTGCGGTCTGGAACGTCACGTCCCACAGGCCCGGGGCGTCCTTCTGATACGCCTCTCCGCGAGCCAGGTTGCGCAGGAACGCTTTCTGGGCCACGCGCTGCGGATGCTCGCCGATGGTGTGGTAGGTCTGCGACCAGTCGATGGACAGGCCGAGGGAGCGCCACAGCGCCTCGAACTGCTTCTCGTCCTGGGCGGTGAGCTTTTCACACAGTTCGATGAAGTTCTTACGGGAGATCGGCACCTGGTCCTTGGCGTCGATCTTCTTGCCATCGGTGCCTTCGAACGGCGGCACGAAATTCGGATCGTACTTCAGGGAAGTGTCCACGCGCACGCCGTAATAGTTCTGCACACGGCGTTCGGTCGGCAGGCCGTTGTCGTCCCAGCCCATCGGGTAGAACACGTCGTAGCCGTTCATGCGCTTGAAACGCGCGATCACATCGGTATGCGTGTAGGAGAACACGTGGCCCACATGCAGGTGGCCCGAAACGGTGGGCGGCGGGGTATCGATGGAATAGACGGCCTTGCGGTCGCGGGTGCCCTGGAACTTGTAGACTCCGCTCTCGTCCCAGACGCCACGCCACTTGTCTTCGAGACCGTCCACGCCGACCCTGTCGGGCAGCGGCGTGAGGTTCGCGTTGATGGTGTTATCTTGGCTTTCAGTCATAGTCGCTAGTCTAGAAAGCGAATGTGACAACTGCCGTCGTATCAGCGCCTATCGAACCGAATGCCGGAATCGCAGGCAAATCGCGGAAAATCCACATAAAAAACCGTGGAAAAATCAGTGCAGCGTCAATCTGTTCAACGGCAGCAGACGGTCGGTCAGATTCTTCGGATACCCCTGCAGCCCATCGGAAACGGCAAGGAAGTTCTTACGTGTGTACAGCCAGTCGCTGGCCGCGTTTTCGCTGACGGCGCGCGCGTAATCGCGCATGCGGGCCTGATAATCGTTGTCGTTGGTCGCGGCCATGGCATTGGCGTAAGCCTGCTGCGCGTCGCCGTTCTCGAAATGGAACACGGACTGGCCGTTGTCGAAGACGCTTGCGTCACCTTCGTCGCTCATGGTGGTCAGCGCGATGTTATAGGTGCCGGCGTTCATGCGTTCCGTCACGTCCGCGGCGGAATCGAGCACTTCCAGATTGGTGTTGATGTTGAGGTTTTCGATGGCGGTTTTCACGTCGTTGCCGATGCTTTCGTATTCCTTCGGCACCAGAATGTCGATTGGCGCGATGTAGTTCACTCCGAAATACGTGCGCATCCGTTGCCCCTGTTCGAGGTTGTAGAGGTACAGTCCGCTCAGGTCCTCATACCCGTCTTCCAGCGGGCTGATCGGCCCTCCTAGCGGCGCGTACGCGTCGGGCGCGTTCTTGGCGATGGTCTTCGCATCGATGGCGTATCGCGTCATCTTGCGGATCTGCTCGTCGGAGAAGGGGCTGTTGTTGTCGTTGTTGAACGCGAGCATCACCTTGTCGAAGCTGATGCCGCTGTCCGCGGTAATACCGTTGGTCTTGCCCAGTTCCGAGGCGGTTGAAGCGCTCAGCGGCAGCGCCATGCTGATTTTGCCGGCTTTCATGGCATCGGCCATGGATTCCTCGTTGGTGTAGTAGTAGAGCGTCACTTGCGATGATGCGGCTTTTTTGCCCCAATACGAGTCGTTGCGTTGCAGCACGATTTGCGATTGGTCCGCGGTTGACACGGTGAATGGTCCCGATCCGACCGCCGATTTCGCATAGTTGGTTTTGCTTTCCGCGTCGTACACGACGCCTGCACGGCCGGCCAGCGCGCGCAACAGCCGCGGATTCGGCTTGGCGAGCGTGATGACCACCGTATTCGCATTGGGATTGGTGATTTCCTTCAGATCACCAAGCTGGTCGGCTCCCACGTAATGGTTGTTGACGGCGTTCTGCAGCGACCAGACCACGTCGGACGAGTCGAGTTTGTGCCCATTGGCGAACGTCATGCCGTCGTTCAGCGTGAACGTGTACGTGAGACCGTCGTCGGAAGCCTGCCAGGAGCTGGCGATTCCCGGCTGCAGTTTGTTGGTTTCGCTGCGTGACACCAGCGTTTCGTATACGTTGCCGAGCAGCGCTTGCTCCACGGCGGTGCCTTGTTCGGTGCGGATGTCAAGCGATTTCGGCGCATTGCCTTCGATGCCGACGGTCACCGACGAGTCGGAGACGAGCGTGCCGAAGGATGTGATGGGATTCTTGCGGCCTGTCAGCGACAGTCCCAGCCACAGCAGCACACTGAGCACGATCGCGACGCCGAAGAAGATCAGCCAGCGCGTCGCCTCGGCTTTCAGATTACGTTTCCGCCCGTTTTCATCCATGCACCCGAGTCTAGTTGACGCGTGCTACACGCCCGATGGCCGGGTGCGATTCGACGGAGTGCCGGCGCGGCGGCTGGCATGCGTCGGAATCACGCGGCGAACGCGCTCGGACACGTGTCGTTGAGGGGGCAGTCGGCGCAATCCGGTTTTCGCGCATGGCAGATGGCGCGGCCATGCAATATCAAACGGTGAGACAGATCGGTCCATTCTTCGGGAGGGAAGCAGGCGGTGACCTCACGTTCGATGGCCACCGGGTCAGGGGAGGGGCTCGCCCAGTCGGACCGCCACCGCAATCGCCCAGTCACACGAATCACATGCGTGTCCACAGGAAAACCGGGCACGCCGAACGCGTTGCCCAACACCACGTTCGCGGTTTTGCGGCCCACGCCCGGCAGGCTGACCAGCGAAGCCATATCGGCTGGCACCTCGCCCCCGAATCGCACGCACAACTCATGCGACAGCCCGATGATGTTGCGCGCTTTTGTACGGAAGAAGCCGATGGTGCGGATGATGTCCTCGACGTGCTCGGGATTCGCGGCGGCAAGCTCCGCCGGACCGGGATATTCGCCGAACAGTTCCGGCGTGACCATGTTCACGCGCTTGTCGGTGGTCTGCGCGCTCAACACCGTAGCCACCAGCAGTTCGAAAGGAGAATTGAAGTTCAACGCGCATTTCGGATCGGGAATCTCCACGCACAACTGCTCGTATTCCTGATGCATGCGCGCGATCCGCGCCTTCTTCGATTCCCGAGGCATGCCTCCAGCCTACCCCTCGCATGCGGACGAACGCGGAAAACCTATGGAAACGTCGCAATCGGCAAAAACAGCGAAAATCCATCGAAAAAACGACAGAAAATCAGCAAAAAACAACAGGAAATCAGCGAAAGGCCAACGAAAACAAACGAAACCCGTCGAACATCAACGGAATGATCGCAAGAAAAAAGTCAGCTTTCGCCGGACTCGCCGTGAGCCGCATCCTTGGCCGCGGCCTCATGCTCATCCTCTTCCGGCGGATCGAAACGATAGCCGACGTTGCGCACGGTGCCGATGAGATGCTCGTACTCGCCGCCCAGCTTGGCGCGCAGACGACGGATATGCACGTCCACAGTGCGGGTGCCGCCGTAATAGTCGTAGCCCCACACCTCCTGCAGCAGCTGCGCACGCGTGAACACGCGGCCCGGATGCTGCACCAGATACTTGAGCAGCTCGAACTCCTTGTACGCCAAGTCGATCGGATGGCCATGCAGGCTGGCCGTATAACCGTTGGTATCCACCACCAGATCGCCGGAACGGATCAGGCCATCCTCGTTCTGCACGCCCTGCTCGCCGGTGCTAGCGGCCGTGCTGGCCGGCGCATTGCCCCGTTCGGACACCAGACGCAGACGCCCCTCCACTTCGGCGGGGGAAGCGGAGGCCACCACCACATCGGCGATGCCCCACTGCGAATTGACCACGGTGAAGCCGCCCTCGGTGAGAATGAGCACGATCGGCGTGGACAGTCCCGACGCGTGAATCAGCCGGCACAGCGTTTTCGCGGTGGCCAAATCGTCACGCGCATCAAGGAAAAGAATGGTGTTCTCCGGCATCTTCACCAAGCTCGCCGCATCCATCGGCAGAACGCGCACGCGGTGGGACAGCAACGCCAGCGAGGGAAGAACGGTGACCGGGTCGCTAGCGAACGTCATAAGCGTAAGATCCGTCACGTCAGCTCCCTCATGTTCCCTATAACTGATGCCGCGATTGTACACTCGGTATGTGTTATCGGCGTTTCCTCGATTGTAACCGAAGTATGTGGACACTTACGGCTACATTTATTCATATTGCATACGGAATGACCACAATATGAAAAGGGGGTCCGAGATGACCGCTGAGAAGGCCACCGCCCAGGAAGCCACGCGGAAAGTCGCTTTTGCCAAGGTCCTGGCGATTCAGATCATCGCATATGTGGTGCTGGTGGCGCTCGCATTGGTTCCCGGCATGATGTACGGCGACGCCGCCAAACCGGCCGCGGTTCCGTTCACGATCATCGCCTCGCTGGCGATGGTCGTGCTGCTGGTGGTGTTCAGTCCGTTCCGCGACGGCGTCGCCGGCCATGTGATCGCCGCGATCGCAGGCCTGCTGTCGGCGATCTGCGCCACGACCGTGATGCTGGGCAATGTGATCTTCCCCGCCGGCCTGGATGGCGGCAAAAGCTTCTCCATGGAGGAAGCGTGGATCGCCGGCGTGGGCGGACTGCTGATCGTGCTGATCATCGTATCCTTCGGCCGGCAGATGGCCCGCGAAAACCGCACGCACCTGATCCGCTCGCTGTCGCACAGCGTGGTCGAAGGCGTCGCCATGATCGCCAGCGCGGGCTGGTGCTTCCTGCCGGTGCTCCTGCCGACAACGCATTCCAGGGCCGCCGCCATGTCCGCTGCCTCCGGAGCCACGGTGGACATGTTCAGCAACGTGACCACGACATGGGTCGTCGCCGCGATCGTGACGGTATTGGTGGCCGTGGCGCTCACCGTGTGCTCGTACTTCTGGCACCGCGACGCCGACCCCGAGCCGGATGCGCGTTCGCCGTGGATCGGCCTCGCACTGCTGCCGGTCATGCTGACCGGTCTCGCAGTCGGTCTGGCGGCGCTCGCCATCGTCGTGCTGTAAACGGCTGTTCTAATGACAAAGCCCGTAATCGCAATGATTACGGGCTTTTATTATGTTGGATTGGCAGTCAACCGAGGAATCCGAGATGCTCGAACAGCACCTTCACGCCGATAAGAATCAGCACGATGCCGCCGGCGATCTGCGCGGGCTTCTGCCACCGCGAGCCGAACGCGCGGCCGATATACAGGCCGGCGGCGGAGAACAGGCCGGTGGTGATGCCGATGATGACCACCGACAGCCAGATGTTGAGCGTCATGAAAGCGAAGCTCACGCCGACCGCGAATGCGTCGATGCTGCAGGCCACGGCGAGCGGCAGCATGTGCTTCCAATCGAATTCAGGGGTTTCCTTGGCGTTCTCCTCGTCCTCTTCGAACGCCTCGCGTACCATATTGCCGCCGATTAGGGCGAGTAGGCCGAAAATGATCCAATGGTCCACGGCGGTCACGTATTTGCTGAACGTGCTGGCCGCGAAATAGCCGAGCAGAGGGAAAAGCGCCTGGAATCCGCCGAACCACAGGGCGGTTTTGAACGCATCGACGCCGCGAAGCTTCTTGACGGTCAGGCCTTTGCCGATGGAGACGGCGAACGCGTCCATGGACACGGACACGCCAATGAGCAGAATCTGAATGAGCATAGCTGGTGAAAAGGTTCATCCCGCCGGTCTCCCCACGGGATGGGCCTCGACGGATTGCGTTCCGCCTACGCCTAGGAGTACCGACACAGAACTGCCGCACGCGGATCGATGGTGTCCCGCGGGCTTTGAATTCAGCGAATACTGTTCGCATGCCGAAAATTACAAGAGACCACTATACCGCGGTACGAAGAAATCGGACGCTTTGGTCCGTTGGACTCCCCGCAACGGCACCTGGCCTCCACTGGCTGGAAAAGAGGAAAAGCCCACTGCCGGGGGCAGTGGGCTTTGACATAAAAAGGGGAGAAGCGATCACTTCTCGCTATCAGCGAGGCGCTTGCGGGCTGCGACGATTTCCTCCTCGGCCTTGGCGGCGCCAGTCCAGTAATCGCCCGGCAGGACTTCCTTGCCCGGCTCCAGAGCCTTGTACTGCTCGAAGAAGTGCTTGATTTCAGCCTTGTGGTACTCGGAAACATCTTCGACATCCTTGATGTCGTCGAAACGCACATCAGCCGGAACGCAGAGCACCTTGTCGTCTCCGCCAGCCTCGTCGACCATGTGGTACAGGCCAACGGCGCGGCATTCCACCACGCAGCCCGGGAACACGGAGTTCGGAATCATGACGAGTGCGTCGAGCGGATCGCCGTCCTCGCCCAGAGTGCCGTCGATGTAGCCATAGTCATCCGGGTAACCCATGGAAGTGAACAGGGTGCGGTCCAGGAACACGCGGCCGGTCTCGTGATCCACTTCGTACTTGTTCTTGGAGCCGCGCGGAATTTCCACCACGACGTTGAAGGTTTCTGCCATTGTTTTCTCCTTGATCGATATGATCAGCAGTAGTTCGTTACTTAGGATACCCGCTTTCACGCCATGTCGGCACCATTTTCCGGATACCTATATGAATGGTGCTCAGTGCTGGGGAGATAAGGCGTGATGCGCTCGCTGGTCAACATCTTTTTGGCCGATTGTGATTGACTATCCTGCCTTGGAACGTTGGAAGAACAATTCCGTAGGTGGTTTTGCTCTTCCGTAGGTGGTTGGCTCTGGTATCCCTGCGGCAAAAAGGCTTGATTTCAGCCATTCTGTTTGCGTGGATTGACCGGAGAGCACCTACGGAATCAAAAAAACCACCTACGGAGTGCACAAAGCCGTGTTGAAAACGTGAGAAACGTCTTCAACCCGCCCTTGATCTATGTGTTTTGTGCTGGCTGGGTGCTAGGCAGAGTGCCTAGCACCCAAACTCACTCAGTCCTCGACCACCGTCAGCACGTGCGCCACGTCGGCCCACGGTGCCAGTGAGACGTAGTTGTCCCAGCCCCAATCGAACTCGCGTCCGGTCAGCTCGTCGCGCACCTTGAGCGGCTTGTCGGTGGCGAAACCGAAGTCGGGCAGTTCGATGTGCACGATGGACTGGTGCGTGTTGTGGCCGTCGAGGTTCACCACCACGATCACCGTATCCGGCTTGCCGGTACCGGTAAGCTCGGCCGGGGTCTGGCGCAGGAACGCCACCACGCCCGCATCGTCGCTCGGCAGGACGTGCAGGTTGTGGTAGCTGCGGCATGCCGGATGCTCGGAACGGATTTTGTTGAGCGAGGTGAGCAGCTCGGAGATGCCGTACTTGTCGGCCTCGTCCCAATCGCGCACCTTGACTTCGTACTTCTCGTTGTCGATCTGCTCTTCGAATCCCGGACGCTGCTTGTTCTCGATGAGCTCATAGCCGTTGTAGATGCCCCAGCTCGGAGAGCCCATCGCGGCGAGCACCGCGCGCACCGCGTGACCGGCGATACCGTTGTCGCGCAGGTAGGCGGTCATGATGTCCGGCGTGGACGGCCAGAAGGTGTTGTGCTGGTAGAAACCACCGTCGCCGTTGGTCTCCTCCAAATACTCCTCAAGCTCCTCCTTGGTGTTGCGCCACGGGAAGTAGCAGTGCGACTGCGTGAAGCCGGCATAGCTCAGCGCGCGCATCATGCCCGGACGGGTGAACGCCTCGGCCAGGAACAGCGTCTCCGGATGCTTCTTCGTCACGGCGGCGATCACGTCCTGCCAGAAACGCACCGGCTTGGTATGCGGGTTGTCCACGCGGAAGATCGTCACGCCGGCCTTGATCCACAGGTCCATGATGCGTTCGGTTTCCGCTTCGATGCCTTCCATGTCGGCGTTGAAATCGATCGGATAGATGTCCTGGTACTTCTTCGGCGGATTCTCGGCGAATGCGATCGTTCCGTCCGGCTTGGTGCGGAACCAGTTCGGATGCTGTTTGACCCACGGGTGGTCAGGCGAGCACTGCAGCGCGAAGTCGAGCGCCACTTCGATACCCAGCTTGTGCGCGTAATCGCAGAACGCCTTGAAATCGTCCATGGTGCCGAGCAGCGGGTCGACGGTGTCGTGGCCGCCCAGCTCGGAGCCGATGCCGAACGGGGAGCCCGGGTCGAACGGTCCGGCCACCAGCGAATTGTTGCGGCCCTTGCGGTTGGTCACGCCAATCGGGAAGATCGGCGGCAGGTACACGATGTCGAAGCCTTCGGCCTTCGCGCGGTCGAGGCCGGACAGCGCCGTCTTCAGCGTGCCCTGCACGATCTTGCCGTCGGCGTCGAAATACGCGCCTTCGGAACGCGGGAAGAACTGGTACCATGCGGCGAAGCTCGACTTCGGACGCTCCACGCGGAAGCGCTGCGGATTCGACGCGCTCAGGCCGTCGCGCAGCGGATTGGTTTCATGCAGGCTTGCGATTGCGTCGGTGGTCGCTGCGGCAAGACGCGCGGTCGCGTCGAGCGACTTGTCGGCAACGGTCTTCGCGGCTTCGCGCAGCGTCTTCTTGTCGTCGGCGGTCAGCTTGGAATCGCGTGCGCCAGCCCAACGTTCCAGCAGCTGCGCGCCGGATTCCAGCGCGTTCTCCACATCGTCGCCGACCTCGACCTTGATTTGCGCGTCGTGCAGCCAGGAAGCGTACGTATCTTCCCAGCCTTCCACCACGATGTGCCATTCGCCCAGCTGCCGCTTGATCTCGGCGTAGCCGTCGTCCCAAGGCTTCAGATCGCTGTGCTCGCCGATCCTGACCATCGCCTCCCAGCGATCGAGGCCCGGATTGGTGCAGGTCATGGGGAAGCGGGCCTTCTCGGTGCCGCGCGTGTTGCGTACGGACACGGTGGCACCGGCCTTGGTGCGGCCTTCGATGAACACCTGCGCGGTGACCTTGAATGCCTCGCCAAGCTCCACGCGAGCCGGGTACAGGCCGTTTTCGGCGGACGGAGTGATGTCAAGAACGTTTACGCGGCCGAACTGTTCCGGGCTGGTGCGGTTGATGATAGGTGCTGGAGTTTCGCCGACGGTTCGCTTCGTTGCGGTTTTCGGCTTGGAAGTGCGCTTGGTGGTTGGTTTTTTGGTTGTCGTCTTTGCGGTTGATTTCGCGGCTGTCCTCGTTGTCTTTGTGGCCGCTGCCTTGGCTGTTGTCTTTGCTGTTGCCTTTGTGCGCGGTGTCGCGCTTGATGATGTTGCTTCATTCATATAGCCGATTATAGAGGTAGTTGTGTTCTTTTTGTGATTTCCCTTTTTCGTAACGATTACGGCGATGCGGCTACAAGTACTTTCTTCAAATACTTTTGGTAAAGCGTTTTAATACATGATTTGCGATTATGTTCGATTATGAAGGCTGCGGCGGCATGACCATACGTTGTGTGTGCCGGTTGCGTTCGATATGTATGGGGACTTTATATAAAAGGAGCGAAACGTCCTGGGGAAAACAAAAAACCGGAAACCAAAAGGTTTCCGGTTTCAATTGGTAGCGGGGCATGGATTTGAACCTTGGACCTCTGGGGATACCAGAGGTCCAAGGTTCAAATCCATGGGGCTTCTGAGCTTATCCAAGCTCAGTTTAGCCGCGTGAAGATCAGGATGCCCATGATGGATCATGAGAAACAAGATCAGCGCACCGGTCCCATGGCGCAAAAACATCGAAGGGTGGACTGACACCCTTAGGGCGGCCGGCCTATCAGCACAGACAATCAAAAGCCGTCGATACAAGATGGTGCATCTCGCGGCGCTGCTCATGCCATCAGGTCCCGAAGACGTGACCACGGAGCAGATTGTGCAGGTCTTTGCGCGACAACAATGGAAACCGGAGACCCGCAAGGCGTACCGGAACACCATATCGTCGTTTTTCCGATGGCTGCATAAAAGCGGCAGACGGTCGGATGATCCGAGTCTGGACGTGCCAAGGGTGAAGAAGCCGCACGCGCATCCCAGACCATGCCCGGACCGTTATATCGCTGTGGCGATGGAGATGGCCACGTCGTCGGAAAGACTCATGATCCGGTTGGGCGCGGAGTGCGGACTGCGGCGTGGCGAGATTGCGCGGGTCCATAGCGATGACGTGGTGGCAGACAGTATCGGCCATTCGTTGATCGTGCGCGGCAAGGGAGACAAGCAGCGTATAGTGCCGTTGCCGGATGACCTGGCGACGGCCGTCATGGACGCGCGAGGCTATCTTTTCCCCGGCCGGTTCGGAGGCCATGTCGAGGAATCCTATATCGGAGACCATGTCAGCCATTTGTTGCCGGCCGGCTATGCCGCGCACACGTTGCGGCACCGTTTCGCTACCACGGCCTACGCCGCCACACACGACCTGTTTGTTGTCGCGGAACTTCTAGGCCATGAGTCGGTTGAGACCACGGAGCATTACGTGGCCATGCCCGACGGCCGTCTACGAGAGGCAACGGCGGCCGTCAGACTTGACGTTTAGGCCGCGTGACGTGCCGAGAGCCGTGCTTTCTTGGTGCGAGCCTGCTTCGTCACGTCGTTGTCCTTCCAGTAGCACCAGATGGCGCTGCCGGCTGTCCATGCGAGGCTTACGAGCTGCGTGATGGTCGTGTCATCGATGTTGAGCACCGGATGGCCGAACATGGTCAGTGCCTGGTTGACAAGCGCAAGGAGCAGCACGAGGAATCTGGATATTGTGCCGCCGTCGATTCTCGGCGTCGTGGTCTCGGCGTCGTCATCGGTGGCGGCCTGTATCTGCGCGGAGACCGGCATCACGGTTACTTCCGTTGTGCTGGTCGCTGGGAGTCGGTTTTCCGTCGTGTCGGTCATTTCGTGGTTCCTTCCAGCTTGCTGATTTTTTCGGACAGTTCGCTGATCTGCTGCTGCTGCGTCTCGATGGTTTTGGTGAGCTGTTTCAGCATTCCGGGGATCTCGAAGCAGATGGTGTTGTAGATGTTGCCGCCCGGTGCCGATCCCTTGTAGCTGTATTGCATGATGCTGTCTCTGATGCGTTTTGGCAGTTCGTAGTTGAGCAGGTTGTACATGTTGCCGCCTGGTGTGGCGTTCTTTCCGTTGGGCTTGTAGGCCCAGTTCCATACTTCATCTCCTGCGTTTGACATGGTTCCTCCTTCGAGTATCTGATTTGCTTTGTCGATGATCTGCTTGTATGGCAGGCCGTTGGGCGCGAGGTCGGGGCAGGCGAGGTGGTCTGTGCCTGGGATCTCCCGGTGTAGCCACACGTTGCCTTTCAGCCCGTCGTGCCACAGTTTCGTCCACCCGTACCTGCGCGCGATGTCGGCGCAGAGGCGCGCGCTTGCGTCGATGCACTCCTGGGTGCAGACCGCACCGTTGGCCATTCCTCCCTCATGCTCGATGCTGATGGTCGAATTGTTAGATGCCCAGTTCGCGTCGGAATAGCTGCCGTCGAGTTCCGACACGTATTGGTGGATCTCTCCGGTCGCGCCGATGCCGTAGTGGGCCGAGGCACGGCTTGACTGGCTGGCGAACGTGGCATCTGTGCCGGCGAGGTATCCGACCATGATGTGCAAAGTGATGTGCGTGACGCCGTAGCCGTTGCGGCCCACGTAGTGGTTCGGGCTTCCTTTCCAGATGATGTCGCTCATGTTGGCTCCCTTTTAGTCGTTGAAAAGGTCTTCAGGTGGTTCCGGCGGTGGTGGCGGTGCGCGGCGGTAGATGTGGTCGATGAGTTGCCGGTTCCATTGCCAGAGGCGTTGGTTGTCGGCCTGCATCTTCTGTGCGAGCCTGTAGGCTTCCATCTTGTTCTTCGCGGCGGCCGAGAGGGTGGAGACCAGTGCGCCGACGACCGCGCCGATAGCGCCGACGATGGCGATGACGAGATCCGTCATGCGGCCGGCCACATCATGGTTGCATAACGATTGTCGGAGATTTGCTGGCCGCCGCGACGCGAGTAGACGATGACTCCGGTGGATTTGACGATGAACACGCCGATGGAAGTGTTGTTGGAGCATATCGGTGCGAAATTCAGTTCGAGCGGCGGTCGTGCTTCCTCGGGGAGCTGGCCTGGCATTTGGCTTCCGCTCCATCCTTTGGTGCCACTGTCCGAGAGACTAACCGTGACGTAAACGAATCCATGTTTTATCATGTATTCGCATTTCCAGCCTGATTCGTTATTAACAAGCGTTGTTTTGGCTTTGTCATCGGCGGTGTACCAATGTGCGTGATGCCAGCTGGTCCCGTCCCAGAGGTACGGGCCGGTGTTGTCGCCGTCCGAGGTGACGAAGCCGGTCTGGCCGACCGTGGCCGTCTGTGCCTTCAGCGATTCGAGCGTGGTGGCGATCACAGGTGTCGCACCGGCTGGGGTGGACCGCTGGTCGACCGCGTAAAGCGCCTGCTCGAACGTGCCGGCCATGGCCTTGAACGAGTCCGGCGCGGTTGACACAAGGTCGGAGCCTTCGGGATATGAGAGCCCGTAGATGGGTGTTGTTGCTGTCATTGTGTTCCTTCCTTTTCGGCGGTGGGTGAAGAAGTGTCGATGACCTGGATCATCGAGAGGTCGCAGATGTGCAGGTCGAGCTGCTGCCAGCTGAGGCCGGATGGCAGGTCGGCCCATGTGATTCGTTTCGTTAGGAGCGGCCGGAGCGCCGTGAGCGTCGCTTCCTGGGTGAGTGTGGGCTTGCCGTTGCGCCATCGGTATGAGAGCGTTCCGCCGATGGTCGTGATGGGGCCGGTGAAGGACGGTCGGCCGTCTGAGCCGGTCAGGGCCGATGCCTTGGCTTTGACGATGATGAACGGGCCGGATGGTGCCGCCTTGTACAGCCATGGAAGTCGTGCCGGGTCGATTCGCGTGCTGTTGAACGTCACGGTCTCCGGGACCATGCGCAGGTCGTGCGATTCGAGCCATTGCGCGATGTTGGCGCGGTCCGTGCCGCTGACGTTCGAGGTGCCGCCGCTGTTCCATACGCCGCCCGAGTCGTCCACGGCGAGCATGTCGGAATCGAGGGTGAGGCTCTTCTGCATGGCGGTCAATTGTGGTGGCAGACGGTCCTGGTCTCCCATCGTGATCTCCACGTCGTCGAAAGAGAGCTTGCCGTTGTCCGATTTGACGCGTTTCGCGTTGATGACGACCTGTGTCAATGGTTCGGTGATGCTCAGATCCGTCGATGCCTCGATGTCGGAGGCCGAGAGCGCGTGGCGGGTCTCTCCGCCGGTGAGAATGCTGAGACGGCCGTCCGACGTCAGGTGCACGGCGATCGGGTCGGCGATGAACAGCGGCCTGAGGGTTGATGCCTCGCCGTCGTAGACCTCATGCCATTGCGGGAGTCGTGGCCCGGCGGTGAGCCTGTGCAGCAGGTCGAGCTGCGATGGATGGTCGGATGACGTGTATGGCGCGACGCTTGACGGCAGGGCGAGCCCGTCCAGTTGGGCTTCCGGCGCCCCCTGCGCCGAGGCTCTGCGGTTCATCTCCTTGAGGCGTGCGGATGGTGTGCCTATCCAGTGCGCGCCGTTCCATTTCGCGGCCGTGTCTGTCGGTCCTTGTGATTGCAGACGTTTCCATACGGCCATCCTCGATGTGGCGGAGAGTTTGAACAGCCACCCGCCGTCGCTGGCCGGTTCGATGCTGCCGCCGGTGGACACGGTGCCGGCGAACATTGTTTCGGATGACGAGTCTGGCGAGTCTGGCGAGTCTGGCGAATACGTCTTGTGGAGCGAGTCGATGGGGATGCGCAGATCGCGCCAGCTGCCCATCGATGGCGTCAGGTCCATCCATCGAGGTTGGTTGGAGAATTGGACGACCACTTTCATGCCGGCTAATGTCAATGCCTGGCCTGCGAGCCGTCCGGTGCGGTCGCGGAGGGTGAATGACATCACGGCAGGTTCGGGTTGTTCGTCGATGCTGTCGCTGCCCCAGTCGATGGTGAACGAGTCGAGGGCCGCGATGTCCTTGGCTGAGTCGTTGACGGGTGTCCAGCCGTTGCCGGTGTCGATGAACATGAAGCACTGCTGCATCTCTCATGACCTCCTTGCGTCGTAGTCGGCTAGGAGCCGTTTGATGGCCTTGGCGGTGCCGTCCTTGTCGATGACCTCGCCGTTGATCTCCACGTTCCAGGTGTTGACCACGGCTGGCGTGGCCGTGTTGCCCTGGGCGGAGAGGTTGAGGGGCATGGCCGCTAGTCTGCGGTTGGCGCGGCTGATAGCGGTTTCGACGTTGTTGTCGAAACCGTTGTTGAGGCCCTGTGCGAAGCCGGTCATGATGGCCTGGCCGGCTGGGATGAGCAACCTCCGGTCGTAGCTGATCGGGCCTTTGTGGGCCTTGATCCAGTCGCCGATGCCGCTGATCCAGCCGGTCACGTTGCTCCACATCGATTTGAGGCCGTTGAGGAATCCGCTGATGATGCTTGCGCCGGCGTTGTAGAGCAGTGTGCCGGCTCCGGAGAAGAAGCTGCCGATTGTGCCCGGGATGCCACGGAACCATGAGACGACGCCGTTCCAAGTGTTTTTTGCGCTGTTCGCGGCGTTGTTGAAGGCCCCGCCGATGGAGCTGCCGAGGCCGCTGAACCATCCGAGGATGCCCGAGACGCATCCGGCGATGAAATTGGTGAAGCTCGACCAGATGGCCTTGCCGGTGTTGGTGCAGGTGAAGAAGTAGGTGAGTCCGGCCACGAGCGCTGCGATGAGGGTGATGACGACCATGATGGGGTTCGCGCCCATGACAGCGTTGAGCAGCGCCTGTGCGGCCGCGGCCAGCTGCATGGCCGTGGTAACGGCGGTGACGACTGCGACGGCTCCGCCGACCGCGGCCACGAGAGGGGTCACAAGATCCAGATTCTGACTGATCCAGTTGCCGGCGGTCTTCAGCCAGCCGCCGACCGTCTGCGCTGCCGTGGCGACGGCGTTGAGCATGTTGCCGAAGGCCACGCCGGCCGGTTGTCCTCCGGTCATGGCGTTCACGACGTTCATGATTCCGTCCCAGAGCGATTGCAGTCCGGTGCCGACGGATTGCGCGGCCGTCTGCAATGAGGTGAACGCCCCGGTGTCCTTGACCTGTGCGAAGAACGTCTGCAATCCCTGCGTGCCGGTCTGCGCGAGGTTTGTGACTGCCGTCGCGGCCGCGTTGATGCCGCCTGTGACGGCCGGTTTGAAGAGGTTGAAGGCGTCGGTCAGACCGCCGGTGACGGCTGCTTCGAGGTTTCCCATGGCTCCCTCGATGGTGCTGGTCGATGTCGCGGCCTGTTTAGCCACGTCGGTCATGCCGAGGTCCATCAATGCCTGGTTAAATTCGTCGGCGGTGATTTCGCCCTTGGCCATGGCATCCCTGAAATTGCCGGTGAAGGCCCCGTTCTTGAGCATCGCTTCCTGGAGTTTGCCGGATGCGCCAGGGATGGCGTCGGCCAACTGGTTCCAGTTCTCCGTCGTAAGCTTGCCCGCTCCGGCCGTCTGGGTGAGCACCATGGCCACGGAGCCGAAGGTGTCTGCGTTGCCGCCGGCCACGGCGTTCAGGTTGCCGGCGGCCTCTGTAAGGCCGGTGTAGTCCTTGATGCCGTTCGCGGCGAGCTGCGCCGTGGTGTTCTGGATGGTTGACAGGTCATACACTGTGCGGTCCGCGTAGTCGCGCGCCGCCTTGCTTGCCTTTTCGACGTTGGCGGTGTCGATTCCGGCGAAGCTCATGGTGTTCATGAACTTGTCGGTGCTGTCCGACATGTTCACCACGTCGCCGGCGAAGCCCTTGATGGTGTCCCACAGCGCGGTCACGCCCTTGACGGCCAATCCGCCGATGGCGCTGCCGAAAGCGGCCGCCTTCGTGGTGGTCCTCTCGAACGCCTTGACGGCATCATCGGCGTTGCCGGTGATGCGCACGCTCATGATCGCGCTGTGCGCCATGGTTCACTCCTTCGGTGTTTCTTCCGCTTCCTTGAGCAGTTCGGCCAGTCCGGTGCCCCAATCCAATTCGTCGGCCTCATTCCTCCACTGCCATGGCGTGCCGCCGAAACGGCTTGCCAGGAGGAACGAGAGACGGCCGAGCGAGTCTTGGGGCCACGCGGCTAGTCCGTAGGGTTTCCCTCTCCCGGCTCCTCCTTCGCTGACGCGAGGTCGAAGGACGCTACGGTGTCCAGCCAATGCTCGAAGTCGGGCAGATTGTGGCCGGCCATGCGCAGGGCCGCGTAGGCCGCGTAGGCTCCGGAACGGACGGGTGACTGGGTGATGGGTCCCCAGCCGGCCTCGATGGCGTGCGCCTCGGCCTTGCAGGTGGCGCGCATGGTGATCGGCACGAGCTCGCTGGTCCCGTCCGTGTAGGTGATGCGGGTGGTTGCCATGTCATTTTCCTTTCACTTGGTTCAGTGTCTTGTCTATGAAGTCCTTGTAGACCTTTTGCCATTGGCTCTCGGTGGAGGCGACGCCGTTGTTGACGAAGAGCCGTGGCCGGATGTGCCGTTTCGGCCAGCCGTAATTGATTGGGCCCGCGTATGGCACGGCCTTGCGGCCGGCGCGGATGACGCCGGCGCGTTTCGTCGCTCCGACACGCAGGCTGCCGGCCAGCCGGCCGGTCTTGCCTCGTGGGGCGAGGTTGCGGACGGCGGGCAATGCGATCTGCGCGGCCTCGCGGTTCACTTCCTTCAGGTCGTCCATGTCCGCGCCGGCCTTGCGCATCGTCTGCACGAAGCGTTTCTGGCCGACGACCATGAGTGCCTTGCCGGTCATCACTTGCCCGTGTACGGTGCGTGGGCGACGTTCGTGACGGCGAAGCTCAGATCGTTCGTGTTCTTCGATTTGACGTCGCCGCCGATGGCGATTGGCGCGATGGTGACGTTGAAGGTCCACTGGATCTTGCCGTTCGTGTTCGGGACGAACTGGGCCGGCAGCGTCTCGCCCTTGTGGTCGAAGAGCCAGACGGCCAGACCGTCCTCGCTGAAGTCGTCGCCCACGGTGCCCTCGAACGTCCACGTGGTCGTGGTGTTCGTTTCCTCGGACCCGTCCAGGTAGGTCGTCGGGTCGTCGCTGCTGTTCGACGGGTTCAGCTGCGCCTTGGTCAGGTCGGCGCTGAAGTCCCTGCCGTCGGACGTGTCCGTGATCTTGAAGATGCCTGGGCCGAGCGTGCGGATCTTTCCAGCCATGATTGTTTCCTTCCTATTCTGTTTCTTCGATTTCCAAAGCGTTCAATGTGACCTGGTAGGCCGCGAGCGTGCCGGCGCCGGCCAGGCTCCAGCTTGCCGGCGTGGCCTTCTGCAGGTTCAGGCCCTTGTCGGCGAGCCGGTCGAGCGCGGCGAGGATGTCATCGACGGCCGATGGCTGCGTGGCCGGCGTGCCGGCGATGACGTCCAACGTCCAGACCGGCTCTGGCGGGCCCCATGATGGCCATTCCACGGTTGGCGGTTCGATGAACACCGCGACTTTGCCGGCTGTCGGACGGATCAGTTGGGCGTCGATGCTGACGCTGCTGACCAGTCCATCGAGCATGTCGGTGAGCGTGTTCATCAGCGCGGCGCGTTGTTCCTGGATGTTCATGCGATCACCATGCCCCCGGTGAGCACGCCGGCGGCGCGGAGTTTCGGCCAGACCGAGCGGAGCGGGTCGGTGGAGATCCTGAATGGTTCCACGGTCGAATCGCCCACGTCCATCACGCCCAGGCGCGCGTCACGCATGTTGAACAGGTCCGCCGCGCAGGAGACGATGCAATCGGCCAGCAAATCGTCATCGACGGCGGCGGTGCCGACCGCGTGCGCGACGTATCGGCGCGCCGCCGCGAGTTTGACCGTGAGCCGTTCGTCCTCTCCGGCCGGCACTCCAACCTCGTCGCGGAGCCGTTGCAGCAGGATGTTGTCAGCGATCATCATGCCGTGGCGAACTTCACCGGAATCAGGCCGTCCGCATGGGTCGTGGCCACCGCCATGTATCCGTAGACGCTGTAGCTGTTGGTCAGGCCGGTCACGTTCCCGTCGGTCAGCTGCGCCGGGCCGCCGGATTCCCAGACGGTCACGGCGGCGGGGTCGATGAAGCTGGCCAGTCCTGCGTCGGCGTTCGGCAGCAGCACGACGGGGACGCGCATGAACGTGCCGGCCACGCCGGTCAGGTCGAAGCTGCCGATGGTGTCGGTGCCGTCGCCGCTGAGGTTGAAGAAACGGTCGCCGGTGTCCTTGAGCCTCACCAGCGCCTTGAGCACGTCCTTGGAGACCGCGAGGCGTGTCAGCGACACGTTGCGGTCGTCGGCCAGCTCGGATGCGTCGATGATGAGGGACACCCAGTCGTCGATGGTCATTGATGCCAGCTGAGGGGCGTCGATCTTGTTGGCGTCCTTGGACGCGTCGCGCTGCGCCTTGATCTCCGCGTACAGGTGGTCGCGCACGGCCTTCTCGGTGGCCTTCGCGTAAGCGTTCTGCAACGCGGTGATCGCGGTGTTGAGCATCGGCGTGGTGCTGCGTTCGATGGTCTGGCGGCTCAGGGTGGTGTAGCCGCCGTAGGTGTTGATGTCGGCCGTCTTGGTGCCGAAGCTGATTTTTCCGAAGGAAAGATCGGCGCCTTCCGTCTCCTGTTTGCCGACGGCGCTGGTGTCGGAGGTCACGACATGGTATTCCATGCTCATGCCGGTCGCCGGGAGCGTGTCATGGGCCAGGAGCTGGGAGACCTTGCGGCGTTCCTCGATCAGTTTGAGATCATCGGCGATCCAGGTGGCGGTGTTGCCGGTGTCCTTGGTCGAGATCAGGTCACGGCATTCCTTCATCACGGCCATGGCCTGCTCGTCTCCTCGCGCGAGGGCCTGCATGTATTCGCCGTGGCTTCGGTAGGCCGCGCCGATGGCCGCCGGCGCCGGTTTCGCGCCCATCTTGCTGATCTCGGCCTTGATGCCGCGCTGTTCCTCCTGCATGGACTGGATCAGGTCCATCAGTTCGTTGTTGTTCTCCATGGTTTCCTTCCTGTGTTCCACGGCTGGTGCCGCTGATTTGGTCATTTTCGCGTTCTGGTAGGCCGGCCAGCTCACGATGCTGGTCTCAAGCAGCCTGACCTTCCGACGGTGGGTGATGCCGTCGCGGTCCTTCTGCGATTCGATCGGGACGAAGCCGACCGAGAAGCTGTCGAGCACGCCGTCACGGATCAGGGTCATCGCGTCGCGGCCGCGTGCCGTGTCGCTGATCCGCGCGGTGATGTGCAGGCCGTCGTCCCTGCTTTCCGCGTTGGTGATCCGTCCGATGGTCTCGCCGTGCTCGAAGCACAGTTTCGCCTCGTCAAGCCCATCGAAAGAGCAATCGCGGTCGAAGGTCTCCGCGCCGTCCCACGTATCGATGATGTCGTCGAACGGCACCGCGACGCCCTCCACCGTCGATGCCCCGGCGTCGTCGGCCGAGCGGAGCGTCAGCCCCTTCCAGGCGATTTCACGTTTCTCGATGTTCATTGTTCCTCTCCTTTCACGAGTGCCGGCAGCCCTTCCTTGCGCCTCACGTCATCGACGGTGAGGAAACCGGCCTCGATGGCGGTCTTGTAAGCCGTGTATCGGTCGCTCATGTTCGCGCGCTGCGAGCTGTCCCAGTCGAACTTCGCGGTTCGGCCGCGCGGCAGCAGACGGTTGAAGATCTCCTCGATCTCGCCGGTGTAGGCCGCCAGCGTGTAGTCCGCGAACTCGATCCACGACTGTTCGATGTTGCTGTAGGTGAGGTTCGAGCCATCGACGGCGGCGAGCATGATGCTTGCCGGGATGCCGAGCAGACGGGCGATCTGCGTGGTGTCGAACTTCTGAGTCTCCAGAAATTGCAGGTCCGCCGGCTTCAGGGAGAGCGGCACGTATTCCAGGCTCTTGCCGACTACCTTGATGTCGCCGGCCTCGCCCGACGCCTTCCATGATGCCTTGGCCTGCTGCGCGGCTTCTTGTGTGATGTTCTCTGATGTGCGCAGATAGCCCTTGAGGTTCGAGCCGTCGGTGAAGAACTTCGCCTTGTAGTCGCGGGCGAGCTGTGCGGCCTCGATTTCCTCGCGCGCCGCCGAGATGGGGCCGAGGCCGCGAAGACGTCCGGGCACGTTGAGGAACTTGCTGTGCACGATGTCCTCCGCCGTGTAGTCGCGGCCGAGATAGGAGAACCGCAGATCAGGCCGCGCGGGGTCGTCGCTTTCGTCCGTGACGGTCACGTATTGCGGCGGCAGGACCTCGCAGGTCACGATCTCGCCCTGCCAGTCGCGCACGATGCGGGTGAACGCGTTGCCGTCGAGCACGAGCGAGGCCACGATGTCGGCGATGAAATCACGGCGTGAACGGGACACGTCCGGCTGCAACACCAACGGGCTCACGTCCGGCAGATCACGGCCGCCGCGCTGCTCCACGACCGGGAGCCCGGTGATGGCCGTCTGCAACACCTGCACGCCACGGAACACCGTGGACAGTTGAAGCGGTTCGGTGTCCGAACGCCGTGCCGGCGGCTTGACGCCTTCCGGCATGTCCGTGCCTTCCGCGCCGCGCGTGAGCACGCGGCCGGCGAGCTTCATTCGTTTCCAAAGGTTCATGCCGCCGAGAATATGGCCGCGGTTACGTCACGGCCAAAAAAAACGGTGCCATTCAGTGACATTCGGTGACAAACGGTGACAAACGGTGACAAACGGTGACACGTCAGAAGATTTGCAGCGTGCCGTCAGATGGCAGGTGATGCGCTCCCCACGCCGCCAACATGCATGATTCGATCGGCGAGGTCAGCCCTGTGCTGCCACGCCGTGTGACGCGCCACGCGTCGCCGCTCCACGTCCTCGCGCAGCTGGCCGCGCTTGCGTCGAGCTCGGCATCGGCGGCGTGGCGAATCAGCCGGTTCCGCAGACCGCTGACGAATGCCTGGCCGACTGCGAGGTAGTCGGATGATTGCATGGCGATCAGTTCGATCAGTGGGTCTCCGGCTTCGTTGGTCATGGATGCGAGCCGGTCGTGCAGGTCGGCGTTTGGTCCCTTGCAGTCCATGACCAGGGGAGCGTGGTAGGTGTCGCAGATTCTCGTGATTTCGGCGGGTGCCATGCCGGTGCCGTCCAGGACTTCGAGCAGTTGCACGGTCACGGTGCCATCATGGTCGAGGATCGCGGCCGAGATGGACGTGTTCGTGGCATCCACATCGACGGCCGCGGCTATCACCACGGGTCGGCCGTCGATCCGGTCCGGTGTGATTGGTGTGGCCAACGTCGATTGCCACAGCTGGTCGGGGATGACGCGCTCGGCCACGCCGTTGTCTCGCCGGTTGCCGAAGGCGCGCGCCCAACCGGCCTCGTTGCCGGCGAACTGCTCACGGAAGTCGCGCAATTGCCGGACGTCCCAGAGCAGGCCGGCGGCCGGATGCCATTTCAGGATTGTCTGGAAGTCCTCGGGGTCGGCGTCGTCGGGGATGCCGAAATCGAACCAGCAGGTGCGTGTCGGCACGTTTCCGGCGCGGAAGGAGTCGAGCAGGCCGTTGAGGAACGTGGAATCTGCCGTGCCTTCGGTCGAGGTGATCCAGATCTGCGGCTGGACGCCGGTGAAATGAAGTCTTGTGTTCATGGTCGGTGCCATGCCGTCGAGGATCAGTTTGCCGGTCTCGTCGTCCAGGCTGAACGCCTCATCGATGGTGAACTTGTCCATCTGCGTGCCATGGCCGGCCACTTTGGTCACGGCCAGTGGGCAGATGAAGCTGCCGTTTCCGAAACGTTGCTCCATCCCGCCGTTGGAAAGCCGCGGCTTGAGGGCGAACGGCGCGAGCTTCGATTTTGAGAGCTGCTGCACGAAGTCCTTGAAGTGCTTCTCGGCGGCCTTGCCGGTCTGCGCGAGGTAGTAGATCTTCCTGTCAGGTCCGAGCAGCGCGTTTCTCGTGTCCTCGGTATCGATCAGCGTGCTCTTGCCGCACTGGCGCGGCGTGCTCAAAACCACGCGGTCGTAGAAGTACGTGCCGGTGTCCGGGTCGATTTCCCCGGCCACGTCGGCCACGTATCGTTGCCATGGCAGCAGCGGCTTGCCGAGCATCTCGGCCGTCCTGGCCACGATCGCGCCGTCTGTCGGCCGTGATTCGTCGCGTTTCGTGCCGCCGCGCATGAGCATGGTCACAGTCCGGCCTTCGCGTCGGCGATGAAGTCGGCCAGCGTCGGGTCGAGCTGCGGCTGGTCCGGATACATCGACTTGAGTTCCTGGAACCATGTGAGCAGCGAGGTCATGTTACGGCTGATTTCGCGTCCCTTGTTGTTCTGGAGGTCGATGTTCCTGGCGATCGAGAGCATCGACTTGCAGATGTAGGTGGCTTCCGGCGTCAACGTCTTGCCGTCCATGAAGCTTTTGATGAGATTCAGGGTCGCCTGCTCCTGAAGGCCGATGATGCCGTAGGGATGCGTGTATTCCTCGAAACCTTCCAACGTTCCTTGATTCATGATGTGTTTTCCTTGGTTTTCCAACGTTTTCATGCTTTTTTGCATGGTTCTGGGGGGAGAAAAGACTTGGCGCGGGGTCTTCGGGCGGTCGACTGTTTAAAAAACCGCTACCAGCGTGGCCGAGCCGTGTCGTCGCCGTGCCTCAGGCCGAGAGCGGCGAGCCTTTGCCGTCTCGCGGCCATGCGGGCATCCACCGCCTGCTGCGTGAGGTGCAGCGAGTACCATTGCTGCGCCGTCCGATACTCCTGGTGCGAGAGGTCGAGCGCGAACGTTTCGGATGCCGGCGTCTCGATGACATGCACATCGTAGTCCAGTGCTATCCATTCCGATAGCATGTCGGGATGGCGGCGGGAGCGTGGCAGTGTGCGCACCAGCCACACATCCAACGGCTCGGAGCTTTTGGCCAATGTGCGTGCCGCACCGTCCCATGCCATCGCGGCGGCGAGGCGGAGCCCATCGCTTGCTTTGGATTGCGTCGGGCACAGGTCGCGCAGCAGGCTGTCGAAGCTGACCACGATGCTGTCACGGCGGAGCATGGACTGCATGGCCATGCCGAAGTCGGCTCGTGGCGGTCCGATGACGACATGCATCGTCGCGCCGTATCCTGACAGCACGCGGTCCTGGCGCATCGCGTTGCAGTGCTTGCAGGCGCGGCGCAGGTTCGCCACGGTGTCCTTTCCGCCATGGCTGAACGGGATGATGTGGTCATCCTCCGTCGCCGTGATGGAGCAGCCGGGCATGCCGAGCCAGCAGCGGTTGCCCCATGTCGCGATGACCTTCGATCTGATGCGTGGATCTACGGTTTGTCTTCTCATGCTTTGCCTTTCTCTCGTTGGGTGAGGATCCAGCCGTTCACGTCCTGTTCGGCGTACATGATCGAGTTGCCGATGCGGATTGGCGGCGGTCCGATGATCGGGATGGACTGCCGCCACCGGATTAGCGTGCGTTTGCTGACGTTCAGTCTGGTTGCGGCCTCGGTGGTGGTCAGCATGCTGATGCGGGTCATGCCGTGGCCTTGTCCCTGAGCAGCAGCGCGATCTGTTCGAGCTTCGCGGCGACAATCGGCCAGTCGGCCTTCGAGATGTCCGACCAGACCATGCGCGGCCCGTCCGGGCTGATGATGTTCTGTCCTATTTCCACGTCGCCGGGCTGTGGCCGGTCGTGGTCCTCGACGGCGAGCGATATGCGGATCTGCGGTTTCAAAACAGCTGCTCCTCTTTATACGTAGTGGTGTGTGGTTTCGGTTGCGGCTTATATGGCGTGTATCTGGTGGCCCATTTGCGGAAACTGCGGCAGTCGATGCGCCACGCGCCGGCCTTGTACGCCGGCAGGCCTTTCTCACAAAGACTGAGCAGGGTGGGCACGTTCGGCTCCCCGAGCGCCCGGCAGACCTGGAACAGTTCGATGTCGGTGCGCCCGTTGTTCGCCGCGATGCGGTCCACAGCGTCGGCGAAGCCCTGCATGAGCATCCTGCGTGATTCGTCCGGATAGTGCAGCACCTCGTGCAGAGATGGTTCAATCCTCGATGACATAGGCCCACATCCCGCACCATTTGGCCAGCGTCCTCAGCAGCGACTCGGAGTCGTACATCTTGCCGGCGGTGGGTGAGCGGTAGACGGGACTCGGCACGCCCTTGGAACCATAGGCCAGATTCAGCGCCGCCTGCAGCTGGTTGTCGTTCAATCCGGACGCCTGCATCAACGACTGTCGTGAGGTGTTGGCCTTGCACCTGATGTTCTTGTCGATCATCGGGAGTGCCAGCCTCATCTGCGTCCTGAGTTTGTCGGGGAATGTTGCCTTGCTCAATCTCAATCCTTTCTGTAGCTTTCGGTTGGTGAGCGCTTGAGAGGTCAAGACCTAGAATCTGCTGATGGAAACGCTCGGCCGAGATTCCCCGGCCGGGCCGTCAACAGATTCCAAAGGTCTTGCAGAACGTTTCGGTCGGAGCCGCGCCGTCGATAACAAGAGCGGCCGAAGCCGCCGGGAATGGTCCCAAATCAGACCGCGGCCGAAGCCGCCTATGGTCGCCCGATTCCGCCTTAATCGACGGCCTGAAATGGTCGGGAGCTAAATTTCGTCTCGCAAATGGCGCGATAGCCACGCGCCTGGCGTTACCGGTCGCTAATCCGGCTCAGCGGTGGCAGGGGTACGCCGTACGCCCCATGTGCCGTTCGTTTTTGTCAGTCGTCGTCGGTGAGGAAATCACCCAGACGGACGATCGCGAGCACCAGCCCCAGCATGAACAACACGAAGGGGCTGAGCAGAACCAGAAGAACGATCTTGATGAAACGCTTCACTGCTCGAAGCATCGCGTGATCTGCCTTTCCAAGTCCTCAAGCTCGACGCCGTTGAACGGAACGCGCACGGTGATGCCGTCCTCCGTCTCGACGATCAGCTCGAAGAAGCAATGCCGTTTGCCGTCCACTCGCTTGACTGTGACGCTCATTCCTGGGCTCCTTCCCATTCACGACGGGCACGCCTCGCGTGCGTCATCGCCTTGTTAATCGCGCCCTTCATCGTCTGAAGGTCGCCCATGTCCAAACCATCGAACCCGAACGATCGTTCGCCCACCTTGATGCGGCAGGCGAAGCCGTAGGGATTGCCGCCGGTGCATTCCGACGGGTCGATGTCCTGCACCTGGAAGTAATTGCTGGTGCATTCCGGATTGAAAACGCTCATTTCACTGCTCCTTGATTCATGGATTTAGGCTCCTTCCTCCGCAGCGATAGGCTTGTAATCGCACAAACCAAACCTTTCAAACAACGAAGGAAGGAAGAACAATGAGTGACGAAAACACGTTCGATTTCGCCCTTTACTTGGGAACGACCACGCCGCTTACCATCACCGGCGCGACGGCCTCCACGGTCAGTGAACTCTCCGAACGTATGAAGTCCGGTGACAGCTTCATCCAGACCGTCAGGTTTCCCGACATGAGCATCCATGCCATCACCATCAACCCCAAGGCAGTCCCGTGGTGGCAGATCGACGCTGGCGACGTCGTGCTTCCCATGCAGATCTTCTAACGCCGCTGGATCGTCGAGCGTGGCCATGACACCACGCTTGATAATCGCGGCCTGCTCTGACGTCAACGCCTGATTATGGATGTACACGGCGCGCGCATTAAGGACGATGCAGCCCTCGCCGACGATCCTCACCGATTCAGCCGATACGACGGCAACAGCCCCCGAAGCGTCATGAATCAGCATCACTTCACCTCCAATGGCTCTCGGCCGAGCAATGAATCGACAGAAACATCGAAGAAATCGGCGATACGAGAAACGTCGCGAAGCGTGAAGCAGTTGCCGGAAAGTTTTTGCGACACGGCGGAAGTCGTGAAGCCAAGATAGTTGGCCAATTCAGTGCGAGTAATTGTGTGAGACCTCAGTAGGAGGTCTACATTTCGTGCCGTGCCTTCAAGATTTTTAGTCATGCTAAGAACTATATACCATCTTTAGTCAGACTAACAACTGTTTTCATGATTTTAGCTAAGTATTGCTTAACAGATTGATATACTTTTAAGTATGACTACACAAACTTTAGACCAGCGGACGCAAGCAATCCCGCTGGAAGAGGTGATTTCAACAAACATGCGTCTCGCCTTGGCGCTGCGCAAGAAAAATCAATCGGATTTGTCGCGAGCACTTGGCGTGTCATCTGGCCTTGTATCGCAAAAAATGCACGGCACAACGTCGTGGACGATTGCAGATATGGAAAAGGCCGGGCAATTCCTTAGAATCGCACCGGCCAAATTCCTAGAACCCAATGGGCTATTGGTAGCGGGGCATGGATTTGAACCATGGACCTCTGGGTTATGAGCCCAGCGAGCTACCGAGCTGCTCCACCCCGCGTCGGCTTGCCTTCATTGAGGCAGCTCTAACCACTTTACGGATGTTGGCTAATAAGTCAAATCGGCGTGTCGCATATTGCGCTGCTAGTGAAATCGCATATCCGATAACGCGTTATCCGTTTTTCGTATAACGCTGCGGACCGTCGATGAAAACCGCCGAATACGCCATATCCGGGTCCGCACCATAATAGGAAACATGCCTATCAAGATTCCCAGCGGCCTTCCGGCCAGAGACATTCTCGACTCCGAGCGCATCTTCGCGCTTGAAAAGCCCGAAGCGGAGCGCCAGCGTGTGCGTCCGCTCAAGCTGGTGATCCTGAACCTCATGCCGAAGAAGATCGAGACCGAAACGCAACTGCTGCGTCTGATCTCCAAGAGCCCGCTGCAGGTCGAGGTCGACTTCATGAAGACCTCCACCCACGAGGCCACGCACGTGAGCGCCGACCATCTGGTGAAGTTCTACGAGACGCTCGATGCGTTCAAAGACAACTATTACGACGGTCTTGTGGTGACGGGAGCGCCCGTCGAGCACCTCGATTTCGAGCAGGTCGACTACTGGGACGAGTTCAAGCAGATTCTCGACTGGGCATCCACCCACGTCTTCTCCACCATGTACCTGTGCTGGGGCGCGATGGGCGCGCTCAACTATCGGTACGGTGTGCGCAAGGAGTTGCTGCCGGAGAAGCTCTTCGGCGTGTTCCCCCAGTATCTGCAGGACGAATACTGCTTCCTCACCAACGGTTTCGACGAGATCTGCCTGCAACCGCATTCCCGCCTGGCGGGGATCAACGAGGGTGATATCGCCCATAATCCCGAGCTGCAGGTGCTCACGTGGGGTCCGAAGTCCGGCCCGGGGCTCATCGCCACGCGCGACTTCTCCGAAGTGTTCGCGCTCGGCCATTGGGAATACGGCAAGTACACGCTCGCCGAGGAATACGAGAGGGATATGAAGAAGGGCATGACCAACGTGCCGTTCCCCGAAAACTATTTCCCGCATGACGATCCGAAGCTCGAACCGCTGTTCGCCTGGCGCGCCCACGCCAACCTGCTGTGGCGCAACTGGCTCAACTGGGTCTATCAGACCACGCCTTACGATTTGAGCGAAGTACCGCAGCTGCGCGAGGAGAAACGCCTCGGCACCGACCGTTCGATCCGGCACGAGCCCGGTTCTCCGCGTGTCGACGCGTTCACGCCATTCTCGCACGATGGATACGGTGTCATTCGCGGCTGATTTTACGAAGATCGGCGAGTACTGACAAGTATTGGCGATTGTCCCACGATTGCCGCTTTTGCGCGGTGTCGTGGGCTTTTTGCGCGGTTTTTGTTGCCTGCTGCGACATCGTTTCATTTTCGCCGTCATATATTATGGTGCGATATGTTAAGTAAAACGTTTTATCAAGCAGTGTTGCAAACGATGTCTATTTTGGTGTGAATGGGGGTGAAATAGGCCGAATCGACAACGGCCGTGGTTGTGTCTAATAGTCCCCGCAACGTGCGAAACGCCGGTTTTCGCTATACGGTAGTAGGGGAAAGCTCCCGGTGCGGAATGTTGTCTAGCCACGGTCTGATAATCCTTTGCAGCCATTCGGGGCTGGTATGCGAACGCGTTTATGGGCGCGTTAACATAGAACCCGAAGGATGTTCTGGTTTGGTAACCGGAATGTCACATTCGACTCAGCTGTTGGGCTAGACTAACAGCTGACACAAGAGCAGGAGGCGTGAATGATTAGTGCATTGGGAGAGGGCATCATGACCATCGCCGATGGTCCAGAGATGCCGAGCATCAATGACTTCCTTCCCGATCCGTTTGTTTTTCAAGGCACGCCGTTCGCCATCAACCGCATCATCCTCGTTCGTATTCTTGCGACCGTCATCATGCTGCTGGTTCTCGGAATTACGGCAAGCCGTGCAAAGCTCATCCCTGGCCGTTGGCAGGGCGCAGTCGAATGGCTGATCGAGTTTGTCCGCGACAACATCGTCTATCAGGTGATGGGCGAGCTGCGTGGCAAGCGTTATGTGCCGATGATCACCACCGTGTTCTGCACGTTGCTGGTCTTCAATCTGTGCGGCATCATCCCGGGCTTCAACATCGCGGCAAGCGCGTCCATCACGCTGCCTCTGGTGTTCGCCATGTGGTGCTTCTGCCAGTACTGGATTGCCGGCATCCGTGAAAAGGGCCTTGGCCACTTCCTGAGGGACGAGATCTTCCCGAAGGGCGTTCCGGCCCCGATCTATATTCTGCTGTCCCCGATTCAGCTGCTTGAGCTGCTGATTATCCGCCCGTTCTCGTTGACGATCCGACTGTTCGCCAACATGGTTTCGGGCCACCTGATCCTTGCGTTGTGCCTCTCGGCCACGCAGTTCTTCCTCGTTGATGTGGTGAACAAGCTGATGATGCCGTTCGGCATCATCACCTTCGCGGCTGGCATGTTCATGTTCCTGTTCGAGGCGCTGGTCGCCTGCCTGCAGGCTTACATCTTCGCCATCCTGACCACCGCGTACATCAATATGAGCTATCCGGAGATCGACTGACCGCCGGCTTTTTAAGTGTTGCTTCTTGTCAAGCAATAACCAGAAAGGAAACAATCATGGATATCGTTACCCTCGCTGAGGTTGCCGGCAACCTGAACGTCGTTGGCTACGGCCTCGCCGCCATCGGCCCTGGCATCGGTCTGGGCATCCTGATCGGCAAGACCATCGAAGGCACCGCTCGCCAGCCTGAGCTCGGCAGCCGTCTGCAGACCCTCATGTTCCTGGGCCTGGCATTCGTCGAGGTGCTGGCACTGCTCGGCTTCGTGCTCGCCTTCATCAAGTAAGACTTGATCCCCAAGGTAAACACCGAAGACGCAAACGAACGTGAAAGGAGGAAGACACTATGGTGACCGCAGCTAGCGAGATGGAACTGTTCCTTCCGAAAAGCTACGACATTTTCTGGTCGTTGGTCATTCTGATCATCGTCGCCGTGTTCTTCTACAAGTTCTTCCTGCCGAAGTTCCAGGCCGTGTTCGATGAGCGCGCAGCCAAGATCGAAGGCGGCATCGCCAAGGCCGAACAGGCCCAGAAGGATGCCGACGAAGCCAAGGCGAAGTACGATGCCCAGCTGAGCAACGCACGCGTCGAGGCTTCCAAGATCCGCGACGACGCTCGCGCGGAAGCATCGCACATCATCGCCGACGCACGTACCCGTGCCGAGGCTGATGCGGCGCAGATCACCGCCACCGCCCAGCGTTCCATCGAGTCCCAGCAGCAGCAGGCTCTGGTGAGCCTGAAGGGTGAGGTCGGCGTGCTGGCAACGGCACTGGCCGGCAAGATCCTGGGCAGCAAGCTGGAAAGCGACGACGTGCAGTCGACGATGATCGACCAGATGATCGCCGAACTGGACAGCGACAAGAAGTGATCGAAACCTTCAAGAAAGGGAGGTGACCAATGCGAGGAGAAGCATCGCGTATCGCAGACCGCGTTTCGCGTGACTCGCTGGCCCCCAAGCTGCGTGACAGCGGCGAGGACGCATGGCGTATCGGGAACGAACTGTTCACGATCACCAACGTGCTCGACCACAACATCCAGCTTGAACGTGCCCTCACCGACCCGTCGCGCCCAGTCGAAGACAAGGTTGCGGTAGTCAAGACCCTCATTGGAGATGATGCCCATCCGTTGACGATGGAAATCATGTCCGATCTGGTGGACCGCCGTTGGAGCCGCGTGTCCGACATCGCCAACGCCACCGAGGATTTCGGTGTGGATGGCATGATGTACTACGCGGACCACACGAATGCTACTCTGCAGGTCTCCATCGAGCTTGCCCAGCTGCATTCCGCACTGCTCAACCTTCCGGTCGTACGCAGCAAGCTGTATGACGCAACCGTCCCCGCCGAAGCCCGTATCAAGCTGCTGTACAGCCTGATCGGCAATGCCGACTTCAATGTGGTGACCAAGCGTCTGGCCGAGCATGCGACCTGCAATCTGCGCAACCGCCGCTATCTGCAGACCATCCAGTGGCTGATCAACAAGTTCTCCCGTCATATGGGCGAATCGATGGTCACCGTCACCACGGCAACGCCACTGAGCAAGGAGCAGGTCAAGAAGCTCGTCGCCATCTATTCGGCGAAGACCGGCCATCCGGTGCACATCAACTCGGTGGTCGATCCGACCGTCCTGGGTGGTATGCGCATCCAGGTGGGCGACGAGGTCACCGACAACACGGTGGTCGCACAGCTGCAACATCTTCAGCGCACGGTGAAGGCGACCGCCTGACGGCACGCCGCACGGTGAACAAGCCTGAAACAAGACTTGACTGAATTTAAAAACAACAATAAGGAGTGATCATGGCAGAACTTACCATTGATCCCACCACGATACGCAAGGCGCTCGATGAGTTCGTCGAGTCGTACAAGCCGTCGGACACGCCGACCCAGGAAGTCGGTTATGTCGCGACCGCTGGCGACGGCATTGCGCACGTGACGGGACTGCCTGGTTGCATGGCCAATGAGCTGCTGACCTTCGAAGACGGCACGCTTGGCCTGGCGTTCAACCTTGACGCCCGCGAGATCGGCGTGGTTATCCTCGGCGATTTCACCGGCATCGAGGAAGGCCAGGAAGTGCGTCGTACCGGCGAAGTGCTCTCCGTGCCCGTCGGCGACGGCTACCTTGGCCGCGTCGTGGACCCGCTAGGCAACCCGATTGACGGTCTTGGCGAGATCAAGACCGAAGGCCGTCGTATTCTCGAGGCCCAGGCACCTGACGTTATGCATCGTCATCCGGTTGACGAGCCGCTGTCCACCGGCCTGAAGGCCATCGACGCAATGACGCCGATCGGACGTGGCCAGCGCCAGCTCATCATCGGCGACCGCCAGACCGGTAAGACCGCTATCGCAATCGATACGATCATCAACCAGAAGCGCAACTGGGAATCCGGAGACCCGAAGAAGCAGGTCCGCTGCATCTACGTGGCCGTCGGCCAGAAGGGCTCCACCATCGCATCGGTGAAGCAGTCCCTGGAAGAGGCCGGCGCCATGGAGTACACGACCATCGTGGCCTCCCCGGCTTCCGATTCCGCAGGCTTCAAGTACATCGCCCCGTACACCGGTTCCGCCATCGGACAGCACTGGATGTACAACGGCAAGCACGTACTCATCGTCTTCGACGATCTGTCGAAGCAGGCCGAGGCTTACCGCTCGATTTCCCTGCTGCTGCGTCGTCCGCCGGGGCGTGAGGCTTACCCGGGCGATGTGTTCTACCTGCACTCCCGTCTGCTCGAACGTTGCGCCAAGGTTTCCGATGACCTCGGCGGCGGCTCGATGACCGGCCTGCCGATCGTCGAGACCAAGGCGAACGATGTGTCCGCCTACATTCCGACCAACGTGATTTCCATCACCGATGGCCAGATCTTCCTGCAGTCCGACCTGTTCAACGCGAACCAGCGTCCTGCTGTGGACGTCGGCATCTCCGTGTCCCGAGTCGGTGGCGCTGCCCAGACGAAGGCCTTGAAGAAGGTCTCCGGCACGCTGAAGATCTCGCTGGCGCAGTACCGTTCGCTGGAATCCTTCGCCATGTTCGCTTCCGATCTGGATGCGGCTTCGAAGGCTCAGCTGAACCGTGGTGCCCACCTGACCGAGCTCCTGAAGCAGCCGCAGTTCTCCCCGTATTCGATGGAACAGGAAGTCGTGTCCGTGTGGGCCGGCACCCATGGCAAGATGGATGACCTGCCAATCAGCGACGTGTTGCCGTTCGAAAAGGGCATGCTGGATTATCTGGATCACAACACCGATATCCTCAAGACCATTCGCGAGACCGAAGACTTCACCGCCGACACCGAGGCTGCCCTCGACAAGGCCGTGGAAGCGTTCCGTGAGACCTTCGTGACCAGCGCGGGCAAGCCGCTGGTCGAGAAGAAGCCTGACGAGAAGCACACCACTCCGGTCGAGCAGGAAAAGATCGTCGCAGGAGAGAAGTGATTCATGGGCTCGCAACTCGCATTGAAATCTAGGATCGCCTCCACCGCGTCGCTGGAGAAAATCTTCAACGCGCAGGAGATGATCGCGTCTTCGCATATCGCCAAGGCACGTGACGTGGCCTTGAACGCGAAGCCGTATACCGATGCGATTTTCGACGCCGTGCAAGCGCTGGTGGCCCATACCCATATCGACCATCCGATCGTGAAAAAGAACGAGGACAACCCTCGCGTGGCTGTCCTCGCTCTTACCTCGGATCGTGGTATGGCAGGTCCGTACACCTCCTCGATCATCCGCGAAACGGAATCGCTGTTGGCCCGACTCGATGAGCAGGGCAAGCAGCCGGAACTGTATGTGTATGGTCGTCGCGGTGTGACGTATTACAAGTACCGCAACCGTGATGTTGCCGGCACTTGGGAAGGCGATACCGACCAGCCCGGCGTGGAAGTCGCAGAGTCCATCTCGAAGGCACTGTTGGACGCTTATATGAAGCCGGCGGACCAAGGTGGAGTCTCCGAACTCTACATTGTGTTCACCGAGTTCGTGAATATGGTGGTTCAGAAGGTGCGTGTGCTGCGCATGCTACCCGTTGAGCTCGTGCTTCCGGAACAGCCGGAATCCGGTCCTGTGCCGGAATCCGATGCCGATGCTGCGACTCCTCTGTATGCGTTCGAGCCAAGCGTTGACGAAGTACTCGACGCGATTCTGCCGAAGTACATCCAGTCCCGTATCCATGAATGCCTGCTCACCGCAGCGGCATCCGAGACTGCAAGCCGACAGAACGCCATGCACACGGCTACAGACAACGCTCGCAGCCTGATCGATGAACTGACTCGCAAGCTCAACGCTTCGCGTCAGGCATCGATTACCCAGGAACTTACCGAAATCATCGGCAGCGCTGATGCGCTGAACAAGAAGGAAGAGTAGGAACGCATATGGCTGAGAATCAGACCACAGCGGCTCCCGAGACGGCTGCAGAGCCGACCGCTGGACGCGTTACGCGTATCCAGGGTTCGGTTATCGACGTCGAATTCCCGGTGGGCCACCTGCCCGACATTTACAATGCACTTACCGTTGAACTGGCCAACACCGGTGTCCACGAAGAGGGCGAGACCACCAAGAAGATCACCCTTGAGGTTGAACAGCATCTTGGCGATTCCACCGTGCGTACCGTCGCTCTGAAGCCGACTGACGGCCTCGTGCGTGGCGCCACCGTGTACGACACCGGCGGCCCGATCTCCGTGCCGGTTGGCGATGTCACCAAGGGCCACGTATTCGACGTGTCCGGCAACATCCTCAACAAGAAGGCCGACGAGACCGTTAAGGTTACCGAACGTTGGCCTATCCACCGCAACCCGCCGGCATTCGACCAGCTGGAGTCCAAGACCCAGATGTTCGAAACCGGTATCAAGGTCATCGATTTGCTGACCCCGTATGTGCAGGGTGGCAAGATCGGTCTGTTCGGTGGCGCAGGCGTCGGCAAGACCGTGCTGATTCAGGAAATGATTCAGCGTGTGGCTCAGAACCACGGCGGTGTGTCCGTGTTCGCAGGCGTCGGCGAACGTACCCGTGAGGGTAACGATCTGATCGGCGAAATGGACGAGGCCGGCGTGCTCGAGAAGACCGCACTGGTCTTCGGCCAGATGGATGAGCAGCCGGGTACCCGTCTGCGCGTGCCGCTGACCGCACTGACCATGGCAGAGTACTTCCGTGACGTGCAGAATCAGGACGTGCTGCTGTTCATCGATAACATCTTCCGTTTCACCCAGGCTGGTTCCGAGGTGTCCACCCTGCTCGGCCGTATGCCGTCCGCAGTGGGCTACCAGCCGAACCTGGCCGATGAGATGGGCGCGCTGCAGGAGCGAATCACTTCGACCCGTGGACACTCCATCACCTCGCTGCAGGCCATCTACGTGCCGGCCGATGATTACACCGACCCGGCCCCTGCAACGACCTTCGCCCACCTGGATGCAACCACCGAGCTGTCTCGTGACATCGCTTCGAAGGGTATCTACCCGGCAGTCGACCCGCTGAGCTCCACTTCGCGAATCCTTGATCCGCGTTACGTGGGTCAGGCGCACTACGACTGTGCAAACCGCGTCAAGGCGATTCTGCAGCGTAACAAGGAGCTGCAGGACATCATCGCCCTGATTGGCATCGACGAGCTCGGCGAAGAAGATAAGACCACTGTGAACCGCGCCCGTAAGATCGAGCAGTTCCTTGGCCAGAACTTCTACGTCGCCGAGAAGTTCACCGGCCGTCCGGGCTCCTATGTTCCGGCCGATGAGACCATCGAAGCCTTCACCCGCATCTGCGACGGCGTGTATGACGACGTTCCGGAGCAGGCATTCTCCGGTATCGGCGGCATCGACGATCTCGAGAAGAAGTGGCACGACATGCAGAAGGAATACGGTGCGTGATGGCCGGATCGACATTGCAGGTGAACATCGTCGCCGCTGACCACCCTGTGTGGCACGGCACGGCGAAGTCCGTTACCATTCCCGCCTCCGAAGGCGGAATGGGCATCCTGCCCGACCACGAGCCTGTGCTGACCGTGATCAAGGAAGGAACCATCGTTGTGGTGGATCCTGAAGGCAATCGCCTCTCCTTCGAGGTGACTGACGGCTTCATCTCCTTCGATTCGAACAAGCTCACCGTCGCGGTCGAGCGTGGAACCAACGTGAAGCGCGCCGAATAAGCCGTTTCCGCTTGACGTAAGGTGGCCCGGTAATCGCAATATGTTTTTGTATTGCGATTACCGGGCCGCTTTTGTCTTTTACGTGGCTTTCCGCCGCCGCGAATACGTATGCCGTACGTACGGCGACGCGCATGGTAGGGTAGTGCCTCGTGCGAATTATTGTTGCTGACTGCTCTGCCGAATATTCCGGACGATTGAACGCCTCCCTGCCGCTCGCCAAGCGCGTGCTGCTCATCAAGGCGGACAACAGCCTGCTGATCTTCTCCGAACTCGGCTCATACAAGCCGCTCAACTGGATGTCCGCGCCATGCAGCATCAGGGACATCACCCCCGACCACGCCGATGACGACGTTGATACTGAAGTGCCGCAAAAGGTGATCCGCGCGTCGGCCGACAAATCGAACGACGTGCTGGAAGTGACGTTGCAGCACATCTATTCGGACGAATCGTACGACCTCGGCGAGGATCCGGGCCTCATCAAGGACGGCGTCGAAGACCATCTGCAGAAGTACCTGGCCGAACAGATCGAACGCATCGGCAAAGGCGCGAAGCTCGTGCGCCGCGAATACCCGACAGCCATCGGACCGGTCGACATCATGGCGATTGACGGCAACGGCGAGCACGTGGCCATCGAAATCAAGCGCAACGGCGGCATCGACGGCGTCGAACAGCTCACCCGCTACTGCGATCTGCTCAACCGCGACCCGCTGCTGGCCCCCGTGCACGGCATCTTCGCCGCGCAGACCATCACCCCGCAGGCCCGCGTGCTCGCGCAGGACCGCGGTTTCAAATGCCTGCTTTTGGATTACGAGGAGATGAAGGGCACTGAGGACGATTCTTTACGGTTGTTCTGATTCTTTCGGTTCCAACTCTGGAAATCGCGGCAACGGAGCGTTATCTTCGTTGTTCCTCGGTCGACGTACCTTCGTACGCCTTCCCTCGGTACGCCTCGATACCGCACGCGTTGCCGCGATTTCCCCTAGGACTTGCATGCATATGAAAATAGCCTCCCGAGGGGGAGGCTATTTTGTTTTTGGAGGAACCTATCAGTCGGTTCAGCGGATCAGTAGGCGGCGAGAATGTCGACCACGAAGACCAGCGTGGAATTCGCCGGAATCTTCTCCTGATCCTTGTTTCCGTAGCCGAGGCTCGGCGGCACCACCAGCAGCACCTGGGAACCGACCGTGTGGCCTGCCAGACCCTGCTTCCAGCCCTTGATCACGCTGTCAAGCGAGAAGGCGGAGGACTGTCCGCGGTCCCACGAGGAATCGAACTGCGTGCCGTCAAGCAGCCAGCCGGTGTAGTGCGCCATCACGGACTGCGTATCCTTGACCACAGCGCCCTTGCCCTTGATGAGGTCCTGGGAAACCAGAGAATCGGAACCCTTATAGCCGTTCATGTCGATCGACGGCTTGCCGTCCTTGGCGAGCGTTACCTTCGGCAGGTCGGCCGGAACGCCCGCGACCTTCTCGCCGGTGGCCTTCTTCAGGTCCTTCGACTTGGACACCAGCGTGAGTACCATGAGATACGAGGTGCCGGAGGAATTCGAGTCGTTCACGCCGAACGCCACGGTGGAATTGAGCTTGAGGCTCTTGAAGATCTTGTAGTAGTTCTCGGTCATCTGGCTGGTATCCGAGGTGACTACGGTGGAGCAGTCGGGGGTGTTCTTCTCCCACGTGCTGGCCAGTTCGGAACCATCCTTGACGCTGATGGCGATGCCCTGCGAGCAGACGCGGTCGCCGTCCTCGATCTGGGCTCCGTCGCCCTTCTGCAGCACCACATAGCTGTTGTCCTCAACCGTCATCGGCGTCTTGAACGAGACGGTCGGCTTCTTGCCGAGCTCGCCCTTGGCGGTCACGCCGGCGATCTGGTGCATGCCGATTTTTTCGGAAGATGAGGAGGAATCCGAGTTCGACTTGTCGGATTTCGCGCTGGAATTACCGCCGCACGCAGTGACGCCCAGGCACATGACCGTTGCGCAGACTGCCGTGACGGCCTTGGAAAGAAGTGATTTACGCATAGGGCCAACCATAGCGGCAAAGCATGATTTTCATGTTTTTTTCAGGCTTGTGCAAACGGACACTGTAGAATGGAAAAGCTATGACTGTATTGCAGGAAGAACAAGAGAAGCCGCAGATCGAGACGGGCCCTACCCGGCATGCGAAGATCATGCGTGGCATCGTCACGCCTATTTTCGGCTTGCTTGCCATCGCATGCGTCGTGTTTGGCGTGTTGAATTCAACCGTCTGGAAACCGGACAATGAGATCACCGCCGCCGCTCCGGTGAACGGTTCGGAATACGTGGTCACCGATCCGAACGTGCTGCAGCTGGTAGACAGCCGCGTCAATATTTCGGCCAAATCCCGTGACAAGAAATCCAATGTGTGCATCGCCATAGGTTCCGCGCGCGATGTTGCCGGATGGATTGCGGGAAGCAAGTACATGCGCGTCTCCGGTCTGTCCGATTGGACGACGCTTTCCACCATGAAGGTCTCCGCGCAGGGAACCGCGGACAATTCCCAGAACCAGGTGGCTTTCAAGGACTCCGACATGTGGCGCACCATCAAGTGCAATGACGGTGCCGTTGATATGCAGGTCAAAGGATCGAACAGCAAGAACGCCGAGGATGTTGTGGCGTTGATTGATTTCGGCAACCGCAAGGGAGATACGGTCACTCTGAATTGGGACCGTCGTAACCTGCCGAATTTCGCCATGCCGTTGTATCTTGCCGGCGGACTGCTGGCGATTCTCGCCGTGCTTTCCGCTTCCGTATTCGCCATGCCGCCGCATAAGCGCCGCAACAAGCGCGCTTTCGCCATGGTCGAAGGCGTTGGCGTCAACGAAGGCGATGAGAACGAGGTTTCGGCTTGGGTGAAGAACGCCGAAACCGCCGCCAGCAACAGGGCACGGAGCAGGTCGCGTCACGGCAGGCGTCGCCATGCGGAACATCGCACCGGCGGTCGTACGTCGTCGTTCGAGGAAACGCAACAGCCCGTCATCGTCGATCCTGTGGCACGTAACCTGGTCGCCGACCAGCAGAACACGATTGCGGAAAGCCAGCCGACTGTGTCCGAATCGACCGTATTTGAATCGACGGCGGGCGAATCGTCTGTTGACGACGAGGCGACTTCCGTGATCTCGCAGGATGAGCTTGCCGCGTATTTCGCTCGTCTTGCCCAAGAGGAGGTTCAGACGGAAACGCAGGAAGACGGCCAAGAGGAGGACCAGTGATGAGGAAGCGTAGTCAGGCGATTATCGCGGCCATGCTCGCGCTGGGAATGGCCGTCGGCATGTGCGGTTGCGAAGGCCAGCTGCCGACCCCGAAAGCCACCACCCGGCAGGATGCGCCGAACTTGAGCGCCAAGCAGGAGCAAAAGGTCCGCACGAGGATTCTCAAAACGCTCGACCAGTGCAATCAGAACCGTGACACTGATACGTTGCCGACGATTCTCGAAGGTCCGGAACTGGACATCCGCACCAGCGAGCTGAACGTAGCGAAAGCCACGGGCAATCTTGACCGTAAGACCACCATCCCCACGGATCTGGCCCAGGCCGTGATCTCCACGGATGCCGGCTGGCCACGGTCCGTGTTCTCCATCACGTCCACAACCAAGGACCAGCAGTCCAAGCGTCTGCTGGTGTTCAGGCAGGATTCCGCACGCCAGAACTACAAGCTGTGGGGTGTGGCGCGACTGTTCTCCGGCGTGAAGATGCCGAGTTTCGAAATCTCCAAAACCGGCAGCGCGCAGGGAACGCCTACGGACACCGGTCTGGTCATGACGCCGAAAGCGGCGGTGGACGCGTATGCGGACCTGCTGCAGAACGGGGCGAACAGCAAGTACGCCAGCAAATTCGCGGATGATGATCTGCGATCGAAGCTTGCCGATCTGACTGCCCAGGTGCAGAAGGCCATGGAGCTTAACGAAGGCACGCAGCAGCAGACCTTCGAACCGGTCAATGGAGCCATCAGCGTCATGCGTTCCGCGGACGGCGGCGATCTGGTGGTGGCGCAGATCAACTCCGAATGGACGCGTTCCGCCGGCGCTGGCCGTGAATCGCAGCCGGCCTCTGACGCGGAAAAGGCGCTGTTCGGCAATGGCAAGGCCACCAGCACCATGAAGACGAGCTATGTGAACGTCATCGCGCTGTATGTTCCGCCGGCAAATTCCGGGCAGAAAATCACCGCGGTCGGTTCCGAACGCCAGCCGGTGAAGGTCGAAGCGCTGTAAAACGACGGGTCCTTGGACGCGCATTGTCGGCGGTTTTCCGCCTATCGCGCATCCGTGGGAATGAAAACCGGGAAATCGTTGTTGGCACCTATAGTTGGTGCCAGCAACGATTTCGTGTTTTTGGAGGCAAGTATGGCAGAGCAGCAAGCGTTCCATCCGGGTGTTTCATTGGCGGGAGCCGTTGATCTGGAAGCGCTCAAGCATCAGGTGAAGGCCGAGCCGGGGCAGGCGGGCGGCGCTCCGGCGGCTGGCGGATATGTCATCGACACCACGGAGAACACGTTCCAGGCCATGGTGCAGACCTCCGCCACGTTCCCGATTCTGCTGTTCCTGTGGGTGCCGACCGACGACCGTCTGTTCGCCATGGCACGCGCATTGGGTGACGCGGTGAACAAGCTCAACGGCCAGATCCAGCTGTCCCGCATCGACATCGCATCCAATCCCTCCATCGCACAGGCGTTCCAGATTCAGGGCGCGCCGGCGCTGTTCGCGTTGATCGGCGGCCGTCCGATGCCGATTCTGCAGGGCCTTCCGTCCGACGAGGAACTGCAGCAGATCACAGACGTGGTCGTGCCGAAGCTTATCGCCGCCGCACAGCAGGCCGGCGTGACCGGCACCGCTCCGTATTCGGGCGATCCGGATTCCGACGCGGCCAATTCCGCATCCGCCGGCAGTGTGCAGGATCAGGTGCCGCCGGAACATCAGGAAGCGTACATGCTGGCACAGCAGGGCGATTACGCCGGTGCCGCCGCCGCGTACGAGAAGGTTTTGGAAGCCGATCCGAACGATACGCGCGCCGCCCGCGAACGTGCGAAGGCGCTGCTGCTGGCCCGTTCCGCTAATGCGGACGTGCGCGTGGTGCGTGCCGCTGCCGCCGACAAGCCGGACGATGTGGACGCGCAGCTTGCCGTCGCCGACATCGACATGATCGGCGGGCAGATCCAGGACGCGTTCGACCGTCTGCTTGATTTCGTGGCGGCGGGCCACAAGGCCGACATCGAGCCGGTGCGCCAGCGTCTGCTCGAATACTTCACGATCCCCGAGCCGACCGACGAGCGTCTGAAGCGCGCCCGCCGTCGCCTCGCCACCCTCATGTACTGAGCGTGCAGCGCGTGCTGGTTGCGCCGAGCACTCTGATGCATTGAGCGCGCGTACTGACTTTCCCAACGATTGCAAGGTCTGCGTCACGTTTTTCGCCGAATCGTGTCGCAAACGGGCGCAGACCGTGTACAGTAGTGCGTTGCATGGGTTTGTAGCTCAGCGGATAGAGCGTCTGTCTCCGGAACAGAAGGTCGTGGGTTCGATCCCCATCAAGCCCACCGGGCAAGGCTCCAGTCGAACGGCTGGAGCCTTTTTGTTGCTCGTTTGTTGTATTTTTCCGCGGTTTTCCTTGCGATTCCGCCGTTTTCGTGCCTGCTGCGCCGTGTGGTGCCAACTCCGGCCATATCGTTCTGTGAACGGTTTTTCCCGCTTCCACCCATCGGAAAAGTATGATTTCAGGTGCGACGCAAATAGCGCATGTACGGGCATATTGGCACATACTTGGCGCGCGTTTACATACCTTGCGGCAACATACCTTACGACAAAGGAGAACAGTATGAGCGAAAAGCTGGAAGCAGTGGCCACCTCCGAAGCCCCGGCAGCACTCGGCGCCTACAGCCAGGCCGTGAAGGCCAACGGATTCGTGTTCGTCTCCGGCCAGCTGGGCATCGACCCGGCCACCGGCGAACTGGCCGGCGAGAGTGCGGGCGAGCAGGCCGCGCAGGCGCTGAAGAACATCAAGCACATCCTCGACACCGCCGGCTCCGGCATCGAGAATGTGGTCCGCGCCACCATCTACATGAAGAACGTCGAGGACTTCCACGAGGTCGACGACGTGTACGCGCAGACCTTCATCGGCTCCGTCAAGCCGGCCCGCGTGGCCTTTGGCGGCAACGACATTCCGAAGGGCGCGCTCGTCGAGATCGACGCCATCGCCGCGCTCTGAGCATTTCGCGCATACCGCGAGTAGCGCGATCGACGGTCCGTATGCCTTCCTGGCTGCGGGCCGTCGCCGTTTCTGACATTTCCCGGGTCGAGGCCGATCTGACGATGCTCGCGCATTGCCGTGAGCCTACCGTATAGTATTGCGATTGTGCGGCCAGCCAAAACACACGCCGCACCCAACCAAACGCACAGGAAGCCGGAGGCAAGCATGGCGCAATCGCAAGCAGAGCAGCAGGCACAGGCGCAGATCGCCGGCGAACCGACGCGGACGAAGGAACGGCAGCCGCAGCCAGCGACTGGAACCGCCGCGGATCCCACGGCGCAAGCCCAGCAGAACGACGAGCAGGGCGGGCTGGAGCGCAAAATGGAGACGCGCCACCTGACCATGATTTCGCTTGGTGGAGTCATCGGAACCGGACTGTTTTTAAGCTCCGGCTACACCATCCACCAAGCCGGTCCACTCGGTGCGATTATCGCCTATGCCATCGGTTCCGTACTGGTCTACTTCATCATGCTGAGTCTTGGCGAACTCTCTGTGGCCATGCCGTACGCCGGCAGCTTCCACCTGTATGCGAAGCGTTTCATCGGCCCCGGCACCGCGTTCACCATCGCCGTGCTCTACTGGCTGAATTGGGCGGTGGCGCTCGCCTCCGAATTCACCGCCGCGGGCCTGCTGATGCAACGCTGGTTCCCGCATTCGCCCGCATGGATCTGGTCGGCCGCGTTCATCGTGGTCGTGTTCCTGCTCAACATCCTGTCGGTGCGCCTGTACGGCGAATCGGAATTCTGGTTCGCGTCCATCAAAGTGTTCGCCATCATCGCGTTCATTATCATCGGCCTGCTCGCCATGTTCGGCGCGATTCCAATTGCCGGCTATAGCCATGCGCCGATGTTCGAGAACTTCTACAGCGACGGCTGGCTGCCCAACGGCGTGCTGCCGATCTTCTCCACGCTGCTGACGGTCGTGTTCGCCTTCTCCGGCACCGAAGTGGTCGGCGTCGCCGCCGGCGAGACGAAGGACCCGTCCAAGGCGATTCCGAAGGCCGTGCACACCACCGTGCTGCGTCTGGCGATCTTCTTCATCGGCTCGATCGCCGTCATGGCGGCGCTGATTCCGTGGCGCAAGTCGGGCGTCGACACCAGCCCGTTCGTGCTCGTGTTCCAGTCGATCGGCATGCCGTTCGCCGGCGACATCATGAATTTCGTGGTGCTGACGGCCGTGCTGTCCGCCGCGAATTCCGGCCTGTACGTGTGCTCGCGCATGGTGTGGTCGCTCGCGCAGGAGGGTATGATTCCGCGCAAGCTCGCCAAAACGAACTTCCACGGCGTGCCCGTTTTCGCGGTGATGTTCAGCATGGCCGGCTCGCTGCTGGCGCTGCTGTCCTCCGTGGTGGCCGCTTCGACCGTCTACCTCGCGCTGGTCGCGGTTTCCGGCCTGGCCACACTGGTGGTGTGGGCGTCGGTTTCCGTCTGCCACTTGCGATTCCGCCACCAATGGGTTGCGCAGGGACATACGGTTGGCGAGCTCAAGTATCGTGCGCCGGGCTATCCATTCGTGCCGGTCGCCGCGATCGTGATGTGCGTCGGCGCGCTGGTTCTGGTGATTTGCGACCCGTCGCAACGATCCACGCTGCTGACCATGATCCCGTTCGTGGCGCTGTGCTACGCCGGATACTACGCTTCCGTGGCCTGGCGCAAAAAACGCGACGCGGCCGATTCCTCCACCGGTGTGACGCCTGCGGGCGCCGGTTCGGATAACGGTCCCGGCACTGGCCCTGACAACGCTGGACGACAGCGCTGATTCTGTCTGCGCGCCCGGTAGACTTGGAGGAATGAGTCCAGAAGCGCTTAGTGAACTGATTTTCAACATTGCCAACACCCTTGTCTCCGAAGGCAAGGCAGGCACCCTGACCTCCGACCTGATTCCACCGCAAGCCAAATTCGCCGTGATGCGCCCGAAGGACCGCGCGCACGGCGATTGGGCCTCCAACGCGGCCATGCAGCTGGCCAAGAAGGCCGGCATGAAGCCGCGTGATCTCGCCGAGCTGTTCGCCGCCGAACTGACCAAGGCGGACGGCATCGCATCCGTCGAGGTGGCCGGCCCCGGCTTCATCAACATCACGCTTGACTCCGCCTCCGCGGCGGCCGTGGTGGACGCCGTGCTCGAAGCCGGTGACACGTACGGCAAGAACGACCATCTGTCCGGCGAGACCCTGAACCTCGAATTCGTCTCCGCCAATCCGACCGGCCCGATCCACATCGGCGGCACCCGTTGGGCGGCCGTCGGCGACTCCATGGCCCGCGTGCTCGAAGCCAACGGCGCCAAAGTCGTGCGCGAATATTACTTCAACGACCACGGCGAGCAGATCAACCGCTTTGCCAAGTCGCTCGTCGCCGCGGCCCACGGCGAGACCACCCCGATCGACGGCTACAAGGGCGCCTACATCGACGAGATCGCCAAGCGCGTCATCGACGAAGCCCAGGCCGACGGCGTCGACATCCTGAACCTGCCGCGCGTCGACGGTGGCGTGGACAAGGACGGCGAACCGCTCGGCGAAGGCGATTCCGAGCAGCGCGAGGAATTCCGCAAGCGCGCCGTACCGATGATGTTCGACGAGATTCAGAAGTCCATGAAGAACTTCCGCGTCAACTTCGACGTGTGGTTCCATGAGAACAGCCTGTACTCCGACGGCGAGGTCGACAAGGCCATCGCCGACCTGCGCGCACGCGGCGACATCTTCGAAAAGGACGGCGCCACCTGGTTCGCGTCCACCAAGCACGGCGACGACAAGGACCGCGTGATCATCAAGTCCGACGGCAACTACGCGTACTTCGCCGCCGACATCGCCTACTACCGCAACAAGCGCCACCGCGAGACCAACCCGGCCGACGTGGCCATCTACATGCTCGGCGCCGACCACCACGGCTACATCGGCCGCATGATGGCCATGTGCGCGGCCTTCGGCGACAAGCCGGGCGAGAACATGCAGATCCTCATCGGCCAGCTTGTCAACGTCATGAAGGACGGCAAAGCCGTGCGCATGTCCAAACGCGCCGGCAACGTCGTCACCATCGACGATCTGACCGACGCCATCGGAGTGGACGCGTCCCGCTACTCGCTGGCACGCACCGACTACAACTCCCCGGTGGACATCGATTTGAACCTGCTCGCCTCTCATTCCAACGAAAACCCGGTCTACTACGTGCAGTACGCGCACGCCCGCTCCTGCAACGTGGACCGCAACGCGGCCGCCGCCGGCATCACCTACGAAGGCGCCGACGTGAGCCTGCTCGACACCACCGCCGACGGCGAAGTGCTCGCCGCGCTCGCCCAGTGGCCCGCCCTGCTGCGCGAAGCGGGCGACCTGCGCGCTCCGCACCGCGTGGCCCACTACCTGGAGGACCTCGCCGCCACCTACCACAAGTGGTACAACGTGGAGCGCGTCGTGCCGATGGAACTCACCGATCCGGAGGCCCGCGGGGAACAGGCCGACGCCATCCGCATCGCCAAGGCTCCGGAACCGGCCCGCGCCGCCGCCCGACTCAAGCTCAACGACGCCGTCAAGACGGTCATCGCCGAAGGCCTCGACCTGCTCGGCGTCACCGCCCCCGACAAGATGTGACCGGCAGGAGATAACGCAAACCATGTCTGTGAGTCCAATCTGGCCGGCCGGCTCGGCCGTGAACGACGAAGGCGAGATCACCTTCCACGGTCGTACCGCCGCAAGCCTGCTCGACGAATTCGGTTCGCCGCTCTACGTCATCGACCCCGATGACGTGCGCGCCCGCGCCACGAAATTCGTGCATGCCGCGTCCCACGCGTTCAACAACACCGTCACCCACGTCAGCTTCGCCGGCAAAGCGCTGCTGAGCAAGGAAATCTGCCGCATCGTCACCGAATCCGGCATGCTCATCGACACCTGCACCATGGGTGAGATGCGCATCGCGCTCGCCGCGGGCGTCCCAGGCCGCCGCCTCGTGCTGCACGGCAACAACAAGTCCGATGCGGAAATCGAGCTGGCCATCGAACAGGGCTTCAACAAAATCGTGATCGACGAGCCGGATGAGCCGGCACGCATCGCCGCGATCGCCAAGCGGCTCGGCAAGCGCGCCCGCGTCATGCTGCGCGTCACCTCCGGCATCCACGCCGGCGGCCACGAATTCGTGTCCACCGCGCACGAGGACCAGAAGTTCGGCGTGGCCCTGCTCCCCGCCGGAGCCGACGCCGCCAAGCTCGGCGTGCTCGACGACCTGACCGACGTGACGCCGGCCGGATCGAACGCGCGCTTGGGCGAGAACGCTGCGGATGCCGCCGATCAAGCCGCCCATGCCGGCCACGCGGAACGCAAGCTCCAATATGACATCAAATACCCGTACGATCTGAGCCACGAGAAGGTCTCCGAAGGCGACCGCAGGCTCGCCGAAGCCATGACCATGGTGGCCGACGGCCCGGCGCTCGCCGTGCTCAAGGACATCTACCGCCGTCAGGATGTGCTCGAACTGGTCGGCGTGCATTCGCACATCGGCTCCAACATCCATGACGCCGACGCCTTCATCCAGGCGGCCAAGCGCATGATGCTGCTGCGCAAGACCTTCTACGCCACCGACGCGTACACCCTGCCGGAAGTCGATCTGGGCGGCGGCTATTCCGTGGCCTACACCGACGGCGAGGATTCGATGGACATCGACGTGGAGCTCGGCAGGCTCGCCGACGCGGTCAGCACCGTGAACCGCGCGCTCGGCATGCCGGCCCCGGTCATCTCCTTCGAGCCAGGCCGCTGGACGGTGGCCCCCACCGGCGTCACGCTGTACCGCGTGGGCACCGTCAAGCCGGTCGAGCTTTCCGGCGAGGCGAAGGACAAGTCAGGCAATCCGGTGACGGAACGCGTGTACGTATCCGTGGACGGCGGCATGTCCGACAACATCCGCCCGGCGCTGTACGGCTCCGACTACACCGCGAGAATCGCGAATCGCAAGGGATCCGACGAGACCAAGCTGTGCCGCGTGGTCGGCATGCACTGCGAATCGGGCGACATCGTCGTTAACGAAGTGCGTCTGCCGGCCGACATCAGGCGCGGGGACATTCTCGCCGTGCCCGTCACCGGCGCGTACGGCCGCACGATGGCCAGCAACTACAACCAGGCGCTGATTCCCGCCGTGGTCGGCGTCGGCGAGGCCGGCGCACACGTCATGATCCGCCGGCAGACGATCGACGATCTGCTGAGCTGGGACGTCAGCGAATAGTCCACGATTGCGTCTCACGGTATGGACGGTTTTCGGGCTTCCTTGCGGGGAAAGCTTCGGAAACCGTCCATTTTCTTGATATTCCGCGGCCTTACGTCATATTGAGACCGTACAATAAGCAAGGTCACACCAATACTTCACATTCAAGGGAGGATGCCTTGGCACAGGAAGATGTTGCGCCGATTCGCGTTGGATTGCTGGGCGCAGGTACCGTCGGTTCCCAGACTGCACGCCTGCTGGTCGAGCAGAAGGACGAGCTTGCCGCACGTATCGGCCGCCCGATCGAACTGACCGGCGTCGCCTGCCTTGACCCGGCGGAAACCGATCCGTTCCCGTGGATCGACAAGGCCATCGTGACCACCGACACCATGAGCGTGGCCACCAATTCCGATATCGTCATCGAACTGATCGGCGGCACCGGCGTCGCACGCAAGTTCGTGCTCGCCGCCATCGAATCCGGCGCCTCCGTGGTCACCGCCAACAAGGCGCTGCTGGCCAAGTATGGTCCGGAGATCTACGCGGCCGCCGAAGCCAAGGGCGTCGACATCTACTTCGAAGCCTCCGTGGGAGGCGCCATCCCGTTCCTCAAGCCGCTGCGCGAATCCCTCGTCGGAGACAAGGTGACGAGCATGCTCGGCATCGTCAACGGCACCACCAACTACATCCTCGACGAGATGACCACCAAGGGCCTCGACTTCGATGACGTGCTCAAGGACGCGCAGGCTAAGGGCTACGCCGAAGCCGATCCGACCGGCGACATCGAGGGCTACGACGCGGCCAACAAGGCCGCGATCATGGCCACCCTCGGCTTCCACACCTCCGTCACCATCGACGACGTCTCCGTCGAGGGCATCACCAAGATCACCGCCGACGACATCGCCGCCGCCACCGCGGAAAACAAGGTGATCAAGCTGCTCGCCGTCGTGGAGAACACCGATGCCGGCGTGTCCGCGCGCGTCTACCCGGCACTGATCTCCAACACCCATCCGCTGGCCTCCGTGCACGGCTCCTTCAACGCCGTGTTCGTCAAGGCCGAAGCCGCGGACGACCTCATGTTCTACGGCCGCGGCGCCGGCGGCGCTCCGACCGCCTCCGCGGTCGTCGGCGACGTGGTCACCGAAGCCCGCCATATCGCACAGGGCTGCACCGGTCCGTCCATCCCGCTGTACAAGGATCTGAAGAAGGCTCCGATCGAGGCGTCCAAGGCCGAGTTCGCGGTCCGTTTCGTGATTCACGACAATCCGGGCGTGCTCGCCGCGATCGCAGCCAAGTTCGCCGACCATGGCGTGTCCATCAACGGCGTGAACCAGGATCTGAAGCCGACGCTGAAGGATCCGGGCTATGACGGCGAGCTGCAGCAGCTGCGTCTGGTCACCCACATGACCGACGAGCTCACCCTGCGCGAAACCGTCAAGGACGTGTGCGAGCTGGATTGCGTGTGCGGAGAGCCGTCGATCCTGCGCGTGCTGAACTGATATCGGATGCGATTCGGGCCCATGATGCGATTGACATGCAAGCCATGCCAAGCCGCCGTCATGGGCCCGAATACGATGCACGGGTGCGGTTCCCCCTGAAATTTGACTCTGGCACTGCCACGGTATACGGTGCTTGATTTGTAATGAAGATGTGACGAAGGACGACGAGAGATGACTCCAGTTACCCGCAAGGTGCGTGTGAAGGTTCCGGCCACCAGCGCCAATCTTGGCTCCGGTTTCGATACGGTCGGTTTGGCCTTGGACTATCATGACGAGCTTGAATTCACGCTGAGCGCCGACCCGGTGAACACCGCGGCGCAGGTGATGATCGAAGGCGAGGGCGAGGACACCCTGCCACGTGACGAGACGCACCTGGTGGTCTCCACGTTCCGCCGCGCATGCCAGACCTTCGGCCTGGGACGCGTCGGATTCATCCTGCAGGCGCACAACAACATCCCGCAGGCGCGAGGCATGGGCTCCTCCGCCGAGGCCATCGTCGCCGGCATCGCCGCCGCGGCAGCCTTCGCGCAGGACGACGACCTCAACCGCGACGCCGTGTTCGAGCTGGCCGCCGCCATCGAAGGCCATCCGGACAACGTGGCCCCGGCCGTGTACGGCGGCCTGACCATGTCCTGGGACATGGAGACCGCGGAAGGTGTCGGATCCGTGCCGATTCCAGGCGGCGAGCCGATGCACAACGGCTTCCATACCATCAATTACCGCGTGGCGGACGATCTGACCGCGGCCGTGTTCGTGCCGGACTACGAGCTGTCCACCGAAAAGGCCCGTCAGGCGTTGCCGACTGAGATTCCGTTCAAGGACGCCGTGCACAACGTCTCCCGTGTGAGCCTACTGCCGGCCGCCATGAACCCCGCGATGCTGGCCTCCGGCTCGCGTCAGAACGCCAACGCACTGCTGTTCGCGGCCACGCAGGACCGCCTGCATCAGCCGTACCGCGCCTCGCTGATGGAGCCGTCCTGGGCGCTGATCGAGAAGATGCGCTCCCACGGCTTCGCCTCCACCGTGTCCGGCGCCGGCCCATGCGTGCTTGTGCTGCACCATGGCGACGCCCACGAGGAACTCGAACGGATCGCCGCCGAAGAGCTGGCATCCGGCCATTGGCGTGTGCTGCATCTCGCGGTCGACACCAAGGGTGTGCAGGTGGAACGCGCATGAGCATCCCGCTGATTCTCGCCTCCCAGTCCCGTCCACGCCGTGACGTGCTGTTCTCCGCCGGCATCTGCCCGACCATCCGTGTCTCGCACGTCGACGAGCCTGCCGCGCTCGAACGCGAGGCGGCCGCGCTTGGCGTCACCGTGAACGACCTGAGCGTCGAACAGCGTGTGATGATTCTCGCCACGGCGAAGGCCGAGGCCGTGCACCAGGCGTATCGCAACATCGCCGATACCGCGGCGCACGCGCGCGGGGAGCGCGTGGTCGGCTTCCCGCTCCGGGCAGCAGACGATCGCGACGCATCCTCGGCGGGCACAGCCGCACGCACGGACAGCGCGCAGTCCGCCGACGAGACGAAGACCCGCGATTTCTCCGGCATCGCCATTCCCACCGTCGCCGAGCCGATCGCCGATTTCGTGGATGGCCGTCCGAGCCTGACCCGTTCGAAGGCCGGCCCGCTGATTCTCGGCTGCGATTCCATGTTCCTGCTGGACGGCGAATGCTACGGCAAGCCGCATAGCGAAGAGGTAGCGCGCGAACGGCTGCGTGCCATGCGCGGTGCCACCGGCGAGCTGTGGACCGGCCATTGCCTCATCGACTTCGCGTCGGGCCGCATGGTGCGCGGCGCCAGCAAAGCGACCCTGCACTTCTGCGAATATTCCGACCTGGATATCGAACGCTACATCGCCACCGGCGAGCCGCTGGAAGTGGCCGGATCGTTCACTTTGGAAGGTTTCGGCGGCGCGTTCATCGACTCGATCGAAGGCGATCCGCACGGCATCATCGGCCTGAGCCTGCCGTTGGCGCGCCGTCTGGCGGCGCAATTGGGCGTCGAATGGACCGACCTGTGGAACGTCACCCGCTCCGACCTTGCGCCGGACGCCGAATATGATGCGAAAACGGGTGCCGCGAAGCCGCTGCCGCCCAAGGAGAACGTGCACCAGCCGGGAGACGGCTGGGTCGATTGCGCCTGCGGTCGCAAGCATTGGGGTACGAACGGCGCGTCCGGCGTGCTCTTGGCCCGCCGCAGCGAGACGACCGGTGAGGTGACGCACGTCGTCATGCAGCACCGCGCGGTATGGAGCGCGGAAGGCGGCACGTGGGGCATTCCCGGCGGTGCCACCGCCGACGGCGAAAGCCCGATCGAGGGCGCGTTGCGTGAATCGTACGAGGAAGCCAACATCACGCCGGAGGACATCGACGTGGTCGGATCGTACTGCGAGGACCATGGCCCATGGTCGTATACCACGGTGTTCGCCTTCGAAAAGCCGGGGCACCGCGTCGAACCCAAGGCCAACGACGACGAAAGCATGGAGATCGAATGGGTGCCGGTCGATGACGTGCCCAACCGCAAGCTGCTGACCGCCATGCGCACCGATTGGCCCAACTTCGCGGCGCGTCTGCGTGCTTTGGCGGCCGTGCGGTAGCCTGCGCGCAGTGTGCCGCATCCTTGGAGCATGAGGGTTGTTAGCGCTAACTGAAGTTGCGTGTACAATAGGCGAACGTACCAACAGTTGTGTGCGAAAGGCGACGGGGCATGGCAGGCAAACGCAATGCGGGCAATAAGCGTCCTTCGATGTTCGAAGTGGCGAAGCTGGCTGGTGTGAGCCACCAGACGGTCTCGCGCGTCATCAACCATTCGCCGGACGTCTCCGACGCCACCCGCGAGAAGGTGCAGAAGGCCATCGACCAGCTCGGATACCGTCCCAGCAACTCCGCCCGCGCGCTCGCCTCGCACCGGTCCCGCACCATCGGCCTGATCGCCGGCGGCCAGCATTTCTATGGCCCGATTTCCACGATTTCCGCGATTGAGACGATGGCCCGCCAGCATGGCCTGTTCGTGACGGTGAGCATGGTGCATGAGGCGCTGTGCTCGCAGGAGGAATTCGACGACCTGTGCCGCACCTTCGACGAGATGAACGTCGATGCGTTCATCTTCCTCACGCCCACCGATGTCATGTTTTCCGCGGCATGCCGGACGCGGATCGCACAGTCTCGTGTGATCGTCACATCCACGCACGGTGGCATCGGCGTGCAGGACGGCCTGCGGCTGATGAAGTCCGCCGACCGCCGCCGCGTATCCGTCGTCGGCATGGACCAATGGTCCGCGATGGCCGACGTGATGCATCTAGTCGTGGAATACGGGCACCGTTCGGTGCTGTATTTCGCCGGTCCCAAGGAGTGGCGCGACGCGGCGACGCGCCTGCTGGCATGGAACAAGCTATGCGCGGCCAATGCGGTCAATTCCGTGACGGTGCAGTGTGAGACCTGGGAATCCTCTGAAGCGTACGGCAAGATGAACCACATCCTCGACAACATCGGCCGCACCGGCGGCAATCTGCCGACATGCATGGTCTGCGCCAACGACAGCCAGGCCGTGGGTGTGGCCCGCGCGCTGCATGAGCATGGCGTGCGTATTCCGCAGGATGTGAGCCTGGTGGGTTTCGACGACATGCCTGCCATGGACAATATGTTCCCGCCGCTGACCACGGTCCGCCCCGGCTTTGAGCAGCTGGGTGTCGCCGCCATGCGCGAGACGCTGTACCTGCTGGGCGCGGGGGAGGAGAACTCCTTCGGATCATCGCAGCATGGCGTCGGACTGGTGTCGGCGCAGATGGTCAACCGCAGCTCCCTGGGTCCTGTCCGCCGTCGCTAAGGCGCTGCTTCTTCTCGATTTGTTTATATATTCATTGCTCCGATGACACGTCGGATTTGGTGCGTCACGGGTTTGTGCCTACAATAGTGAGCGTTAACAGTGAGCGCTAACATTCAGTTGACAGAGTGGTTGCGAGGCGCTCGGACGCAAGGAGTTCGTGAACTATGACGCAAGAGCAGGTCGCAGTGACCGCCGAGAAGATCCGCGCAGGCAAGACGAGCCTGGGCATCGAGTTCGGCTCCACCCGCATCAAGGCGGTGCTCATCGATGACGCCTACCACACCATCGCGGCGGGCGACTATGAGTGGGCCAGCCATCTCGAGGACGGGCTGTGGAGCTACACCCAGGAGGAAATCTGGAAGGGTTTGCAGACCGCATACGCCCGGATGGCCGGCGACGTCGAGACCGCCTATGGCGAACGGTTGACCCACGTGGGGCACATCGGCTTCTCCGCCATGATGCACGGCTACCTCGCTTTCGACAAGTCCGGCGAACTGCTCGTGCCGTTCCGCACCTGGCAGAACACCAACACCCACGAAGCCCACGAGAAGCTTTCCGAGCTGTTCCAGTACAACATTCCGGAACGCTGGTCCGTGGCACACCTCTACCAGGCGGTGCTCAACCACGAGGAGCACGTCTCCAAGGTGGACTACATCACCACACTCGCCGGCTACGTGCACTGGAAGCTCACCGGCGAGAAGGTGCTCGGCGTGGGCGACGCCTCCGGCATGTTCCCCATCGACCCGGCCACCCATACCTACGAAACCGAGTTCATCAAGCGATTCGACGCGATCGAGGAAGTCGCCGCGCAGCCGTGGAAGCTTGAGAACCTGCTGCCCCGTCCGCTCGTGGCGGGCACCCCGGCCGGCACGCTCACCGCCGAAGGCGCCAAACTGCTCGACCCGACCGGCACCCTTCAGCCGGGCGTCGTCCTCGCCCCGCCGGAAGGCGACGCGGGCACCGGCATGGTCGCCACCAACTCCGTGCGCGTGCGCACCGGCAACGTCTCCGCCGGCACCTCGATCTTCGCCATGGTCGTGCTCGAGCACAAGCTGGCGCGCCTGCATCCGGAAGTCGACCTCGTCACCACCCCAGCCGGCGACCTGGCCGGCATGAGCCACGCCAACAACTTCACTTCCGATCTCAACGCCTGGGTCGGCCTGTTCGGACAGTTCGCCGCCGCGATCGGCCAGCCGGTCGATGCCGGCACGCTGTACGGCACGCTGTTCCGCGCCGCGATCGCGGACGATGTCGACGCCGACTGCGGTGGTCTGCTCAACTATCCGTTCCGCTCCGGCGAATTCCTGGCTGGCCTGCCGGAAGGCCGACCGCTGTTCGCCCGCAGCCCGGAGGCGCGCATGAGCCTCGGCAACTTCATGAGAACCCAGCTGTTCAGCGCCTTCTCGCCGGTCAAGATCGGCATGGATGTGATGACCAAGGACGAAGGAGTCGCCGTCGACTCGCTCGTCGGCCACGGTGGCATCTTCACCACGCCGAAGGTCGCGCAGAAGATCCTCGCCGCCGCATTCGACACCCCGATCAAGGTCATGGCCACCGCCGCCGAAGGCGGAGCGTGGGGCATGGCCGTGCTCGCCGACTATCTGTGGCACGCCGACCAGCCGCTCGCCGACTACCTCGACACCCGCGTCTTCGCCGACGCGGCCTCCACCACGGAAGCGCCGGACGCCAACGACGTGGCCGGCTTCGAAGCTTTCTTCGACCGCTTCCGCAAGGGGCTGCCGATCGAGCATGCCGCCATCGAAAGCATCCCGCTGGAAACCAAATAAGACGTCCATCGCAACAACAGCAAGCCTGACGAAAGGAACATAATATGGCAACGTTGGCTGATTACGGCCCGGAAGTACGAGCTGAAGTCAAGCAGGTGCGCGAAGTGGTCGCCACCCTGCACGAGCAGCTCATCAAGTGGAATCTGGTGGTGTGGACCGCAGGCAACGTCTCGCAGCGTCTGCACACCGCCGACCTGATGGTCATCAAGCCGTCCGGACTGCGCTACGAGTACCTCACCCCGAGCTCGATGGTCGTGTGCGACCTCGACGGCAACGTGGTCGACGGTGCCGAAGCGCCGAGCTCCGACACCGCGTCCCACGCGTACATCTACCGCCACATGCCCGACGTGTACGGCGTGGTGCATACCCACTCCACCTACGCCACCGCATGGGCGGCCACCGGCCAGAACATTCCGTGCGGCCTGACCATGATGGGCGACGAGTTCGGCGGCCCGGTGCCGGTCGGACCGTTCCGCCTCATCGGCTCCGAAGCCATCGGCGAAGGCGTGGTCGAAACCCTGAAGAAGTATCCGAAGTCCCCGGCCGTGCTCATGCAGAACCATGGTCCGTTCACCATCGGCAAGGATGCGGAGGCCGCCGTCAAGGCCGCCGCCATGACCGAAGAGGTGGCGCACACCATGTGGGCCGCCAAGCAGCTCGGAGACATCATCCCGATCTCCCAGGAAGACATCGATAGCCTTAACGACCGCTACACCAACGTCTACGGCCAGCACTGACGCGACGGAAACTGAAACGACAAACCCAACAACGAAGTAAGGAATAATCCAACATGGCAATGGAAAACCCATTTGAAGGCAAGGAAATCTGGTTCGGCGTCGGATCGCAGGACCTCTACGGCGAGGAGGCGCTGCGCCAGGTGGCCCAGCAGACCGGCGAGATGGTCGACTTCCTCAACGCGACCGGCAAGATTCCGGCCAAGATCGTGCTCAAGCCGACCCTGAAGTCCTCCGACGGCGTCAAGGCGTTCATGACCGAAGCCTCCGCCAACCCGAACGTCATCGGCGTGATCACCTGGTGCCACACCTTCTCCCCGGCCAAGATGTGGATCCGCGGCCTCGAAGTGCTCACCAAGCCGCTGCTGCAGCTGGCCACCCAGCACCACAGGGAAATCCCGTGGGAGACCATCGACATGGACTTCATGAACCTGAACCAGGCCGCCCACGGCGACCGTGAGTTCGGCTACATCGTGTCCCGTCTCGGCATTCCGCGCAAGATCGTCGTCGGCCACTACACCGATCCGGAAGTCGCCGAAAAGGTCGGCACCTGGGCTCGCGCCTGCGCCGGCTGGGATGCCTCCCAGAACATGAAGGTCATGCGTTGGGGCGACAACATGCGCAACGTGGCCGTCACCGAAGGCGACAAGACCGAAGCCGAACGCGTGTTCGGCGCTTCGATCAACACCTGGGCCGTCAACGACCTCGTCGCCGCCTACGAGAAGGTCAAGGACAGCCAGGTCAAGGACCTCATCGAAGACTACAAGGCCAAGTACGACGTGGCCCCCGAGCTGCTTGATTCCCGCTACGATGAGCTGTTCATCGCAGCCAAGGAAGAGGCCGCCATGGTCAACATGATGCGTGAGAACGGTTGCACCGCCGGCGTCGACAACTTCGAAGACCTCGGCACCCTGCCGCAGCTGCCGGGCGTCGGCCCGCAGCGCTTCCCGTCCGAGTACGGCTGGGGCTTCTCCGCCGAAGGCGATTGGAAGACCTCCGTGCTGGTGCGCATCGGCGCCGTGATGGGCTACGGCCTTGAGGGTGGCGCCTCCCTGATGGAGGACTACTCCTACAACTTCGTGCCGGGCAACGAGTTCGACATGGGCTCCCACATGCTGGAAGTCTCCCCGTCCATCGGCACCATCGCCAAGCCGAAGCTGGCCATCTACCCGCTGGGCATCGGCGGCAAGTCCGACCCGGTCCGTCTGGTGTTCTCCGGCAAGCCGGCCGACGCCGTCGTGGTCTCCATGGCCGACGAGCGCGAACGCTTCCGCCTGCTCATGGACGAGGTCACCATCGTCGAACCGCAGGGCTCCCTGAAGAACCTGCCGTGCGCCCGCGCCGTGTGGAAGCCGAAGCCGGACCTGAAGACCGCCGTGCAGTGCTGGATCACCGCCGGTGGCTCCCACCACACCTGCATGACCACGTCCGTCGGTCGTGAGGCTTGGGAGGACTTCGCCCGCATCGCCGGCGTCGAACTCGCCGTCATCGACGAGAACACCAACGCCCGCCAGTTCGAGAAGGAGCTGGAGCTGAGCGAAATGTACCACCGCCTCAACAACCGTCACTGAAATAACGGAGCGTTAACAGCACGGCAGGAAACTTGACGTACCTTCGTACGCCGGCGTTTCCTGCCGCACTGTTACCGCACGCGTTATCTCAGCGATACGGGGTGCGCCTAAAAAACAGCACGGCGGGGAAGTTGACGTACTTTTGTACGCAGCGTTCCCCGCCGTGCTGTTTTTGTTTACCTATGTGCGGCTCAGCGCTTGCCGGCGTACAGCTGCTGGTCGATCACGTCGGCGAACACGCGGTTCACTGCCGGACGCACCACCTTCAGCGACGGCGTCAGGCACTTGTTCTCCTGTGTGAACTGCGCATCCAGCACCACGAACTTACGCACGGATTCGGCGCGCGAAACCGTCGCGTTCGCCTTGTCCACATACTTCTGAATCTCGTCATGAACGGCGGCGGTAGCCGCCACGCGGTCAAGCGGCGTATCCGCGGACAGGCCCACGGACGGCAGCCAGGCCGCCAATCCTTCCGGATCGAGCGTGACCAGCGCGCCGATGAACGGACGATTATCGCCCACCACCACGGCATGCTCCACAATCGGACACTTCGCAATCTCCTGCTCCATCGGAATCGGCGACACGTTCTTGCCGCCGGCGGTGATGATGATGTCCTTCTTGCGGCCCGTAATCGTAATACGACCCTCATCGTCGATCGACGCAAGATCGCCGGTGCGCAGCCAACCGTCCTCGGTGAACACCTCGGCCGTTTTCTCCGGCAGATTGTGGTAACCCATGAACACGTTCGGTCCCTTGACCTGCAGCTCGCCATCGTCGGAAATACGCACGGATGATCCCGGCGCAGGCTGGCCGACGGTACCGATCACATTGTCCGTGACGCGGGTCGCGGCAAACGGCGCCGCGGTTTCCGTCATACCGTAGCCCTGGATCATCGGCAGGCCGATGCCATTGAAGAAATGCGCCAGCGACGCGTCCAGCGGAGCGCCACCGCACGCCACATAACGGATACGCGGGCCCAACGCGCCACGCACGGTGTGGTATACGGACGCCTCATACGACAGGTGTTCGGCGGTCTGCTTCATGGTCGGTTTCTCGCCAGCCTGCTGCATGCGCGACCAGTCGCGCGCGGACTCGGCGGCCTTGAGGAACAGGCGGCCCTTCCAACCCATGCCGGCCTTGCGGGAAGCCGCGTTGTACACCTTCTCGAACACGCGCGGCACGCCCAGCAGGTACGTCGGCTCGAACGAACGCACATCCGGCAGCAGCGTCTTGGTGTCCGGCAGATAGCCGACCACGCCGTCATCGGAAGCGATCGACGCGTACTGGATGAAGCGCGCGAAGCAGTGGGCGAGCGGCAGGAACAGCAGCAGACGCGGATGGTCTTCAAGAATCATCTCGTGCAGCGCAAGGCTGCCGGCACGCGTGATCGACACGAAATTGCGATGCGACAGCTCGGCACCCTTCGGTGCCCCCGTGGAACCGGACGTGTACACGATGGTGGCCAGATCGTCGGCACGCACCGACGTGATACGCTCGTCCAGCTCTTCGTCGGACACGGTGACGCCCAATCCCTCCAGCGCGCCCATGGCATTGGCGTCGAGCATCAGAATATGCTTCAGAGACGGGCAGCGGCCAATCACGGAATCAAGACGGTCGAAGCGTTCGCGATCGTCGGCGATGGCGAGCTTCACGTTGGAATCGTTGAGAATGCGTTCGGCCTGCGCCGCGGAATCGGTGTCATAGATCGGCACATTGACCGCGCCGATTGCGGCCAGTGCGAAATCAAGCACGCCCCACTCGTAACGGGTGGTGGAGAAGAGGGTGACGGCATCCCCCTTGCCGATGCCGAACGCGATCAGGCCTTTGGCCGCGGAGAGCACGTTCTTGTGGAATTCGCCGGTCGTCACCTTGGTCCACTGGCCCGGAGCGGTTTTGCGTTCCGCGATCACGGTGTCTTCGCCGGTGCGCTTGATGCGTTCGGTAAGCAGGGAGTAGATGGATTCGTCGTCGCGTACTTCGACGGATGCGCCCGGGGTCGTGTACTCGGTGAGCATGAAGTGTTCTCTTTTCTTGCGTTTCCGCGGTTTTCGTGGGTTTGCGATATATGCGATCGCTGCGATTGCGGTGATCGGTGACGTGCTTTTCGCGTCCTGTGTCGCGCCTCGCATATCGTAAGTTACGGTGACGTAAGTCCGCATTGTAAGAAACAACAAGAAATATGGCGACGGGTTTGTTTGAACTGACAAAGTGGCACGAAACGTCAACGGAACGGGGGATTGGTACACGGATGCATCATCTCGAAAAAAAGGTTTGACGCGTTCGATCGCAGGGTGTCCAACGGGTTGCGCGACGGGTTCGAGAGGGGTGGCCCTTACGGGCGAAAACGGTGGAAAATGCGGCAAAACTGGGCGGAGTGACGTTGCGAACCACAACATGTTCCGTGTACACTCAAGTTTGGCGCAACTACCCCTTGCGCCTAGGCTGTTTGCTCAACGGCGAACATTCAGCCGCCTCACTTTTCGCCGTTCCCTTGGTTTTCTGTGGTTTTGCTGTTGTGCATTTGCTTGCGAGTTCTGATGGTTTTCTAGATTTTTCCGACGTTTTTCTGCGATTGCCGTTCCGTCATTGCCTTTCGTCGGTATGCCCGATACGCTTGGAGCGGATGGCGGGATTGCAAACGATTGGAAAAGGGGCATGATGTTCGACAAGCGGCTGTTTTCCTTGGCTGACGGCGTCGGTCGATTGATCGCGGCGAAAGTCGCCTGCCAATGGCTGGGCCTCGTGGCCAACATCGCCTTCGTCGTGGCTGTGGTGCGTATGCTGCAACCGCTGTTCGCGCCCGTACCGTCCGCCACCGCGCCCTGCATCGCCATTATTCTTATTGCCGCGGTCGTGCGATTCGTCACCATTCGCGCCGCCGCACGTTTCGGTAGCGAGGCCGCCGAACGCGTCAAACTCGCGCTGCGTGAGAAACTGTTCAATAAGATGCTCGCGCTCGGCCCGTCCTACGCGCAGCGCGTGCGCACCGCCGGCGTGGTGCAGTCCGCGGGCGAAGGCATCGAACAAATCCAAAGCTTCTTCGAACTGTTCCTGCCGCAACTGTGCTACGCCGTGCTCGCCCCCATCACGCTGTTCGCCGTGCTTGCGCCGATCGACCTGCCCACCGCCGCGACGCTGCTCGCCTGCGCGCCGCTCATCGTGCTCATCGTCGGCATGGTGGCGATGCGTGCTGCCCGCGTATTCAAGAAATACTGGGGCAAATACACGGATATGGGGGCGTCGTTCCTCGACAATCTGCAGGGACTTGAGACGCTGAAAACCTTCGATGCGGACGAGCGCGCCGCACGAGTCATGGACGAGAAGGCCGAACAGTTCCGCGTGATGACCATGAACGTGCTGCAAATCCAACTGCGTTCGCTCACGGCGATGGATGCCGTGGCGTACGGTGGCGCGGCCGCCGGCATCGGCGTTGCGGTATGGCGATTCGTATCCGGCTCGCTCTCGCCGTCTGGCGTTTTCGCGCTGTCCGGCGTGCTGCCGCTTGGTTTGACGCCGATCGCCGCGGTATTGCTGACGATTCTGCTGGCCGCCGATTTCTTCATTCCGCTGCGACAGCTCGGCTCGTATTTCCACGTTGCGATGAACGGCATGACGTCCACGAAACGTATTTTCGCGCTGCTCGACGCGCCCGAACCGGAGCATGGCAGCAAGGAACTGCCGGAATTCGGGGCTTCCGGGCGTGGTGTCGGCGTGGAGTTTCGTGGTGTTTCGTACCGGTATGCGGACGCGGATGTGGATGCTGGGGGTGCTGCTGGTGCGGGGCCTGACGCTGCCGGGTCTGCGGGTGCCGGTGTTGCGAGTCCCCGTCGTATATCGTCCACATCGCATTCCGATATGCGGAACGCGGATGTGGACAGCGTTGATGAGGGCGGCGGCGCGGGTGACGCGCGCGAAACGCGCTACGCCTTGCGCAACGTGGCCCTCCGTGCGCTGCCCGGCGAAGTCACTGCGATCGTCGGGCCATCCGGTTCCGGCAAGTCCACAGTCGTCCAGCTGCTTGCCGGCACGCTTGTCGGATATGAAGGCGATGTGCTGCTGTCCGAAATGCCATCCGGAATGCAGGACGAAGTGCTGGGCGCTATGTTAAGCAGTGCGGCGCCGGATGACAGTGAAACCCTGAAATCGCACCAAATCCGCGACCTCACCGCAGCATCGCTCACCCGCGAAATCTCCATCGTCTCCGCGCACAGCCACCTGTTCGCCGGCACCCTGCGCGACAACCTGCTCATGGCCCGCGCCGACGCCACCGACAACGAGCTGTGGCAGACGCTGGAAGCCGCGCATATCGACGATTTCGTGCGCGCGCAATCGCGAGGACTCGATATGCCGATCACGCAGGACGGCGCGAATCTGTCCGGCGGGCAGAAACAGCGCATTGCGATCGCCCGTGTACTGTTGCGCAGGTCGGCCGTCTATATTTTCGACGAGGCGACCAGCAGCGTCGACGCGGACAGCGAAACGTTGATTTTGCAAACGATTCGCGCGCTCGCCGACGCCGGCGCAACCGTGCTGATGGTCACGCACCGCATGGCGAACGCGGCCGACGCGGACCATGTCGTAGTGTTTGATGGGGGTGTCGTCGTCGAGCAGGGCGCGCATGACGATCTCATGGCCGCGGACGGCACGTATGCCAAGCTGTTCCGGGCGCAGGAAAGCGTGGAACGGGTGGGATTGTCTGGTCGCGTCGCGCCGCGCGTATCGCGTATGACTCATGCGTCTGGTGCGTTTGCCGTGTCTCGGATGTCTGGTTCCGCCGAATCGAACGCCAGTGGCGCCAAATCGGACATGCCAACAACCCAAGTCATCGCCCGCTTGCTGCGCGAAGTCGGCCCACTGCGCAAACCCATGGCCATCGCCTGCGCGTGCGGCATCCTCGGCCACCTCGCCGCCACGTTCCTGCCGGTTTTCGGCGTCGCCGCGCTGTTCGCCGCAGCTGGCGCAAAAGTCTGGAATCTCAGCCTTCCTGCGGCAATCGCAGCCATGATTATCTGCGCACTGATCCGCGGCGGCATGCGCTACGCCGAACAGTACATGAACCACAATGTCGCCTTCCGCCTGCTCGCGCTGTTCCGGTCGAAAACGTTTGCCGCGCTGCGTCGCCTCGCGCCCGCCAAACTGTCCGGCAAAGGCAAAGGCGACCTGATCGCGCTGGTCACCACCGACGTCGAACTGCTGGAAATCTTCTTCGCGCACACCATTTCGCCGGTTGTCATCGCCATCGCGACCACCGTGCTTTACACGGTCGCATTGCTTACGTTGAGTCCTGCGATCGCTGTCACGCTGGTCATCGCGCACCTGACCGTCGGCATCGTGCTGCCGAAACTCTTCGCCACGGCGGTAGGTGGTCTCGGTGGGGATATTCGCCGCGAATCCGCCCAACTTGATGACGAAATGCTCGACGATATGCGCGGTCTCGACGAAATCATCCGATTCGGCCAAGGCCATGCGCGGCTTGCCGGCATCGCGTCACGCACGCGCTCGCTCTGGAGCCGCCGTGCCTGGCTGAGTGCCAAGAATGGCGATTTCGCAGGCTTCGGCGCGGTGCTGGTCGTACTGTTCACTGCCATCGCGGCATTGCTGGCGATGGTCACGTCCGGTACGACGATGCCCATCGCTTCCGCCGCTTCCGCCGCCGCAACCATTCAAACCGTCCTTTCCGCGCCCGCCGCCCGCCTGACTGCCGCTTTCGTGCTGCTGGCCAGCTCGTTCGGTCCGACGCTCGCGTTGAGCGCGCTGCCGGCCAATCTCACGCAAACGTTTGCAGCCGCCCGCCGCCTGTTCGCGCTGATGGACGAAACCCCCGCAGTGGAGGAGCGGGGCGATTTCCTGCCGCGCTACCATGGCATGTCCATGCACGACGTCACGTTCGGCTACGGCAATTCGAGCGAGGCTCCAACTTCCGGAAGCGATGCGGATGCCCCCGAGTCGTCCGCCGAGCCAATCCTCAACCACGTCTCGCTCGACGTTCCGCAACACGGCATCCTCGGCGTCCAAGGCCCGTCCGGCCGCGGCAAATCGACCCTGCTGAAGCTGCTCATGCGTTACTGGGACCCGCAATCCGGCTTGGTCGCCCTGTCCGAGGTGCCGCTGCCGCAGATCGACGCGCATCATCGCCGTCGCGTGCAAACGATGATGGGGCAGGAAACCTACCTGTTCGACGGCACTATCCGTGAAAACCTGCTTATGGCCTGCGACAGGGGCGGTGCGGATACGGCTGGTAATGCTGATAATGCTGGCGATCCGGACGATTCCGCGACTTCCGGCAGAGCGCTCCTTACCCCGCCCGCTCCTCCCGTTTCGTGGAATGCCGCTGATTCCGTGCTTTCCACCCGGACGCCCCTTTCTGTCGGTGATGACGTGCTGCGCGCCGCGCTCGCCAAGGCTTCCGCGCTTGAACTGGTCGACTCGCTCCCGCAGGGCCTTGATACCCCCGTCGGCGAGTTGGGCGGGCGGCTTTCAGAGGGTGAACGGCAACGCATCGGCCTGGCTCGCGTCTTCCTGCGCAACGCGTCGCTGGTGTTGTTCGACGAGCCGACGAGTCGCCTCGACGCCTACAACGAATCCGTGATTCTGCAATCGATTGACGCGTTGGCGCAGCAGGGGAGCGCGGTGCTGCTCGTCTCGCACCGCGATTCCACCATGCGCATCGTGGACCGCATCGTGCGCATGTGAGCTGGCGCGTGCGGATTGCGAACTGATGCGGCGAGCCGATGCGTGCGAACTAGCGTGTGAATCGGCGTAATGCGGGGCCTGGTGAGGTGCCCATGCCCATGCGGCCGCATACGGACGCGCCGCACGTCCGCAATGTGGTCGTATGAAAATCGCATGTCATTCGTGTTTCCTATAGCGCGCGCGACGGCGTACGGAAGCGGACGAATCGAAAGCCATAGTCGCAGGTAAAGCAAGAAAAACGGACGAAACCGACGAAATGTCGACGGAATCGAAATCATAGGGAAATGAAACAATCGTGAAAATAAGGTTGCAAATTTAGCAAAACCGACTTTTTGGTAGGTTATAAGATTCAGTTCGCGTGAAATCGAAATGGGAAATCGTTAGTATCGATAGCAAACGATTATTTTCGACGAAAGGCTGGCGATGGCCAACAACAGGAACGAACTGAACAAGAATCTGGCACAGATGCTCAAGGGTGGCGTAATCATGGACGTCACCACCCCGGAGCAGGCGAAGATCGCACAGGACGCGGGCGCATGCGCGGTGATGGCGCTCGAACGCATTCCGGCCGATATTCGTGCTGCCGGCGGTGTTTCCCGCATGAGCGATCCGGCCATGATCAAGGGCATCCAGGAAGCCGTGTCCATCCCGGTCATGGCAAAGGTTCGTATCGGTCATGTTGCCGAAGCCCGCATTCTGCAGGCCATCGAAATCGATTACATCGATGAATCCGAAGTGCTGAGTCCTGCCGACGACGTGTACCACATCGACAAGAACCAGTTCGACGTGCCGTTCGTATGCGGCGCGAAGAACCTGGGCGAAGCGCTGCGCCGTGTCGCCGAGGGCGCGTCCATGATCCGCACCAAGGGCGAGCCGGGCACGGGCGACGTCATCCAGGCCGTGCGCCACATGCGCACTATGAACAAGCAGATCCGCGAACTCGTCTCCCTGCGCGACGACGAGGTGTACGAGGCCGCCAAGCAGCTGGCCGTGCCGTACGATCTCGCCAAGTACGTGCACGACAATGGCCGTCTGCCGGTCGTCAACTTCGCAGCCGGTGGCGTGGCCACTCCGGCCGATGCCGCGCTCATGATGGAGCTGGGTGCCGAAGGCGTGTTCGTCGGTTCCGGCATCTTCAAGTCCGGAGACCCGGCTAAGCGTGCCGCCGCCATCGTGCAGGCCACCGCCAATTGGCAGAACGCCGAGCTGCTCGCACGTCTTTCCGAGAATCTCGGTGAGGCCATGGTCGGCATCAACGAAGATGAGATCGAAACCATCATGGCCGCCCGCGGCGAGTGACGGCCCGCACGGCGCATGCGTGACGCCGGCTCCGCGGGCAGCGAGAAGCACCGCGGAGCCGGCATATCCGAAAGCACAGGAACGGTAATGGTTGTAGCAGTTGAATACATTTCGAAGGAAGAATCGGCCGGCGTCGAAGCCGCGAAACATGGCGTGACCGGCATCCTCGCCGTGCAGGGCGCGTTCGCCGAGCACGCCGCCATGCTGGATCACCTCGGCGCGCCGTGGAAGCTGCTGCGCGCGGCCGAGGATTTCGACGATTCGATCGACCGGGTGATTCTGCCCGGCGGCGAGAGCACCACGCAGGGCAAGCTGCTGCGCTCCACCGGCCTGTTCGAGCCGATTGCAGAGCATATCGCCGCCGGCAAACCGGTGTTCGGTACCTGCGCCGGCATGATTCTGCTGGCCCGCAAGCTCGATAACGACGACAACGTCTACTTCGGCGCGCTTGACGCCGTCGTGCGGCGCAACGCATACGGCCGCCAGCTTGGCTCGTTCGCCGCCACCGCCGATTTCGGCTCCTCTTCCGGTGATTCCGCCGTCGTGGTCGCACCGGGCGAGCATGTTCCGCAGGACGCCCCGGCCGACATCGTGCTCAAAGATTTCCCGCTGGTGTTCATCCGCGGGCCGTTCGTGGCCGAAGTCGGACCGGCCGCCACCGTCGAAACGTCGGTGGACGGCAATGTGGTCGGCTTGCGCCAAGGCAAGATCCTCGCCACGGCGTTCCATCCCGAGCTCACCGACGACACCCGCATCCACGAGCTGTTCCTGAGTTTGTAGCTTGCGATTCTGTGTAGCGCGCGGTCTGTGTTGCTCACGGTCTGCGTAGCACGCTGTGTACTCGCTTGAGCCCGTAGCGCGACGCACGCAAGCATATCGGCGGCTTCCAAGGATATTTCCTTGGGGCCGCCGATTTTTTATCTGTGGACTTTCAGCATCTTTTCAATCCCAACTAATACTGGGGAATTCATCGGAAAAATAATCCCCCGTAATACACCGACTTGTCCACATGCGTCCTGCCCACCCGCAATACGCTTTCGGGCTGCGCGTCTCCGGATGGTGCGGGCGGGTCGTCGTCCGCTGTCGACGGTGCTGCCGGTATACGACACGCCGATGTTTTGTAGGGGTAGCGGTCGATGGGATGCAAATTTCCTTGTTTGAATTGACATGGTACACCGGAAAACCTATACTGTTTCAACAGGTACACAGTTATACCAAAAAGGGAAGGAAATATCCCGAATCAACTGAATGGTCAGTTGAAGACATATTGACGTGTATCTACCGCAGCTGGAGTGGGTTCGACGAATGAACGCACGTAAAGCGGTTGCCAACGATGGAACACAAGGAGGAGTACATCATGGAGAAGAAATCCATCAGGATGATTGCGGCGGTGGCCGCTGCGGCGATGCTTGTTCCGCTGGCCGCGTGCGGTGGAGGAAACGCCGCCGACGGCAAGACCACGCTGTCGTTCTTCTCGAACAATTCGCAGGACAAGTACCAGCCGATCATCGACGCGTTCGAAAAGGCCAATCCGGACATCAAGATCGACTACAGCACCACCACCGGTTCCCAGAGTGGCTACCAGCAGACGCTGCAGACTCGAATCTCCGGCGGAAACCTGGCCGACGTCTACATCGTTCCTCCGGAGGCGTTGAGCGATCTGGTCAAAGGCAACTACGCCAAGGACCTGAGCAATGAAAGCTTCATGGATAAAATCGGCGATGCCGCAAAAAAGGCCTATAGCGTGGATGGCAAAGTATACGCCATGGGCGTGAGCACCTGGACCAATGCCTGGGTGTACAACAAGGATCTGCTGAAGAAGGTCGGTTACGACTCCATCCCGGCGACGTGGGATGAATTCCTGACCATGTGCGGCAAACTCAAAGCCGCGGGAATCACCCCATACCTTGAGCCGAAGGATGGACTGGGCAACGCCGTCGAGGGCTGGATCGGCGCTGAATCCGCCAAGCAGGGCGAGGCGCTCGACGCCAAGATCGACGCCGGTAAGGACACGTTCAAGAACGTGTATGGCAAGTACTACGGCGAATGGGACAAGCTGATCAAGCAGAACCTGATGAGCTCCGACGTGTCCGGCCTGAGCGGCGACCAGGTCAAGTCGGAATTCACCGCCGGACGTCTTGCGGTCTATCCTTCCGGCTCGTGGGACATCGACAGCTTCAATGAGACCGGCCTCAACTACGGTTTCGGCCAGATCCCTATGCTGAAGAAGGGTGACACCCCGTACGCGCCGGGCTCCATCGATCCGGCCTTCGGCATCAACAACAAGATCTCCGGAGACAAGCTCAAGGCCGCGGAGAAGTTCTTCACCTTCCTGACCTCCGACGAGGGCCTCAAGCTGTACCAGAAGCAGCTGGGCCTGATCCCGTCCGTCAAGGGCTTCAACGCCACGGTGGACGACCACTTCAAGGACGCCTACGACCTGTACATCAAGACCGGCAACGTGTACCTGAATTCCGCCCACTGGAGCAAGGGCACCACCGCGCTGCGCGCCGAGACCTTCACCCAGCTGCAGCAGGTAGCCCTCGGCTCCATCAGCCCTACGCAGGCCGCGGAGAACCTCGATTCCAAGCTCAAGACCCTCTCCTGATCCATCGCGAACAGACATCCATCGCGGCAGGCTGGCGCGGACCCTTCCGTCCGCGCCACGCCTGGACCTGCCAATCTCACGTTTTGTAGAAAGCAACCAACATGTCAGTATCAACAGCGTCAGCGGCGCGTCCACATTCCGCTGATCAGGTAGAGGCGTTGCATCTCAAGCAGCGTCGTCACCGCAACTTCATGGAGAACTTCGCCTCGGCACGCTTCCTGCTGCCGATCATGGTGGTGTTCATCGTGGTGATCCTCATCCCATTCCTGCAAAGCCTGGTGTTCAGCTTCACCGATTACTCCGGTTACAATTTCGCGGACGCGAAGTTCGTGGGGTTCGCGAACTACGTGCAGTGCTTCAAGGATCCGACGCTGCTCGCGGGCCTCGGCTTCACGCTGCTGTACACGGTGGCCACCACCGTGCTCATCACCGTGATCGCCCTGCCGCTGGCTGTGGTGCTCAACCGCAAGTTCTTCGGCCGTAACTTCGCCCGTTCCCTGTTCTTCTTCTTCTCGGTGCCGTCCATGGCCGTGCTCGGCTTGGTCTGGCAGTACATCTTCTCCCCGCTGAAGTCCGGCGTCGTCAACACGCTGCTCGCCAAGATCGGCATCGATGCGATTCCGTGGTTGTCGAATTCCGAACTTGCCAAATTCTGTGTGATTTTCGTAGCGGTATGGGCTCAGATCGGCTGGCACGCCACGCTGTATCTGGCGTATCTGCAGGCTATCCCCGCCGATATCTACGAACAGGCCGCCGTCGATGGCGCAAACCGTCGCCAGCAGTTCTTCAACATCACACTGCCCCAGATGGTTCCGGCCATGGGTGTGAGCATCTTCATGCTGCTTACCGGTGGTTTGAAGGTCTATGATCTGCCGTATGGCCTCACCAGCGGCGGTCCGGGCTACTCCACCTACACCGTGACCCAGTCCATCATCCTCACGGGCATCGGTTCGAGCCGGTACGGACTGGGCTCCGCACTGGGCGTCATCTTCTTCATCTGCTGCGCGCTGTTGGTCGCCCTGCAGCAGGTAATCACCAATCTGGTAGAAAAGAGGCTGTCATGACTCTGCAGCAACGCGAGCGTATCGGCTCGATCATCCGTTCCGTCGTCGTCATCGCTATCGCGCTGATCTGCGCGGTGCCGCTGTACGTCATCGTCATCAACACGTTCAAAAGCAGCGCCGAGATGTCCATGGACCCGATTGGGTTACCAAAGACATGGAATTTCGAGAACTACACGTATGCATTCGGGCATCTGCCCATTGTCAACGCCTTCAAGAACACCATCATCGTGACGGTGGTCGGCGTCGGCCTGCAGGTGCTGTTCGGCGCGCTCGCCGCATACGGCATGATCCTGAAGAAGAGCAAGTTCACCGCCGTGATCGGCGTGCTGCTCATGCTGTCCTTCATCATCCCCGGCCAGACGCTGCTGATTCCGCAGTACCGCATGGAGGCACAGGTGGGTCTCGTCGATTCGCTGCTCGGCCTGATCGTGCTTTACACGGGCGGCGCGACCTTCTGCTACTTCTTGATCGTGCAGTACATGCGCGGCCTGCCGTATGAGATCATCGAGGCCGCCCGTATCGACGGCGCCGGTCCGTTCCGCATCTTCTGGACGATCGTGCTGCCGCTGATCCGCCCGATCCTGACCACCGTCATCGTGTTCCAGACCATGGGCACGTGGAACGACTTCATGACGCCGAGCGTGTACATCTCGTCGACCAACAAACAGACCATCGTGCTGCAGGTGTTCAACGCGATCAGCACCTTCACGACGAACTGGCCGTTGTTCATGACGGTCACCACCATCGCGCTCATCCCGGTGTTCGTGTTCTTCATCTTCTGCCAGCGTTGGATCGTGGCCGGCCTGGTCGCCGGTTCGGTCAAGGGCTGACCGGTCCTCCTGCTTGCGGGAATTCGACAAGGAGCAGCGTTATGCGCTATGAGGTTGATCTTTCGGAAGCCAGCAAGTTCGCGCGGACGCCCGCATACGGGATCCCCGTCATCCGCGCCGCAGCCGCATGCGGGCCGGATGGCGGGACCCTGGGCGCCACGAACCGCTTCCTGACCCGTGACGGATCGCCATGGATCCCCATCGCCGGCGAGATGCACTATTCGCGGATCGCCGCCGAACGGTGGGACACGGAACTCGCGAAGATGGCCGCGGCGGGCATCGACGTCGTATCCACCTACGTGTTCTGGAACCACCATGAGGAGCGCGAGGGGGAGTGGGATTTCTCCGGCAACAGGAACGTGCGCCGATTCGTGGAATTGTGCGCCCGGCACGGACTGCACGTCATCGTGCGGCTGGGACCGTTCTGCCATGGCGAGGTGCGCAACGGCGGACTTCCCGACTGGCTGTACGGCAAGTCGTATGAGGTCCGTTCCCTCGACGCCGGCTTCCTCGATGCGGTGCGCGGTCTCTACGCGCATATCGCGCAGCAGCTGCGCGGCCTGTATTTCAAGGATGGCGGGCCGATCATCGCGGCCCAGGTCGACAACGAGTACATGGCGTCGTCGGCTCCTTGGGAGATGACCACCGGCATCAGCCGTGAATGGGTGCCGTCCGGCCACGATGGGGCCGGCTACCTGGAACGGCTGCGCGACATCGCGATCGAGGAAGGCATCGACCCGCCGATGTTCACCTGCACCGGCTGGCAGTCACCGGTTCCGGACGACATGCTGCCGCTGTGGGGTGGATACGCGTACCGGCCGTGGCTGTTCTACGACGGCGTCGGTGCCGAGGGGATGACGGAGCATCCCGCCACCGACGAGTACCGATACCGGAGGCTGCATGGCTCCAGCACAAGCGACGGCTTCGATCCCCCGTACGATCCGGACAGCCGCCCGTACGCCTGCTGCGAGATGGGCGGCGGGATGTTCAATTCGTACGATTACCGTTTCGTGCTGCCGAAGCGCTCCGTCGACGCGATGGCCAACATCAAGCTCGGCTCGGGGTGCGATTTCCTCGGCTACTACATGTTCCATGGCGGAACCAACCCGAAGGGCGCGGCCGGATTCCTCAATGAGGGGCAGACCCCGAAACGCTCCTATGATTTCCAAGCGCCCCTTGGCGAATTCGGACAGGTGCGGGAATCCTACCGGCGGCTGCGCACCCTGCACGAGTTCGTCAAAGCCTTCGGGCCGGAACTCGCCGGAATGCCGGTCTCGTTGCAGGACGGGCAGGACCGCATCGATCCGTCCGACTCCGAGACCCTCCGGTATGCCGTGCGCAGCGATGGCGAACGGGGTTTCGTGTCCATCGACAACTTCCAGGACCATGCGCGCGTGCCGAGCCGTCACGGTGAGCAAATCGACGTGACGACGGGTACCGGTGAGCGCATACGGTTCACCGGCATCGGCCTCGCCGAGGGGGAGAACTGCATATTGCCGTTCAACATGGATCTGGACGGCGTGCGGCTCGTCCGCGCCAACCTGCAGCCGGTCACCGTGCTGCGGGTGCCGGGCCGACCGTTCCGCACGTTCGTGTTCCTCAAGCCCGATGGCATGGATGAGCTGACGTTCCATTTCGAAGGCGACATCCAGGACGTCACCGTCGGCAAGGCGGATTTCGAACGCTTCATGGTCCGGGACGCGGCGGAGATCGTATGCGTCACACGAGCGCTCGCCGGGCGGATGACGGTGTTGGACGGAGGCCTCGCCTTCGTCGACGACGACAACGCGTTGCTGTACGAGGACGGCGATGGGTGGACGCTGGAATCGCCCCGCGCCGAAAACGGGATCGCCGCATATCCGGAAGGCTTGCTCGGCTCTCCGCGGCCGGTGGAGCCCGTATCGGTGTATGCGCGTCTGAGAAGACTGCACGCCGATCGGTACGAAATCGCTTTGCCGGCTGGCATGGGACGGCTTTTCCGCGATCAACGGCAGGTCGCCGATGTCATGCTGAACATCGCATACCAGGGCGATATCGGCTGGCTGTTCTGCGGCGATGTGCTGATCGCCGATAATTTCTGCAACGGCGAGACATGGCAGGTCGGATTGCGCGATTACGCGGATGCCATCGATGCCGCTGGTGGAAAGCTGACGCTGGTCGTCACGCCGCTGAGGCGCGGGGTCCGCGTGAAGGTAACATCGTCGATGGCGGCCCGCCTGGAGCAGTCCGATGCGTGCGTCGCTGACGTCACCGACGTGTATGCTACACCGGTGTACCACATGCCGGTGGGCAAATAACGAATGTAATATACAAAAAACCATGGCTTTATGCCAATTACCAAAGGAGATAATCGTGAGTGCGCGACGCAACTTCGAATGGCCGGAACTGCTGACCGCGGATGGCCGCGGCATCGCCTTCGGTGGCGACTACAATCCCGACCAATGGTCCGAGGACATCTGGGACGACGACATCCGCCTGATGAAGCAGGCCGGCGTCAACACCGTGGCCCTCGCCATCTTCAGCTGGGATCGCATCCAACCCACCGAGGATCGTTGGGATTTCGGCTGGCTCGACCGCATCATCGACAAACTCGGCAATGCCGGCATCGTGGTCGACTTGGCCTCCGCGACGGCGACCGCGCCGCTGTGGCTGTACGAAAGCCACCCGGAGGTCCTTCCGCGTGACAAGTACGGCCATCCGGTCAACGCCGGCTCGCGCCAATCCTGGAGCCCAACCAGTCCGGTGTTCAAGGAATATGCGCTGACCCTGTGCCGCAAGCTCGCCGAACGGTACGGCACTAACCCGTATGTGACCGCATGGCATATGGGCAACGAATACGGTTGGAACAACCGCGAGGACTACTCCGACAACGCGCTCGACGCCTTCCGCGCGTGGTGCCGCCGCAAGTACGGCACCATCGGCGCGCTCAACCAGGCGTGGGGCACCACCTTCTGGGGCCAGGAGATGAACGGCTTCGACGAAGTGCTCATCCCACGGTTCATGGGCGCCGACTCGATGGTCAACCCCGGCCAGAAGCTCGACTTCGAACGGTTCGGCAACGACATGCTCCTCGACTTCTACAAAGCCGAACGCGACGCGATCGCCGAAATCTGCCCCGACAAGCCGTTCACCACGAACTTCATGGTCTCCACCGACCAGTGCTGCATGGACTACGCCGCCTGGGCCGAGGAAGTGAACTTCGTATCCAACGACCACTACTTCCACGAGGGAGAATCCCACCTCGACGAGCTGGCCTGCTCCGACGCTCTCATGGATTCGCTCGCGCTCGGCAAGCCGTGGTACGTCATGGAACACTCCACCTCGGCGGTGCAGTGGAAGCCGCTTAACACCCGCAAGCGCAAGGGCGAGACCGTGCGTGACTCCCTGGCCCATGTGGCCATGGGCGCCGACGCCATCAACTTCTTCCAATGGCGCGCGTCCGCGTTCGGTGCCGAATCGTTCCATTCGGCCATGGTTCCGCACGCCGGCGAGGACACGAAGCTGTTCCGCCAAGTGTGCGAGCTGGGCGCATCGCTGCACACGCTCGCCGACGCCGGCGTGCAGGGTACCGAATTGGCGCATTCCGACACGGCGATCCTCTTCAGCGCCGAATCGGAATGGGCCACCCGCTCCCAGACCCTGCCGAGCATGAAACTCAACCACTGGCATGACGTGCGTGACTGGTACCGCGCGTTCCTGAACGCGGGCTCGCGCGCCGACATTGTGCCGCTCGCCTACGACTGGAGCTCGTACAAGACCGTCGTGCTGCCGACCGTGCTGATCCTGAGCGCCGCCGACACGCAGCGGCTGGCCGACTTCGCAGCCGCCGGCGGCCGCGTGGTGGTCGGCTACGCGACCGGACTGATCGACGAGCATTTCCACACTTGGCTCGGCGGATACCCGGGCGCGGGCGACGGCCTGTTGCGCTCGATGCTGGGCGTCCGCGGCGAGGAATTCAACATCCTCGGCGCCGAAGCCGAAGGCGAGCCGGGCGAGATCCGACTGTCGTCCGCCGACGATTCGGCCGCGCTGGACGGCACCACGACCCGCCTGTGGCAGAACGACGTGAACGTGACCGGCGAACACGCGCAGGTGCTTGCCACGTACGCCGGCGAGGAAGCGGACGAATGGGAGCTCGACGGCACGGCCGCGGTCACCCGTAATCCGTACGGCTCCGGCGAAGCGTATTTCGTCGGCTGCGACCTGGATGTGGCCGATCTGACGAAGCTGGTCCGCGCATATCTCGCGGCCTCGTCGCAGGAGAATGCCGACGTGCTGCACACCGTGCGCGCCTCCGCCGACGCCACCTTCGACTTCTACCTGCCCCGTGGCAAGAAGACGGTCGAATTGCAAGGCATCGAAGGCGAGCCGGTCATCCTGTTCCAGACGGATCGGGAGGAAAAGCCCGGCTCGTACACCGTGCGCCGCAACGGCGTGCTCGTGGTAAGGCGGTAAAGTCGGAAGTCGAATATCGATGACGGATGCGGTTAGGGGGAGATATGGCCGAAGTGAAGCCGGACAAGTCTGACAGGAAACGCGTCACACTGCGTGAAGTGGCGCAAGAGGCCGGAGTCTCCCTCAAAACCGCGTCGAACGTCATCAACCATTCCGGCCGCATGGCCGACGCCACACGCGAAAAAGTGCAGGACGTCATCGACCGGCTCGGCTACCGCGTCAACGTGTCGGCCCGCAACCTCAATCGCGGCAAAACCGGCTTCATCACGCTCGCGGTGCCGAGCCTGACCGCGCCATATTTGGCCGAACTGGCCAACCGGGTGATCGACGCGGCCCGCATCTACGGTTATTCCGTATACGTCACCACCTACGCCGAAGGATCCGCGCAGGGTGCCCGCACGCTCTTGCGGAACTTCAACACCACAGTGTCGGATGGCATGATCCTGTCCATTTCCGAAGTCGAGAAGCTCGATCCCAAGGATTTGGACGTGGATTATCCGCTGGTCTGCGTGGGCGCGCGATCCACGCACGACAAGGCGGACCACGTCACCCCGGATGATGTTCAGGAGGCGCGTCTCGCCGCGCAATACCTGTTCGACCACGGTGCCACGAATCTTGCGGTGATCGGCTCGCGAACCGATCCGGAGCATATCCTCGAGCTGCGCGACGCCGTGGAAGGCAACGCGCAGCTGCGCATGCGCGGTGTGTTCGAAGCGTGCGCCAACCAAGGCGTCGAACTGGATGCGCGTCTTGTGCCCAACACAGGCCAGGATTGGACCATCGGCTCGGGCGCGCGCATGACGCAGCATATCGTCGACTCCGGCATTCCTTTCGATGGCATCGTGGCGTTCAACGACCAGCTCGCGTTGGGCGCGCTGTTCACTTTGGCGGCGAACGGCATCGCGGTGCCCGACCGGGTGCAGGTGATCGGCTTCGACAACAACGAGGAAGCCGCATATTTCCAGCCGCCGCTGACCACCATGGATTCCTGCCTTGACTGGATCGCGCCAACTGCGGTCAGCCGCATCATCAACCGCATCGACGGCAGCCGCACGCTGGAACCGGAGCTCATCACCACCCAATCCCGCGTCATAGCCCGCGCCACCACCCGTGCCTAGTGTCGCGTTGGCTGTGCCTAGCTGCCTGTGCCTAGTATCGCGTGTTTGGTTTCGCGCCGCCTAGTGCTCCCGCTTTCCGCATGCCTTCCTCCCCTGAGAGTGCCCTCCTCGCTTCCATCGCAGGCCTTGATTCCGCTCTTCCGGCACTGCCCACGCTATCTGTGCGCCAGCTCCGCCCTTTCCAGAGCAGGCCTTGGACCTACTCTTCCGGTACTGCCCGTGTCGCTTGTTTTGTGTCACGATTCGAAAAAACAGCCGAAATTTCGAATCGTGACACATCGCTTTCGGTTCGGGGGTATGTTTTTTGAGGCATTTTCCTTGGAGATGCGCCGATTTATACCCCCGTATTGTTTTTGGGGAAGGAAAAATGTGTCACGATTCGAAAAAACAGCCGAAATTTCGAATCGTGACACATTTATAGCGGAAGATTCCGCTCCAAAGCTGGTTCAAGGCTCGCTTGAGACTAGTTTGTGCTGGTTCGTGATGAATTGGTCCGAATTGCCTTGAAGGCTGGGCTGAGGCTGATCCATCCCCGATTCCCCAAGCGAAAAGAAATACCGGTTTGCCGCACTTCCGGAAGTGCCAGGCCGCGTCCCTTGTAAAGGCTGCGGTGGTAGCTGGAACCATCTCCATTGGTTATCCACAGGCTGTTGCGCTCCAAATCGTTGGAATTACGGCCATGCCATGCTGAACTGCCCCAAATCGCATGTTCTCCGACCACAACTTTGGAAAAACGCACATCAAACCGTTGCCATCGTTTATATTGCACGCCATGAATGCTGATGATGCATACAAGCCGATCCAGCGGGCGACCCTGTCCGAAGCCAGCTGGCGTATTCTCCGCATTGCCCAGTCCGTGGAGTTGCGGCATCCCGTAAGTCACGAGACCGCGCTCGCGATTTGGGGCGTCGAGCTGCCCGCAGATAGTGATTGCTCCGTTGTTTCGCTGCGTTCGTCGCAAGGCGGTTACGCTGGGACGGACGTGGGCTATGGATGGAGTGGAGAAAGTCCGGCTTTCGGCCATTCCGAGCACTCTATCCGCTTAGGGCAGGATTTCCCGGATTCGGATTTTCAATATTTCCCGGATTCCCAGGCTGTTTCTCGGAATCAGATTCCAGGTCTTCGGCAGTCGGCTTCTCAGCCTTCCCAATTCCCGCAATCCCCGGCGAAACTTCATACGGTCGCCCAATCGCCGGCTCGTCGCGGCCGTGTGAAGAAAAGCACATCGGTGTCGGCCGATGTGACCGTGCATGTCTGGAAGGGCTTGTCCGCGCGACACGTGCGTGAGGTTGCTGGAGTTCCGGTGCTTATGCCCGTTCCGGCGTGGTCTTTGGCTGCCGGCCGGTGGGGTATCCAGGACATCGTCATGGTTGCGGAGTCGTTGATTCGCCATCGATTCGCCACTCGCAAGGGGCTGATTGAGTTTGTTAAAACTGAGAACGTCCCATACCGGAGCAAGTGTCTGGATGCGTTGGCGCTCGTGCAGTCAGGCAGCGATTCCCCCAAGGAGACCGAAATGAGGCTGACTCTTGTGCGTTATGGCCTGCCGATTATGCAACCGAACTGTGTGGTCCCCGGCGTGAATTTTGCGAATGGCGCTGCGGTGACGTTGGATCTTGTCGATGCCGAGCATCGTTTTGGCCTGGACTATCAGGGTGACCATCATCGTACTGACCGTGCGCAATATCGGCGCGATCAGAACAAGCTGTCGCGTCTTGCGGCCGCTGGTTGGACTGTGTTTTCGGTCACGCAGCTGGATTTGTCCGACGAATTGCATCGCGCCGCGTTCGCCATGAACGTCGCCCATGCGTTGTCTTCGATCGTCGGTCGGCCGATTGGGGTGACCACGCCCTTGCCATGGCGCAAAGTGGTGCTGCGTTATCAGAAAGCCCGCAAGCTTAGGCTGCTTGACTGATGCGGTTTCGTTGGGTGCGCGCGTGAGGCCGCCCGCTTTCCGCATGATCGCGACTCCTCGGTGTTGTGCCTCTTTTGTGGCGATCGGCGCTGGAATCCTTGAAAGCCGCTGATAATCGTGTTCGTCGCGCGTCATTCCGATACGTTTGGTTGCGCACAGGATATAGGAGGCTTGTTTTTTGTGTCACGATTCGAAAAAAAGACCAAAATTTTGGATCGTGACACATCACTTTCGGTTCGGGGGTATGTTTTTGAGGCATTTTCCTTGGGAATATGTCGTTTTATACCCCCGTATTGCTTTTTTGGAAGGAAAAATGTGTCACGATTCGAAAAAACAGCCGAAATTTCGAATCGTGACACATTTCGGGAGACTCCGCCACTCACCTACGCTTCACCGCGCACCTACGCTCCGCCACCTGCCACGCGCCTCACCGCTCCGGCACGCTTTGCGCCGGGCAGCCGTGCAGCACGGAAAGCATCGCCCGCTTCTCCTTCGTCGTGACGGTCAGCCCGTACTTGGCTTTCACGCCGATCTGCCGGGCCACGTAATCGCAACGGTATGCGCCGTTCGTCGGCAGCCAGTACGCGGCCGACGCGGAACCCTTCTCCTGATTGGCAGGCCCGTCCACCGCCAGCAGGTTGTACATGTCGTTGCCGAACCGGTACCGCTTCGTACGGTCCCACTGGTTCGCACCCGACTGCCACGCGTTCTCCAACGCCACCACATGGTCGATCTGCACCGCTGACGACGTTTTCACTCCGCGCGTGAACCGGATCGTCGTACCGGTGTACGGGTCGGACAGCACACCCGACTTCACCTTGCAGCCGGCGCCGGACCCGGAACCAGAATCAGAGCTAGAACCAGAACCCGCTATATACCGCACATCCGTCAAATCGCGCGCCAACACGTCCTCGCGCACATCGCAACCGTTGCCATCGTCATCGGTCTGCCGGAAACCGAATGAATCGCGGTCGTACCCGGCCCGGCTGGGCTGGTCGTCGATTGTCAACGATTGCAATGTTTCCGCCGCGCTGCCAGTCGCCACATACTCGCCCGTCATCTCGCCGACGGTCGGGTTGACCTTCGGCATGAGCAGACCGATCGAAATGCCGGCGACCACCGCCACGACCAGCAGAATCGCAATACGTTCCGCTAGCCCGTTGGCATTGAAACGCTGCCTGCGGAAACGCGAGTCACGCATACGTAAACGTCATCGGATCATGTCCCGCACGCGTCGGCCCATCCAACGCGTCGATGGCCGCATGCTCGTCCGGGTCAAGCACGAAACCGAACAGGTCGAGATTCTGCCGCTGCCGGTCCGCATGCACCGACTTGGGAATGATGATCGTGCCGTTTTCGATATGCCATCGCAGGATCACCTGCGCTTCGGTGACGCCATGCGCCCGCGCGATGCGTTCGATCACACCATCGCCGGCATTGAGATCCGCGCCACGCGCCATCGGCGAATACGCTTCCACTGCAATGCCGTGCGCCTTGCAGTATTCCACAACCTCGCGCTGCTGCCAGGTCGGGTGCAGTTCGATCTGGTTGACGGCCGGATATTCGCCCGTTTCCTTATGCAGCCGCTCAAGATGCTCCGGCAGGAAATTGCACACGCCAAGCGTACGCACGCGACCCTCCGCGCGGAACTCGTCGAACGCCTTCCACGTTTCGCCGGAACGCCAATTGAACGGGGTGGGCCAATGCAGCATATACATGTCCACATAATCGAGCTGCAGCAGGTCAAGCTGACGGTCGAACGCCTTGCGTGCGGAATCGTACCCCTGTTCCGAATCGCGCAGCTTCGTCGTGACCCACAGGCCTTTGCGCAGCTCTCCCTCCGTGAATCCCGTGTTTTTCAACGCACGCCCTACACCGGCCTCGTTGTTGTATCCCGCGGCGCCATCGATGTGACGGTATCCGGCTTCCAGCGCGCTCTCAACTACGGGAGTAACGCCCTCATCGTCGATGCGCAGCACGCCCAAGCCGATCTGCGGAATCAGATTGCCGTCGGAAAGCGTGATCATCGGAGTGTGGAAAACAGCCATGGAACAACCCCTTGAGTCGAAATGCAATGTTCTTCGCACCAGTGTAGCGGCTGTTGCGCTCGCAGGTTGTCCGGCCTGTGTCCGCGACCCGCCTGAACCTGTGCGTGGCAGCCCGCCTGAACCTGTGTCCGCAACATCGGCAACCTGCATCGGCAGTCTGCGTCAACAACCTGCACCAACAACCCGCACTGGAGCCCTGCGCTTACCCCGCACCAGACGCATATCCAACGATTATTCAACCTCCCGTAACAGACGTAACAATTCCGTGCGGGCGGACGCGCTATAACGTTGCCCGGATATGAAGAACGATTTGGATATGAAGTCGGATACAGAGAACGAAGAAGACGGCACTATGAGTACGGAGAGCGCGGGCGTGCGGCCCGCGGAGAGCACGGACGCACGGCCTGCAGGAGCCCAGCAACCCACGCACCACCACCCCCAACCGTCCCAACGCACACAACCGTACCACCACGGCCACGCGCTCGCCGGCATCCTCGGCCCCGCGTTCGTGGCGGCGGTCGCATACGTGGATCCGGGCAACGTGGCGGCGAACATCACGTCGGGCGCGCGCTACGGCTACCTGCTGGTGTGGGTGCTGGTGCTGGCCAACTGCATGAGCGTGCTTATCCAATACCAGTCCGCGAAACTCGGCATCGTCACCGGCAAAAGCCTGCCGGAAATCCTGGGCGAACGGCTTGGCGACGCGGGCCGGTTCATGTTCTTCATGCAGGCTGAGGTAATCGCCATCGCCACCGATCTGGCGGAAGTGATCGGCGGTGCGATCTCACTGAAACTGTTGTTCGGTCTGCCGCTGTTCGTCGGTGGTTGCATCATCGGCGCGGTGTCGACGGTGCTGCTGATTTTCGAAAAAGGCGCCACGCATCGCATTTTCGAAAAACTGATCATCGGCCTGCTGCTGGTGATCACGTTCGGTTTCATCGCCGGTCTGTTCATCGCCCCGCCAAATCCGAAAGAAGTCGTCGCCGGCTTGATTCCACGCTTCAAAGGCACCGACACCGTGCTCATGGCCACGTCTATGCTGGGCGCCACGGTCATGCCGCACGCCATCTACCTGCATTCCACGCTCGTCAACGACCATTACGCCCCCGGCGAAGCGAAGCCGAGCATCAAAAAGCTACTTCACGGCAGCAAAATCGACGTTGCCTGGGCGCTGATACTGGCCGGTTCGGTCAACCTCGCGCTGCTCATCCTCGCCGCGAACTCGCTGTACGGCATGACCGGCACCGACACCATCGAAGGCGCGCAACGGGCCATCCAGCATGTGCTCGGCCCGGTGATCGGCACGATTTTCTCGATTGGTCTGCTTACGTCGAGTCTGAGTTCCACGTCGGTCGGCACTTACGCCGGCAGCGAAATCATGCACGGCCTGCTACGCATCAAAGCGCCGATGTGGGCGTGCCGTGTGGTGACGCTGGTACCCGCGCTGGTGGTGCTGTGGTTCGCCAACAATCCGACGGAAGCGTTGATCGTCGGCCAGGTCGTGTTGTCGGTCGGCATTCCATTTGCGATTATTCCGCTGATGCGTTACACGCACGACCGCACGCTGATGGGGGAGTACGTGGACGGTCCGGTCAAGCACGTCGTCAATATCGCGGTCGCCGCGCTGATCGTCGCTCTGAACGTGGTGCTGATTGTGCTGACAATGCTCGGCAAAGCCTGATTTTCCGTGATTTTTACGTCGATCTCCGGCGGATTTGCGGTGCTTTTTTCGTAGTTTCTCAGCTGATTTTCTAGGGTTTTTCCCGCAGATTTCCCGCGGATTTTTCCACGAAACCTACGCTGCCTGCACTTTCCCGCTGTCATAATCGACCACGGTGTACATGCCCTTCCCCTCGCGCTTGGACTGGTACAACGCATGGTCGGCGAATCCCAAGCAGAGGTTCAGATCGACGTTCTTGCCGGACAGCACGCGGCATGCGCCGATACTGCAATGCACGTCCTGCCCGTATTGCGCGGACGCCTGCGCCAACTGGCGGCGGAACAGGTCCAGCGTGCTTTCGATCACGCGCTCGTTCGCGGTGTTCTTTATCAGCGCCACATACTCATCGCCACCGAAACGGACGATGATGTCATCATGCCGGTACAGCCGCTTCAACGTCTGCGCCACTTCACGAATCCAGAAATCGCCCACTTTATGGCCGTACGTATCGTTGATCTGCTTGAAATCGTCGATGTCAACGAAAATCAGAACGGCTTGGTCGCCTTCCTGCATGTGCGCGAAATAATTCTCAATCTGCTCGCGGCCGGCGCTCTTGCTCCACAAATCGGTCAGACCATCGTGCTGCGCCTCGTAGCTGGCCTTCTGATAGGCGTCATCCTGCGAACGGATTTTCTTGTTCATTTCGATGGTGTCGACCACGAACGTGAACTGGATTGAAATCGTGATCGCGATGGCCTGCAACGCCAGTCCGTAATGGAGAATCTGAACGATGGTTGTCACAATCGGCAGCACGAAGAACGACAGCGACGTGACGAACAGCGGTCGGCTGAGGTTTTTGCGGTTTTCGATGATCAGCATCACAATCAGCGCGAGCTCTACCAGACCCAGTATCTGCGGGATAGCGAACAGTGGTCCGCGGCGGTAGTAGTTCTGGCTGTCGATGTAGTAGACCATATGGTTGAACTGCGTGGCAATCGTCAGTACGATGCCGAGCGCGGACGCTGCGTAGATGACGTCAAGCTTCTTCGAACGCGGCTTTTTCGGCTTGGATTGGGCGTTGGCCGAACGTTGGTTCTTACGATTACGCTTGGCTCCGCCGCTCGTTCTGGCCCTCCACTCGTGCGGGCTGACGTTTTCAAGCATGTCGTCGCCGCTGACGGTTTGCCAGATATAGTTGGCGAACAGTGCGATGAAGATGAAATTGATCAGGTATTCACCAAGATTGCCGATGCGCGTCATGTAGAAGTCAAGCTTGTCGCAGCCGCCGTTGTGATACCAGGCGGACACGTCGGCCAGCAGCATCAGCGCGCATAGAAGCTGCATGGAAACTTTCGTATAGGTACGCCGCGTCCTACGTATCGCGCCCACGTAGACGCCACCTGCGCAAACGATGCAGATGAGAACGCCCCATAGCTCCATCGCTATGTTGAATAACGTGACTACGGTCATACTTCCTAACCCCCTGCGCGGCGTATTCCTTCCCTGTATCGTGCCGTTACTGCCAACGCATATGTATACCACCCCGAGATGAACAAATACGAAGTTTTGCCAATTTTTCTCGGTTGAATTGGAATTGAACGTGTTCGAATAGTTTCATCTCGCGTTCGACCACCCGCAGTACTAGACTTTTTGAGTCTGTTTTTGCAGGAGTTGCGCAATACGCTGCGAGTATGCGCGGATGAGTGATGGAGGGCGGTCGGTTGCCGTCGAAACCGGAGAAGAGGTCGGAAGTGAAGCCGGAAAAGAAAATAAACGCGAAACAGGGCCGCACCTACGGCCTGTCCCAGCCGCTTACCGGCGAGGAATCGTATAAAAACGACCATTTGACGCATGTCGCGTTCGTATCGATCGCCATTCTCACCTTTATCACGTTCGTCGGCAACTTCACGCAGCTGCAGTTGAGCGCCGCACTGCCCACCATCGTGTCCGATTTCGGCATTTCCGTCACGACCGGCCAATGGCTGACGTCGATTTTCCAGCTCGTCATGGGCGTTATGGTGCCGCTCACCGCCTACCTGACCCGCCGATTCTCCACCCGTCAGATCGTGATCGCGTCGATGGCGGTGTTCACGCTCGGTTCGGTGTTCGCCTGGCTCGGCTCATCGTTCGTGCTGGTTTTGATCGGCCGTCTGCTGGAAGCCGTCGGCACCGGCGTGATGTGGCCGGTCCTGCAAATCACGGTATTCTCCATTTATCCTCTGTCCCGCCGCGGTATGGCGATGGGCACCGTCGGCATGGCCATGAGCGTCGCGCCCGCGATTGGCCCCACCTTGGGTGGTGTGCAAACCGATTTGAACGGCTGGCGATCGATTTTCCTCACGCTGACGGTCATCGGCGTTATTTCGCTGCTTCTTGCGATTTTCGGCTTGCGTAATTTCGGCACGCGCGACGCGTCCGCGAAAGCCGACTTCTTCTCCGTCGGCCTGTCGATTTTCGGCTTCGGCGGACTCATGTTCGGCTTCACGAACATCGAATCGTATCCGTTCACGCATCCGATGGTGTGGCTCGCCATGCTTATCGGTGTGGTTGGCATCGTCTGGTTCGTGCTGCGGCAGATCCACGGCGCTCGCCGGCAGTCGGCCGACCCGTCCAAGCAACCTCCGCTGCTCAACCTGAGCGTGCTGAAAAACAAGAGCTTCACCGTCGGCACCGTCACCGCCGCGCTGTCGTTCTTCGCGTTCAGTTCGATCATGGTGATCATGCCGCTCTACATTCAGGATTGCCGAGGCTATTCCGCCACGATCAGCGGCCTGGTGATGTTGCCCGGCGCGTTCGGCCAGTGCATCGCGCAGTTCTTCGGCGGCAAGGCACTCGACCGTCTCGGCGCGCGTCCGGTGGCGCTGATCGGCTCGATCACCCTGCTGTTCGGCACCATCATGATGAGCCTGATTTCCATGACCTCATGGATTTGGTGGGTGTCGATTTGGCAGTTCGTGCGCCAAATCGGCATGGGATTCGTGCTCATGCCGATTACCACGTGGTCGCTGAACTGCCTGGAGCCCGAGGAGGTGAGCGCCGGCTCGGCCGTCACGAACACGGTCCGTCAGATTGCCGGCGCGATCGGTGCCCCCGTGTTGGTGATTCTGATGGAAACGTTTACCGCCCTGCGCTGGGCTGCGATCGGCGGCGCGAAGAACATGTATGCCGCGGCGAACGTGTTTGGCATCCAATGGGCGTTGCGCGTGAGCGCCACCATCTGCTTCATCATGGTGGTCATGGTCTTCTTCGGCGTCCGCGGCAACGGCGCCGGCTCCACCCGCGACACCGTCCAGCGCGCACTCAATCGCGTCCACCCTCATGCCGCCTAGCCTGACCTACTCGCCCATACCCGTATTTTCGCCGTTCCGTAGGCATGTCATGAGCGTGGTTTGCTCAAGTGCCGCCATTCCCCGCAGTAGGAAATGAGAGAGAAATGTCCGCATAATGGCATGTGGTACGGGTGCACGTAAAAGCACTGTGAACCTCGCGGGAAGGAGGTGGCGCACCCGTGCCGTGTTGCGTATGGTGAACGGGAACGTAATGAAAGGCAACCATGCGGCAAACCTGCGAAAGCGAGCGTGAGAACGGCGGCAATAACGATGCCGAATGCGAACGCACAAGCGAAAGCGAAATCGAGGATCTGGGCGCGCAGCTCGACAAAGCATGCGCCAGCCGCCCCCTCGACCGCGCGCAACATGGCATGACCCGCCGTACCGCAGCAACACACCTTCTGACCGCGGTGCTCTGGCTGGCCACCGCCGTCATCCTGCTGGCCATGCTGCTGCGCATGCTGCCCAACAACCTCGACGGCAAACGGTACGTGCCGCTTATCGTCGCGCTGATGCCGTGGCTGGGCATGCTGTCTTTGATTATTGCGATCACCGCGATAGCCGTCCGTGCAATAGGCGGACGCGTCCTGCTCGCCACCGTCAGCGTGGTGTGCGTGGTCGTGCAAATCGGCTGGCATTGGGGTTATATCAGGCCGCAGCAAACGATTTCCGACGCGGCCAGCACCGCAGTCACGCAGGTCTCGTCCGACGGCTTGCCCAACACGTCCGACCGGTACGCCCGCATCATGACCTTCAACACCAAGGAAGGGCATGCCGACGCCAATCGGATCGTCGAAATCGTCAAAAACGAGCATGTGGAAGTGCTCGCGCTGCAGGAAGTGTCATGGGACCTGCTCAACCGGCTCAACGGCGCCGGAACCGCCAATTATCTGCCGTATTCCGTGGCCGCGCAGCAAACGTGGCATGACAACGGCGGTGTGAACGTGCTGTACAGCGCCGCGCCGATGGAAAACGCCAAACAGAGCCTCATTCCCGTGGAATCAAGCAGCGTTTCCGCCGCGACGATCGATTTCGGCGGCAGCAAGGTGCGCTTCGGCTCCGTCCACCCGTTCTCGCCGCGCCCCCGCAACCAAGGTCTGTGGAACCGTAGTCTCGACTCGCTCGCCCAACTGCAGCATTACGACAATCTGTACGTGCTGATGGGCGATTTCAACTCCACATGGGACCACGCCAGCTTCCGATACCTGCTCGGCAGCCGCTTCCTGGATTCCGGCCAGCAGGCGGGCGAAGGCCTGCACATGACGTACCCGGCCATGATGCCGATCGCCGAAATCGACCATATCGTGCACGACAAGGGCGTGAACGTGGGCGATCTGGAAACCAAGTACATCGCCGGCTCCGACCACCGCGCTCTCCTCGCCACGCTCGAAGTCGCCTGACCCGCACCTAATCTGCGCTTGAACATATCTGCGCATAGCAAACATATCCGCACGTATCCCCACATATGCCCCTCAACGTACCAATAGCCGCAAACACGCCTGCTGCTATATCGACATTTTTGACATTATGTAGGTATAGGAATAGTCTATATTCACCCCGAACCTGCATATTCTGCACAAATGACGGTTATAAGGATGATGGTTATGGAGTACAAAAGCATACGGCAGACATTGGCAATGTCATCATCCACGGCCAAGCCGAAGGATGCGGCTGAGGAGGAATACCAAAAAAGACTCAACGGCTATTCAACATACCGGTCAGGTATTGAATTCGAAGGTCATGAGATGTTCGCCGTGGCGTTCAGGGAACTGTTGAACGTCATGGATTCGGTCCGTGGCATGGAAGTGCAGGTCGAATCGCTGTGGGCCGCATTGCCGCCGATTGCCCGCAGGGCGTATCTGATGGAACTCATCGGCGCGGAAATGCAGAGCACGAACTCCATAGAAGCCGTGCACACCACGCGCAAGGAAATCTCAGACGCGTTGGATGCGGCGGTCGCGGACGGGCCGCACAAGCGGTTGAGTGAGCTTGCCAAACTCTTTCTCGGACTCTCCGGCGAAAATTCCGCAACGTTGGAACTACCGAAAACGTTGCATGACATACGTAATATTTACGATCAGGTGATGGCTGGGGAACTACGGGAGGAAGACAAGCCTGACGGAATGGTATTCAGAGCCAAGCAAGTCTCTGTGTGTGACGGCTTTGACCGGGAGATTCATCAAGGCGCATGGCCGGAATCGGAAATCCAAGTGCAATTGACCAAATGGCTGGCGTTGCTTTCGGATGAGGCGATTCCTCCGCTGCTGCGGGCTGTGATGTGCCATTACGCCTTCGAATGCATTCACCCGTTCTATGACGGCAATGGCAGGACGGGCCGGTTCCTGCTTGCTCTGCAGCTGAGCAAGCACCTGTCCATACCGACGGCGATCAGCCTGAGTCCGGTTATCGCCGACGCGAAAGGCCGGTATTACAAGGCGTTTGATGATGCGCAGCATCCGCTGAACTGTTCTGACGTCTCGCTGTTCTCATATCGGATGATCCGTTTTATCGCCACCGCCCAGAAGAACATCATCTCTGTGCTCGGCGAGAAGAAAACCCTGCTTGACACCGCGCGGAAGAGGCTTGAACATTATGCGCGAACGCAGGGCATTACGGAACTGCAGCGGAACATGCTGTACTTCCTGCTGCAGGAGGAGCTTTTCGACGATGCTCCGAAACCCATATCGCGCCGCCTAATGCGCGAATGGCTTGGCGTGGGGGAGCGGAAGACCAACACCGCGCTCGCGGAACTGGTGAACAGGAACCTGCTCGAGTTCCACGGCTCCCGCCCGATCCGCTATTCGCTGACCGCCACCGCCCGCGCCGAATTTCTGCAATGATTCTGCGCGTATTGGACGATTTGCCGCATGCGGGGAACGCCTCGCGCTAAAATTTCCGTTTGGCGGGTTGCGGAAGCCATGGTGGATTTCGCAAAACCGCAACACGAAACGTTGGAAGAACGGTTAAGGGGTTTAGGCATGCACATCATGTTCGTCTGCACGGGCAACATTTGCCGTTCCCCTATGGGCGAGCTTCTGATGACCCACTATCTGAACGGCACCACCGTGCAGGTGTCAAGCGCCGGCACGCGTGGTTTGCCGATGCATCCGATCGATCCGTCGAGCGGCCGCCTTATGCAAAGCGTCGGCATTGAGTCGAGCGGCTTCCGTTCCCGACGACTGACCCGACAGATGGCCGACGAAGCCGACCTGATCCTCTGCTTCGAAAAGCAGCAGCGCAAGGAAATCGTCACGTTGGCGCCAGCCGCCGTACGATACACGTTCCTGCTTGACGATTTCGCGAATATGTGCGATTACTGCGCTCGCAACAATATGATTGCCGGACTGACCATCCAGGAACGTCTTCAGTCGGTAATCAAGAAGTCCTCGATGATTCGTCCGATGATTCCCCAGCCGAAGGACATCGCCGACCCGCATGGCCGCGAATTCAGCATGTTCTGCGTCGCCGCCGAACAGACGAACGGTGCGATCCGTAAAATCCTGAAAAGCATGCGCAAGCACCGTACGGTAACCCCCGCCCCCATCCGCTCCCAAATCGTTGCCTGATAATTCTTTTAGGTCCATGGATTGATTCACCATAGCTTGGCCCTACTCTATTTTTTTGAGTCCGAGCGTGTTTGTGATATTCACCCATTTTTTATTATTGATATTTTGATTTGATTGGCATGTTGCATGCCATAAGAGGTAAAGAAGCCCTTTTTGAGCATCTCTTGAAAGATTAATTTCAGGATTGTTGGGGGTGGGCTGTCGGTGGCGTGGGATGGGGCGAGGGTGCTTTGCGTCGCAAGGTGGTATTGGTTGGAAAATTTTCTGAAACGTTTGCATATGTGAATTTGCAACGATAGTGGGTGCTACGGGGTGCTGGTATGAGTGTATCTGTTGCTGACAGCGTTTGCAACAGAGCAGAAAACAATTGCGTTTTAACCGCCATTTTTCAATAAAAATCACTCATTTTTCAAAGGAAAAATGTGGTATTTTTGACGCAACGTCTGCTAGTGGCAAACGTTGTCAAAGTTAGATGCAAGGAAGCAGGGAGGGTAAGGTGCGACTCAGCACTCATACGTTCGCGGGTATGGCGAACGCACTCACCAGAAAAGAGCCTCCGCACGACGATCAACCGGAGTTGATGACCCGTGCAGAGCGTAGGCGCGCGGCCCGCAAGGCTCGTGCGGCCAAAACCTGGAAGAAAGTAGCGGCGGGAACGGTGGCGGTCGCCACGCTGTTCGGCGGTATGGGTGTGGCATCCACCGCACTTGCCGCCGATCGTGACAGCTACCAGGACACCATCGGAAATCCTTCTTTCGAGTCGGCCCGTAACCAGTACGGTCTGACCAAGCACATGAAGAACGGCGCCATCCTGCACGCATGGATGTGGTCGTTCAAGACCATCACGCAGCACATGCCTGAGATCGCCGCGGCGGGCTACACTTCCGTGCAGACCGAGCCTATGAGCAAGATCAAGGAAGTCGCCGCCAACGGCAAGAAGTTCACCGAGAACTGGTACTACGTGTACCAGCCGGCAAACACCTCCATCGGCAACTTCGTGGTCGGCACCGAGGCTGATCTGAAGGAAATGACCGCCACCGCCCATAAGTATGGTGTGCGTGTGATCGTGGATGTGGTCGCCAACCACTTCACTTCCGATTGGAACGCCATCGACCCCGATTGGCAAAACAAGGACTACTTCCACAAGCGTACCGGCTGCGACGGCCCCAACGGTGAAATCAACGATTACTCCAACCGTTACAAGGTGACGCAGTGCCACCTGCTTGGCCTGTGGGATCTGAATACGCAGAACCAGGCTGTTGCCGATCGTATGCAGAAGTTCCTGAAGACCGCTGTGGCGGACGGCGTTGACGGCTTCCGTTACGATGCGGCAAAGCACGTCGAGCTGCCGACCGAAGTCTTCGACAATAAGCAGTCGAACTACTGGAACACCATTCTGAAGAACGGCTCCCAGTTCCAGTACGGCGAGGTGCTGCAGGGCGATTCCGGCCTTGACTACAAGGCATACGCCAACATGTTCCGCGACAATTCCTCCGATGGTGGCGGCAACACCGCTTCCAACTACGGCAAGACCATTCGCGCCGCTGTCGGCTCGAACAACCTTGACGTCAAGATGGTGAAGAACATCGATACCGGCGGCGCAAGCGAAGACCAGCTGGTCACCTGGGTTGAGTCCCACGATAACTACGCCAACGGCGACAAGGAATCCACCGGCCTCACCGACTATCAGATCATGATGGGCTGGGCGGTCGTTGGTTCCCGTAGGGCCGGCGCTCCGCTGTACTTCAACCGTCCGAAGGGCTCTGGCGGCACCAACCCGCAGTTCGCCGAGCAGTCCCAGCTGGGTGACGCCGGTGACGACATGTGGAAGAACAAGTCCGTCGCGGCAGTCAACCACTTCCGTAACGCCATGGATGGCAAGGGCGAGAACCTGCAGAACTGCGGCGACAAGTCCTGCCTGATGATTGAGCGCTCCACGTCTGATGGCATTCAGAACGATGGTGTGGTCATTGCCAACATGGGTGGCGACAAGAGCCTTTCCGGCATGGAAACCACACTTGACGATGGCACCTACCCGGATGAGGTCAATGGCGGCCAGCTTGTGGTCTCCAACCATAAGATCGTTTCCGGTACCGCCAAGGGCGGCGCGGTCAGCGTCTTCTACGTGAAGGGCGAATCCGATCCGAACGTGTCCGTGGAAGCGGCTTCCAAGGAATTCTCCTCCGACAATGTCAAGGTCACGTTGCGCGCGCAGGATGCCGACAATCTGAAGTACACCACCACCGAGGGCGAGAGCGGCTCCTTCACTGACGGAAAGGTCATTTCCGTTGGTAAAACTCTTTCCATCGGCGAGACCGCTACCGTCAAGGTGACCGGCACCGCCGCCAAGGATGGCAAGAAGGTTAAGAAGGGTCAGGCGCTGAGCGCTTCCGTGACCGTGAAGAAGGTGGAGGTCCCGAAGCAGAACCTTGCCGCGCAGTACAGTACCAACAAGGTGGGCATGGGCGTCAAGAAGACCATCAACTTCAACGCCGGGAAGGATGCGAGCATCGCTGACTGGGACAGCTCCATGCTGATCGCGCAGGGCGCCGCCAACGACGACCCGCGCGTGTACCGCCCGAATTCCATGTATGAGGTTCCGATCGATCTGTATGCGTTGTATGGCGCCTACGATGACGACAACCTGTACCTCATGTGGGAAATGACTAACGTGCAGGATGTCGTCGACACTGGCGACGACTACCCCCTGAGCCAAGGCCACCTGTGGCAGACCCAGAACCTGCCGTTCCACATCGCCATCGACACCAAAGATGACAGCACCCGCATCGGCAACAACGGCGGTCTGCAGACCGGCGGTTCCCTGTGGGCATCCAACATCACTTGGGGCGGCGAGCAGAAGCTCAACAATGTGGTGACCATCTCCACCAACGGCTCCAACGGTCCGTGGATCTACAAGGGCGACGAGACTGGTCTGAACTCCAAGGCTGCGTATGGTCCGGCTGCTAACGCCGCCACCAACACCAAGAAGTCGAACATCAAGTTCGGCTATGGCAATGGCATTCTAAGCAAGGATGTCATCGGCATCGACGGTGGCTGGGGTGAAAACAACGGTCGTTTCATCGGCGATATGAAGGCCGAGAACCAGAACAAGGCCAAGTGGGTCAACTTCAACGAGAAGGGCCACAATTCCGCTCAGATGGATGATCACTACGAGATCGCCATCCCGCTGGAAGAGATCGGCACCACCGCTGACCGCATTGCCTCGAGCGGCATCGGCATCGAACTGGCAGCCACCTTCGGTCTGTCCGCCATGGATTCCCTGCCGTACGATCTGGCAATGAACGACAATGCTGACCTGCCGGACACCGGTTCTCAGGTGAATAACTCCTTCGAGAAGTCCGATGACGACATGTTCAGCGTGAAGATGGCCAACATCGGCGGCGAAGAGCCTCCGGTCGAAACCAAGTCCGTGAAGATTGATCAGTCGGATTACAGCGTGGACCTGTCCGAGGGCGTGGCCACGAAGCAGTTGACCGCCACGACCGATCCGAAGGGCGCGTCCGTGAGCTGGAGCTCGTCCGACAAGGACGTGGCGACCGTCAGCCCGAAGGGCGTGGTCACCCCGAGGAAGGCCGGAACGGCCACGATCACCGCGAAGTCCGGGACCAAGACCTCGACGATCACCGTGACCGTGACCGGTGAGCTTCCTCCGGACCCGGTCGCGAAGAACACGATCTACGCCGCCAAGCCCTCGGGCTGGGGCAAGATCTACGCGTACGTGTACACCGGCGACGGCGCGACCGCGGCGAACAACGCGGCCTGGCCGGGCGTGGAGATGACCGCCCCGAGCGCGACCGACGGCTGCCAGCAGACCGACCTGTACAAGTACGTGGTCCCGGACAACCTCGCCAAGGGCGCGAAGGTGATCTTCAACGACGGCGGCAGCCAGCAGTATCCGGGATCCCGCCAGCCGGGCCTGGACTACGACGGCGGCATCGTGAAGTGGGACGGCTCCTCCGCGGCCCTGGCCGCGGTCGAGTGCGAGACCACCATCCCGGTCACGTCCGTCTCGGTCTCTGGTGATGGCGTGAGCGGCGGCAAGCTCTCCCTGAAGTCCGGGGCGAGCGT
>ERZ825159.25-NODE-25-length-189434-cov-32.232196_pt1 | contig 189434 bp, 160 predicted proteins | sample MGYA00519932_ERZ825159 | MGnify/ENA primary metagenome ERZ825159 (study PRJEB31778, sample SAMEA3449191) | human gut metagenome | biome: human gut; feature: human-associated habitat; material: faeces | place: United Kingdom | collected 2010/2012 ... | reverse complement strand
TGAGGGTCCACCTGTTCCCATACCGAACACAGAAGTTAAGCTCAGTGGTGCCGAAAATACTTGGCTGGTGACGGCCCGGGAAGATAGGGAGATGCCAACACAAAGCATACACCCAAACGGGTGTTTTGCTCTATATTCCTCCATAGCTCAGTCGGTAGTGCGAGTGTACAGAAATGTACCGGAAACTATTGATTAGTTTGAGGAAACAACCAAATATGTTGTTTAAGTCCACTACCGGAGACTTAAGTAACAAAAAAAGATTGCTCTTTGTGCAGTCTTAATGGAAATCTTTGAGCGATTCAAAGAAAATTGTATAATCCTCCATAGCTCAGTCGGTAGTGCGAGTGTACAGAAATGTACTCGAAACTATTACTTAGCCAGAGGAACAAAAAATATGTTGTTTAAATCCGCTACCGGGGATTTAAGTAACAAAAAAGATTGCTTTTTGTGCAGTCTTGACAAAAATCTTTGGTAAATCTCAAAGAAAATTGTATATTCCTCCATAGCTCAGTCGGTAGAGCGCATGACTGTTAATCATGATGTCACTGGTTCGAGCCCAGTTGGGGGAGCCAAAAGAGGCTCATAGTTTTTCTATGAGCCTCGATTACTTATATACAAAATTTATTTCCGGTAGAAGTGATAATTGTTTTATCGGAAAGGAAAAGATATGGAGTTCGAAAATATGACAGACAAACAATTTGATGTTCTTATGAACTCAATTATCCAAATAGTAAAGGATTCTGAAACTAAAGATGAAGCTGTTGAAAAGCTACAAAATTTAGTTAAAGGTAAAGAAAACTGATTACTTTCGCTAATCTGCTTAATTTAATATTATCAAATATATGAGTCAATCATTATATTTCTTATTTTAGAGATATAGTAATTGGCTCTTTTTTTATTTGGCAATCGTTTTAATTTTTTTGATTAGAACGGTTGCCTTTTTTTATTTACAAAAAATTGAAAGGAATGATTTTAAATGTATTTTACCGACACACCCGAACTCAGGAAGTTTGAAAGAGAGATGCGTCAGAAACCGAATTTTGACAGGCGCAATGATGAGTGTGATGAAAATGAAATCTCACATTTCTCTGACAACAAAAATGTCAATATAAACAGAAAAAAAGAAGGAGGTTGATTTTATGACAATAAAAATCAGAAGTCCCACTAATGGATATTGCTTGAATCAAAACTAAAAAATAGGAGATGTATAACTTGAACGAATATGAAAGACAGCGCAGAATCGCTGAAAGTACAAAGAAATTGTATCCGCCGGGTACAAGAATTGAGCTTATCAGTATGAAAGACCCTTACGCACCTGTTCCGGCAGGAACAAGAGGAACAGTAAAATTTGTTGATTCAATGGGAACGATATTCCCCGAGTGGGACAACGGTCGTTCACTTGGAGTTGTTCCCGGTGAGGACTCATTCAGAAAGCTCACTCAGGAAGAAATCGAAGCAGAAAACCAATCTAAATCAGAAGTTGAAAATGAAACTCCTGATGAGGATAGCGGAATGACTATGGGAATGTGAGGTGAGTTTTAATCTATAAATCTTCGTTGGAATGAAGATTTATGGCAATCAAATTTTTTGATGTGTTTGCAGGCATCGGCGGTTTCCGTTCAGGACTTGAAGCCATAGGCGGTTTTGAGTGCATCGGATACTGCGAAATCGACAAGTATGCAAAGCAGGCATATGAAGCAATGTATGACACGGGAGGTGAACTTTACTTTGATGACGCAAGAAAAATCGTACCCGAACAGTTACCCGAGTTCGACCTTATTACCGGCGGATTTCCTTACCAAAGCTTCTCAATCGCAGGAGCAAGAAAAGGATTTGACGATACAAGAGGAACGCTGTTTTTTGAAATTGCAAGAATTGTTGCCGTTAAAAAACCTAAGTATATCTTCCTCGAAAATGTTCCCGGTCTGCTTAACCATGACTCAGGCAAAACATTTGAAACAATCCTCCTCTCCCCAAAAAGCTGTAAGCTTTTTGGGGAGAGGAGGCACAGCATAGCGGACGAGCTTTTGACCGCTTGCGGTCGAAACGAGTAAGCAGAGCTTGTGCCGACGAGGGGTATGATGTATGCTGGCAGGTACTTAACAGCAAAAATTTCGGAGTTCCACAGTCACGAAATCGAGTGTTCATTATCGGATATCTTAGAGGACAATGTGCCGGAGAAGTATTATCTTTCACGCAAACAAGCGGAAAAACTCTTATACAAAGAAAACCCAACGCAAGGTGAACGAATCTACTCATCAAAAGGACTAAGCTGTACGCTTACAAGCGGTTCGGGCGGATTCGGCGGTCATTCGGGACTTTATCTCATTGAAAATACCGAAAATTTTGGTCTGCCGATAAAATCTAAAACCAAAGACGGTTATCAGATCGCATATCCCGGCGACAGCATTGATACTGCCTTTTCAGGACAAAATTCAAGGCGTGGCAGAGTAGGAAGTCAGATAGCGCATACTCTGACAACTTCCGCAACTCAGGCATATTATTTCATCGACCTGAACCCCGAACCTAAGCTGACAGAAATTGCAAGGTGCATAACTGCAAGACATGATTCGGGAATCAGTAACCACAAGGCTGAACATTCGGGTGTTTTCGTAGAAAGCACGAATATTGCAGATGATGAAAAATTCGCAGTTGCTTTTGTTGAGCCAAACGGTGAAGTTCATATCGGCAGAATAAGAAAACTTACTCCGAGGAAGTGCTGGAAATTACAAGGCTTCACAGATGATCAGTTTGACAAGGCAAAAGCGACAGGACTATCCGACAGCAGGCTCTACAAGATGGCAGGAAATGCTGTGACAGTGAAGGTAATCTCTGAAATCGGGAAGATTATCAAAAAGGTAAACGATAAAAATTAAATAACAACTAATATCAATCGTTCCGAACGACTGGTATTGGTTTTCATATATAAGCCGTTGGTTGAGTTAAAAGCTTAATCAACGGCTTTTTGTCGTTTCTGGGGCGATTGGTATTCAGAAATGGAGTGATGAATATCAAAACCCCTGTGAGTTGGATGGGTAACAAAACATCCATCCTTCATATTTTGTACGCCCTGTTTCCTCTGAATTACGAAAGGTATATTGAACCGTTCGGAGGCTCGGGAGCTGTACTTTTAGGCAAGAAAAAGCCTGATAAGTTCGAAGTTTACAATGACTATAACCATAATCTTGTAAACCTCTTTCGCTGTATGCGTGACAGACCTATGGCATTCATAAAAGAACTCGGATTTTATCCGCTTAATTCAAGGGATGATTTTAATGCAATCAGGGATTTCTTCAGACAGGAGAAGTTTGAGGATAAGTACCTTGATGAAGAATTGGAACTGACGAAGATTATCCTGCCTGACTTGAAAGCAGAAGAAATCATAGAGCTATATGTCAGAATGAAACAGGACTACGATTTGCGCAGAGCCGTAATGTTTCTTAAACTCTTACGATACAGCTATTCAAGCGGAGGAAAATCCTTTGCCTGTCAGCCATTTTCAGTAGTAAGCCTTTTTCAACTTATAGAGCAAGTGGGAAAAAGGCTTGAAAATGAGGTGATTGAAAATCAGGATTTCGAGGTATTAATCAAGCATTATGACCGAGATAATGCCTTTTTCTACTGCGATCCGCCGTACTATTCAAGCGAGTATGTTTATCATTGCGGATTCACTTGGGATGACCATCTGAGGCTGAAAAACACGCTTGCAAATTCAAAGGGTAAATGGCTTGTTCCATACAACGATTGTGAAGAAATCCGCAATTTGTATGACGGATATCCATTTTTTGATTTCACAAGGCTTCACAATATGAAACAGCGAATCAACGCAGGCGAACAATTCCCCAAACTGCTAATCAGCAACTACGATATGTATGAAAGGCAGAGAAACAAGCCGTTACAGTTAAGCCTGCTTGACTTAACAACCGAACAACAAATTGATTTAGAACAAATTTTGAAGGAGTGTATATTAGCAATGGAAAATAGAATTTATGTAAGCATACCGCTTGACGCACTTATTGTATCAGGAATCACATCCGACTGTGCTGTGCAAATTTCGGCTTTGGACGGAGTAATTCTGATTGAGAGGTGCGATGATGATTGCAAAGAATGTTGTTGCGACTGTATCTGTGATGAGTGCAGAGCAGAGCTTGCGGAAAGCGAGGACGAGTAGTGCTTAAAATTTACAGAGTTCTCGGAAAAAAAGGAAGGATTACAATCCCCTATGAAATCCGTCAACGAATCGGATTCAGATACAACGATGTTTTATCATTCATCCAACAGGATGACGGCTCGGTACTTGTCAGGCGAGAAAAAATCTGCGACAACTGTAATGAATTTGCAGAAGAATTCGAGGAAAATTTCACCCTTGAAGACTTCCTCGACAGTCTGTCCGAGGAAGAACAGAGAGATGCACTTCTGCATCTCTCTACTGTGGGCAGAAAAGAAGAGAATAAGTTGACCGTTGATTTGGAATAAGGTATAATATCTGTATGATGAATAGATGTTTGTCTGTTTAGTAAATTTAGATTCTATAAAATACATGTGGTGATTAAAATATGACAAATAAAGAGATACTTGATATTGCAATGCAACAATCTGCATACGATATTAATGCTAAGGCTTCGGATTTTCTTATGGACACAAATGTGTTTGTAAAGCTTGAAATTGGACCATTGGCAAGAAAATACTATGAAGAACCTATTGCCTGTAATTTAGTTTCGTATGGAAGTAATATAGTTGCATCTGTAAAAGATGAATATAGAAAAATTGTTGAAACATATTTAAGTAAATTTGATTTTTATCATTGCTTTGAAACTCCTAATATGCATTGGCTAGATGAACGAATGAAAGAAAATGGATACCGTGTTTGCTTTATGGCAAAGTATTTTTTGCCAGATGTTAATGTTTTGAAAAGAAGAGAATGCAATTATCAGCTTAAGGTGTTGGAACAAAAGGATTTTGTAAATTTGTATCTTCCAACTTGGGAAAATGCCTTATGCAAAGATAGAAAGCAGCTAGATGTTCTTGGAATTGGTGCTTATGATAATGAAAAGCTGATTGGACTTGCAGCCTGCTCCGCAGATTGTGATGATATGTGGCAAATTGGAGTGGATGTTTTACCTGATTATCGTAGGCAAGGAATTGCTTCTTCATTAACGAGTAATTTGGCAATAGAGATAATTGACAGAGGTAAGGTACCATTTTATTGTTGTGCTTGGTCAAATCTTAAATCCGAAAAAAATGCATTACGTAGTGGCTTTGTGCCGGGATGGATAGAGATGACAGTAAAAGCTGCTAGCCTAGTTGAGAGTATGAATAAATAACAAATCTTAGTTTGTTATTAAAAAACTCTGGAAATTTGAAATACTTTGGATATACTTGTTGCTGAAAGGACGGCGATAGTATGAAAAAGAAAATCGCAATAATGCTGACATTGATTTTAGCAACAGAAATATTCAAAGCTTGTACGGCAGAAGAAAAAGTGAATAACAGTTCTTTATTACCCACGGTTTCAACTTCCGTGGGTGTTTCTGTATCTGGGAAAATTTCTGCGACGGCAGGAACAGCACCAAAGCAGTGGCATTATTCCAAGCGACCTATCATTCAATGTAATCGCAGACAACAATAAAATATATGTAGTCTACTGCTGAGCAGACGATTAAGCAAGGCACTCACTTCATTGTGGGTGCTTATTTTTTTGAAAGGACTGATCTCAATGAAAATAAACCAAATAACTTTAACAGATCTACGCCGTATGAACGGCAAGGAAGGTCTTATCTTGCAGGGCTGTGGAGGTGAAATTAAAGAATGGATGGACGGCATCAATAAAATGCTTACGGACAAAGGAATACTTCTTGACGACACAAAGTTTGAGCATGTTTCTGTGTTTCAAAATGACGGCGTTACCTGTAATACTTTATCCATTTGCCGATGTCCACCTTGACATCGGCAAGCTTGCAATGTGGAGATTACAGTCCTACACAGCCTTTGCCGGAACTTGGCTTTCCGATTATGTAGATAACAAGCTCGGTGGTTTTATTATCGATGAACAGAGCAAAGCAGAAAAGGTCAAACCCGACTGTGCATTGATAGGTCAGGATGGCAATATATTCAATCTGTTAGGAATTGCAAGCCGTACATTAAAGCAAAACAGTATGGCTTACGAAGCAAAAGAAATGTGCAGTCGTGTTATGAGTTCTGGCAGTTACTGCGAAGCGCTGAACATTATCGGCGAATATGTAAATATAACGGACGGCAGTGAGCAGTCTGATGATATAGATGAAGATTTCAATGAAGGGCAGGCGATGAAATTATGATTGTATTTAAAACAGAATAAGACATCAATCGGGACAAGTGAAAAATCTTGCCCCATATTTTTTATGAAAGGATTTTAAAAATGACTAAGTTAATCAGAAATAAGAAATTCACAAGAATAACTGCACTTTTACTCGTGGTTGCCGTAATATTCGGAATAATGTTTGCACTCCCCGTAAGTGCGGCAAGCGGTGATAAGGTTACAATCACCTTCGATTATTGTTATGACAGTACAGGAAACACAATCAAATTTCAGCAGACAACAGTCAGCAACGGCTACACGGTCGGAACTCCCGGAGAAGAGTTGTGCAAGATTTTTGCAGATGGCAAAGAAGCCTACTGCATTGAACCCGGTCATACACTCTACTCAGGCAATACGCTGACAGAAAGTGCCTCAACCGTTTGGAAGAATTTAGGCTCTGCAAAGCAGAAAGCAATCAACCTTGCTCTGCTCTACGGCAAACCCGGTTCGGGGAAAAGCTTAAGCGGAACAGAAGATCAGAAGTGGGTGGCAACTCAGCTGATAGTATGGGAATTTGTTTCTGGTTGCAGAAGTACTGCTGACGGGTACAAGTGTACGAATACAAAGTTCATTGACGGTATCTGTGCGGACGGAGCAAACCCCGGAGTCAAGTCGGTTTACAATGCAATCTCAAAAAGCCTTGCAAATTATTCAACCGTTCCGAGTTTTGCAAGTGCAATCGCTTCAAAGGATGAAACCTATGAGATGAAATATTCAGACGGAAAGTACACTTTAACACTCACCGACAGCAACAGTATTCTTTCAGATTTCAGCTTCAAGACAACAGGCGGTGTGAGTGCATCTGTATCAGGCAACAAGCTGACGCTCACCTCCTCAAATCCCGTCAACGATGCAGTAACATTCAACTCTGCAAAATCAATGCCCAATGTCGGCAAAACTGTGCTTGTTCCCTATGGAGATGCTACTTTGCAGGATGTAATCACAGGCGTTGAAAATGATGCTGACCCGATAAGAGCATATTTCAAGGTCAAGACAAGCTCAGGTAATCTCAAACTGGTCAAAACCTCCGAGGACGGCGATGTTGCAAATATTGAGTTTACCGTCAAAGGCGATGGTTACAGCCAAACTGTAAAAACCAATTCAAAGGGCGAATTTGAATTAACCGACCTTGTTCCCGGAAATTACACCGTTACCGAAATTACAGAGAGTAAGTACGAAACACAGAAATCGCAGACTGTTAAGGTTGAAAGCGGAAAGACTGCAACTGTTACCTTTGAGAATGTTCTCAAAAAAGGCAGTCTTGTAGTCGTAAAAACAAGTGAGAATAATTTTAACGAGGGAGTTAAATTTCACCTTTACGGAACTTCACTCAGCGGTGCAAGCGTTGATTTATATGCAACAACAAATTCTGATGGCATTGCAAAATTTGAAAATGTCCTCGTTAGCGGTGACAAGCCATATACGCTTGAAGAAGTCAATACCGCCGACAGATATGTTGTTCCGAAAACTCAACGCGTAGTTATTGAATGGAACAAAGTAACAAAAAAAGAGGTTGAAAACAAAATTATTCGTGGTTCAATTAAAGGATTAAAGATAGACAACGAAACCAAAGAAAATATAGAAGGCGCATTGTTCGGATTATTCAATATTAATGAAACCGAATTTACAGAAGAAACTGCAATTCTGACAGCTGAATCAAATGAGGAAGGAATCTTCACTTTTGAAAATGTGCCATACGGAGAATACATTCTCCGTGAGTTAAAGCCTGCCGAGGGTTATCTGCCTAATGAAGAAAACTATACCGTAACAATTTCTGAAAACAAGGAAATTATCGAAATCACAATTGAAAACGATAAAATACCCGAACTCGGAACAACTGCAACTATTGACGGCAAAAAGGAAGTCGGAGCAACAGAAGTGTTCACACTTGAAGATGTGGTAGAGTACAAGCATCTTGTACCCAGCAAGGAGTACACGGTTAAGGGCGTTCTTATGGATAAGGCAACAGGAAAAGAGTTTTTGATTGACGGCAAGAAAATCACCTCTGAAGCTACATTCATACCTGATGAACCAACAGGCGAGGTTATTGTTTCCTTTGAATTTGATGCAAGATATATCAATGAAGAAACGAACATTGTCGTTTTTGAAAGTCTTTACAGTGAGGATAAAGAGCTTGCAGTTCACGCTGACCTTGAGGACGTTGGTCAAAACGTAACCGTCAAAATTCCGAAAATCGGCACAAAGGCAAGTATAGACGGTAAAAAGGAATTCACAGTTAACGGTGATATTACCATTGACGATGTTGTTTCGTACAAGCATCTTATCCCCGGCAAAAAATATATTATAAAAGGTATTTTGATGGATAAAAGAACAGGCAAGGCTTTCCTTGTTGACGGCAAGGAAGTTTGTTCCGAAATAACATTCACACCCGAAACAGCAGACGGCGAAGTAACTATATCCTTCACTTTTGACGGTTCTGTAATTAACAAAGATACAGAAATCGTTGCGTTTGAAACTCTCTACCGTGATGGAAAGGAAATTGCCGTTCACGATGACATTGATGACAAGGATCAGACAGTAACAATTCATCCACAGCCTGAACCCGAAAAACCGCAGACAGGCGACAATTCAAATCTCGGCTTTTATATCGGATTGGCTTCTGTTGCTGTCGGCTGTTTAATTGCATTTCTCATCATCAAATTTAAGAAGAAAGATGAGGACGATGAATAATGCACAGGGTATATATCTGTTCGCCTTTGGGCGGAAATGTATCTGCAAATATTGAAAATGCAAAACGATATGCCCGATATGCGTTAGAGTGCGGTATGGCTCCGTTTATACCGCATTTTTACGCCCTGATTTTGAATGATGACAATGAAGAAGAAAGAAACCTCGGAATGCTTGCCGGACTTTCTATGCTGTGGGTTTGCGATGCAGTCTGGGTTTTCGGTGATGAAATAACCGAGGGCATGAAAACAGAGATTCGCTTTGCCGAGAAGCTGAACATCAAAGTCAGGTATATATCGGAGAATGATTTAAGAAAATCGGAGGTAAAAAATGATAAAATCAAGAAAAATTGAGTTATTGAAGTGGATATCAGGAATATCAGTAATACTGTTGATGCTCGGAATATCGGCAGTAACAGTCTTTGCCGCAGGAGATGTATCATCAGCCATTGAAAGCACATGGACGGCGGCTCAAACACAGATAAAAAGCGTTGTAAATAATGTTGTGTTCCCTGCAGTAGATATGATTCTTGCAATACTTTTCTTTATCAAACTTGCAACCGCGTATATGGACTATCGCAAGCACGGGCAGTTTGAGTTCACGGCGCCTGCAATTCTTTTCGGTTGTCTTGTGTTCTCGCTGACAGCACCACTGTACATTTGGACGATACTCTGATAACAATAAAAATAAGGCTGTTGTGTTAAGTCATAACAGCCTTTTGTGGAGGTGATTTATATTTTTGACTGGTTAGGAGATTTTATCGGTGGTATCGGAAGTGCCATAGGCGGTGTGTTCGATTACCTCGGTGAGCAAATCTCAAACGCTATATGGAACACGATGTTACAGTGGTTCTATGAAACGATTTACAACGCTGTCGCAGACTTTTTCACTATGATGGGAAATATGGGCGCAGATGTGTTTGACCTTGAATGGGTGCAGGCGACAATAAATCTGTTTACGCTGTTTGGCTGGGCATTGTTCGTCGCAGGCACGGTCGTCGCCGTGTTTGATGTTGCAATAGAGTATCAGAACGGCAGAGCAAATATCAAAACAACCGCTATAAATGTATTAAAAGGGTTCTTTGCCTGTTCGCTGTTTGGCGTAGTACCTGTGGAACTGTATAAATTTTGCATCAGCCTGCAAAACACATTCTCAAAGGATTTGTCATCTATAATGGCAGGGCAACAAAGCATTGATTTAGCCGGACAAAGCACAAGTGTTTTAGAGGGCAGTTTTGCAGTAGCAACACAGACAACATTTGGCTTGCTGAATCTGTTATGCATGATAGCCTTTGCCTACTGCGTAATAAAGATCTTCTTTGCGAACATCAAGCGTGGAGGAATTCTGCTCATACAAATGGCAGTAGGTGCATTGTATATGTTCAGCGTTCCGAGAGGATATCAGGACGGCTTCAATCAGTGGATGAAACAGATAGCGGCACTATGCCTGACAGCATTTATGCAGACAACTCTTCTGTTCCTCGGTTTGCTGACATTCCCCGGCAATATGCTTTTGGGACTTGGAATAATGCTTGCATCAAACGAAGTGCCGAGAATTGCACAGCAGTTCGGACTGGATTCATCGGTTAAGGTGAATATGACGAGCATTGTTCACGCAACTACAACTGCTGTTAATCTGACGAGAAGCGTTGCGAGGGCGGCAAAGTAAAGGAGAATTTATATTATGACAACTTATCTATATCCACAGAACCTCAAAGCTACCGCCAACTTGTGGCTGTGGAGCTTGCGAGATTTTGCAATTATGAGCATAGCGCTTTTATTATCAATACTGATACTTGCACAGACGAGGATAATAGTTCCGCTTGCAGTAACACTCTGCTTCGGCTTTTTGTCAATAAGGCTGGAAGATACAACAATTCTTGATTTCATACGCTATGCTGTGAAGTATTTTATTTCAACACAACAGACTTATTTTTGGGCAGAAAGGGGCAAATAAATGAAAAACAATCAGAAGGAAACAAAGCACAAAGGCAAGTCCGTTCAGGACTTGCTGGGCATAAAAACCTTTACGAAAAATGGTTTAAAGGTCGGTAAGGAAGAATTTATTTTCTATATGGTTCAGCCTACAAATATTTCTGTTCTGTCGCATACGAATATTGAAATCAAGGTGCGGCACCTGATGATGGTACTTTCTGCTGTGCCGGATATTGAAATCACCTGTACCGATTTCTGCGAGTGTTTCGATACAAATAAAAGTTATATCAAAGGCAGAATTGAAGCTGAACAGAATGATAAGGTCAGAAAAATTCTTGCTAAAGATCTTGACTTTCTCGACAGTATTCAGACCGAAACCTCAACCGCAAGACAGTTCCTGTTCATTGCAAGGTGTAAATCTTCAAAATCCGAAAATGTTTTGCAGAAAGCAAACAGAGTTGAGAAGATTATTTCAGACCAAGGCTTTGAAGTAACCAGAATGAAGAAAGCAGACATCAAGCGGTTTCTCGCAATCTACTTTGAGGCAAGTATGAACGGAGATTTAATGCCCGACTATGACGGCGAACAGTATATTTCGGAGGTGGAAAATGAAGAAGCATAAAAGGAAAATCCAAACGGGAATTGTGATAGGCATATTTTCTGTAATTATAATTGCCTGTTTGATTTCAATATTTTCACGGATGTACACCGAAAACAAGGAAAAGGAAGCATTCAGACAGCTTGCAGAAATCGTTACTGAGGAAACGACAGATACAACCATTGAAGAAACGATAAGAAAGCCAAATCTGTTAAAAGTCAGCGATTTTGATAATGAAGTTCAGGCTGAACAAACTGTGTATTGTACAACCTATTACGAACCTCATTCAATATCAGAACTCATTTCGATGAATTCCGAATGCTTCGGCTGGATCAACATATCAGGAACAAACATAAACTATCCTGTTATGCACACACCCAGTAATCCGCAGAAGTATCTGAATAGGAATTTTTATGGTGAGTACAGCTATAGCGGTACACCGTTTCTTGATGCAAGGTGTTCAGCCGACAGCACCAATCTCATAATTTATGGACACCATATGAACAACGGCACAATGTTTGCAGACCTCTGTAACTATACTGATTATTCTTACTTCTCGGAACATCCTACAGTTGTGCTTGAAACGAAAGACGGGGTATTTGCTTACTCCGTCTTTTCTGTTATGAAAGTAAAATCCGATGATGTTTGGTACAAATTCACAACAGTTGGAACGGAAAAAAGCTATAACTCAAGAATTGAATATGCAAAAGAGAAATCTATATACGACACAGAAATCACACCTGTTTACGGTCAGCTGATTTTAACGCTTTCAACCTGTTGCGGATACAATCAGGATGACCGCATACTTGTGTTGGCAGTCCGAAATTAAAGGGGGTAAAAATTATGGGACTATTCAATAGAAAACCAAAGGTGCTTACACCCGAGCAGGCAGAAGAAATATACACCAAAGATTTCTTTGATATGATTCTGCCGTCTACCATTAAATTTTTCACCGATTATTACATAGTCGGTGACTCATACCGCAGTGTGTGGGCAGTCAGAGAATATCCGCCGAGCACGGAAGAACAGGCAATATTATCACAGCTTGCAGACAGAAACGGAGTAACGCTACGCATTTACCACAGGTTTGTTGAGAGTGTGGAACAGCGTAAAATTATACAGAATGCAACACGCAAAAACAAGCTCAAATCCAGTGGTAATGATGTGAACGAAACCATTGAAGCACAGGGCAACTTGCAGGATGTTGTCACGCTGATGGCGAACTTACGAAAAAACAAAGAACCGTTATTGCATTGTAGTGTGCTTTATCGGAAACAAATCGAATAGGATGAATATGGGACTGTAGGCAATGCCGCAGTCCTGATTTTTAGCAAGAAAATGAATAATATACGCACTTTATTGATGTAAAAATCTAAAGACATTATTTCATATAATAGTGCATAAAATGTTAAATAAAATAAACACCAATGTTCAAAGGAAAATTGCCTGTTTAACCATAGGCGCTTATTATAATAAATTTTCCGGACGGAGAGAACTTTTTCAGTTACAGCTGTCGACGTAAGTTGTGGTAATATTTCCATCAATTCGACTAAGTCTTCTTTGGAAAGGCACATATATTTTCTGCGTACTGAAATTCGTTTGTTTATATTTTTAAATAAAATCATGTGTCCATACAATATCTTAGAACTAATAATACAGCAGAACAAGGAAATTGCATAATATTACAATTTCCTTGTTCTTTAAAATATTTTAATAATTTGTACAGCTGTATATGAAAAGAAACAGTTTTTTATTATCATCAACATAATGCGATTTGGTAACTTTATGAATAATTAAATTTTAAGAAATAGTACCGTTAGAGCTACATTTAATCGTAACCGACGTTGAAAAGTCCTTTGTTCCGGTAGATGCTTTTTGGGTAGCGGTAGCCTTTGCGGTAGCCGTATTACCTGATTTACTGTGCGAGGCACTTTTTATAGACCAAGCATATGATGGTGCGGTTGTACTATGAGAACAACTTGTGCATTTTGAACTACTTCCGTTATAAGAAAATGTGCCCTTGATTGATACTGACCACAACACAGCACCATTACTGTTTTTGTAATACTTGGTTTTTGTTGCGGTTTTAGTGCTTGAGTTTACTGTAACAGAAGATTTATCTGGTGCTTTGTAGCTGATCACAGTTTCAATTCTATCACCATTATCTAAATACTCAATACTTGTTACTTCATCATTGAGCAATAGTGCACTTGTGGGAACACAAAAAATTGTACAACACATAAATGCTGTGATTAATGATATTAGTGTTATTTTTTTAACAGTATTCATAATGATAATCTCCTTTTTAAAATTTATTCTTCAATTACTTCATTTGAAAATAATGCTTCTTCCCGTAACAGCATCTGATGATTTTGATACCAAAAAGCACAAAACACCGATGTTAAAATTATCAGAATAATTAAAATTACTGAGATAAAAGCTTTAATATATTTTGAAGTTTTGATTTTTTTGACTATGTATTCCGTGTCAGCCGCTGAAAAATAATCGTTCACCACGTTATTCGGCAAGCCGTATTTTTCGTACAGTTCTTCTTTTGTTGTGATTTCCTCATCTTCGCAGTAGCTTTCAATATTCGCTTTTAATTTGGTGACATATCTTTTCTCACTTTTACCCATAATCGGGAAAAATGATTTAACCTCAGAAATATATTGTTTGCATATTTTATTCATCCGTTTTGCATCCCCCTTGCTCTTGCGACAGTACATTCATAATTTTTTGAATACCGTCCGTTGTGTTTTTGTAATTTTGCGAGATCTCTTTCAGAAATTCTCTTCCGCTTTGCTCAATTCTGTAATATATGCGAGTTCTCTTTTTGCCTACCTGCTTTGAATACTCGGTTATTTTACCTTCATTTTCCAGCTTGTAGGTGGCGGTATATATAGTGTTTTGAGATATTGTCAGTAAGCCTTCCGAAAAATTCTCAATGGACTTTACTATTTCATAAACATAGCTGTCATGACAATTCAGAATTGAGAGAATGAGCAATTCCGTAATACCGTTAATAAAATAATTTTTAGAAGCCATAAAAACCTCCTTTTCAATTACATTATACAACATCTTTATCTTAAATCAATATTACGGCGTAAAAAATATTTGTTGACAAAATAAATTCTTTATATTACAATGAATTTGTAAATAATAGTCTTTGATGAAATTCTCTCATATTTAAAAATTATCCCGATGATTTAAGGTGTTCAAAGTAATGTGTAAATATGGCATAGGTTAATATGCTCGTCTATGGTTATAAGTACAGCGTGCATTTGTATGTAAGGTTAATATCTTTTACCTTAGGTGTATTTTAGATTATCATAAAAGGAGATGAATCCAATGGGAACTAATTTGAATCAATAAATCACAAAATAATGCATAATTATTTGCAGCAAATTAAAGTAAAGGAGAAAAATCACATGACAAAAAAGAAAGTTAAATTATCTGTTACTAGTTTGTTAATATCGGCTTTATTAATTTTTTCCTGCGTAGGTGCATATGCCGCTCAAAACAGCAATCAATATGATTATTCTTATACTTTTGAGGGCAATAATGCTAATTACATTAGCAAAAATTTAGCAACAGATGAAGAAAAATATTATAATGTAAATAACAATAATGCATATTCATTAAGCAATGTAACGGAAGGTTCTTCTTCTGGATATATACCGGATGATTGTTCTTTTGGCAATATTTCAGACGATGGTTATGGCATTGAACCTACAAATATTATCGGTTCTGATGGACGTTCGAGGGTAACAAATACTACAAGTTTCCCTTATAGCGCTATTTGTTATTTAGAAACTAAATGGAAAGACGGCACTACTACCATAGGAACAGCATGGATGTATTGGAAAGACATAGCTATAACAGCGGGTCATTGCGTATATTCATCAGACAGAGGCGGTTGGGCAAAAAGTGTAACTATATGGCCCGGTAGAAACGGCAGTACGACACCATATGGTTCTGCATATGCTAAAGTTATGCATACCAGCACTGCATGGACTAATTCCTCCAATGCTAATTATGATTATGGATTGCTTGAATTAAACAAAAACATAGGAACTTCTACAGGATATTTTGGAATGCATTGGACATCAAGCTCACTAAATGGAAAAAGCATTACCGTAGCGGGATATCCGGGAAGTTCGATCAAAATAAGACAACTTTGGAAAATGAATGGTAAAGTTGCAAGCTGTAATGCTAATAAAGTGTATTATAGTATTGATACTGAAGGAGGACAAAGCGGTTCTCCGGTATACTGGTACAATTCTACATATGGATATCAGGGAATAGCAATTCATGCCTATGGAGGTTCTTCAAATAATTCAGGAACAAGGATAACACAATCTTTATTTGATTTCTTTACATCATTTAGGGATTAATTCATAGGGGAGGACAGAAGTCTATGGTTGTACGTGTGCAAAAATTTACAAAAATAATCGTATTCAGTTGTGTTTTAATTTGTGCTTGTTTAATAAGTACAGCTTGCTCCGGAAATGCGAATTTGACAGAAACAGAAGATAATATTAAAATTACTGCTTCTGAAAAAGTTACTAATGAAACAACAGCAAGTCAGGAAAGTACAACACAACCTGATTCATCTACTGCAGAAACTACGAAACCGGAGAGTACTACCAAATCTAAAACTTCTAACGAAGAAAAAACTCAATCATCGGAAAATACAAGCGGAAGTGAATCATCAAAACAGAATGCCACTTATTCAAAAGATAAAGTCACTTTTATCTTTAAGGATAATTCCGGGAATGTTATAGAAGGGATTGATGTGGTTATTCAACCGCATGCCAATGAAGGCAGCGCACATACAGATATTGCAGAAGTTGTTGGAACGTCTGACAAAAATGGCGCAGTAGCTTGGAAACCTATAGAAGGAAAGCATTTTTTAGAAGCTTCAAAAGGATCTGAAAATCAAGAATATGCTATTGATATTGTTGAATCTGACATAGGAACAGTAATTGAATTAATATGGCAGTCTTGAAATATAAACATTTTCCTTATTTCGTCGTAGCTATAATAAAAGCCACTCTCCGTAATTGCTTCTTCTTTCTATCTTAATGTAAATTTTGACCATTTCCCAAACCAGGAAATGGTCAAAGGCTTTAAATATTTAAGGGGCTGTCGCAAATGAGTAAAATTTGCAACAGTCCCTATTTTTTTGATAGATTAAGTTTTAGTAAGAATGAAATTTTAAAAAGTTGAAAATATCTTCAATGGCATACGCACTAATTCAGAGGGTGGATAAAATTTCCATCCTCTTTTTTCGGATTCTTTACTTTTCTTAACGCTATGCGATTTTTTTCTCAAATAAAGGTTTGTGAAAACGGTCAGATTTTGCTCGGTTCCATAGCTTTTGAATATTCTCACCACATTCGCCCCGTGTCGGCTTTTAAAGGAAAAGTCGGAAAAGTATCCGAAATCGAATAAAAGCCGAAATCGGGCGGTTTGTGGCAAGGTGTGAAAAATCGAAGTTACGGCAATTTGGGCAGTTTTTCAAGGGTAGGTATTTAAGCAGGATAAAGGCGTATTCCGTTGCAGAGCAACGGTCGCCGAAACACACCGACCGGCAACGCCGTTCGGGGATTATCAAAGGTGTTACTTATTTAAAGTTGTGTTACCGCTTGTATTCCGAACTGCCCGATTTTGCCGATTTTAAGAGGTTTTTTCTGAATACTCCAAGTGTTACCGAAAGGAAAGATGAAAAATGGACAACGACTCAAAGAGAATAGGACTGTATATAGGTAAGGATTTACTCAAAGCCTGTGACAATGCCATAGCGCAAACCAACGCAACATCACGAAGCGAATTCATTTCCAACGCAATAGAGTTTTACATTGCGTGGCTTAATTCAAAGAACATAAGTAAAGTGCTTACTCCTGCACTTGAATCCGTCATCAGTTCAAAAATTCTTGATACCGAGGATAGAATTGCAAGAGTGCTGTTCAAGCAAGGAGTTGAGCTTGCAATGCTGATGCATGTTGTTGCGGCGACCAATGATATTACCGAAGGTCAGCTGAAAGATTTAAGAAAAATATGTGTTGACGAGGTCAAACGAAACAGCGGTAAATATAAGTTTGATGATGCTGTAAGGTTTCAGAAAGGGTAAGCTATGCCGAGAATTATTATGAAATCGCCCTACATCAAACCGAATTCCAAAACTCATATCGGAAATTATGTTTCATACATTGCTACTCGTGACGGAGTTGAAATGGCTGACAGCACACAAAAGTTTATGGAAGCGACTTCGGTTCAGAAAAATATTATCAATAAATTATTGATAGATTATCCTGACTCAAAGGACTTGTATGAGTATCAGGATTATCTTGATAAGCCGAACAGAGGTAATGCAGATGAATTGATTTTGCGGATTGCTGAAACTCACGCAGAGTTATTCGGCGACCGAGAAAAATATGTAAGATACATCGCACAGCGACCGAGGGTTGAGAAAATATCTTCACACGGCTTATTTACCGATGGCGGTGTGCCGATAGTTTTATCTGATGTGCAGAAAGAGGTTGCAGAAAGCAAGAGTAATGTGTGGACGCATATCATTTCTCTAAAGCGAGAAGATGCGAAACGGCTGGGCTACAACAATGCAAAAGCTTGGATGAATCTAATTCGTTCACAGCGAAATATGATAGCGGAGAATATGAAAATCGCTCCCGAAAATTTCCGATGGTATGCGGCATTTCATAACGAGGGACATCATCCTCACATTCATATGATTGCATATTCTACAAAACCGAACGAAGCGTACCTGACGGAAAAGGGCATTGAAAATATCAAGTCAAATCTTGCAAAGGTAATCTTCCGTCAGGACTTGATAAGTATTTATCAGAAGCAAACCGAACATAGAGATAGGCTCCGTGCTGAGGCTCGTGATATTGTAGAGGATTTGGTTTCAAAGATTAACTCTGAAATATATATCAGCGTATCAATTCAGCATAAGCTGTTGGAGCTTGCCGACAGGCTTTCAAAAACGAAAGGTAAAAAGGTTTACGGTTATCTTAAACCTGATGTAAAAGCAATCGTTGATTCCATTGTTGAAGAGCTTGCCAACGACAGCAGAATTAAAAAGCTGTATGATCTTTGGTATGAGCAAAAAGAAAATACAATCCGTACTTACACAGATGAAATTCCTGATAGGATTCCGCTTGCCAAAAATAAGGAATTCAAGTCAATCAAGAATGCAATAATCAAGGAAGCGTTGAAATTAATTCCTAACGAAGATGAAGTGGAATCAAAAGAGAATACAGACGAAGAATCTGTTTCAAATCCCTTTGAATATGAAGAAAACACCTCTGTCGAATCAGTCTTTGATTCAGGCAGAGGTGTTCTGTATCCTCGTTATTCAATTAAAACCAACAGCAACAGCGTTGCAGTTTCCTCTCTTTATCTCCTGCGTTACCTCTGCAATATGCTTCAAAGTAGGCTTCGCTTTGAAGAAAAGCAGAAAGCACAAAGGACAGATAAAAAGTTACAGCAGAAGATAAATGATAAAAAGCAGGCTCAGGGGTTGAAAATGTAAGTTTGATAAATTGGAATTTAGCAATTTCTTATTTTTTTAACATTCCGATTCATTAGGTGTCTGCCAAAATTTTTATATAAAAATGCCTTTATTACAGACATTTCTTGATGGTGTTCTTTTAGTAAATCATCAGGCGAATCATAGACTCCAAAGTCTTGATTAATTCCTTCACTTTGAATATATGTATTATTTCTATCAAAATCTATAGTTGGTTTTTTGAAGTCTTTTACAGCTACGCCGTAGCCACAAAATGCGCCTGTACAGTCTTTCTTTATTTCTTGTAATTTATTCAAATATACCCTATCAAGGATAAAGGCTTCTAATTCGTACCATTTATCCTCAAAATATACTTCAACCCAACTATGGAATACATTTTGGGGTGCATTTTTATAAACAAACCCTGTCATTGCTCCCTTTTGCAATTTTTTGTCAATGGTAAATCCGTGTACTCTGCAAGGTATATTGCAAGCCCTTAGTAATGCCATAAACAATGTTCCCTTTGTATTGCATTGTCCATATCCTTCCGCCAAGACCTTTGATGCAGGAATATTATCATCAATATTATATCCAAACAATATCTCGTCCCTGACGAAATTATAAATTGATTTTAAACATTCAAATTTATCTGCGTTATTCCATTTTCTTTCCAAAATCAACTGCTGTATGCTTTCATTAGAATAATCCAGCATTTTTGTTTCTTTTAAATACTTATCCATAATACATCACCACAAATTACAGTTTATCAATCAGATATTTTACTATTATCATATCATAGACAAATAAAATTGTCTATCAAAAAATCAACCATCCACCAAGATATAGTTATACCCAAATCGTGATAGGTGCCACCTGTCACAGTGATAAGAGAAGAACTACCCACTATAAGATATTACAGCAGAAAGAAAAAATATATTATACTCAAGGAAGTGATAACAATATCTACCTACATTCATTTTACAAAAGAACAGCGAGAACAGGCAAGGCGAGTTGACCTTGCCGCTTTTTTAATTGCACAAGGCGAGAAAGCCAAGAAATCAGGTTCGGAATACGAATGGCTTGACGGCTCGCAAAAGGTTACAATCAGAGGTCACCTCTGGTATCATCAGTACGAACAGAAAGGCGGCGATGCGGTTGACTTTGTCCGCAGATTTTATAACAAGGACTATGCCGAAGCGGTTGAAATGCTTTTGAATAACTGTGGCAGTCAAATCACAACCTCACCGCCCATAGAAAAAGAGCATAAACCCTTTGAACTACCGCCGAGGAATGACAGAATGAGCAGAGTTTTTTCTTATCTGCTGTTGACTCGTTGCATTGACAAGGATGTGCTTTATGAATTTGTGCGTAGGAAAATGATATATGAATCTGCCGATTATCACAACGCTGTCTTTGTAGGCTATGATTTAAACGGTATACCTCGCCACGCACACAAGAGAGGAACAGTAACAAGTAATTCGTACAAGGGAAATGTTGCAGGCAGTCAACCTGAGTTCAGCTTCCACTGGCACGGCACAAGCGACAAGATATTCTTATTTGAAGCTCCTATTGATATGTTATCGTTCATAAGTATGCATAAGGAAAATTGGAAAAATCATAGCTATGCGGCATCCTGTTCCGTTTCGGACAGGGTGCTTTTTCAATGTCTGAAAGATAATCCGAACATCAAAAATGTGTTTCTCTGCTTTGACAATGATAAGGCAGGACAGACAGCAAATAAACGCATATCCGATAAATTAAATTCAATGAATATCCAAAACGAAATCCTCATTCCTATCCATAAAGACTGGAATGAGGATATTTTAAACGGTGAAAGGACTGATGAAATATGCCGTCAAGTGTTATAACTCTGATTATTGTTGCAGGCTCAATGTTTGCCTTGTTTATAATTATTTCTACGGTCGGCAATTACTATTCCCTCAACCGCATAAAGAACAAGACGGTCGGGCAAGGTCAGCACGGCACGGCTCGTTGGGCAACAAAAAAGGAAATCAAGAAAACCTACAAGCAGATTGATTTCAAACCCGATGAATGGCGTACAAATCCCAACAGCAGACCAACTGAGCAAGGAATAGTTGTCGGTTGCAAGAACAGCAGAAAAGGAACAACAGCAATGGTTGATACAGGCGATGTCCACGCTCTGATGATTGGTGCAGCGGGCGTCGGCAAGACTGCATTTTGGCTTTATCCGTGTATTGAATACGCTTGTGCATCGGGTATGTCATTTTTATGCAGCGACACAAAGGGTGACATTGTTCGCAACTACGGAATGATTGCCGAAAAGTATTACGGCTACAAAATTTCTGTAATAGATTTGCGTAATCCGACACGCTCACACGGTAACAATCTCCTGCATCTTGTGAATAAGTATATGGACTTATACAAAGCCGAGCCCGAACAGCTTGTTTACAAGGCAAGAGCCGAAAAATACGCAAAAATCATTTCAAAGACGATTATTCTTTCCGGTATGGACTCGGCATCTTTTGGACAAAACGCATATTTTTATGATGCCGCAGAGGGACTTTTAACAGCAACCATTCTGCTTGTTTCAGAATTCTGCGAACACGAAGAACGGCATATTGTTTCGGTATTCAAAATCATTCAGGAGTTACTTGCTCCGACCAACAAGAAAGGCAAAAATCAGTTTCAACTTTTAATGGAATATCTTCCCGACGATCACAAAGCAAAGTGGTTTGCCGGGGCGGCTCTCAACACAGCTGAACAGGCTATGTCAAGCGTAATGAGTACGGCACTTTCAAGGCTGAATGCTTTTCTAGACTCCGAGCTTGAACAGCTTTTGTGTTTTGATACAGAAATAGACGCTGAAAAATTCTGCAATGAAAAGTGTGCAATCTTCATTGTGATGCCGGAAGAAAATCCCAACACTTTCTTTATGGTTTCGCTTATAATCCAACAGCTCTACCGTGAAATACTTTCAGTTGCAGATGAAAACGGCGGTGTACTGAAAAACCGCTGTGTGTTCTTTTGTGATGAATGGGGCACTTTGCCGAAGATTGATTCGGCAGAGATGATGTTTTCAGCCTCCCGTTCAAGGCGGTTGCAGATAGTACCAATCATTCAATCCTTTGCACAGTTGGAGAAAAATTACGGAAAAGAGGGTGCTGATGTTATCATAGACAACACACAGCTGACAATCTTCGGCGGCTTTGCTCCCAACAGTACAAGTGCAGAAGTGCTATCAAAAGCGCTTGGTTCAAGAACAGTAATGTCAGGTTCTGTGAGCAGGAGTAAAAATGATCCGTCACAATCCTTGCAGATGATTGAGCGACCATTGATGACTCCAGATGAGTTAAAGTCACTTTCCAAAGGCACTTTTGTTGTTATGAAAACAGGCTTTTATCCGATGAAAGTTAAATTGAAATTATTTTTCAAATGGGGAATAGAATTTGAGGGAAAATATGAGGTCATGGAAAATGGCAATCGTGAAGTTCACTATGCAAACCGTTCGGAGTTGTTCAACAACATAATCCAGGCATACTGTCCTCAATACTTTGAACAGCCTGTGACTGATTCAGAATTTGATGAAACAAGCGGTCAGAAAAAGGAGAAAAATGAAAATCTTAAAACCTCTCCAAATGTAGAACAGACCGAAAGTGACAATACTGCAAATTCTGAACAGAAATATGAGCCAACAGAAGAACCCGGAAATTCAATGGTTGAACAGAACGCAGACAAGCAAAGAAAAGTAGTCATCAGAACCGAGCGACCACCACAGGGGGATAACAGCAATGAGTAGATTAACTTTTCTGTATCAAATGGACTTGCCTCACCGAGCCGTAGCCGTATATACCTATCTCTACGACCGAGCAAACAAAAACGGCGAATGCTGGCCCTCTGTAAAAACAATAGCAGGCGACATAAAGCTGTCGCCTGCTACCGTCCGCAGAGCTATTAAAGATTTGAAAAAAGCCGGATTAATCGAAACCGAACAGCGTTATCGTGAACAGGGTGGTAAGAGCAGTTTGTTGTTTAAAATAAAAATGCTATGACTGGTTGTTAGAGGGTAAATTAGAATTTATTCCGATTACGGAGGTAAAGGTTTTTGTATCATTATCATATTTCATTTCTAAATTCCCATTATATTTTGCAACTACTCTCTTAATGCTTCTTGTACCTATTCCGTGCATTCCGGGGGTGTTTTTCGATGAAACTAAAATATTGTTTATATATTTAGGTTTTCTATCACACGAATTTGAAATTTTTATGATTACAAAGTTTGAATTTCTTTTGCAAATAGAAAAATCAATAAATTTATCATTGGTTAACAATGCAGACTCAATAGCATTTTCCAAAAGATTATCTAATAGAGCAGTTATATCATATTCTTTCATAAAATCAAGGTTAGTATTATTTATGTTTATCGTAAAAATTATATTGTTCTTTCTGCATATTTCATAATACCTGTGAGTGATTAAATTGACTACTGAATTATTACAGTAGTCAATGGGATTCATAACACTATAATCTGCAACAATTTCAGATATATATTTTGATATATTTGAATCTTTGCTTTCTGATAATTGCTGAATTGTCTTTAGATGTTTTGTTATATCATGAATTAATATCTTTGAGTTTTCGTTTTGCTCTCGTAACAAATCATAGTAATCTATGGTATTTTTTTCCTGCTGATAATCTAAAAGTATTTGAGTGTATTTCCTATTTATTTTTATCGTTGTTTCATGGAGGTAAAAAACTATTATGTTTGACAATAGTGTGAGAATGTTACCTATAATTATAGCAATTTTAAAGTTGTTGTTTACGGAGTAGAATGTACAAAGATATACATTTGTACACATCAAGATTATTGAGGCAATGGGCAAAAAACAAAGTAATATTGAAAATTTAGAATCCGTACTTTTAGACTCTTTTTCAGAAAATTTTAGAACACCCCATATAAAAATAAAATAAAGCAATTTACTCATAATTGCCTGAATAATGAGGATAAATGCGTCAGACCGGCTTTCAAAAAGACTAAAACGAGATACAACAGAAAATGGTAAAATAACAATTAATTCTGTGATAATCATTAAAAACAACAAGACAAAATTAGCAAATATACCGGATTTTATGCTTGAATTATAGCAAATTCTCAAGATAATAAAATTGCAAACATAAAAACAAACAGCATTTATCAGCGGAATTTCGATAAGGTTTATAATGTATAGGACTAAACCGGATAAAAGTATTGATATAGGAATAAATTTTTTTGATATTCTTCGTTTAAATTTAAAATCAAAATAATAAAAAGATATGAGTGACTCAATCAGAAAGACTATAGCGTAACAGATATTAGAAATCATGTTGTACCTCCCATATATTCATAAAAAGCTTTTTTGAATGATACATAGAAACTACGGGATATAGGTACTGTTGCTTTTTTAGAATTAAATGATAATGTGATTTCATTTTTATTAAAGTCTGTTACATTCTTTAAATTAACTATGTAACTATAGTGTGATTGGGCAAAATACTCGTATTTGGATAACTGCTTTTTCCAATAATCAAACTTTTTATTTGAAATGAACTCTTGCGTTTTTGTAACTAGTTTAGTTTTGCGATTTTCTATAGTTAAATACAAGATGTCAATTGTAAATATATTGTGACATTCATCAAAATAGTCTAAGATAATTTTTTCTGTGCTTTGTTTATACAGATTTAAAGCAATCTCTATGCTCCTAAAAAATCTATTTTCGTCAATGGGTTTAGATAAAAATCTAAAAACCTTTAAATCCATTGCATCATCAAGATATCCTTGAAAAGATGTAACTATAAAGACAATAATATTCGGATTTAGTGTTTGAAGATGTTTTGTAACAGAAAGTCCATTAACACCGGGCATTTCTATATCAATAAACGCAAAATCAGTTTTAATTTGTTTATCCAATATAGAATCCCCATTTGAAAAGCAGGTAATATCAAAATTATAGGTTGACTGTTTTGATAATTTAAGGAGAAAATTTTTGATTTGCTGAACGATTTTCAAATCATCATCACATATCAGTACATTCATAGAGCTATACCTCCTTAATTAGGATTATAACTCAAAAAAAAGAATTTGTCATCCGTTTTATTCCTGTTCAGTTAAATTCTATATATTATTTTTGATATTAGGCTCAATGATTTAATTTGTTAACAATATTTTGAGGAATGTTATTACTTTTTAAAGTACTTAATAAGAGATAGTCAGGTGTGATATTTAATGCATTGCAGATTTTAGCAAATGTCTCAATACCTAGTGCAGAGTAACCGTTTTTAATATTTGATATGTGGTAATTTGAAAAACATGTTTTTTGGCTAAAGCATTTTTCTTCATTTTTATTTCTTTTCTATGTTGTGCTATACAAATTCCTATTTTTGTAGTCTACATATATTAATATCAACTAATAAAATGTTATCAATCATCGGCAATATTGTTAATAAATTTTAAAAAAAGATAATATTCTTATATGATTGTAATATTTAAAAGTTTTTATATAGTTGTAAGATGAAGGGCTATAATAGATTAAAAGTGCATTTTTTGTCGAATTTATTACCATTTTTGTAAAATTCAACATTTACAAGCATTTTTTTGATAAATTTATAATAAGGAGGTTGATTACAATGAAAAACGAAAAAAGATTATCAAACAAGATGAAAAACGGAATCAAAAAAGAATTGTTCAGCCACAGGTAAAATTACAGCAATCTAATTTAGTATTTATTATTTCCTTGTAAGACCCGTACTTACAAGGAATAGGGTGAGTAAAAATGATAAAACAAAATTTAAAATTGTTTTTTAAAACTAAAATAATATTTATTCCGGTTATCATACTGTTAGTATGTTTTTGGGGGAATCTTGTATATAGTTGTTATAGCTTTTCACTCAATAATGATGTATTAATATATTTAAAGAATTCTATAAAATTATGCTTACTATCATTTGTAATATTATGTTTTACATCATATGAATTCTTTTACCTATATAAGCGTTGTTATATAGATGAAACATTGTATTCACACAAAAATGGTAAGACTAGGATTTTAACAAGTACTGTAACAGTTTTGTTGTTTATTCCGGCTTTAGAGTTCTTTAGCGCATTTGTATTTAATTTCGTTATATTTTTGTCATCCGGAATGAATGACTACAGTTATTTGTATCATATATTTTCAGTTTTATTTTTATATGTTTTTCTGGGTGGAATAATCCCGATTTTACTTGGCGTTTTTTTTGCTCAAAAGACGAAAAGGATTGTTTCATATGCTCTTATGGCGCTTATAATTTTCCTTGTGTCAAGTACATCTGACTTTATTCCGGGGGGTTTAAGCCAGGTTACCAAAATTAATTTTTGGGAAGCAAAATATTTTCTTGCATATATTCTGCCAAATGATTTAGAGTGGTACATAAACCATGATTACGGTATGTATGCTGAAATTTATAGATGGAATTTAATTATTTTCTGGATTTCTCTACTGTCATTTTTGTTTTTCAAACTTTGTCAAATAAAGAAAACCGCATTAAAAGCTGTTTTACTGTCATTAACACTATTAATTTCAACATTTAATCTGGTTGGTTACTTTTATGGTGGAAGCCATATTGAAAAGGGAGCTCAGCTTGACAGTATTTCAATGTCAGATTATTTGTTTTATACTGAAAATGAGCAAAAGAACCAAGAGCCGGATTTTGAAGTTACATCATACGATATGGATTTAAGCATTTACAGACAATTAGATGCCGAAGTATCAATGACTTTATCTGATACAGGTTTAGAGTATTACAATTTTACATTGTACCATGGATACAATGTTTTAAAGATAACTGATATTGAAGGAAATGCTTTAAAATATAATCGTGAAGGATATTATGTTACTGTAATAGGGAACGGAAACCTGCAACTTATAAACATAAAGTACAGCGGTTATTCACCTATATTATACAGTAATTATCAGGCGTGTTCTCTGCCCGGATTTTTTGCATATTACCCTATTCCCGGATTTTACAAAATTACGGGTGATTATACCACTTATAATCCGATTGAGATAAAATCCGAAACAGAATTTAATATTCGAGTTGATTCAGCAAGGCAGTTTTATTCAAATCTTGATGAGGTAAAGAATGAGAAAAATTGTTTTGTCGGGGTTACAAGCTATCCTACGCTTTTTAGTGGATTTTATAAATCAAATTCGTCTGATATTTATAAGATTTATGCAATTACAGTAAAGGGGTGGGGATTGAGCGAAATAGATGAAGAATATATAGACGAAATTCAGAAATACATTAATGAGTTGGATAACAATAGCAGCAATAAATTAAATCTCAAAGAATATACTATTATTCAGACAAATGAAATGCTTTCTTCTAATTGTATTTATGATGGAATATTTTTAGGAGATGATACAGTTTTTATTAATAAAGCAACTGATGAGGAAACAAAGAAGCAAGTTGCTGAAATACTTCTTGCTCAAAGAGATATGGGCTATTCTAAATATGTAGAAAAAGCCGTGGTTGACTCCGAAAGTATAAATGATAATTAACAAGGAAGAAGGTATAATTGTGCTGATTTTGAAGAACTGCACCAAGTCTTTTAAGAAAACAAAAGCTTTAAATGATTTTTCCTGCGAATTTAAGCACGGTATTTATGGCTTGCTTGGACCAAACGGTTCCGGCAAAACTACTATGATGAGATGTATATGCGGTTTGCTTTCTCCCGAAAAGGGAAGCATTGAGTGCGATTGTGAAAATATAGGATATTTGCCTCAGCAGTTTGGTGCTATGAAGTCATTGACTGTATATGAAACTATGAGATATTTTGCCACATTAAAGAAAATACCTAAGTCAAATCAAGACAATGAAATCAGATATTGCATTGATTTGGTCAACCTAAGTGATAAAATTAAAAACAAAGTGGGTTCGCTGTCAGGAGGTATGGTTCGACGATTGGGAATAGCCCAAGCTATAATGGGAAATCCTGAAATTGTTTTGTTTGATGAACCGACTGCAGGTCTTGATCCTGAGGAGAGAGTAAGATTTAAATCTCTTTTAAGGAAAATAAAAAATGATAAAACTATTATTATTTCTACTCACATTGTTTCGGACGTAAAATCAATATGTGATGAGATTGTTATAATTAATGAGGGAAGAAATGTTGTTCAGGGAACTTGCAGCGATATTACTTCTATCGGAAATGAAAAAGTTTTTCTTTTAGACGAAGAATATGAAAATAATTTAGAGGGAAATTATTATGTTAAAGACAGAATCAGTAAGGATAATAAAAATTATATAATCGTTCTCTCAAGTAATTTTATTGAGCAGGGAGTGAGTATTAACGCTGATATAGAGGATGGATATTTATGTGCCTTAAAAGATATATAAACCGCCTTTCATTAATACAATTAACACTTAAAGGAATGGGAATTCTCTATATTGTACCTGTTGTTTTTTTATTTCTTGTACTTCCTTTTTTAACATATTTGGATTTTGCTAAAGGATATTCACCCGAACAATGTTATTTTTCAACATACATAATGTTACAAATTTTTTGCCCATTTTTTGCTGTATGGTGGACTTTATTTGGTTTCAGAGAGTATGTAGAGGGCAGGATCAGAGAACTATTGCTTGTTTATAAAAAAAGTCTTATAGTTGAACTTTTCCTTGTGTTTGTTTTTTATTTCCTGCATATATGTGTATTGCTTGGTTTATATTGTATAATACTAAATTTTAATTATTTCAATTATATTTTTATATTTTTTGTTCAGGCATTTGCTTTTTTTAGTATTAGTTTTTCAATATCTATAATTTTAAAAAATATAGCAATTCCTTTTATTATCAGTGTGTGTTACGAAATATTTTGCATGACTGCCAATATTGACTTTCTTAAGTTTATTAATATGCTTTCATCTGATATTCCAAGCAGCACCATGGACATAATATGTCCATATATTTTTATATTGATAAGTAGTATATTTGTTTTTGTGTTATCAAATTCTTGTTTCAAACGTTTGTAATATTTTTATAATTATATAATACCTGATTATACATATCTAAAATCTGCATAGCAGTAAACAAAGAAAAGCTACTTCCGTATATCCGCATAATACTGTGCAAAATCCACCTTTCCTGCAACCGCCTTATCCCTCAAACTTGACGCAAACCGTGACCATTTCTCAAATTCGGAAATGGTCATTTTCTTTTTCATATACCTTGCATAGTGTGCTTTGTATGCCCTGTTGTAAGTTTGCCAGATGGGATCGTTTTTGCACTTGTCGTCATAGTGCCGTCTTGAGCCGACATCTCGACAGGTCTTGTCAGGCTCGTCCTTTAACGGATTATCACAGTAGCTGAAATATTTGCCACCACGAATAAAAAGGAATTTACCGCAGTGCTTGCACTTGTTCGGAATATAAATGTTCAAATTCTGTAACTGCTTATGATAATATACGAGTGAAAACTGAGAAGTGCTTCCGTAATATAAGAAAAGAAATAGGGGTCAAAGGCAAGTTTTATGTTAATAACTATATAATTAATGAATTTTGTGATAGCAAGAAGAATAAAGACATTTAATAGCGTGTGATAGAATACCGACAAGTAATAGCTTTCTATACTTGTCGGTATTTTTATGCCCTTTTTACATGAAAATGGAAGGGCATGATGAAATATAGAAACAGAGGTCCTCCAAACAACCTGAATTACTAAAAGATTCAGATTGATTGGAGGAAAAATTAATGGACAAACGTCCTAAGAGAAGAAAATTACTGAAAGAAGGTGTTAAAATGTTAGGATTTATGATTGGCCTTTTTGTCGGTGCTTTTATCGGCGTTTGCGTTATGTGCCTGTGCAATGCAGCGGCAAAAGCTGATGAGCAGATGAAAGATAATATAGATGACAAAACATAAGGAACAGGTGATAATTTGAACGAAAACTATATAAATGAAAATAACATTGATTCAGAACACAGAATAGAATCTGTTATAAACGACTGTAAGGTCACAATCTACTTTTCTAAAAACAGAAATAACCATGTTGAAAGGAATATTCTCGAAAATCTTTTGGATACATTTGAGAACAGAATGAAAACTCAGATTGGATGCTGAATTTCTTTAAGTTATTTTTCAGATTTGCTGGATATTATAAAAATTATGTAGTATTGTTGGTTTGCAAAAATCGTATGAAAGGGTGATAAAATGAAAAGAGTATATTGCTTGTACAGAGTATCAACCAAAGGTCAGGTTGATAAAGATGATATTCCAATGCAGAAAACCTCGTGCAGAGAATTCGCAGAGCGCAATGGCTGGACAATTCTGAAAGAGTTTCAGGAAAAAGGCGTGTCAGGCTTTAAGGTTTCGGCAAGTGATCGAGATGCTATTCAGGATTTGAAAGCTGCCGCAGAAAAGAAAGAATTCGATGTACTTCTTGTCTTTATGTTTGACAGAATAGGCAGAATTGATGACGAAACCCCGTTTGTCGTCGAATGGTTCATCAAACACGGCATAGAGATGTGGAGCGTTAACGAGGGCGAACAGCGTATGGATAATCATGTGGATAAGCTTATGAATTACATACGATTTTGGCAAGCCAACGGTGAAAGCCAGAAAACGTCAGCTCGTGTTAAAACTCGTCTTAACCAGATGACATTGGACGGCAAATTTACCGGAGGTGTTGCCCCATTCGGCTACAAACTTATAAAAAGCGGTGAAATCAATAAAAAGGGAAAAGAGCTTATGGACATAGTCATTGACGATGATGAAGCTCCGATAGTCAAGAAGATATTTGAGATGACAGTCAAAGAGGGTTATGGTTCATATCGAATGGCTGACTACCTGAACAGTCACGGAATCAGAACCCATAATAACAGCAAATTTCAATGTAATACGGTTAATCGTATTCTAAAGAACAGGCTGTACTGCGGTTATCTTGTGTCAGGCGGTGTTGAATCACCGTATATAGAAAGACTGCATATCATAGATGAAAATATCTTCGACCAAGCTCAGTTCATACTGAAACAACGCTCCTCAAAGAATGAAGAAAAGCAACAGATAGCAAGGACTACCAAAGGCAGTACATTACTTTCCGGAAATATCTATTGCGCTCATTGCGGTCAAAAGATGGTATCAACAAGTTACATTGATAAATATGATAGAGCAGATGGCAGTCAGTATAAGGTTCGCAGGCAGAGATACATTTGCACAAATAAAGCAATGAAACGAGGTGCTTGTGACGGACAGTCGGCTTATGTGGCACACAGAATTGACGGTGCTGTGCTTGCAACGCTGAGGGATTATCTCGCTAAAATCAAATCAACACCGAAAGATATAGCACTCGAAAAACGCTATAAGTCAGAAATATCGGAATATAAGAGAAAGCAAACTAAGATTGAAAAAGAGATTGATAAACTAAAAAGACAGGTAGTGGAATTATCTGCCGAAATAGGACGCTCTTTACTCGGCGAAAGCCGCTTTACTCCAGACATACTGTCAGCTTCTATTGACAATACAAACGATTTACTCCATAAAAAAGAATTTGAATTAAGTGATATAAAGTTCAAGCTTGCCAATCAGCAAAATGCAATGGGCAAGCTTGATTTTTATTATTCACAGTTCAGAACTTGGGCTGATGAGTTTGATAACTCCACAATGGAACAGAAGAAAATGATAGCTTGTCAGCTCATAAGAGAAGTGAAAGTATCACGGGGATACGAATTAGAGATTGTCTTCGACCTTAATTATGAACAATTCCTATCTCTATAAAGCTTAATAGATTGAATTTGTAAACTCAGTCTGCTATAATAATTTTAGGTTAGAAGTGGGTGAATATATATGAGCGAAGAAAATAAGATACAAATTTTTGAAGATAAAAAGATTCGTACTGCGTGGAATGAGTCGGAAGAAGAATGGTATTTTTCCATAGTTGATGTAATTTCAGTTCTGACTGACAGTAACAAACCTCGTCGTTACTGGAGCGATCTTAAGCGAAAGCTTAAAGCTGAAGGAGCAAACCAGTTGTACGAAAATATCGTACAACTGAAAATGCAATCTCCTAAGGATGGTAAAAATTACAAAACAGATGTTGCAAATACAGAACAGCTTTTAAGATTAATACAGTCAATCCCGTCGCCAAAAGCAGAACCTTTCAAAATGTGGCTTGCAGAAGTAGGGCGTGAGAGGATTGACGAAACCATAGACCCTGAACTTACCATAGAGAAAGCCCTTGAAACATATCTGAAAAAAGGGTATAGCAGGGAGTGGATAAATCAAAGACTTCAGACTATACAGGTAAGAAAAGAGCTTACTGACGAATGGGATTCTCGTGGTGTAAAACAGGGGGTAGAATATGCAATTCTGACTGATGAAATTACAAAAGCTTGGTCAGGAATGACAACTCGGCAGTACAAAAATCTCAAAGGATTGAAAAAGGAAAACCTGAGAGATAATACGAGTACCCTTGAGTTGGTACTGAATATGTTGGCAGAAGCTACTACAACTGAGATTTCCAAGGAGAAAAATCCTCAGTCTTTTTCTGAAAACAGAAGTGTTGCAAAAGAGGGCGGAGAAGTCGCCGGAAATGCACGAAAAGATATTGAGGAAAGAACAGGAAAACCTGTGATTACGGCCAAAAATGCAGTTGATTTTTCAAACCTTATTTCCGATGTAATAGAAAATGATTTTGATAAAAATGAATAAAGTATTCTGATTGCCTTGTGAGTTAAAACGCTCGCAAGGCTTTTATTATATCCCGATTTCTAGTTTGTTTCTCGGATGCTTGGCAGAAAGAATGTTTTTTTGTTTGTTAATGCTCGTATGTGTGTAAATCTGCGTTGTGGTAATGGAGCTGTGACCCAGCATTTGTTGAATATAGCGTATGTCAACATCTTCTTCAAGCAGTAGAGTTGCAAAAGAGTGACGAAACATATGCGGAGTAATGTGCAGCGGCACTTCTGCACCGATTGCATAGTTGGTAATCATATTACGAACAGATTGTTCAGATAGACGGTTGCCGAGTCTATTTATAAAGAAAAATTTGTTGTTTGCTATTTCAAATTTAAATGATTGATTATACTTTTTGAGCAACTCCTGAACATTTTGATTGCAGATTTGAATCAGGCGTTCTTTTGAGCCCTTTCCGTAAATTTTGATTATGTAATCATTAAAATCAATTTGTTCAGTCGTGAGTGTGCATAATTCTGAAATCCTCATTCCGGTGGCAAACAGTAACTCAAGTATGAGTGCATTCCGCAGAGCAACTTTCTTAGTATAGTCAGTTTTAGCTTTGGTAAGTTGTAGATAAGCAAACCTAATAATTTGCTCAATATTATTTATGGGAATAGTTTTTGGGAGAATAAAGGGTTCTTTATACTTGATTTGTATCTTATGAAAAGGGTTAATATCAATAAGTTCTTCAATTTCAAGGTAGTGAAAAAACGCTTTTAGCGAAGCGATTTTTCGTTTAACACTCTTGGGTTTGTACTTACAATGCAGTAAATCTATATATTGCTCAATGGATTTTTTGTTTGTCCATTCAATAGCAGATTCCATAGTGAATTCAAAATACTGCCTTAAATCAATAGTGTATGATTTTATCGTTTTCTGATCAAGATTTTTTCTTGAAACGCAGAATTTTAGATAATTGGTTGTCAGGTCAGTTGATTGTATATTTTTTATTTCCATCGCATATAGCTCCTTGTTTTTGATAAATTTATTATGCAACAGAAAATAAAGAAAGTCTATTCAAATGCCTAGATTTATTTTGCATAAAAGTATGTTTATAAAGCAGTGAGCAAGATTCTATTATGCAAAATACATAAAAATACCGTGTGAAATTTTATAACTGATTTGCGTAAAAGTTATTTAAATATTTATCAAATTATGTTATAATTGACGCCATAAAGGGTGATTATAAATATTTTTATATTATGTACCCGAAATATAGATTTAGTTAAGGCTTAATACTTTTTTCTTAGAATGAAATTAAGCACTACATAGACATACACCAGTTGAATGTAAGATGTGTAGCGTATTTTGTTAACAGAAATGTATTATTGACCTTACCTGAAAATAATGAATAAAGGATAACTTCTAATTATCTAAAACAATTTAAGACTGGGAGTAAAGTATATGTATGATGTAAGTTTTATCATTTCAATTGATAGCTCATTTGAAATGACAAACAATTTTTTTGAGAATTTTTTAAACGATAATTTTGTGAAAAACAGCCAAATAATTATCGTAAATGATTGTGTTGAAAATATTCGTATAATTAATTATTTAAAATTGATTGACAAAAATTTTGATAATACAACTTTAATCACCCTTAATAAAAAAGTCGGTTATGGTGTCGCCAATAATATTGGTGTAAAGCACGCATCAAAAAAATATTTGTTTTTCATTAACACAGATGTTTTCGCTGAAAGAGATTGTTTTAACAAAATGCTACTTGCGTTAAAGAATAATATAGCAGATTGTGTGCAGCCATTATTAATATGGCCACAAAATAAACGAATTCAATGTGCAGGATCTTTTTTTGGTCCATATTATAAAAATCATCTTTTTGCAGGTCGAAGACCAGATAGTATTAATTTTTCTTTAATACCAAATGAAAGAAAAACTTTAACATCTGCATTATATGCTATGAGCAAGAATGATTTTTTAAAATATGGTGGATTCGATGAGTTTTATTATAATAAACTTGAATCATTTGAGCTATCTTTAAAACTTTCTTTAGCTGGTAAACGGTGTATTTGTTTACCTAATGCTATCGCATATCATTCTCAAGGAGCAGGTAGAAATCAATACTATTTTGATTTCTATCAACAAGAAGCACATTTTTGGACAAATTTTGGACAAAAAGTAAAGCCTGATATTGTAGATTATTATAAGACACAAATAACTGATACTATGAAAAACAAAATATATAATGTTATTGTTATTTCACAGACAAGAGGTGTACGCAAATTAATTAGCCAAACAAATTTTTCAATTGGTAGTTACTCAGAAATCAACGGAATAAATCCTAATAAAATAAACTTATACGACTTGCTACCGTATACTGTCCATACCCAAAACACACCAATTATGTTTTTTGTTGAAAATATAACAAATTTATTAGGTAATTCTGTTTGGTTTGAACGCAGAAAACCAAAAGATATTGTTTTGGATACATATGGAAATTTGTTATATGTTGAAAATATTTAACCTACAATAGAAAGTTACCATAGTCTTATGTCGATAATAAATTGATTTTTCATTTTTAAACCTGACTTGTTTATAATAGTAAGCCCGTTGTATTTATTTAGTTGAATATTAGATTCATGCAATTCTTTATATGATAAACCCATCTGCTTAAAGAAATTTAAACATCTTTTTGAATAAAGTTTAGAATTATATAAGTCTTTTTCAATATAATATGTTGCTGCATACAGATGATAAATATATGCTTGGTGGCGTTTCCCAGTTTTTATTGATGAATTATTTATTGAGATAAGTTCTAAATTATCTCTTAAAGAGTTAGCCGATTTATTACTAAATAACAACTCTAATAAAATCATCTTTAATTGAATCTTTACAAAAGATTGAATATAGTTATTTTTAACGATATCATCTTTTATCTTGAAATATTCTTTATAAGCTATTTCTTGTTTATTTAAGCAATTAATAAACCATATCTCTGATCGTGCATCTAACATTCTTCTTTTTTCTGTACTCATACATTCTAATATATTTAATGATTCTTTTAAAAGTGATAATGCCTTTGGTAAGTTTGAACAATATAAACTTTTTGCGTAATCCATTTTTGCAAATGCAATGTATTCTTTTTTATTTAATTTTTTAGAGTAAGATAGTGCAATATTATAATCTTCTTCTTTTCCTATATCAAGCATATAGTTAACAAACATACGACGATTATAATAATTTAAGAAAGCATATGTTAAACTGCGTCCTTCAATTTTTTCTGATTTATATAATTCATCAAGAACTGGTTCTATTTCATTTAGAAGAGTTTTAGCTTGCTCTAATTCTAACATCCAAATATCATTATTTATAATTTCTGTTTTTGCTTCTAAACTAATAGATTGAATAATTAAATTGTTAGATACTTTGTATAACTCTGATATTTTTTCAAATTCATCATTTGAATCTCTATATGAGCGTGTATACTTAATGCAGTTTGCATAGATAAATTGATTTTTACAATCTTCCTCATTATAGTCAGAGTAAGACTTTTTATTATTCTCTTTTAAAGCTTTTGCTACTTGTAACGCTTGTAAATAGTCAGCGTTCTTATGCAAATAATCTCTATAGGCTTCAGCTTTTGATTTATGCTTCCAAAAACATGTTTTTCCAATATTTATTAGTACGGTAAACATTGTGGACTTTGTAATATATTTTTCCTTAGCTGAAAAAACTACAAATTGTTCAAGTATTTTGTCCATTTCTTGCGAATTAAAGACTTCATAAGCAGTTTTTAAAATATCATGATAAGGATAGAATCTATTAGATGATTCTTTAATTATCCTGTTTTTGCATAGGTAATATATATTAGATACATCTTGTTCATTAAAAAAATTGCTAATTGCTTCATAAGATATTCCTGTTTCTATTTTATAAATACAGTAAACAATACAATCCTTTTTATATTTTTCAACTATTTGTCTACCTAAAGATATGCTAGTGTTATTTGATGTTACGCTATATATTTCATTAAGCAACATTTGTAGTTCTAATTCTGTATATTTGTTTAAAACATTTTCGTATTCATGAATTTTGTTTAAAATATTTAAAAAATGTAATACGTTAAACGGTGCAGGATAATTCTTTATTAAATTTATAAGTAAAGAATTATCAAAGTTTAATTTCATTGTTGTTGATACATCATTAATTGTAATATTATTGATTTCATAAGTTTTTGTAACAAAATCAAAATATGTATTTTGTGGTCTAGAAAACAAATATATTTTACAATTAAATTTCTGCTTGGAAAACCATCCTAAAAACGAATAAATCATATCCTTATTATTATATGATAACTTGTGTAGATCATCAACAAATATATGCTTAGGTGAAATTTTGCTTTCTATATTTTTCTTATTATTTTTATAAAAAAGCGATATTTGATTTACTATTCCCGGTGATATTCTATTTTCTACAATCTGTTGGATCATCATGGTTTCTAAATCATTAAATCCTATAAAGTTTGAGTCAATTTTTATATATCGCCAAACATCTCCATATAAAGATACGATTATCATTTTAAAACAATTAATTGCATCTTGTTCATTATCTCCTGTAAAACGTATCACAAAAGAATTAAAAGGATTTTTTGTACTGTTGAAAATATTATTCAATAGATATGATTTACCGCTACCTGCTGCACCATTAATTAGAAATACCCCATTAAAAGCATCCTTATCATTTATTAGATTATATATGTTAATTCCAGTTTCAATTTGAGAAGCATATTGTATTGTTGGATTATAAATATCTAATATTTTAATATTATTAACAACAACCTGATAGAATTTTAGATTACATTTTATTTTAAATTCAATATTTTGATTTAGAATATTTTTGGCTTTAAAGGGAAAGTAAAATGAATTATAACCCTTAACAATATTAAAACTTTTATAGTTGTCATAATAAGGCCTATCATCATTAGGAATTAATTCTATTGATTTGCTAAAATCATAAATTAATCCTTTCTGAATACTGTGTGAATAAAAAGAAATATAAATAACATATTCTCTTCCTAACTCTAAAGTATTAGTTTTAGAAAAATTATTTCCACAATAATCATAGCTTTGTAGGACACATGTATTTTTTATGCCCTCCTCAGTAGTATTTTGGGTTGCATGTTTTTCATAAAAATATTTAAGTTCTATTTCAGGATTGTCATACAACCAGTTTTCTAACTCTTCTCCATTAACATAAATTATTTTTAAATTATCGCTATGTCTAGAAAAAGTATCAGCTCTTCTTCTATAATCTTCACTTATATAGGCATTAGTAATAAACGCAAGAGCAGCAACTTTTCCGTCAAGCATACATGAAACTAAAGTAGAATCTAAATGACTTTTAGGAATGCTTTTTTTTACATCTGTTGAGTATTTCGCTTCATACCAATATTTTATGGTTGTATTAAATGGTGCAATATAACTACTTTCCCCATCTCTATTACCATCCCTTGTTGCTTTAGTTTTTTCCCATTGCAAGTCATCATATTGATCTGAAATATAATCATAAGCTAAATCTTCAAATATTTTACTATTTATTTTTTCCCAATCAATCATTCAATCACACCATACTTTAGATAATTAGAAGTTATCATTTATTGAAGGAGAAGTGTAGGGGGGAGAGGAAAAATTAATGTTAAGAATTTTAAAAATAAAAAAGACCACAATCATAACGATTGTGGCGAATATTAACAAATAAAGGATAATATACAGTTATATATTGTTTGGGATGGGAGTTTTTATGAGCATAGTAGAAATTAAAATCAGCTCATTTAGTCAATATATAGATTTAGCGCTTAATGGGATCAATAGAAAACCTAATTTGATTTTTACAGATGATTTTGCTTTTCGTGGTGTTAATTCTTCAAATTTTATGTTAAAACCAAGTTTGTTTCGTAATTATACCGGAAATATAAACCTAGAAAAAAGTCTACTGCGTAATTTTAGAAAACGTTTACCAAATCATTTAAAATATAGAGACATGGATATTTGGGATATTATGATATTAGGACAACATCATGGTTTATCAACAAGATTATTAGATTGGTCACGTTCACCATTAGTTGCTCTACACTTCGCTACAGTACCTTTAAACAATGAAAACAGTGCTGTTTGGAAAATCAATTTATGTCACTTAAACAATAATTTATTACATAGTACTCTATCTCTTGAGGATAAAGTCAAACATATTTTTACCATTGAAGATATAAAAAAAGCTACTAAATCAGATGATTTTTTCAAACCACTTGACAAATTTGATAAACAATTCAAAAGTATAATAATGTTTGCACCACCAAATATCGATGAGAGAATCTCAAATCAATCTTCTTTATTTACAATAGCTAACTATAGTATTAATTGTTATGAAGATTATATAAGAAATAATAATATAGAATGTTACAAATATATAATACCCTACAATATTAAATTAAATTTGAGAGAATCACTTGATAAATGTAATATTAGTGAGGAAAGTCTTTTCCCAGGATTAGATGGGTTAACCCAATTTCTAAATAGACATTATCGTTCTTGTTGTTAAATAGGAGAAGAGGTTAAATGGAAAATATAACCATTATTTTGGTAAATCAAGATAATTCACGAATGAGTGATATATGCTTTAATGCACCCAAAGGCATGCTTTCTATTAATGGACAAAGTCTTATTGAAAGACTTTGCCTACAATTTATGTCATTTTCTAAATATATTATCATAGTTGCAGGTCATAACATTAGAGCTTTTCAGTATTTAGAAAAGACTATATCAAATGTTAAAATAATTGGAAATATTGACCATAATCATATTAGCAATAGTGAATCTCTTTACCTTGGATTAGATGAAATTGATGAGGAATCAGATTCTATTACTATTGTTGAAGGTGATATTATTTTGTCAAACTCAGCGTTTGAAAAATATAAAAATATCAATTCTTCAAAAAAGTTTGTAATATCCAATACCGTACTTAAAGATAAGGACGACAAAGTAATCTACGACACTTTAAAGCATATTTACTTTCTGGATAAATGTACAAAAAAATATGAAAATAACCAGTCAGTAAAAATATTAGGTAAATATCTAGGTATTACAACCTTACCCTTTAACATAATTAATGAGATTAAGAGAAAATTAACAAATAACATTAACGTTGCATATATTGATACTTTACAAGAATTTCTAGATGATTCATATAATACAATTTTTTTAGAAGAAAAAGATGGCTGTGAAATAGATACATCAGATGACTATTATAACGCACTTACTAATCCAAATATTGCAAGAATTCCTTGTCGGTATAAATTTAAAACCGATTTAGAATTTTCTAATAATTTTAAAAAATATGTAGGAATATATGATGTTGCAGGAGGTTTAATGGCACAACATTGTGGATTTGACGGATTATGGTTAGGCAGTTATCAAATTTGTGTGTCAAATGGTATAAAAGATGACGAAACTTATAACCCTATGATTGCTTTGCATTTAGCAAAAAAATTAAAAAAGCAATTGGTTGAGCTTCCGGTTATTATTGATATTGGAAGTGGTTTTTTTACAAATTATGATTTAGCGAATTTTTCTGATGAATGTAAAAATACAAATGTTGTTGCTGTATGTATTGATGACAATAAAAATCATCGGATAAATAGTATGTTTACATATAGCAATAGACAAGTACTAACAAATGAAGAGTTTCAAGAAAGGTTACACGATTTAAGAGAATATCTTCCTTCAAATATAAAAATAATAGCAAGAACTGAATTAATTACTATTTACAAAGAAAAAATTGATTTTGATATACTAAACAAACGAATAAAATCGCTTCAAACCAAGGATGTTGATGCAATACTACCTCATTATGTAGGAAATAATTTTGAATTCATATCTAATATACTCAGTAAGATTGTAAGCAGTAAGCCTATTATTTTAATTCCAACCGGCTTAATTAATATAAAGCAGAGATGTTTCTATGATCTGGGAGTTAATTTGATAATTTATGCAAATTTAGATATTCGAAGTAGATTTAACTCGGTAAATAACACATATTTATCTATCATAACATCAGGAGCACTTGATGATTCAAAAAAATCATCATTATCTTCACCTATTGAAATACAAAACTATATTGATTCAATGTTATAATTCTATATTTTGTGATGCTTAACTATATTAAGGATTATACTCCATTCTTTTTCAGTTAAATTCTCACTTGTTACTGCCAAAATGTTTAATTGCTGAATATCATGTTCAAATAATTCTTTTCGTATATTTTTGCAAATGGACATTGCTTTGTTGTAATATTCTAATGCTCCAAACATTTGGTTGCCTAAATAACAAAATATACCTAAATACATTCTAATCAAAACAAGATGCCTGTATAATTTAAGCGAAGAAGCAGAAGCTTCAGCGTCTTTTAGTTTATCATATATTCCTTTTGAATTATCAATATCCTTTGATAAAATATATAATTTTGCCAGCGCAATCACACTCCATATTTCTCCTACCTTATCATTGATTTCAATTTTTATTTTATGACATTCACATAATATTTTATTCGCTTCAGTAAAATCTTCTTTTAACATATAACATTCTCCAAGGTACAACATAGTTGCAGATAATCGAAATTTATCATTATATTTTTCTCGTATGTTTTTAGCTTTATTTAAAGCATCAACCGCACTATCGTATTCTTTCATGATTATATATGTAGCACCAATGTTATGATAAGAATTTGATGATTCGAATTCCATATTATTAAGAAGTCTTATTGCCAGACTTTCCTGATATTTAGAAATAGCATTATCATAATCATATACATATCTAGACATACTACCTAATCCGTTTAACGCTGCAGATTTTGCCCAACTATCATTGAATTCTACTGCCTTATCTAACATTATCTGATATGTGTTTTTAGCTGTTTCAAGATCATCAGTATAACTTTCAATATGTGCTTTTATTTTATTAAGTCTGTTTTTTAGCATATCGTTTAAGTCAGAATCAAATAGTAGGTTTAAAACGGATTGCAAATAAACGATATCTCCCATTGATAAAATTCTGGTTCCAATTTCAATTAATACTTGTTGAGCTTTTTCGTATTCGCTGATATTAAGATACATATTGAGTTTTTGGCGTGATAAATCATGATAATATGATTCATCAATATTTTTATCAATTAAAAATTTGTCAATTTTAGTAATTAATGAGTTAACGCATTGTTTTCTCTTCAATGAGTCTTTATCTAAATTAAATTCTAATGAAGTAAGAGGGTGTAAAGCATAATCTTGTTTTGCAGTTACAGATTTTTCTATTAACCCTTTTAAAATCAGAATATCAAGAATATCTTCATCGCATATAAAGCTTATTATTTCTGTTTTTGTCAAAGGACGTGAAAATTGAGCAATACATTCTAAAGCGTTTTTTTGATTTTCTGGTACTTCCAACGCAAATTGCTGAATTAAAAATTGTGGAATATCTTCCCTGTTTTCAAGTAATGAGAACAACTTTTCAATATCTGTATTTAAGCACAACTGATTAAAAACATTGTAAGCATATGGATTACCATTTAACACACTTAATAGGGTCTTTTGCTTTTCGTAAGAATACCCTTTTTCTTCTAATTGATTATATATATTTTTATACTTAGCAATACATTTCTTTAATATATAATCTATATCCCAACCCTGTATTTCCATTTTTTTATAACATATTGCTTCAACAAATGTCGCATTCAAATTATCTCTTCTGCTTGTAATTATCAAGATACTTTTTTGCGATTTATATGATGCAAAGACATCCAATAATCTTTTTAATTGGCTTGATTTGATTTTTCCATCAGAACTTAAAACATATTCAAAATTATCAAAAATAAGTATTGTGGGATAAATTTTTATATGTTCACAAAGCATATCTATTCTTTCATTTTCATTTTTTTGGATTGAAATTGTTTCGGTGAAATCAGATATGCACCCCTGTTGCTTAAGGAAACCAGCTAAAGTTTTAATTTGCCGTCCAATTTCTGAATAATAAGCACAATCAATGCTGCCATAGACATAATGTTCTATCTCATGCATATATTGTGCAACAAATTTAACAAGATATGATTTACCTATACCTCTTGGACCATGCATCAGAAGTACATTAATTAATGTAGAATTAATTAAATTAATAGCTTTTAATGAGTAATCTTCTCTATCTATGATTTGATAATTAACAGTCTTATGTTTTTCAGTATCACTATCTGAACATTGTTTTTTATCAATAATATTTTCTATAAAGTCTTTATCCCATATTCTAAGCTTGATGCTTTCATCATTAGATATAATTGATAAATTTTCAGTCAGTTGCAATGATAACTTAACATTTGTTATTAATAAAAATTTGTCAATATGTCTCAAGTGTGCATTTGTTATTTTATTTTTTATATCATTAAAATCTTTAACTCCCAAATTACTGTTTGCGCGATACTTTAACTCAACCCACCATGTTACTGAAACTTTCTCCTTTAAAGCTGAATCATACTCAAAAGTAACTGCCTCTATATCTCTCCCACCATCAGGCCCAGCTCCTTCACGAACGGAGCTTACTTTAAATCCATTTTTTTGTAATAGATATATACTGTATTTACGAAATTCATCTTCATTACTAATTGAATTTAATTTGAGTTTGCGCATAATTACTTCCTCACTTTAACCTACGATAACTGTATATTATCCTTTATTCAAATTCATAATAAAAACCTCATAATCATTTCATGAAAAGCGTGATTATGAGATTCGTTATAAAATTGCTTTTTAAAATTAATTTTGTAAGGAGATTAGTATTTATGTTTTATTTTTTCTTCTTTTTTAACAAACTTACTGAAAATCCAATTGTTAAAAAAGCATTTGAAACTGTATGTATTAATAAGCTGAAAAAGGATTACTATTGTGATATGTCTGAATACATATTTGCAAGAATCAATAAAAGTGAGATGTATGCTTCTTTGTCTGCAATGGAATCACCTTTTGCTTATCTTTATAAGAATTCCTATCCGAAATTAGATGTAGCCAATGAATATTGGAGAAACTTTTTAGAAAACAATTCTGTTTATTACAATGAAAAAACAGAATTGAGTGTTATTGAATCTAAAGCAATAGTTTATTGGATTTATAGAATTTATAGTAATTCTGAGGAACGTAAAAATGCTACCAGAAAAATGTTGAGTGAACTTAGCAATTATTTTGAATTAGGCACATTATCATTTGCTCAGGCTATTATATACATAAAATCTAAAGTAGAGATTAATCTAATAACTTCATTTGATAAAGCAAATAAAATAATACAAACAATTGGAAAATCTGGAAACAGTATATATTATAGAGGTCACTCTGATGCAAATTATGTTTTATTGCCTTCTGTAATGCGTTTGAATAGTTGGTATAAGCATGAATGTGACCTATACAATGAAACCGTAATAGAGTGTCCAAATTCATTTAAAAATTGCTTTACCCATCTTGATTATTTAGTGGAAATGCAGCACTATGGACTGCCCACAAGACTTTTAGATGTTACAAAAAATCCTTTGGTAGCACTTTATTTTGCATGTTGTGATAATTTTAATAGTCAAGGTGAATTGATTGTTTTTGATGTAAAAACGGATGAAATTAAATACCCCAAAAGCGATACGGTTTCGATATTAGCTAGTTTACCACTATTTAAATCTGATATGAAGAAGGAATTGCTCATGTGGGCACAGGATAAAACTCTTGATATAAATGATTTTAATCGTAAAGCAATTAGACTTCTTCATGAAGTAAAACTGGAAAAGCCTGCATTTAGAGATGAGATAGCAAAAAATGATATTTTAAGCTGTTTTTTTGTTCTTGCCGAGAAAAAGAACGATAGAATTGTTAAGCAAGACGGTGCTTTTATAATCTGTGGATTGTTTGATTTAACAGATAATATAATCAATAAGTACAGATACAAAAAACATACGAAAATTCAGATTTATATAATAGATCAAAAAGCTAAAATGGGAATTTTAAAACAGCTGGACAAGTTTTCAATTAATAGAGCTCAACTGTTTCCTGAAATTTCAGATGTGACAGAACATATAAAAGAAAAATATAAATAGATTATCTAATATCTATTGCTTATTTTGCTTCAGATGTTAATTATGAATAATATAGTTTTTCTTACTGATTTTTAGAAAGTTTTATAGAAAGAGGGAGTGCTAAATGTATTTACATTCACTGAGAATTCAAGGCTTTAGAAAGCATTATGATACTACAATTGTTTTTTCTGATTCTACATTTTTAATTGGTGAAAACAATGTGGGAAAAAGTAGTATTTTGTATGCTCTTGATTATTTGTTAAATAATAAACCAAAAGTAAATCCAAATGAGTATTTTTCATGCACCACCGCCGAGGGAGAGAATAAACGAATTGCTGACGAGATTATCTTGACAGCAGAATTCTGTGATTTACCTACTGAAGCAAAGTTATGGAGGGGATTTAAGGGTAGAGTAATACCATCTACTGATAATGTTGTTGGTCAAACTGGGCTGAGTTTTATATACAGAAAAACTTTTAAATTTGGATCATCTGCAGCGAAAATTGAAACCAAAGAATTTAAAAAGGAGATTAAAACTAATTTTAAAGAATGTAAAACTGTACAAGATTATTTAGATAATGGTTTAAATGAAGATAGTTTAACAGATGAAATAAAACAATTAGATAAGAATAAAAAGTTGGCAACTAAAGAAAAAAGGTTATTTGATTCAGCAGATGAAATATATGAATTTGATGAATCGGAAGAAGTATGGGTAGAAAATCCTGGTGGTATTCCTCAGAATGTACTGAGTAAATTGCCAAAATATTTGCTTATACCGGCACAAGATAAGGAGGATGAGATAACAGGATCATCAGGAACACTTCAAAAGACCTTAAATGAATTATTTTCTGAAATAAGAGAATCTTCGGAGAATTATAAAGAGGCTCAAAAATATCTGGATAAACTTAGCCGAGAATTGGATCCTGAAGATGCTAGTACCGAAATTTCTAAAATGATTGTGGAACTTAATGATATTGTGTCGGAAATTTTTCCTGGTACAGGAATTACAACATCAGCCAATTTGAGCGATGCAGATAGCGTAATAAAGCCAACTTTCCGTATAGAAATGAATAGTAATATTGCGACACCTGCCAATTTACAGGGAACAGGACTTATCAGATCTACAGTATTTGCATTATTAAGATATAAAAGTTTAAGAGATAATCGAAAAAATAAATCTGAAACAAGACCTTTAATTATTGGCTTTGAGGAACCTGAAATTTATTTGCACCCAAATGCTATTAATAAAATGAGAGACACTATATATAATTTGGCTGAAAATGCTAATAATCAAATTGTTTGTACAACACATTCGCCGTATATGATTGACATTAGCAAAAAGCCATCTCAAGTACTCAACAGTTTATGGACTACTATAAAGGATGATATGTCGGAAGATGGAAAAGCTGAAGTAGTTGAATCTATGCCATTTAATGTTACGGATGAATTTATAAAACTCCAAGAAGATTCAAAAGAGAATATAAAAATGATTTTAAAAATTGATGAGTCAATTGCCAGATGTTTTTTTGTCAAAAAGGTTTTGGTCGTAGAGGGTGACACTGAACAAGTGGTCTTGACTGAAACAATAAGCAGAATGCCAGATGAACTAAAGAATCAAATATTGTCGGATTGGCATATAGTAAGGGCTCGTGGTAAAGCTGCAATTATTCCTTTAGTTAAATATTTAAAAGCTATGACAATAGATATTTATGTTATACATGATGGTGACTTTGAAACCGATGGTGCAGAGCGTTTTAATGAACCTATAAGAAATGCCTTAAATGATGATGATAAATTAGTTGTGTTACAAAATTGTATTGAGGATGTTTTAGGATATAGTGCTCCAAAATCTGATAAACCATTTGCAGCATATAAACATATACAAGAAAATTGGACAGACTGGAGTAGTATACCTGAATTATGGAGAAAATCTGTTGAAAAAATATTTATTTGTGGCAAAACAATAAAATGTCAAACACACACAGACGATACTTGAGACCTATACAATCGTTTTTATGTGGTTATTCCTCTACACTTGCCAGAGCGCATGACTGTTAATCATGATGTCACTGGTTCGAGCCCAGTTGGGGGAGCCACTACAGAGTAGTCTTTTGACTACTCTGTTTTTTTATCGGCTCAATGTCAATAGTTGGGGTAACCCGAAAAAACAAAATATATGAGAATTACAAGCGGCAACGAATTAAGCTGTCGCTTGTTTTGTTGTTAAAATGCAAACCATACTATTTAATTTTGCATTGAATTTAATTGAGAGGTGCTATATAATTAATATCAGAGTAATAAAACATTAAAATTCTGAATTTAAAGGGTGATTATTATGCCGTTGCAGATTGTTCGGAATGATATAACTAAGATGAAATGTGACGCAATTGTTAATGCGGCAAACAGTTCGTTGCTTGGCGGAGGCGGTGTTGACGGTGCGATTCACCGTGCGGCGGGGCACGAATTGCTTAATGAATGCAGAAAACTTGGCGGTTGCAGAACGGGTGAGGCGAAAATTACGGGTGCGTACAAACTGCCCTGCAAGTATGTTATTCACACGGTCGGCCCTGTATGGCAAGGCGGAAATTATCATGAGGAAGAACTGCTTTCGTCATGTTATCGTAACTCGTTGCAGCTTGCAAAGACTTATGAATGCGAATCGGTTGCCTTTCCTTTGATTTCATCGGGTGTTTACGGCTATCCGAAAGAACAGGCATTACAGGTGGCAATCAACGAAATCTGTAAATTTCTTGCAGACAACGATATGCTCGTTTATATTGTTGTGTTTGACAAAGACGGATTCCGTGTCAGCAAAAAGCTTGTTCGTGATATTGCCGAATACATTGACGAACACTATGTTGAAACGAACTATTCCGACAACCGCAGTCGTGGATTATCCCGTCTTTTAAGACAGCCGGAGACTTATCCAATGCAAACCGCAGCTTTGAATTTAGCTGATGTTGTAAATCAGCTTGATGAAAGCTTTTCTCAGATGCTTTTGCGTAAAATTGACGAAAAAGGTCTTACGGATTCTCAGTGTTATAAAAAGGCGAATGTTGACCGCAAGCTGTTTTCTAAAATAAGAAACAATGTCAACTATAAACCTAAGAAAACTACCGCAATTGCCTTTGCCGTTGCACTTGAACTGTCGCTTGATGAAACTAAAGAAATGCTCCAAAAGGCCGGCTATGCACTTTCGCACTCGAATAAATTTGATGTTATCATTGAATATTTTATTCAAAAGGGCGAGTATGATATTTTTACTGTAAACGAGGCTTTATTTGAATTTGACCAAGTTTTGTTGGGTCAGTAAATGTCGCATTTCAGGCGACCATATGTTATCCCGAAAGTTATATGATTAAGTCAAGATAAAAAACTTAATTACTTTTGGAGGTAACAACTATGAAAAACAACATTACAGAGTTGGTATTCATTCTTGACAGAAGCGGTTCAATGTCAGGACTTGAACAGGACACAATCGGCGGATTTAATTCGCTTATTGAAAAGCAACGCAGACAGAACGGCAAGTGCTATGTTTCAACCGTATTGTTTGATCACGAAACCGAGGTTCTTCACGACAGGGTTGAATTGTCTGAAATTTCAAAAATGACTGAAAACGATTATACGGTTCGTGGCTCAACTGCACTCATTGACGCTATCGGCGGTGCAATTCATCACATTGGCAACATTCATAAGTATGCAAGAGAAGAAGATGTTCCCGAACACACCTTGTTTGTGATAATGACCGACGGAATGGAGAACGCAAGCCGTATCTATTCAAGCAATAAGGTCAAGAAAATGATTGAGCGTCAGAAAAATCGCTACGGCTGGGAATTTCTTTTTATCGGAGCTAACATTGATTCTGTTGAAACCGCTAAGCATTTTGGAATCAATTCCGACCGCTCCGTTAATTATCACGCTGACGGTCAGGGTACAGCTGTTGTTTTTGACGCAGTATCGAAAACCGTGTGCAATTTCAGAAAAAGCAGACCGCTTTCATCGTCTTGGAGTGATGAGATAGACAAGGACTACGAAAGCAGAAAATAAGAGGCAAATTAGTTTTAATTTCTGCATTTATACCATAAACAAAAGACCTATATTTACTTTAGAATAAGTAAATATAGGTCAAATTTATTGAAGTCACATTGGAAAGAATCAATCTTTTTATACTTGAAATTACTTTTAATGCATTTTGGCATTTTTGTGAGTTCATTTTTTACAAACCAAATTTTATGATTTGGGTCAACTTTGTCTGCAATTTCATTTTTGTTTATATATTCAACATTTTCAAATGCCTCAAACCAGTTTTCTTTGTAGGTGCAAAGGTGGGTGTTGTTCGGATAATAATACGACATAATTCCGAATGCACTGTCGCAGTAAACAAAAGTGTCTGATTCTGACTGTTGAGAACTGAATCTTTCACGAAAATTTGTCATTGACGGATTATATTCAAACAATCCTGTTGCAACAAGACAGCCGATATTTACAACGCAAAGCAGGGTGCATATTACTTTGCTCGGCTTTGGTTTTATATCTTTTACGCCGAAAGCAACGAGAATTGCAAAGATACCGAGAATTACAACGCTGTATCTTGCAATGTAAAACGGGCGTATAAAAACGGTTACGAACAACCCGATTATTTGAATCCCCATAACGCAGACATCTGCGAAAATTACACACAATTTTCGGTTGCTCTTTTTCATAAGAACAAGTGCAGATACTGCTATGCCCGATATGAATACAATTACAGACAACGGTTCAACTCCGCTGAGCCAAAAATTACTTGAGGCTGATTTTGTTTGATTTAAAAGAGGAATTATCCAAAATGAATATCCTGCCACCATAATAAGGTCTGCAATAATAACACGCTTGAACAAATTTCTGTCTTTAATGAGCAGATATATATTTGCAAAAGCAAAGATAATTGCAACTGCAAGAAGTGCGTAGATGTGATTGTATGCAGCCCCAAGTCCTGCTATAGCAAATAAAATGCAGTGATGAAACTTTTTGTTTGCTATAAAAAGCAGGGACTCAATAAAGCATAATGTAACAAAAAATATGCTCCATGAGTATGACCTTTGCTGAACGCTGAAATAGAGCATCATTGGCACAGCTCCGACAGTCAGCATATAAATTATTGATGTTTTACTGCCGTAGTGCTTTTTTATGATTGTGCATCCCAAAAACAGCGTTGCAATGTAACCGATTGCCGAAAATATTTTTGTTGCTGTTATTGAGTATCCAAAGATGCAACAAAATGTTTTCAGCGACAAAAAATACAGCGGTGGGTGCATATCGGATTTCAGAATATTGATTATGTCTGAATAATTGTGCTGAATCAGCGACAGCGTGTACGCCTCGTCAAACCATATATTGTCATTAAATATAAGTGTCAGGGAAAACAATGACAAAACGGCAAATATGATATATACCGTATGATTTGCTCTGACTTTTAATTTGTGCATCATAATATCTCCGTTTCTGAGTTTATAGGATAATTTTACCATTACAGGGCTATAAATTCAAGATTAACGGAAAACGGTCTGTCTGTGATAAGTGTTTTACACACCTGAAAAGGGCGCTGACCGGTAGCATGGGCTTATAGCCCTAGAGCAAACCACCCGTTGGACGGGTGGTTTTTATTGCATAATTATATTGTCTTTGAAAAATTCCTCAATAAAATTCTTCATTTTCTTATATTGTCGATTAAGCTTTGTGAATATTAAAATCCACACACCTGCAAACAGTAATATCGGAACAATTGAGAATATCAGCGATGCTAAGTTTTCATTACAAAAATAATCGTATATTGAAAGACCTGCCAAAAACAGCACGAAAATCATAAAAGGTATCGGTAAAAGCAGATATTTCAATGATTTCATTTTTAATGTCAGAACCGAGCCGTTTGCTGAGTTTTCAACAGTTCCGTCAAAATCGGGAGATTGGTTGTCAGGTCCGCCAAATGGGTGATTTTTTGAAAGATGAATTGTGAATTTGTTCGCAAAAAAATTGCCTGCAATTTTTGGTGTATCGGGTTTTGTATTGCCCAAAGCCTTTATTCTTAAAGCGTTAGAAACCTGATTGGCAGAAATGTTCATTTTGTAGGAAAATGATTTAATGCAGTTGAACATAACAATTCTCCTTTAAATTACTGTTCTTTCAGAACACCGTTGCGGTAGGCGCAGAGGAGCATTGAAAGTCCTTCAATGCGGTTACGGATTGTCTGACCGTCATCGGTTTGTGCAACACGGATTCGGTTTTCCGAGGTGTCAAAAACTTTTGTTGTTGAGAGAATGTCCTTGTTTGATTTGATTGCGTTGTCAATTCCCGCAAAGGGTTCGTGGGTGACAATTCGCATACCGTAGGAATTATAGACAAGAGTGTAGCCCGCCGTGCCTGTTTTGTCCTGATATGCTCTGCAAAATCCGCCGTCAATCACAATCAGCTTGCCGTTAGCCTTTATCGGACTTTCGCCCTTTTTGCGGATAACGGGAACATGACCGTTGATTATGTGACCGTGATTTTCCGAAAGACCGAATTCTTTCAAAATCTTCACGCAGGCGTCTTCATCGTGATAGAGCGTGTAGTAATGGTTGCGTGTTTCCGTGTGAGTTTCGGAATCGTCAATAAAGAAACGCTCAAACGAACACATCTTTTCTCTGCCGAAAAGCGGTGAATGTTTTCCGCACCAGAGATACCACATATAGTCGTTGCCTTTTTGCCTTTCGGGAGAATTTTCGGGGGCAGAGTGTCCCTGACGAACAATCTTTTCAAGCTCATCAAGCAATGCTTTTCCCGAAAGCACACAGTTGCCCGTGTCAAATTCCATAAAACTGCCGTCCTTATTCATCGGAATACAGCCGTGGAGCAAAAGATTGTTGTTGCAACACTTGTACATTCCGCCCTTGGCAAACAGAAAATCAATGTGTCTTTTCAGCTTTTCACTTGCCATAAAGGCATTTTTAAGCTGTTCCATAACCCGTTTTTCCGTCTTTGTCAGTTCATATGGATAGTCATGGTCAACTGTGGGGAAGAAGGTGTCGGAAATCGGATACTTCTTTTCGCCGACAGTTACGGTCGCATTTTCAAAATCAATCTTGTCAAGCAATCGCCTGTCGCTCATATTAAAGTTAGGATTGCGGCTGACAAGCTGACCTTCAAGCTTAAAGAGAATAACGGCAATCGCCTTGTGCATATCGGCAACAAGCAACGGATCGTTTGAGGTGTAGGGCGAATCCGCAAAAGGACCTTTCGGCATAAAGCGTTCAACATTTCCGCCGCCGTAAACATCCTTTGCAAAAAGCGAGAGGTCACGCAGACTTATTCCGTAGCCGACCTCGATTGTGTCAAGATTGCCGTATGAAAATGCGTTGTTAAGTGCAGCGGCAATGCAAGCCATACTGCCCGATGCCGCACCCATCCAAAGAATATCGTGATTGCCCCACTGAATGTCAACACCGTGGTGCATCATAAGGTCGTCAAGCACAATGTCAGGTCTTGCACCTCTATCGAAAATGTCGCCGACAATGTGGAGCTTGTCAACAATAAGTCTTTTTATCGTGTCACAAAGCGAGAGTATGAAAACATCGGCTTGTCCTGCCTCAATAATTGTGTGCAGAATATTTTCGTGGTAGGTTTCACGGTCTTTTTTGCCGGAATCACCGAACATAAGCTCCTCAATGATGTAGGCATAATGCTTTGGCAGAGTTTTACGAACCTTGCTTCGTGTGTATTTTGAAGAAATGTGTCGGCAGATTGCAAGCAATCTTATGAGTGTTAATCTGTACCATTCTTCAATGTCGGTTATTTCGCTTTTGTAAACACTGAGTTTTTCCTTTGGATAATAAATCAGCGTTGCAAGCTCGGCACGCTGTTCGGATGTGAGAGTATTTGAAAAAAGGTCGTCAATCTTTTCTCTGATTGAACCCGATGCGTTGTTGAGAATATGTCTGAATGCCTCATGCTCACCATGAATATCGGAAAGAAAATGTTCGGTACCTTTTGGCAAATCAAGGATTGCGTGAAGATTAATCATCTCTGCCGCCGCCGACTGAATGTTCGGATATTGCTCCGAAAGTGCCTCAAGATAGAGAATATTTTCCTGCATTTGCTTTTCATCGTAATGTTTCATCAAGTCCGCCTCCGAAAAAACTTTTACTGAAATCAGTGTATCACAACGCAAAAATTATATCAATATTATTGCAAAAGATTTTGCGGAATTTTCTGCAAAAACAAAACACCCGATTTCCGTTTTGGTCGGAAATCGGGTATGAAATGTGAGAATGTATGTGTGATTTATGTAAAGGAGCGTACAATGCTCCTGCGGACGCCCAATGAGCGCCCTTACTGAATTGCGGAAATCGGTAAATTTACATAATTGAGCAGACAAGGTCTGTGTATTCGGACGGATTTTCAAGCGGAAGTCCTGCGATTAGAAGTGCCTGGCTGTAGAGAACCTCGGCATACTTCTTTGCTCTGTCAACATCGCTCTTGATAAATTCTTCCATCTTCTTAACGGCAGGATGTGAAAGGTTAAGCTCAAGCACACGCTGAGCCTTCATATTTGCATCAGGCTGAACTGAGTTAAAATACTTTTCCATTTCAAATGAAATGCCGCCCTTTGCCGTAAGGCAAACAGGATGTGAAACAAGTTTCTTTGATGCGGTAACCTCTGCAACCTTGTCACCGAGTGTTTCCTTAACAAATGTAAGAAGTGCGTCCTTGTTTTCTTCATCCTCTTTATTTTCCTCGGTTTCAATGCCGAGGTCATCGTTCATTGCCGAACAGAATTTCTTTTCCTTATATGTCATGAGTGACTGTAGAGTAAACTCGTCAATCTCCTCTGTGCAGTAAAGAATTTCGTAACCCTTTGAGCGGATAAGCTCTGTCTGCGGAAGTGTGTCGATTGCAGCGGCATTTTCGCCTGTTGCAAAGTAGATGAACTTCTGGTCTTCTTTCATTCTGTCAACATATTCCGAAAGCGTAACAAGCTTTTTCTCGCTTGAAGAATAGAACATAATAAGGTCCTGAAGTTCTTCCTTGTGCATACCGTAGTCCGAAACAACACCGTATTTAAGCTGTCTGCCGAATGCGTTGAAGAATTTTTCGTAATTCTCACGGTCATTCTGAAGCATTGAAGTAAGCTCGTTTTTAATCTTCTTTTCAATGTTCTGAGCAATTGTAATGAGGTGACGGTCATGCTGGAGCATTTCTCTTGAAATGTTGAGCGAAAGGTCTGCGCTGTCAACAATACCCTTTACAAAACGGAAGTGCTCGGGCAAAAGCTCTTCGCAGTTATCCATAATAAGCACACCGCTTGAATAAAGCTGAAGTCCCTTTTTGTATTCCTTTGTGTAGTAGTCATAAGGAGCAACAGACGGAATAAAGAGCAATGCCTTGTAGGTTACAACACCTTCAACAGAAGTTACGATAGTTTTAAGTGGCTTGTCCATAGCCATAAATTTTTCGCTGTAGAACTTGTCGTATTCTTCCTGAGTAACATCTTTCTTTCTTCTCTGCCAAAGAGGAATCATGCTGTTGAGTGTTACGGTTTCCGTATAATCCTCATATTCGGGCTTGTCGCTGTCCTTGGTTTCTTCCTTAACTCTGCTCTTTGTCATATCCATAACAATCGGGTAGCGGATGTAGTCGGAATACTTCTTGACAAGTCCCTGTATTCTGTACTGCTCAAGAAATTCGTCATAGTTTTCATCGTCTGTGTTATCCTTGATTTCAAGAATAATCTCTGTGCCGGCATTTTCCTTTTCAATCTCGCTGATTGTGTAGCCGTCTGCACCGCTTGACTGCCAGCAATATGCCGTATCCTCGCCGTACTTCTTTGTGTTTACGGTAATCTTCTTTGCAACCATAAATGCCGAGTAGAAACCAACACCGAACTGACCGATAATGTCAATGTCGTCCTGCTTTTCTTCCATGCTCTGCTTGAATTTGAGTGAGCCTGAGGATGCGATTGTGCCGAGGTTGTTTTCAAGGTCATCCTTGTTCATGCCGATACCGTTATCCGTGATTGTAAGAGTACGGCTTTCTTTGTCGGGCTTTAAAACGATTTTGAAATCGCCTCTGTCAAGACCGACCTTGTCATCGGTAAGAGAAATGAAGCAAAGCTTGTCGATAGCGTCGCTTGCATTTGAAATAATCTCACGAAGAAAAATTTCTTTGTGAGTATAAATTGAGTTAATCATAAGGTCGAGAAGTCTTTTTGACTCTGATTTAAACTGTTTCTTTGCCATAAAAATCTTCCTTTTCATAATAATACATAAATTAAGAAGCCTTGTTCAAAACCGCAATTTGCATAGCTTTTCACACAAGCCTCTCATTAAACTATAATTATACTACAAAAGGTCAACTGTTTCAATATATAAAAAGTCCGAATGTGTCATATAGGGCGAATTTTGGTTAAATTTGTCATTGCAATGGCGGCGTTTTCGTTTTATAATCTACTTAATAACTGCATTGAAAAAGAAAGGAGAATTAAATGACATATTCAGACGGTACAAACAGCGGATTTTCAAGAAGAAATCACTATGTGGGACAGCCTGCCGTAAAAGTCGGAACTTCAAATTTTGACTACTACAGAAAGCCTGAAAAAAGTCATGGCTTTGCAAAGAGAGTCGCATTTTTTGCGTACTTTCCGCTTTTGATTCTATGGCTTGAAACCGACCTTAAAATTGCGTCGGGATTTGATGTGCTCGGCGGTTTTGCTTTCACATTCCTGTTCACAATCGTGCTTTCGGCGGTACTTGTTTTGTTGTGTTCTTTTTCAAAACGCAGAGGGGTAAACAGAGGGATTGCAACCGTACTCACGGCTGTGCTGACGATATGGTACGGTGTGCAGATGATATACTATAATGTTTTCGGCACAATGGTTGTTGTAAGCAGCGTTACAAACGGCGGTGCAGGGCAGGCATTCAATTCAATTGATATGATTATGACTGCGATAACAAGCAGAATCGTGTTTGTTGTTTTACTTTTTGTTCCGCTTGCTTTCTTTATAATTTTCGGCGGAAAGCTGTTTGACTTTTCAAAAGTAAAGTTAAAGGGTAAGCTGATTGTACTTTTGATTGCGGTAGTTTTTCAGATCGGAACTGTCCTTGCGGTAGGCATTGACCGTGATTCTTCCGACACAAAGAGCAACTACAATCTTTATTACGGTGAATTGCAACAGGTTGCCGTGTGTGAACGCTACGGACTTTACACAATGCAAAGGCTTGACATCAGCCGCCTTATGTTCGGTTACAAAGCGAATATACGCACAAACAGCAAGCCGAAAAATAAAGAATCGACTGCCGATGAAATTACAAAAACAGAGCAGAAAGCTCAGATTATGAGTGCTGATTTTTCAAAGCTTACAAAGAATACAAATAATGATGAGTTAAAGTCGCTTTATGAATATTTTGACAGCGAAGAACCGAGCTATACCAACGAATACACGGGTATGTTCAAGGGCTACAACATAATTTTCATTACAGCCGAAAGCTTTTCGCAGTATGCAATTGACAAGGATCTGACTCCTACGCTCTACAAAATGTATAACGAGGGATTCCAATTTGAAAATTACTATTCGCCTGCGTGGGGTGTAAGCACAACTGACGGTGAATATGCAAATCTTACAGGCTTGATTCCAAAATCCGGTGTGTGGAGCTTTTCAAAGTCAGCCGAAAATAATGTCAGCTTCCCGTTCACTCTCGGTGAGCAGAGCAGAAAACTTGGTTACAAAACAGTTAACGCTTACCACAATCACACCTATGATTACTACGACAGGGACAAGTACCTTACAAATATCGGCTATGACTATTCTGCAATCGGAAAAGGTCTTGACCTCGGTGAAAATGTGTGGCCGAATTCCGACCTCAAGATGATGCAGAAAACTGTTGACGATTACATAAATTCCGACAGCTTCAGCGTTTATTATATGACGGTCAGCGGTCACGGCGGATATTCATACAACACCATGAGCGAACGCAACGCAGACCTTGTAAAAGACCTGAAATACAGCGATGAGGTCAAGGGCTATCTTGCCGCAAACATTGAGCTTGACAAGGCAATGGAATATCTTCTTGCAAGACTTGAAAAAGCAGGCAAGCTTGACAACACCCTTATTTGCCTTACGGACGACCATTATCCGTATTCGCTTGATGAATTTGACGGTGTGTCCGAACTTGCGGGTCACAAGGTTGACACAACCTTTGAACAGTACAAAAATGCATGGCTGTTGTGGAGCGGTTCAATGAAAGAGCCCGTCAAGGTTGACACATACTGTTCAAGCCTTGATATTCTGCCCACGATTTCAAATATGCTCGGTCTTGAATATGACAGCAGAATGTTGGCAGGTACGGATGTTTTCGGAAACAAAGAACCGTTCGTTGTGTTTGCCGACAGAAGCTGGATTTCCCAGAACGGAAAATACAATGCGTCAACAGGCGAATACACCGCTTTCAAGGGCGCAAAGGGCAAGGATGATATTGACGAACTCAATGACAGATGCAACAACCTCTTTACCGTTTCAAGAATGATTCTCGACAACAATGTTTATGCCGAGGTTTTCGGTGATACCCATGTTACGGGAAAGTAGTTTAATGCTCAAATTTGCATTGACTGCAAGGCGAAAATAAAGTAAAATAGAACATGACAAATCCATACGGCGACAGTCAACTTTGGCTGCTGCCGTATTCCGTATACGGAATAAATAGTTTAAAATAAAATTGAGATGATTCTTTGAAAATATATAAAACTGCCTTAGTTTGTTTAATGACCTGTGCGGTTGCATTTTTCGGCTGTTCGTGTTCATTGCTTGAGGATGATAACAACGAATCGAGTGTACCTGTAACTACTTCCGAAAAAAGCAGTACAAGTGTAAAAACAACATCTAAACCTAAACCGACAGAGCCGTGTGTGTATAATGAACCAAAAACAGATTATGCCTATAGCACACTTACTGATGATTATGTGAAAAAGCTGTACAATCAAATAAGTGATAATATTGATTCCGAATATGAACCGTCATTTTACGCTGAAGGGAATCTTAGTGAATATCAAATGACACAGGCTGTGGAAGCGTATAAAAATGACCACCCTGAAGTGTTCTGGCTTAAAAGTTACTATGAATACGAAAATTATGATTATGAAACAGGAATTTGGCTTACATATACTATGAGCGGTGATAAACTTGTTACTGCAAAAAAAGAGTTTAATACTGCAGTTGATACTATTTCCCAAAGTGTCCCTTATGGCACTGAATGTGAAAGAGAAGAATATATACATAATTATATAATTAATAATTGTGATTATGATGAGGAAGCGGCTGAATCTGAGGAGGTTCAGGGCAATGAAAACGATGCCTATGGTGTGTTTGTTGATGGTAAGGCAGTATGTGAGGGTTACTCAAAGGCATTTCAGATTTTGTGTAATAAGGCTGATATTGATTGCATACAACTTATGGGAATCGTTGACTCAGACAATCATGTATGGAATTGCGTGAAGATTGGCGGAGATTGGTATCAGATTGATGTTACTTGGGACGATGTTGATGATTTTATTTATGATTCACATGAGTACTTTAATCTTACCGACAGTCTTATGTATGAGGAGCACACGCTGTCTCCAAAATACTCGGAGATTGATGCAGAATCTTTTTTGAATTTGGAATCTTGGTGTAACTTCTATGTTCCAAAATGTACTGCTGAGAAATACAATTATCACAACTATTGTTATAATTATAAATATCCTACAGTATCTAATCTTGATGATTCCGATAATGTCAGCACAGCAATTGCAAAAGCGGCAAAGAACGGAGAAGAGTATTTCGTAGTTATAGTAGATGAAAATGTAAATTACGATGATGTGTATGATGAGGTGCGGAATGGATATATGTATGATTGGCTTACAAAGGCTAACCAAATTAACTCTGATTCACCAAAGTTGAATGATACTTGCAATATGCTTTATGATGAAAAGTCTAATTTGATAACATTTCAACTTGAATATATTAATTAAATGCTGCATGATTGATTATAACATTGACTGCAAGGCGAAAATAAAGTAAAATAGAACATGACAAATCCATACGGCGACAGTCAACTTTGGCTGCTGCCGTATTCCGTATACGGAATAAATAGTTTAAAATAAAATTGAGATGATTCTTTGAAAATATATAAAACTGCCTTAGTTTGTTTAATGACTTGTGCGGTTGCATTTTTCGGCTGTTCATGTTCGTTGACGGATGATTCCGAAAGCAGTGAACCAAAGAGAAGCTCTATCATAGAAAAATCCGTTACAACTCCGAGCGCACAAGATGTTGAAAACGACAAGGATTATGCAGATGTAAAAACCGATTATGCCTACGAGACGCTTACCGATGATTATGTAAAAGAACTGTATATGAGAATTGCAAAGAGCGTTGACACAGTGTATGCACCGAACATTACAACAACAGGCTCGCTTTCCGATTATCAGATTACACAAGCTGTTGAGGCATACAAAAACGACCACCCCGAAACTTTTTGGCTCAAGGGGTCAAGTCTTTTTGTTCCGTATGGTGACACAACAAGCGTAAAGCTTGATTATACTGTTCAAAATGATAAGCTTATAGCCGCCAAGAAAAAATTTGATACTGCCGTTACTTCTGCTTTGAAAAAACTACCTTCGGGAAATGATTTTGAAAGAGAAGAATACATTAACAACTATATAATTGAAAACTGCAAATATGATGATGCGGCGGCACAGACAGAGAATATTGAGGGCAACGAGAACGATTCCTACGGCGCCTTGGTTGACGGTAAAGCCGTGTGTGAGGGTTACGCAAGAGCCTTTCAGCTTTTGTGCAACAAGGCGAATATTGACTGCGTATTACTTTCGGGAACAGCCGATTCAGACAATCACGCATGGAACGGTGTAAAAATCAGCGGCGATTGGTACCAAATTGATGTTACATGGAATGATACCGACGGCGAAAATAATTATGCGGAAAACGATTATTTTAACCTAACCGATGACCTTATGTTCAAGGATCATAAGCTGTCATATAAGTATTCCGAGCTTAATTCACAAACTTATTTGAGCGTTGCTACATGGTGCAATTTTTATGTTCCAAAGTGTACGGCTGAAAAGTACAACTATTTTAACTATAAGTACCCGACTGTTTCGGATCCAGATAATGCCGATGATGTAAGCCAAGCTATTGCAAATGCTGCAAAAAACGGAGATGAATATTTCAGCATTGTTGTTGATAAGAACACCGATTTCAATTATATGTATGACAGGATGATGAATGACGGCTATCTTTATAACTGGGTTTCAGAGGCTAATGAGATTAACGGTTATTCACCAAGGCTTGCGGAAAGCTGTTATGTTTATCGCAAGGATGAGTTAGGTGTGCTGACTGTTGAACTTGAATATGTTGATTAACAGCGATGTGATGAGATGTTCACTTTTGTCCGCAATGCAGGGACACTCCGATTGGAAATTGATTTGTTATGAATTGATTTTATATAAATAAAGCTAACCAAAGGAATGATATTATGAAAAAGTATGATGTTCAGAAGTTTGAACTTTTGTCAAACGAACAGATTGCAGACGGCATTTTTGATATGAGGGTAAAAAATGACGAGCTTGCTCCGCTTGCAAAGTGTGGACAGTTTGCCCATGTTTATGTGCCTTCAAAAACTCTGCGCAGACCTATTTCGGTTTGTGACAGCGAAAACGGTGTTCTCCGCCTTGTTTATCAGGTAAAGGGTGAGGGAACAAAAATTATGTCCGAGATGAAAAATGGCGAAAGCGTTGATATTCTCGCTCCTCTCGGCAACGGCTTTAAGATTGAAAAAGGCAAGCGTTATTGCCTTATCGGCGGCGGTATAGGCGTTCCTCCGATGCTCTACACAGCAAAGCAGTGTGAAAATCCGCTTGTTATCACAGGCTTTAGAAACAAAGACCTTATTATTCTTCAGGACGATTTCAAGAAAGCCGGTGCAGAACTTGTGCTGACAACAGATGACGGAAGTGCGGGAATCCACGGCTTTGTAACAGATGTTCTCAAAGAAAAAATCTCAGAGGTTGACGAGGTTTGTGCATGCGGTCCTACCCCGATGCTCAAGGCTATTGCCGATGTTTGCAAAGAGGCAGGAAAGCCGTGTCAGATTTCTCTTGAGGAGAGAATGGCCTGCGGAATGGGCGCATGCCTTGTGTGCGCAGTAAAGGTAAGAAAAAACGGTGAAGAAATTATGCAGCATGTCTGCAAAAACGGCCCCGTATTCAATGCTGAGGAGGTAGTTTTCAATGGCTGATTTATCTGTAAAAGTTTGCGGAGTGGAATTTAACAATCCTCTCATTGCCGCATCGGGAACATTCGGTTTCGGTATGGAATATTCAGAGCTTTATCCCCTTGAAAAGCTCGGCGGTATTTCATGCAAGGGTATCACACTTACCCGCCGTGACGGCAACCCTGTTCCGAGAGTAGCCGAAACTCCTTCAGGCATTTTGAATGCAGTAGGACTTCAAAACCCCGGTGTTGATGTTTTTATCAATGAGGATTTGCCGTGGCTCAAAAAGCAGAATACGGTTATCATTGCAAACATTGCCGGCAACACTCCCGAAGATTATTGTGCAATGGCTGAAAAACTCAGCGAAACCGATGTTGATATGATTGAGCTCAACATCTCATGCCCTAATGTCAAGAGCGGCGGAGTACAGTTCGGCACAAGCTGTGAATCCGTAGGTGCAATTACTGCGGCTGTCAAAAAGTATTGCAAAAAACCGCTTATCGTAAAGCTCAGCCCAAATGTTACCGACATTGCATCAATCGCACAGTCGGCAGAGGCAAACGGTGCAGACGCAATTTCAATGATTAACACGCTCACAGGTATGCGTATCGACATCAACTCACGCAGACCGATTATCCGCAACAACACAGGCGGAATGAGCGGCCCTGCAGTTTTCCCTGTTGCAGTAAGAATGGTTTGGCAGGTTGCAAACGCAGTTAAAATTCCGATTATCGGTATGGGCGGTATCTCAAGCTGGCAGGATGCAATCGAGATGATGATGGCAGGCGCAACCGCACTTCAAATCGGTACTGTCCTTTTTACGGATCCGTATGCGCCTATTAAGATTGCCGACGGTATGAACGAATGGCTCGACAAAAACGGAATCAAGAGCGTTTCGGAAATCACAGGCACAGTTAAGCCTTGGTAATTTTGCGGAATAAAAAATAATTTAAAGTCCATAATAACCCTATCGGAGGGATATTATGGACTTTTTGCGTGCATTAATAACGGCGCCCGTTTCAATTACAGTATTGTTCCTGCTGTCAAAGTTTATCGGCAACAAGCAGATGTCAAGCCTTAATCTTTTTGACTACATCAACGGAATCACAATCGGTTCAATCGCAGCGGAGATGGCGACAACCGAAATGTCAGACTTTTGGGCGTGTCTTGTGGCACTCATTGTTTATGTAATAATTGTTATGCTTTGTTCGTGGCTTTCGCAAAAATCAACAATGTTACGAAGATTTTTAACAGGCAAGTCTATTGTGATTTTCGACAGAGGAAAGTTGTACAAAAAGAATTTTTCGGTTGCAAAAATTGATATAAACGAATTTCTTACACGAATGCGTGAAAAGGGATATTTCAGTCTTGATGATGTCGAAACGGTTTTTCTTGAACAGAACGGCGATTTGTCGGTTCTGCCAAAGGACAAAAAGCGCCCTGCAACTCCGGATGATTTAAAAATCATTGTTCACCAAACCAGACCCGAGTCTGTGGTTATTACGGACGGAAAAATTCTTGAGAAAAATCTTGCCGAATCGGGCTATAATCTTGAATGGCTCAAAAAACAGCTTGACAACAACCGCAAACGGCTCAAAGATGTTTTTCTCGGTGTGTGTGATGATACGGGAAACCTCAAGATTTACCAAGACGAAAAGTCTGAAAGCAAGAATGACATTTTTGACTGATAAAGCGTAAAAGAATAAAATTTGCACCTTTACAGGCTCGTAAAGGTGCTTTTTTAATGTGCAAAAATAAATTTTACCATTGCAATAATCAAAATTAATGTTATACTAAAATTGCAAGTGCGTGTCGGCAAGATTTTGCAGAACGCTTTGAAAAAAATCGGAAAATTTTAATAAAGAAGGAAGTGCTTTAATGATTAAAAAGTTTACATCGGGCAACCCGATTGATACGCAGGCTGTTGTTGAAAAATTTAATGCTCTGCCTATTGCGGAATTTCCGCTCGGCGGCAAGTTTGAGAACGGAAATTTTGTCTTTGAATTTGATATGGCAGACAGCGACATCGTCTACGGTCTCGGCGAAGCTCCGAGAGGAATCAACAAGCGTGGTTGGGTGTATAACAGTTTTTGCAGTGATGACCCGTTCCACACCGAAACAAAGTCATCCCTCTATGCCGCTCACAATTTCCTTATGTTCAGCGGTTCAAAAACTTTTGGTATTTTTATCGACTTCCCGTCAAAAATCCGTTGGGACATCGGCTACACAACCACAAACAAAACCGTTATCACAATTGACGGCACGGATTTTGATATTTATTACATTGACGGCACAAAGCCGCTTGAAATCGTAAAAGAGTTCAGAAAATCAATCGGCACAAGCTATGTTCCGCCGTTTTGGGCATTCGGCTATCAGCAGAGCCGTTGGAGCTATCACAATGCCGAAGCTGTTGACGCTGTTGTTGACGGTTACAACAAGGCAGGGATTCCGCTTGACTGCGTATATCTCGACATCGACTATATGGAGCGTTACAAGGACTTTACTGTTGATGATGAAAAATTTCCGAATTTCAAGGACTATGTTTCAAAGAAAAGGGAAGAAGGAATCCACCTCATTCCGATTATTGATGCGGGCGTAAAAAAAGAGAACGGCTACGATATCTATGAAGAGGGCAGAAAGAACGGATACTTCTGCAAAAACGAGGACGGCACGGATTTTGAGGGCGGTGTATGGCCCGGTATCGTTGGCTTTCCCGATTTTCTCCGACCGGATGTAAGAAAGTGGTTCGGCTCAAAATATAAAATTCTTACAGATATGGGAATTGACGGTTTCTGGAACGATATGAACGAGCCAGCAATTTTCTATTCGGTAAAAGGACTTAACAAAGCACTTGACAAGGCGGCTTCTCTCAAAGGGCAGAACCTTGACCTTTCAAAATTCTTTGAGCTCAAGGACACATTCGCAGGTCTTTCAAACAGTCCCGAGGATTATTCAAGCATTTACCATACAGTTGACGGCAAACAGGTTTGCCATGATCAGGTTCACAACATTTACGGCGCTAATATGACAAAGGCAGCCGGCGAATATTTTGCGGAGGAGTTCGGTAAAGAAAAAATTCTTATGTTCTCCCGTGCGTCATATGTAGGCGCTCACCGTTCAAGCGGTATCTGGTTCGGCGATAACCACTCTTGGTGGTCGCACATTCTTCTTGACCTCAAAATGCTCCCGTCGGCAAATATGTGCGGCTTTCTGTACTGCGGTGCAGATCTCGGAGGCTTTAACGAAAACGCAACCCGTGACCTTGTTCTTCGTTTTCTTGCACTCGGTGTGTTTACTCCGCTTATGCGTAACCATGCCGCTCTCGGCACAAGAAATCAGGAGTGCTACAGCTTTGAAAACAGCGATGATTTCAAGGATATTGTTGAGGTTCGTTACAGACTTATTCCGTACCTTTACAGAACATTCAAAAAGGCAAGCGAAGAAAACGATATGATTTTCAGACCGCTCTCGTTTGATTATCCCGATGATAAAATTGCCCGTGAATGTGAAACACAGCTTATGCTCGGTGACGAGTGCATGATTTGTCCTGTATATGAGCAGAATGTAGGTGGAAGATATGTTTATCTCCCCGAGAACATGACTTTTGTAAAACTCAGCGGTACAAGCATTACGACAGAAAAAATGAGCAAGGGTACTCATTATATTGAGGTTGCTCTCAATGAAGTTCCGCTCTTTATCAAAGACGGCAGGCAGATTGAACTCTGCAAGCCCGCAATGAGAACTTCACAGCTCGACACAACAGACACAGTTATGATTCCGTAAAATTTTATTTGTACAATTATCTGTTTGCACAATCTATGGGCGAATACTATGTCAACAACATGGTTTACACTTTATACAAGGACATAGTTTACAGCAAAATCAAACACGGCAGTTGATAAAAAACTGCCGTGTTTTTGTTTATCTTTAATTCAGTTTTAATCGTCAGAACTTTTTCTTTCGCTTTTGAAAAGCTTGCAGATTTCATAATAAATCGGAATTGTTAAAAATGCAATCCAACCAAATGACCAACCGCCGCAGATGTCGAGAAATCCGAAAAACATATACACAATAACGACAAGCAGGGGATAAGCAAAATGACTCGGCTTGCGTTTGTAGATTGCGTCAACAAGTGTGTAATAGAGAGGAATTGTCAGAAAGCATACCCAGCTGAGTACCCAACCGAGCAATACTCCGCTGAATCCCCAAACGAGGAATCCGATAACGGCAATCAACCAAAACGGAAAGTGTTTCCAAAAGCGGTGCGACTTTGAATGTTTATGCTCTTCAATGCTTTCGTCATACATAACATTTCCGTTTTCGTCTGTATAGACTTTTGTTTTGCCGTTTTCTTCAACATGAATTCCGTTCCAGCCGACATCAACCTTTGTACCGTCTTTATCTTTAACATGGATTCCGTCCCTGAAATTAAGGTGAACAGAATCACCGTCCTTTGAGTCAACATGGATTCCGTGTTTGAACGAAACCTTGTCTGATTTTTTGTATGTTGTGTCGCTGTCGGGATTATTTTCGGCATTATTTTCGGGTTCTTCCGACTGTGTTTCGCTTTCGGTTTCTTTTTCGCCTTTAAGCAATTCATCAAGCGAAACACCGTAGATATCGGCAAGAAGAATAAGATTATCCGTGTCGGGCGATGCCTCTGCACGCTCCCATTTTGACACAGCCTGACGGCTTACACCTATTTTTGCGGCAAGCTCCTCCTGGCTTAGATTCATCTTTTTTCTGTACTGCAAAAGTCTGTTGGCAGTTTCAATGTTCATAAAATTTCCTCCTCAAATATTGCTTTAGGGTTTTACCTTGTGAGAAAATTATATCGGTTGCCTGCCCAAAAAAACAATACATTTCGGGTTCCATTGTCGCAACTCTCGGTTGCAACCCGTAGTTGCGACAATAAAAATCAATAAAATCGCAAAATATTCCAATATCAGAGGTCAAGACCTGTTGTAGTCTTTAAAAATTCACCAAGCTTGTCGCAGATGATTTTTACACCGCCCTCGCTGTCACTTTCAACATTGAGCGGCATAATCGGATCGTGTACCGAAAGTCTGAGCAAGAACCAGCCGTCACCGTTATCCTTGTCAAACGAAACTCTGACGCCCTCACGGTTATCATCGGCAACACACCAGCCGTCCTGCTCCTCGGCATACTTTGTAAGGTCGGAAATAATTTTTTCACCGCAGGCTCTGAAATCTTTTTCAAGAATTTTGTATCTGATTTCTGTGCTTTCAAGCGGTTCTTTGAGTGAGGCGGTAAGCTCGTCAAGCTCCTTGCCCTCTTTTCTCATCTGAGCGGCCTTGATAATAATTTTTGTGCAGAGATATGCACCGTCATCAAGAAAGTAGTTTTCACGCATTGCGGCATGTCCCGATGTTTCGATTGCAAGAGGGCAGTTTATGCCCTGAGCGTTGAGCTCAAGAGCCTTGTCGATAACATTCTTATAGCCTCTGCGATAGCGGTAATGCTTTCCGCCGAGGTCATTTTCAATAAACTGTTTAAGACCGCTTGATGTGATTGAGTCTGTAACAATCATACCGCCGTCATTGCCCTCAAGAGCAATTGCCGCCGCAACGGCTACAAGTCTGTTTCGGTTGATTTCGTTGCCCTTGCTGTCAACAGCACCGCCACGGTCAACATCTGTATCAAAGATTACGCCGAGGTCTGCGCCGGATTCCCTGACAGCCTCACAGATTGAATCCATTGCCTCTTTAGCCTCGGGATTCGGCACATGATTCGGGAACATTCCGTCAGGTTCAAGATAACGGCTGCCTGTTGTGTCTGCTCCGAGAACAGAAAGCACCTTGTCGGCATAAAATCCGCCTGCACCGTTGCCTGCGTCAACAACAATCTTAAAGCCCTTGAGCGGATGCTCGTAATCTTCTGCATTAACTTCATTCTTAATCTTCTCGCAAAGTCCCTTTGCGTAGTCGCTCATATAGTCAACATCCGTAATATTTCCGCCGTTGCTTTCTTCGGGATGTTCACCGTTTTGTGCGTAGAGAAGAATTTCCTCAATGTCACTGCCCTCAAGACCGCCCTCACGGGTGAAAAATTTAAGACCGTTTCTGTTGAACGGATGGTGACTTGCGGTAATCTGAAGAGCACCGTCACATCCGAGGTCAACGGTTGTCATAAACATTGACGGAGTTGACGCAAGCTGACAGCAGAGAACTTCTGCACCGCAACGCTTAAAACGCTCGGTTGTGATTTCCATTATATGCGGTCCCGAAATACGGCTGTCACGACCGACAGAGATTTTGAGCTCGCTCGGTTTTTTTGAAACTTTTTTAGAAAGCCAAAGCACAAAGCCGTCTGCCATATCGGCAACAACATCGTCGGTAAGGTTTACACTTTGTCCCTCAACACCCTCGCTTGCAACTCCTCGTATGTCTGTTCCGCTTTTGAACTGTTTGTAAAAATCGTTAAGCATTTCATGATTCCTTTCTTATTTGTATGATTGCTTTTATTGAAAATTTAATTCGGAGCAATCCTGAATCCTTTTTGATATCAGCCTTCATAACATAGATTATAACTTAAAATGAGCAAAATCTCAATATGCCTGTTAAATTAAGTTTGTAAAAAACAGCAGTTATATAATGTCGAAAAAGAAATAAGTTGTTGAATTTACACAATCAAATGTTATGCTTGTGTTAAAACTATATTTCTATAAAAGCAAATACAAAGCATATTGCACAAAAAATACGATAACTAATTGTGCATAACTGATACCTAAATGTATTTGTGAACAAAAATTAATCGCTAAAATTGTTGACTTTTCCGAATGTTTGACTATAATAATAATTGTCAAGTAAATAGTCCGCTTGACTATCGGCTGATTTCCAATTAGCCTTACTCGAGTAAAATTGAATTATCACATAGTCGATAAATTGATCATGATTTTGCCAAATGGTAAATGGCGCACGAAAACAAAACTTTATATTTTTAAAGAATTGAATGGAGGAAATTTTATGACACCAATTCTTAGCTTACACAATGTTGATGTAACCAAATTCCTCGCCGTGCTCGATACCTGCGAGGGCAATGTATATCTCGTTACAAGCGAAGGCGACAGACTCAATCTCCGCAGCAAGCTTTGCCAGCTTGTCGGTCTTACAAGACTTATCGAAGGCGGCAGGATTGCAGAAGCAAGTATTATTTGCGAAAACAAGAACGACGAGAGCAAGCTTTTCAGACTTAATATGTTCGGCGACACAGGTAACGCCAAAGTAGGTTAATTCTGAAAACACTGACTTAAATATCTACGGTTTTCACGTTAATTTCAAAACTTCTAAACCCAAGGACAGCTGCGAGAGGTCGCAGCTGTTTTTGGCTTTTACCTTTTAAATGTAAAATATCAATAAAGTGTTGATTTTGCCGATGTTTTGGGTTATACTAAGCTTAATTTATTTTATGAGGCGTTAAACGCATTCGGAAAGGAATACGCTATGGCAGATACAAAAAACGAGCTTATTAACGAAGAAGATCAGGGTATGCTCATCACTCTTGAGGATGAAAACGGTCAGGAAGTTGAATTTGAATTTCTTGATGTAATCGAGTTTGAGGGTACAGAGTACATTGTTCTCATCGAAAATGACGAAGATGCAGACGAGGTTGTTATTCTTCAGATTAATCAGATTGACGAAGAAACAGAGGAATATGTCAGCATTGACGATGAAGATACTCTTAACAAGGTATTTGAGCTTTTCAAAAAGAAATATGAGGGCGACATTAACTTTGAATAATTCGTTTCAAATTGAGCTTCCGAGGGGAGGCTCTTTTCTTTTGTGTGAATATAACATTCTCAGCGGGAAAAAATACCGTTGAGGTGTTGTGTATGACAGAAAAAACCGGACTTGAAAAAACTGTTGTGTTTAATTTGAAATCGGCAAATGAATCTGATGTCAATAATATCGTCAATGAAAAAGGTCATGAGAGCCGTTCGTTTTATTACAAACTCGGCTTACTCTATTTTCTCAATATTGTTGACTGGATTTGTACAGAGGCGCTCATCGGCAGCGGACATTTTGTTGAGGCAAATCCCGTTATGCAGCCTGTGCTTGAAAACTTTTGGCTGACATTGTTAATCAAGGGAATTTTGCCGCTTGTGCTTGTTCTGGGTTGTGCATTGATTTATAAGCTTGCCGAAATCGGCAGGAGCAAAACGGCTGAAATGCTTTTAACGGTCGGAATTGTGTCTTATGCCCTTGTAAACCTATGGCATATTTTCAATTTTGTATTGCTCTTTTGTCGATTTTAATGTACAATAGTGGGTAGCGAATTTGAAAGGGAGTGTATGTTTTGCCGGCATTATCAGTAAGAAATCTTACAATGACTTTTATCGAAAGAAACCTTTTTACCGATGTTTCGTTTGATGTTGAAGAAAGAGATAAGGTGGGTTTTATCGGAGCTAACGGAGTCGGTAAAACAACTCTCTTTAAGATACTCAACGGCGAAATCAGCCCTGTTTCGGGAACTGTTACCTTTTCAAAAAATGTCCGTCCGGGATATATGGAACAGCATGCCTGCAACAATCCGAGGGCAGATGTGTATCACGAGCTGCTTTCCGTATTCGACCGTCTTTCGGATATGGAAACCGAAATTTCCGCACTTGCACATCAGATTGACAACAAGTCGGGAAATCTTGACGAGCTTGTTGAGAGGCAGACCATGCTTATTGAACAGTTTGAAAGAGCAGGCGGTTTGACCTATAAAAGCAGAACCCGTTCCGCACTTTTGGGACTCGGATTTTCCGAAAATGACTTTACAATGCCTGTCGGCAATTTAAGCGGCGGTCAGCGTTCAAAGCTCTGCCTTGCAAAGCTGTTGCTGTCGCAGAGCAATATGCTCCTCCTTGACGAGCCGACAAACCACCTTGACATTGACGCAATCTCATGGCTTGAAGGCTTTTTGAGAGATTTCAAGGGTGCAATGATTATCATCAGCCATGACCGTTATTTTCTTGATAATGTAACCAACAAGACGATTGAACTTGAACACAACCGTGCTATGGTTTATAAGGGCTCATATTCTGAATTTGTCAAGAAAAAGGAATCGGTGAACGAGTCGCTTAAAAATAAATATGAACACGATTTAAAGGAAATAAAGCGTATTGAGGGCATTGTTGAACAGCAGAAACGCTGGGGACAGGCTCACAATTTTATCACAGCCGCAAGTAAGCAGAAAGAGGCTGACAGAATCAAAGACGGGCTTGTTGCCCCCGAAAGCGAGCTTGAAACAATGCGTATGCATTTTGAGCCGAGATGTGAAAGTGGCAACGATGTTTTAATCTGTAAAAACCTTGCCAAGTCGTTTGACAACAAACAGCTTTTCAAAAATGTTGATATACATATCAGAAAAGGCGAGAGAGTGTTCATCATCGGCGGCAACGGTTGCGGTAAAACAACTCTGTTCAGAATTTTAACGGGCAAAACTCCTATGAACTGCGGTGAATATGACTACGGCGCAAATGTTGAAATCGGTTATTTTGATCAGATGCAGCAAAATCTTGACCTGTCAAAAACCGCACTTGATGAGGTGTGGGACACCTTCCCGAATATGACGCAGACCGAAGTCAGAAGTGCGCTTGCGTCATTCCTGTTCAAAGGTGACGAAGTGTTTAAACCGCTTTCAAAAATGAGCGGCGGCGAGAGGGCGAGAGTTTCTCTCTTGAAACTAATGCTAAAGGGCAGTAACTTTTTGCTCCTCGATGAGCCGACAAACCACCTTGACGCATCGTCACGGGAAGAACTTGAAAAAACTTTGCTTGACTACAGCGGTACAATGCTGATTGTCAGCCATGACCGTTATTTTATAAATAAAATTGCAGATAGAATTTTACTCCTTACAAATAACGGAGTAAAGGAATATCTCGGTAATTACGATTATTATCTTGAACGCACAACAGCCGAAAAATCGGGTGCTGTTCCGACTGAGAATAAGAAAGATAAAAAAGAAAAAACGCAGAATGATTACTTTTTGCAAAAGCAAAAGCAGAGTGAAGAACGCAAAAGACAGACTAAGCTTAAAAAGGCAGAGGCTGAAATTGAGCGACTTGACGAAGAAATCGCCAAAACACAGGAGCTTCTCTCAGGTGAGGAAGTTGCCGCAGATTACGAAAAACTTATGGAGCTTTCAAAACTGCTCGAGGATTTGCAAAAACAGCAGGAGGAGCAGTACGAAATCTGGGAGGAACTCGAAAGTATGGCAGAATGACTTACAGTCTGGATGAGCGACAAATTTCCCTTGCTTAAAGTAAAAAATTGTTGTATAATAACCGCATAATATAAGCTAAAGACTGTTGCACAGCAGTTTTTGCAGTTGATTTTCAGATGAAAGATTATGCGAATTAAAAATGAAAAACGGCAGGCAAAATACCCTGCCGCATATATCTGCCCGTGGCGCAATTGGATAACGCAACGGATTCCGATTCCGGAGAATGGGGGTTCAAATCCCTTCGGGCAGGCCAAAAAAGGACACCCTACGGGGTGTCCTTTTTTGGTCTGTTTAGAATCCGAAGGGATTTGAAGCCGACCGTAAAGAAAATGCCCCTGTGGGGCATTTTTAGGGAGGAGCGTTTATGGAGGCATAGCTATGCACAGGACGCAACAAGCGAGGCGGAAAGTTTAGGTCTGTACAAAGTACTTCGGGCAGAAGTAGTGATAAGATGAAAGTGTGACACCCTACGGGGGCGTGCTTTTTTCAGCTAAATTCACGCAAGCGTGAGCTAAATTTGCTACGCAAGCTAAATTATCCTGTAGATAGCTAAATTGTCCTGACGGACAGCTAAAAGTGAATTTAATTTAGCTGTAAACCGAAAGGTTTGCAATTTAGCAACAGAGCGACAAAAAATTCATAGGATATTTTGTTGAAAAATACAATGAAAAATTTTTTTGCAAAAACCCTTGACGAATAGGATTGAGGATGATATAATAGTCAAGCTGACTCATTCGAGGACATCTTCAAAAAATGAAAATGCTTCAAAAAAATTAAAAAAATTTAAAAAAAGTGTTGACAAATGATGAAGAATGTGATATATTATATAAGCACTCGAAATTAAAGAGTGAATGCAAGAGCGAAAGCTAAATTCGCTGGTGTAGCTCAGTTGGTAGAGCAGCTGATTTGTAATCAGCAGGTCGGGGGTTCAAGTCCGTCCACCAGCTCCATTGAAGCCTACTGTTTAGGCAGTAGGCTTTGATTTTTGAAAAACTTGATAGGGGAGAATTCCCGAGTGGCCAAAGGGGGCAGACTGTAAATCTGTTGCGTTTCGCTTCGATGGTTCGAATCCATCTTCTCCCACCAAGCTTAAAAAACGCCTTAAACATTGAAGTTTAGGGCGTTTTTCTTTTGCGTTCAGCAGAGATAAAACCCATCTGAAAATCTGTTTGTCTAACAGTTGTCTATCAGAAAGCTAACTAAGCAGGCTCAATGTCAATAAATAGGGGTACCCCGATAAAAACAGAGCCACTGCATCTAATTCGAATTGTTTTGTGCTGTTTAGATACCTAACATTAGCGGATATGTTTCCGCAAGATACAGCCAAGCATTTGCAGCAGTTGTGCGTATAATTTAAACTGCTGCAAAAGTCAGTAAACAAGCCGTTTTTTAAGCCGTTCGCTTATTTCCTTGACATCAATACTACCGTCTCAATGTGGCACGGTTGTTCAACGAAAAACATACTCAACCCCTATTGTACAAGGAAATGGTGGAACGCACCTTTTCCCTTAAAATCTAGTGGTTCGAGCCTGTGACAACCTTGAATTGTCCTATAATTTGTATAGGCAGACAGGGTAAAGCTCTGTTCCTTAAACTTCATTTTTCATGTCATTCCTACAAACTGGAAGTTGTATCATCATTTATCTTTTTTTGAAAAAAGAAGACTGCCAGATATACCAAAAGATATACCCAGACATATTCCGATTCCAATTCCAGCCATGCTATTTAAGACATTTATAAAAACAACGCTCCAAAGTATTGCTGCGATTATTCCGATAGTGACTCCTATAATTATCCTTTTGTTGTTCATCAGCTTTATCCTCCATAAATTCAGATTTATCTAATTTCTATTAACATCTATTTCACTGTTCATGAACCCCTCAAAACGGTCGAATTGCAGGATTGCCTGTCAGCTTTTTGTTCTATAAAATTCTCTCCAAACACCCTGACATCTAATCCACTCACTCAATTTGCATTATCTAATCCGAGGCTACAACCTGAACGAAATTTTGCGTTGGATATGTTTCCGTAAGATATAGTCGAGTGCTTTTGGTAGTTAAATGTACAATTTTAGATTTAGAAAAAGTCAGCAAACAAGCCGAATTTTATATTGCTTAATTATTTTCTTGACATCAAGACTACGGTTTCCATATGCATATCACATGAGAACATATCCCCACAAACTCATGAAAATATGGTCATTATTTTTGTAATACTAACACTGCTCGTGTAGCCCTTTTCCCACAAAATCATATCCGTTATGCTTTATGCTCTACCCTGCCACAAAATTTTAATCATCTCAAACAGTACAAATTCTATGCCACTTGATATTGTTTTAAAAAATCAATTAAACATTGTGGCGTATCAGCATAATCTGCCAAAGCCGATAATATATTAATATTAGGATCAATATGCACAGATGTATATTTTTGGGAAAAATATCCTCCCGTTTTATTTTTTGCTTTCAATGAGTCAATTATCTTTTTTAAAAACTCTATTTCAAACTTTCCTCTGAACAACTTTCCCATGCCGCCTTGTTTAAAATATTCTATTTTTTTTTCAATTTCACATTCTTCCATTTTTTTTGAATCTGGAAATAATTCTTCTATTTTTTCACGATTTATTTCCCCCTTAGAAACAATACTATCAATAGCTATCTCTGAAAACAATTTAGATATTTTAAAATCAGATAACACTATTTTATGGTTTTCTTCTATTCCTTCTTCGTGTAACCTTTGACATGCTAGCCACGAATTTATATAAATAGTTGCATTGTGAAATTCTTGCTGCCTTTTGGAATAGTCAGAACAACATTTTGAAAAATCTTTTTCTGTTGTATTAATCCCAAACTCTCTATTTAACATCTTTGAAAAAGCTTTTTCACTGGTATAAAAATTTTCTATAGAATAGCACGGGGTTTGATATAATAAAGAATTATTATATTTTGTTGTATCATAATCACTATCAACAAAAAAAGCCTTTGCAGTATAAATTTCGTCTCTATTTTTTTCAACAAGATTTAACGCTTTCAATACCCCTTTTTTACCACCACAATTATAATGAATTATTTTTGTATATTCATAGCCACTGTACTTTTCTATTCGTGGGAAATAGTATTTTGTATCTTCTCCCTCAAAAAAACAAAATAAATAGTCTCTATATTTCTTTTTCTCTTGGCAATACCGCGAAAAAGCCACCACACCTTTGTTTCTTGCATCTTTAACCTTTTGTATATCCATTTTTTCTCCCTCACTCATTCTCAGACAAACAATTTCCCATATCCTTTGCCAAATCGTCAAATTCATTATCAAATATGAAAGGAGAATGTGTTACGGCTATTAATGTTGAACATTTTCCAGAATTAACGACATCTGGAAGAAACATGTTCTGCCATTTTATAGACAATGATAATTCGGGTTCATCAAACAAAATAATGCACTTTTCTATATTTTCGATATATAACTTTGAAAATACGGAAATGATTTGTTTCTCGCCTGATGATAAGTTTTGAATACCAATCGGCTTTTTGGCTTTATCCTTGTATATCCCTAATTCTACATTGGTTTCATCATATATATATTTCTTACCGTTTAAATAATTATTACATATTGAACAAAATGTTTTTACCCTTTCGTCATACATATTTTGTCTTTCATAGCTATCTATTAGATTCTTAATAAGATTTAATAGATACCTATTTTCACGATTATAAATATCAGAGTTATCTACCAATTCAATAATTCTTTGTTTATCCCGTTCCTCAATTTGGTCTCCTATTCTCGCCAATGCAATAATCAACTTATTCTGTTCAATTTTATAGTTTTCAAAATCAGACAATTCACCATTTAGATATTGCTTTAAAAGAACACCCGTCATTTTAGCGAATCCTGTAATTGCAACCGACTTTATTGTTTGCAAAAGCGTTTCTATGTTTTTCTCTACATCTGTCATTCCAAATTGTATGAGTCTGCTTTTCACACGATCTTTTTCAATATCTATATCTATGCCTAAATTAGACATATCTTCTTCTATTCTTCTATATGTAGGAAAGTACAAAATTTCCTCGTCAATTTTTTCTTCTACTTTTTTCTTAAATTCAATCACATTATTAAAATCTGCTTTTGTTGTGTTATTCTTCCGATATCGTTGTAAAATATAACGTTCTAGCTCCCGACGAGCCATTGTAGGTGGCATTCCAAATATATCACTTACTTTAAAATAGTACTTCTTTAACTCATCCTCATTAGAACCTTCCTCAATTAGTTTGTTTATGTTTTCTAATTCCTTTATTGAAAATAAACTTTCAAATCGTACTCTACGCCTTCTGTATGGAGAATTATCATATATATAATCTTCTACATATGATGATATATCGTTATGGTTAATGCTAATCTTTTCACCGTCAATAAATGTTAATGAAATGGCATCGAAAATAATATTATTCAGTTTCTCAATATTTCCACTTAAAACATAATATAAGCAATTCAATATCGTTGTCTTTCCCATACCGTTTTCGCCTAAAAATATATTCACTTTTTCATCTAAAGGTAACCTAACATTAAACTGATTAAAAAGATTGTTAATTTCAAACAATTTTAACTTTGATTTCATGGCATTTCTCTCCATTTCATTATATCATTCTACTATATTAAAATGCTTCAACGCATCCTTTATGGCTTCCACTTTCTCCGCTGTCGGATGCTTCCTCGGCTGTTTCAATTCTTCTACCGCATTAGGAGCATCATACATTGGCAAGCCTAAATCTCTCTTTACCTCTGCGATATATGCGGTATGTACTTTGAAGCCGTATTTAGCTTCTATGTACTCCTTTATCATTTTGTAGGTCACTCGTTCTTTGGGCTTATAGCTTTCGGCTCTTTTAGCGATATTATCAAGCGGAACTTTTCCCTCACCCTCACCAAACTCAACTTTTACGTTGATATGTCCGTCTGGCTTTTTGTGGGAAAGCAGTACAACAGTCTCGATGTGTGCGGTGTGGGGGAACATATCTACGGGTTGGATTTTTTGGGCTTTGTAGGGGCTGTTTTGGGTTAGGTAGGCTAAATCTCTTGCCAATGTTTCGGGGTTGCAGGAAACATAGACAACCTTTTTCGGAGACATTTTGATTAGTGAGTCGAGAAATTTTCGGTCACTTCCGGCTCTTGGCGGATCCATGAACACAACATCGGGCTTTTCGTCCTCGTCTGCAGCTTCTCTCATGAACTCGCCCGCATCGGCTTTGTAGAAACGGATATTTTTCAGATTATTTGCTCTTGCGTTTACGATTGCATCCCTCACGGCATCGCCGTTAAGTTCTGCACCGATAACATTGCCTGCGCCGTTTTTGGCGGCAATTATGCCGATTGTGCCGATTCCGCAGTAGGTGTCAAGCACGGTTTCGTTGCCTTTGAGATTAGCAAATTCAATTGCTTTGCCGTACAAAACTTCGGTTTGAACGGGGTTAATTTGGTAAAAGCTTTTCGGCGAAATTCTGAACCTGCAACCGCAGAGAATATCCTCAATATAACCCTTACCGTACAGCACTTTCTGATGGTCACCGAGTACAAGGTTGGTGCGGTAGGGGTTTATATTTTGCACAATGGTTGTGATTTCGGGAAACTGTTTCAGAATCGCTTTTACAAAATTGTTTTTTGACGGAAAAACAGGTGTACCTGTCACAAGCACAAGCATAATCTGATTTGTCGCAAAGCCTCTTTTCACAAGAATGTGACGGAGAAAACCTTTGCCTGTGTCCTCGTTATAGGTTGTCATTCTGAAAGAGGGGAGGAGCTTGCGTACTGCAACGATGATTTTGTCGGCAATAACATCCTCTGTCTGACAGCTGTCAATTCCGACAACATGATGACTGCCAGACTGATACACACCCGAAATGATTTTGCCCTTTTTGTCCGTATAAAAAGCCGCCTGAACCTTGTTGCGGTAGTGGTAGGGAGTTTTCATTCCGATAATTTTTTCAACGGTGCAAAAGCGTTTGAGAAGTTTTTCGACTTTCTTCTGCTTGAATTCAAGCTGTTCGGGATATGACAGATTTTGCAGTTGACAACCGCCGCATTTTTTGTAAACGGGACAGCTTTGTTTATTGGTTTCAGGTCTGTTACTCATAATATTTCCTCACATTTTATTGCATTGTATATATCCTTTATTTTATCATCAATCATATTGATATGCAACAGAAACAAACCCTAAATGACAAAGAAAAACGCAGGAGGGAAATCCGCTCCTGCGCTTTCTGATTATTAACCGGTATATCGAAAAATTGATGATTATCAGGTTATTTGTAATCAATTAAAGATTTGTGTATCCCATAAGGCTTTCGTCAACCTCTTTGGCAACATCTCTGCCCTCACGAATCGCCCAGACAACAAGTGACTGTCCTCTGTGCATATCGCCTGTAACAAATACATTTTCAACATTTGTCTTGTGTGAGCCTTCTGCCGTTGCAACATTGGTTCTTGCGTTTGTTTCAACACCGAATGCCTTGGTTACATAGTTTTCGCTGCCGAGGAATCCCGCCGCAATGAGTACGAGTTCAACATCAACCTTGTATTCTGAGCCTTCAACCTCTTTCATCATAAGTCTGCCTGTTTTAGCATCCTTTTCGGGTTTGAGCTTAACAAGCTCCGCACCTACAAGATTACCGTTCTTGTCAGCAATGAACTGCTTAACAGTTGTCTGATAAACTCGTGGATCGTGACCGTAAACTTCAATAGCCTCTTCCTGACCGTAGTCTGTTTTGCAGACTCTCGGCCATTGCGGCCATGGGTTATCGGCACTTCTTGTGTCGGGAAGTTTAGGCATCATTTCAAGCTGGAGAACGGATTTTGCACCGTGTCTGATGCTTGTGCCGACGCAGTCGTTACCTGTGTCGCCGCCGCCGATTACCATTACATTCTTGCCTTTTGCGCTGATGAATGTACCCTCTCTGAGGTTGCAGTCAAGAAGTGACTTTGTTGTTGATTTGAGGAAGTCAACGGCAAAGTAAATGCCGTTAGCCTCTCTGCCGGGAACTTTGATATCTCTCGGATTTGATGCACCGCAAGCAAGGATTACACGGTCAAAGTCCTTGAGAATTTCGCTTGCCTTGATGTCTTTGCCGACATTTGAGCAGGTTTCAAAGGTTACGCCTTCTTCTTCCATAATGTTAATCTTGCGTTCGATAACATCTTTTTCAAGCTTCATATTCGGAATGCCGTACATAAGCAGACCGCCTACTCTGTCATTGCGTTCAAATACCGTTACAGAGTGACCGCGCTGATTGAGCTGGTCGGCAGCGGCAAGTCCCGAGGGACCCGAACCGATGATTGCAATTTTCTTGCCTGTTCTTACCTTTGGAATTCTTGCGTCTGCAAGACCTTCTTCATAGGCGTTTTCAATGATTCCGTATTCGTTGGCTCTTACGCTGACAGCGTCACCGTTTGCACCGCAGGTGCATGCCTTTTCACAGAGAGCAGGACATACACGGGATGTGAATTCGGGGAAGTTGTTTGTAACTTTAAGACGGTTGTAAGCCTGTTCCCAGTTGCCCTTGTAGATGAGGTCATTCCATTCGGGAATGAGGTTGTTAAGCGGACAGCCTGAGAATGCAGAACCAATCTGCATTCCTGCCTGACAGAAAGGCACGCCGCAGTCCATGCATCTTGCACCCTGTTTTTGCTGATCCTCTTTGCTGAGGGGATCGTGAAATTCGTCAAAATTTTTGATTCTTTCTTTTACGGAGTATGCCGGGGCATCCTCACGCTTATATTCCATAAATCCTGTTGGCTTTCCCATAAATATCCCCTCCTTATTTATTATTCACAATTTCGTAGAAAGCTTCAATCTGTGCCTGCTCGTTTGTAAGACCTTTTTCTTCATAAGCGGCAATTGCAGCCATCATTCTCTTGTAGTCGTGCGGAATAATCTTCTTGAATTTCGGAAGATACTCGTCAAAGTTATCAAGGATTTTCTTGCCTCTCTGTGAACCTGTTGCTGCAACATGTTCTTCTATAAGCGTTTTGAGTTCGATTATATCGTACTTTTCTGTTACCTCAGAGAAGAGAACCATTTCTTTGTTGAGCTTTGTGTAAAGATCTCTTTCTTCATCAAGAACATAGGCAACACCGCCGGACATACCTGCTGCAAAGTTTTTGCCTGTTTTGCCTATAACAACAACTCTGCCGCCTGTCATATATTCACAACCGTGGTCGCCGACACCCTCAACAACTGCTGTTGCGCCTGAGTTTCTTACGCAGAAACGCTCGCCTGCAACACCGTTGATAAATGCCTTGCCGCTTGTTGCGCCGTAAAGTGCAACATTACCGATGATGATGTTGTTACCTGCGTCAAATGTTGAGTTCTTCGGAGGATAAACTACCAGCTTACCGCCTGAAAGTCCCTTGCCGAAGTAGTCGTTTGAGTCGCCCACAAGTTCAAGTGTGAGTCCCTTTGGAATGAATGCGCCAAAGCTCTGACCGCCCGAACCGTTGCAGACTACTGTAAATGTATCGTCATCAAGGTTGTTGTAATGCTTTCTTGTAACCTCAGAACCGAAGATTGTACCGAATGAACGGTCTGTGTTTTTAACATTGACTTCAACCTTTTTCTTTGTGCCTTTTGCAAGAACCTTTGCAAATTCTTTGCAGAGGATTCTCTCGTCAAGTGTTGATTCAAGCTTGAAATCGTAAAGGCTCTTTTTGTTGTATTCAACCTTTTCCGAAACAAAGTTTGTATCAAGAATGTTAGAAAGGTCAACCTCGGCAGCCTGTCCTGTGATGCCTTCTTTTCTCTTGATGAGGTCAATTCTTCCGACAAGCTCATCAACGGTTTTTACACCGAGCTTTGACATATATTCACGAAGTTCGCTTGCTACAAACTTCATAAAGTTTATTACATATTCGGGCTTGCCGCAGAATCTTTTTCTGAGCTCGGGGTTCTGTGTGGCAACACCGAACGGGCAGGTATCAAGGTTACATACTCTCATCATTGCACAACCGAGAGTTACAAGCGGAGCAGTTGCAAAACCAAATTCCTCTGCACCGAGCATTGCGGCAATTGCAACATCACGGCCGTTCATAAGCTTACCGTCGGTTTCAATAACAACCTTGTTACGAAGGTCGTTCATAATGAGCGTCTGATGAGCCTCGGCAAGACCGAGTTCCCACGGCAGACCTGCATTGTAGATTGAGTTTCTCGGAGCAGCGCCTGTACCGCCGTCATAACCTGAAATAAGGATTACGCCTGCACCTGCTTTTGCAACGCCTGCGGCAACCGTACCTACACCGCATTCCGAAACGAGCTTAACAGAGATTCTTGCGTCTTTGTTAGAATTTTTGAGGTCATAGATAAGCTGTGCAAGGTCCTCGATTGAGTAAATGTCATGGTGCGGTGGGGGAGAGATGAGCGATACACCGGGTGTTGAATGACGGGTTTTTGCAATCCAGGGATAAACCTTTTTGCCCGGAAGATGTCCGCCTTCGCCCGGCTTTGCACCCTGAGCCATTTTAATCTGAATTTCGTTTGCAGATGTGAGGTATCTTGATGTAACACCGAAACGACCTGACGCAACCTGCTTGATTGCAGAACATCTGTCAACCTTCTGTCCTTTTGTGAGAAGTCGTTCAAGGCTTTCGCCGCCCTCACCCGAGTTTGACTTGCCGTGAAGCTGATTCATTGCAATCGCAAGTGTTTCGTGAGCCTCCTGTGAGATTGAACCGTAGGACATAGCGCCTGTCTTGAAACGCTTTACGATTGAATCAACGCTTTCAACCTCATCAAGCGGAACAGGAGTTTCTGCAAAGTTGAAGTCGAAAAGACCTCTGATATTTACAGGATCCATTTCTTCGGAAATCATATGAGAATACTTTTTGTAAAGCTCATAGTCGCCTGTTCTTGTTGCCTGCTGGAGCATATATATAGTCTGCGGATTGTAGAGGTGTTCCTCTTTGCCGCTTCTGAACTTGTGTGAACCACGGGATTCAAGCTCATCGCTTACACCGAGGTCAAGCGGATCGAATGCCGCTGTGTGAAGTTTGTCAACATTCTTTTCGATATCCTTGATTGTGATACCGCCGATTCTGCTGACTGTGCCTGTGAAGTATTCGTCAATAACATCCTTGCCGATACCAATAGCCTCAAAAATCTGTGAGCCATGATAAGACTGGATTGTTGAAATACCCATTTTTGACGCAATCTTTACGATGCCGTGGAGAACTGCGCTGTTGTAATCGTCAACTGCTGCGTAGTAGTCCTTGTCAAGAAGGTCATCACCGATAAGCTCGTGAATTGTTTCCTGAGCAAGATACGGGTTGATTGCACTTGCACCGTAGCCGAGAAGTGTTGCAAAATGATGAACTTCTCTCGGCTCACCGCTTTCAAGTATCATTGCAAGTGAAGTTCTCTTCTTTGTTGCAACAAGGTGCTGATGAAGAGCGGATACTGCAAGAAGTGACGGAATTGCAAGATGGTTTTCGTCAACTCCTCTGTCGGAGAGGATAAGAATATTTGCACCGTCATTGTAAGCCTTGTCAGCTTCAATGAAAAGTCGCTTAACAGCCTTTGAAAGTCTTGTGTTCTTGTAGTAGAGAATCGGGATAACCGCAACCTTAAAGCCCGGAATGTGCATATTCTTGATTTTGAGAATATCGGTTGATGTAAGAATCGGGTTGTGAATCTTCATAACCTTGCAGTTTTCGGGACGCTCCTCAAGGATGTTGCCGTCCTCACCGATATAAATTGTTGTTGATGTTACAACTTCCTCACGGATTGCGTCAATCGGCGGGTTTGTAACCTGTGCAAAGAGCTGTTTGAAGTAGTTGAAAAGCGGCTGCGGTTCTTTTGAAAGAACTGCAAGCGGACTGTCTGTACCCATTGCGGCAATTGACTCTGTGCCGTTCTTTGCCATAGGAAGAATTGATGTCATAACATCTTCGTAGGTATATCCGAAAGCCTTCTGGAGTTTTTGTCTTTCTTTATATGAATGCTCCTCAACCTTCATATTAGGAATTTTGAGGTCTTTAAGACAAACAAGATTACTGTCGAGCCATTCGCCGTAAGGCTGTTTTGACGCATAATATTCTTTGAGTTCATCGTCATCAATGAGTCTGCCCTGAACCGTATCGACAAGGAGCATTTTGCCCGGGCGAAGTCTTTCCTTTGTAACAATCTTTGCGGGATCAATAGGAAGTGCGCCGACTTCCGATGAAAGAATGAGGTTGCCGTCATCCGTGATGTAATATCTTGACGGACGCAGACCGTTACGGTCAAGAACCGCACCCATAATGTCGCCGTCAGAGAAAAGGATTGACGCAGGACCGTCCCACGGCTCCATCATTGTTGCATAATACTGATAGAAGTCCTTTCTCTTCTGGCTCATTGTGCCGTTATTATCCCACGGCTCCGGAATTGTAATCATAACGGCAAGAGGAAGCTCCATACCGCTCATTACGAGAAATTCAAGTGTATTATCAAGCATTGCAGAGTCTGAACCCTCTGTGTTTACAACAGGAATAACCTTGTCAAGGTCGCCCTTGAGATGCTCCGAACGCATTGTTTCCTCACGGGCAAGCATCTTGTCAGCGTTGCCTCTGATTGTGTTGATTTCACCGTTGTGAACAATCATTCTGTTAGGATGAGCTCTCTGCCAGCTTGGATTTGTGTTGGTTGAAAAACGGGAGTGAACCATAGCGATTGCAGACTCGTAATCCTCGTCCTGAAGATCAAGGAAGAAGTTACGGAGATCGCCGACAAGGAACATACCTTTATATACAATAGTTCTGCTTGAAAGTGAAACTACATATGTGTCTTCATTACTCTGTTCAAAAACTCTTCTTGCAACATAGAGCTTTCTGTCGAACGGAAGGCCTCTTTTTACACCGTGAGGTCTTTTGATAAAGCACTGCATAATTGCAGGCATACATTCAACAGCTCTGTGACCGAGTACCTCGGGCTTTGACGGAACATTTCTCCAGCCGAGAACTGTAAGACCTTCTTTTTCTGCAATGATTTCAAACATCTTCTTTGCCTGATTTCTTGCAAGCTCATTCTGAGGGAAGAAGAACATACCTACAGCGTAATCTCTTTCGGAACCGAGCTTAATGCCGATTTCAGCAGCTGCCTTCTTAAAAAATTTGTGTGAAATCTGGAGAAGAATACCTACGCCGTCACCTGTTTTGCCTTCGGCATCCTTACCTGCTCTGTGTTCGAGAGTTTCAACAATTGTCAGAGCGTTTGCCACGGTGTCGTGTGACTTGATACCCTTAATATTAACAACAGCTCCGATACCGCAGTTATCATGTTCAAACTTCGGAGAATACAGAGTCTTGTTGTTCTCTCTGACTGTCTGTTCCATTAATGATCACCCTTTCCTGTTAATCACAAAAATTATTCAGCGGACTTTTTATATACATATATATGTAAAAGGAAGTTTGCTTTCGTAAACTTATCGGTTCAAAGTGGCAATTAATGTTCTGCCGGTTAATAATCAATCATATATATGTAATTGTAAAATGCCCAATCTCTTCTCAGCGGTAAAACCGCTATGCTCAGCCTGTGCTATATCCTGCAAAGGTGAATGTGCAGGTCGGCTGATGTTCTGAAATGCCTTGTCGTCTTTGATTAAGGAAAATCAGCACTTAGATTATATAACTATACATTGTGCTTTGTCAAGGGAAAATAGAGGAAAATTGCAACTTTTAAGGGTAAAACTTTCATTTTACTGTGATTGTTGTAGAAAATATGCAACTCTTATTGGTGTTTCAGCTTAATTTTGCAGGAAATTTAATAAAACTTGCAATTTCAAAACTTTTTTCAAAAAATGTATTGACAAATTCGCAAAAGTGGAATATACTAACAACATCAAAGACAGCAAGGGCGCTGTGAGCTGAGGCTTACAGTGTCCTTTTCTGTTTTTATAAAGCAAAAATCAGACCATTAAAATTTATTTTCAAAATGGATAGGAGAGAATTAAAATGGCAAAAGTTCCCGAAATTTTTGGCAGCATGGTATTTAATGATCAGAAGATGCAGGAAAGACTTCCAAAGTCAACTTACAAGGCTTTGAAAAAGACAATCCAGAACGGTGAACCGCTTGACCTCAGCGTTGCAAATGTTGTTGCGGCTGCTATGAAGGACTGGGCAGTTGAAATGGGCTGTACCCACTACACACACTGGTTCCAGCCGATGACAGGTATTACAGCCGAAAAGCATGACAGCTTTATCGCACCGAACGGTGAAGGTCAGGTTATCATGGAGTTCTCAGGTAAAGAGCTTGTAAAGGGCGAGCCTGATGCTTCTTCTTTCCCAAGCGGCGGTATTCGTGCCACATTCGAGGCAAGAGGCTATACAACATGGGATCCGACATCATATGCATTCGTTAAGGACGGAACACTTTACATTCCTACAGCATTCTGTTCTTATACAGGCGAGGTTCTCGATAAGAAAACTCCTCTTCTTCGTTCAATGGAGAGAATTAATACAGAGGCTGTAAAGATTCTTCATCTTCTCGGCAAAGAAAATGTTACAAGAGTTACAACAACAGTAGGTCCGGAGCAGGAATACTTCCTTATTGATAAGGACGCTTACGATCAGAGAGAGGATCTTATTTATACAGGCAGAACACTTTTCGGTGCAAAAGCTCCTAAAGGACAGGAACTTGACGACCATTACTTCGGTGCAATCAAGACAAGAGTTGCTGCTTATATGAAAGACCTTGACGAGGAACTCTGGAAACTCGGTATCCTTGCAAAGACAAAGCATAACGAAGTTGCTCCTTCACAGCACGAGCTTGCTCCTATCTTCACAACAACAAACATTGCAACCGACCACAACGAGCTTACAATGGAAGTTATGAAGAAGGTTGCCGAAAGACACGGTCTTGTTTGTCTTCTTCACGAAAAGCCGTTTGCAGGTGTTAACGGTTCCGGTAAGCACAACAACTGGTCAATTTCGACCAACACAGGCGAAAACCTTCTTGATCCCGGCAAGACTCCTGAAAACAACCTTCAGTTCCAGCTTTTCCTTGCAGCAGTTGTAAAGGCTGTTCACGAGTATCAGGATCTTCTCAGAATCACGGTTGCATCGGCAGGTAACGACCACCGTCTCGGCGCTAACGAAGCACCGCCTGCAATCATTTCAATGTATCTCGGTGATGACCTCGGCGAACTCGTTGATTCAATCATCAATGACAGAGAATATGTAAGCAAGGGTAAGCAGAAGATGAGAACAGGCGTTGATGTTCTTCCTGACTTTATGAAGGACACATCGGATCGTAACCGTACATCACCTTTTGCATTCACAGGTAACAAGTTTGAATTCAGAGCACTTGGTTCTTCACTTAACATTGCCTGTCCTAACTATATGCTCAACACTATGGTAGCCGAAGAACTTTCAGAGTTCTACGATGAGCTTAAAGATGCGGATGATATGGACGCAGCTATCAAGGCTCTTGTTAAGAAAGTATTCACAGAGCATCAGAACATTATCTTCAACGGCAACAACTACGCTCCCGAGTGGGTTGAAGAGGCTGAAAGAAGAGGACTTCTTAACCTCAAGTCACTTCCTGACGCAATGGAACACTTCCTTGACAAGAAGAATGTTGACCTCTTTGTTAAGAATAAGATTTGTTCGGCAGACGAAATCCGTGCAAGATATGAAATTGAGCTTGAAAGCTATTCTAAGCAGATTAACATTGAGGCTCTCACAATGATTGATATGGCTAAGAAGAACATTCTTCCTGCCGTTACATCATATGTAAGAGATCTTACGGATACAGCACTTGCCAAGAAGGCACTTTCAGACGCTATTCCTACAAGTGTTGAGGAAGACCTTATTACAAGCCTTTCAAACAAACTTGTATGTTTCTCAAAGAAAACTGCAGAGCTTGAAGAGGCTGTTATCAAGGCAAGCGACTACAGCGATGACAACCTCAAGTATGCTAAGTACTACAGAGAAACAGTATTTGCACTTATGCAGGAACTCAGAGCTGTCGGTGACGCAATGGAAACAGAAACAGCTTCGGAATACTGGCCTTATCCTTCATACGGCGAACTTCTTTTCGGTGTGTGATTGATAGAACCTCTATTTATACTAAATAACATTATTTATATTGTATAACAGGTAACACAACGGCGTGTGATTGACAGAATTAAACTGTCAACTCCACGCCGTTTTTGTTATTTTGATAAAAGGAGAGATTTATATGGCAGAACTAATTTACGGAGGCACAGGCGTCTGGTTTATGATCGGCGCATTACTCGTGTTCTTTATGCAGTGCGGATTCGCAATGGTTGAAACCGGTTTTACAAGAGCTAAAAACGCAGGTAACATCATTATGAAAAACCTGATGGACTTTTGTATCGGTACGGTTGTATTCAGCCTGTTAGGCTTCGGACTTATGATGTCTGAGGACTATGTTGCAGGATTCATCGGTGTTCCCAACCTCAATATGTTCACAGACTGGATGAACTTTGATTGGAACTCATTCGTATTCCAGCTTGTATTCTGTGCTACAGCAGCTACTATCGTTTCAGGTGCTATGGCAGAGCGTACAAAATTCTCGGCATACTGTGTTTACAGCGCAATTATTTCACTCGTTGTTTACCCGATTGAAGCAGGTTGGGTTTGGAACGGTCAGGGTTGGCTTGCACAGCTCGGCTGTATCGACTTTGCAGGTTCAATAGTAATTCATATGGTCGGCGGTATCTCGGCACTTGTCGGCGCAATCATTCTCGGACCCCGTATCGGTAAATACGGCAAGAACGGCAAGGTAAACGCTATCCCCGGTCACAGCATCACACTCGGTGCTCTCGGTGTATTCATTCTTTGGTTTGCATGGTACGGCTTTAACGGTGCCGCTGCTGAAGACGGCGCTCGTCTCGGTCAGATTCTTCTTACAACAACAATTGCTCCGGCAGTTGCAACAGTAACAACTATGCTCTTTACATGGATCAAGAACGGCAAGCCTGATGTTTCAATGTGTCTTAACGCATCACTCGCAGGTCTTGTAGCAATCACAGCAGGTTGTGCAGATGTTGACGCAATCGGTGCAGCAGTTATCGGTATCGTTGCAGGTATCCTCATCGTAGTAGCAGTTGAATTCGTTGATATCAAGCTTAAAATAGATGATCCTGTCGGCGCATTCTCGGTACACGGCGTAAACGGTATGTGGGGCGGCCTTGCAGTAGGTCTTTTCGCAACAGGTAACGGTCAGAACGGCATCACAGGTCTTTTCTACGGCGGTGGCTTTGCTCAGCTTGGTAAGCAGGCTCTCGGTATTGTTACAATCGTAGCTTGGACAGTTGTTTGCATGATTATCGTATTCACAATCATCAAAAAGACAGTAGGTCTTCGTGTTACAAAGGACGAAGAAATGAAGGGCCTCGATATCTGCGAGCACGGTCTTATCAGCGCATATGCAGACTTTATGCCAATCGGTGTCGGTACAGCTTCACTTGATGAAACATTTGATGTTGACAGCAATGTTCCTGTAACTCAGGCAGTTCCCGTTCAGCTTGCAGGCAAGTATGATATGGCTACCGACGGCACAAAGATTACTAAGATTGACATTCTTCTCAAGCAGTCAAAGCTTGAAGCTCTTAAAGAAGAAATGGATAAGCTCGGCATCACAGGTATGACAGTATCTCAGGTACTCGGTTGCGGTGCTCAGAAGGGTAAAGCAGAGTATTACCGTGGTGTTGCTATTGAAAGTAACCTCCTTCCTAAGATGAAGGTTGAAATCGTAGTTTGCAAGGTTCCTGTAAAGGCAGTTGTTGATGCGGCTGTTAAGGCACTTTACACAGGTCACATCGGTGACGGCAAAATCTTTATCTATGATGTTGAAGATGTTGTTAAGGTTAGAACAGGCGAAACAGGCTACGACGCTATGCAGGATATTGAATAATCCCCAATAGCTTAATTAACCTATCCTTTTTAATTCACATAAACCGAGACGCCCCGAACGGCAATAGCTGTTCGGGGTGTTTTGGCTCTATACTATATATAGTGTCAAAAATCAAAGTTTACACTATGAAGGATATTTGAATTATACAGCTTAAAACCATAAATAATAATGAAAAGACAATTTGTTGTAAAGCCCGAAAAATGTTGAAAAGTGTAAAACAAATTTGCAATGAAAATGTTTTTACAAAATTGTAAAAAATATTGTCATAATTCCTTTAAGTAAATAACAATAGGGGTTAATCTTGTAAAATAATAAGATGAATGAAACAATATGCGGTGGTGAGGTTCTTGAAAAATGCTTTGTTGATTTCACACTCTGAACAGAGTGCCGTTTCTTTGTCACAATTGCTCGGAAGCGAAGGCTATACGGAGATTTCCGTCTGCCAAACCTCACAGGAGGCTAAGGAGCTTGCAAATGGTGAGGTTTTTGACCTCATCTGCGTCAATGCACCGCTTGAAAAGGAAAACGGCATTGAGCTTTCAAAGTACTTTGCCGGAACAACCCGTTCAAGTGTTGTGATTATCGTTCCGCAGCGTAATGCGGATTATGTGAACGACGCACTTACGGAGCACGGTGTTCTTGTTATTGCAAAGCCCGTAAACAAGCACCTGTTTCACCACTTTTTGCAGTTTACGGAATGTTTTAAGATGCGTATGTTCCGTGTGATTGAGGAAAATGAAAAGCTCAAGCATATGGTTGCGGATATGAAGATAATAAACAGAGCAAAGTTCCTGCTTATTACCTGCCTTAATATGTCCGAAGATCAGGCGCATCGCTATCTTGAAAAACAGGCTATGGATCTCAGAACAAGCAAGCTTGAGGTTGCAAAGCAGGTTATCAGAACATATGAGAACTGACTGCAATTTTTTTAGTTTATTGAAAGGAATGTGTTATTATGAGCCGTGCGGCATACTTAATCCTTGAAAACGGAACAGTTTTTGAGGGCAAGGCGTTTGGTGCCGAAAAAGAAACTACGGGAGAACTTGTTTTTACTACAGCAATGACAGGTTATCTTGAAACACTCACCGACCCCAGCTATTACGGTCAGGTGGTTATTCAGACATTCCCTTTAATCGGCAACTATGGTGTTATCCCTGCCGATTTTGAGAGTGACTCTCCGTCGCTGAAAGGTTATATTGTACGAGAATGGTGCCAAGTTCCTTCAAACTTCCGTTGTGAGGGTGATCTTGACACCTTTTTAAAAGAGTCGGGAATTCCCGGCATTTACGGAATTGACACCCGTGCGCTCACAAGAATTGTGCGTGAATACGGTGTTCTGAACTGCAAAATCTCCTATTCTCCCGATGTAACAAAGGAAGAACTTGACGAGATTAAGAACTATGTTATTACAGAGGCTGTTGAAAGCACTACTATAAAAGAAAAAGAGCATTTTGACGCTGAAAACGGCGACCTCAATGTTGTGCTTATGGATTTTGGCGCAAAGCATAACATCGGCAGAGAGCTTGTTAAGAGAGGTTGTAACCTTACAGTCGTTCCCGCCCACACAACAGCGGAGGAAATTAAGGCTATGAATCCCGACGGCGTAATGCTTTCAAACGGACCGGGAGATCCTTCGGACAACACAGAGATTATTGCAGAGCTCAAAAAGCTTTGTGACTTCGGGATTCCGACCTTCGGTATCTGTCTCGGTCACCAGCTCCTTGCACTTTCACAGGGTGCAAAAACAGAAAAGCTCAAGTACGGTCACAGAGGTGCAAACCAGCCTGCAAAAGAGGTTGAAACAGGCAGAGTTTACATTACATCACAGAACCACGGCTACGCTGTTGTAAGCGACAGTATGCCCGAAAACGGCAAAGTAAGCTTTGTAAACGGTAATGATAACACCTGCGAGGGTGTAAACTACACAAATATGCCTGCTTTCTCGGTTCAGTTCCATCCGGAAGCTTGCGGCGGTCCTCACGATACAGCATTTTTGTTTGACCGTTTTATTGAATTGATGAAGAACAACAGAAAATAAGAGTCCGAAATTCGGATTACTATTCAGCATAAGAACAGATACAATAATTACTTGAACGAGGAATGATTATATGCCACTCAAAAAGAATATCAAACGAGTTATGGTAATCGGTTCGGGCCCTATCGTAATCGGTCAGGCTGCCGAATTTGACTATGCAGGCACACAGGCTTGCCGTGCGCTTAAAGAAGAAGGACTTGAGGTTATTCTCGTAAACTCAAACCCTGCTACAATTATGACTGATAACGCAATGGCTGATAAAATCTACATTGAGCCGTTGACGCTTGAAACAGTTAAGAGAATCATCAAAAAGGAACGCCCTGACAGCCTTCTTTCAACCCTCGGCGGTCAGACGGGTCTTACCCTTTCAATGCAGCTTGCAAAAGAGGGCTTCCTTGATAAATACAATGTTCAGCTTCTCGGTGCAAACCCCGAAACAATCGACAAGGCAGAGGACAGACAGCTTTTCAAAGACACAATGATTGAAATAGGTCAGCCTGTTATTCCGTCACTTGTTGTTACAGATGTTGAATCAGCTGTTAAGTTTGCCGATGAAATCGGTTATCCTGTAATTATCCGTCCTGCATTCACACTCGGCGGTACAGGCGGCGGTATTGTCGATAACGAGGAAGAGCTTCGTGAAATCACATCAAACGGTCTTGAACTTTCTCCTATCACACAGGTGCTTGTTGAAAAATGTATCTCAGGTTGGAAAGAAATCGAGTTTGAGGTTATGCGTGACAGCGACGGAAATGTTATTACTGTCTGCTCAATGGAAAACTTCGATCCTGTAGGCGTTCACACAGGCGACTCAATCGTTATCGCTCCTACGGTAACACTTGCCGACAAGGAATATCAGATGCTCAGAAGTGCGGCTCTCAACATTATCTCTGCGCTTAAAGTAGAGGGCGGTTGTAACTGCCAGTTCGCACTCAACCCCGAAACATTTGAATATGCGGTTATCGAGGTTAATCCCCGTGTATCCCGTTCATCGGCACTTGCGTCAAAGGCAACAGGTTATCCTATTGCAAAGGTTGCCGCTAAAATTGCTATCGGTTACACACTTAATGAAATCAAGAATGCCGTTACAGGTACAACATACGCTTGCTTTGAGCCGGCGCTTGACTATGTTGTTGTAAAATTCCCGAAATGGCCTTTCGATAAATTTGTATATGCAAAGAGAACACTCGGTACTCAGATGAAGGCAACAGGCGAGGTTATGGCTATTGCTCCGACATTTGAACAGGCTATTATGAAAGCCGTAAGAGGTGCCGAGATTTCTCACGATACTCTCAACGACAAGGAATTTGCAGAGCTTTCAAACGCATCGGTTTATGACAGACTCAGCGTTTGCGATGACAGAAGAATTTTCTGCGTATATGAGGCTCTCAAGAGAGGCATTACAGTAGAACAGATTCACAACATCACTCTCATTGACGAGTGGTTCCTTGAAAAGCTCAAAAATCTTATTGCCGTTGAAAACGAACTCAAGAACGGCGAGCTTACGGAGGATCTCTATGTTCGTGCCAAGAACAAGGGATTCCTTGACAGAACAATTGAAAAAATCACAGGCAGGAAGGTTGAAAATCCGCTTGTTCCTGTTTATAAAATGGTTGATACCTGCGCCGCAGAATTTGAGGCTGAAACTCCTTACTTCTATTCAACATTTGATAAGGAAAATGAAGCTGAGGAATTCATCAGAGAGCAGAAGAGCGACAAGAAAACAGTTATCGTATTCGGTTCGGGTCCTATCAGAATCGGTCAGGGTATCGAATTTGACTATGCGTCTGTTCACTGCGTATGGGCGCTCAAAAAGGCAGGCTACGATGTTGTTATCGTAAACAACAACCCTGAAACAGTATCAACAGACTTTGACACAGCCGACAGACTTTATTTTGAACCGCTCACAACCGAAGATGTTATGGGCATAATAAAGACAGAAAATCCGTTCGGTGTAGTTGTTGCATTCGGCGGACAGACAGCAATTAAGCTTACAAAGTTCCTCAGCGACAACGGTGTAAATATTCTCGGCACATCATACGATGCCATTGATATGGCAGAGGACAGAGAGCGTTTTGACGAGCTTCTTGAAAAGTATCACATCAAGCGTCCCCGTGGCGTAACGGTTATGACAACAGACGAGGCTCTCGATGTTGCAGACAAAATCGGTTATCCTGTTCTTCTCCGTCCGTCATATGTTCTCGGTGGTCAGAATATGATTATTGCATTCAACGAAGATGATGTCAAAGAGTATATGGCAATCATTCTTGCACAGAATATTGAAAATCCGATTCTTATTGATAAGTACCTTCAGGGTACAGAGCTTGAAGTTGACGCCATTTGTGACGGTGAAGATATTCTTATTCCGGGTATTATGGAGCATATCGAGCGTGCCGGTGTTCATTCGGGCGACTCAATTGCGGTTTATCCGGCATGGAATCTCTCAGACAGAATGACTCAGATTATTATTGAAAGCTCAAAGAACCTTGCAATCGAACTCCGTACAAAGGGACTTGTAAACATTCAGTACCTTATCTATAAAGACGAACTCTATGTTATCGAGGTAAATCCCCGTTCTTCAAGAACAATCCCTTACATCAGTAAGGTAACAGGCGTTCCTATGGTTGACCTTGCAACAAGAGCAATGCTCGGTGAAAAGCTCAAAGATATGGGCTACGGCACAGGTCTTTACAGAAAGAGTCCTTACATTGCGGTTAAGGTTCCCGTATTCAGCTTTGAAAAGCTTATCAATGTTGATAACCACCTCGGTCCCGAGATGAAGTCAACAGGTGAAGTTCTCGGTGTTGCAGGCACACTTGAGGAGGCTCTCTATAAGGGACTCATCGGTGCAGGCTACAAGATGAAGAAAAAGGGCGGTGTGTTCATCACAGTCCGTAATTCGGATAAGGCTGAAATCGGTGAAATCGCAAAGAAATACTACGACCTCGGATTCAGAATCTACGCAACAGAGGGTACAGCGGATGTACTCAAGAAGTACGGTATTGACGCCGTAAGCGTAAAGAAAATTCACGAGTCCAAGACAAACAATACTCTTACACTCATTGAATCGGGCAAGATTCAGTATGTTATTTCAACATCTGCAAAGGGCAGAATTCCTTCAAGAGATTCTGTTAAAATCCGTCGTAAGACTGTTGAAAGAAATATTCCGTGTCTTACATCTCTTGATACGGCAAATGCACTTGCAGATTGCCTCAAGAGCCACTATTCACAGCACAGCACGGAGCTTATCGACATTAACCACATGAGAGAGGAAAAGCTTATGTTAAAATTCACTAAGATGCAGGGTATAGGCAACGACTATATCTATTGCAGCACTTTTGATCAGGAAATCAGCAACCCCGAGGCGCTTGCCGTAAGACTTTCTGACAGACATTTCGGTATCGGCGGTGACGGTATTATTCTTGTTTGCCCTTCAAAGGTTGCAGATGCAAAGATGAAAATGTACAACCTTGACGGTTCAGAGGGTAAGATGTGCGGTAACGGTATCCGTTGCGTAGGTAAGTTCCTCTATGACCACGGTATGGTTGATATCAACGAAAAAGACGAAATTACAATTGAAACACTCAGCGGTATCAAGAAACTCAAGGCTTATACTTCAGGCGGAAAGGTTAACCGCCTCAGAGTTGATATGGGCAAGGCAATTCTTGCTCCGAAGGAAATTCCTGTTGTTCTCGACGGTGACAAGGTTGTTGACAGACCTGTTGAAATTGCAGGCAAGAACTATAACATTACCTGCGTATCAATGGGTAACCCACACTGCGTGGTATTTATGGACGATATTGATAATCTTGACATTGAAACCGTAGGACCGGAGTTTGAAAACGATAAGCTCTTCCCTGAAAGAGTGAATACAGAATTTGTAACAGTTCTCGATGACCATACAATCAAGATGAGAGTGTGGGAGCGTGGCTCAGGCGAAACATGGGCTTGCGGTACAGGCGCTTGTGCTGTTGCGGTTGCCGCTTGTGAAAACGGTTTCTGCAAAAAGGGCGAAGACATCAAGATTAAGCTCAAGGGCGGCGATCTTATTATCAACTATACTGATGAAACGGTATATATGACAGGTAATGCGGAAAAAGTATTTGAAGGCGAAGTTGAGGTGTAATCGTGGAGATAACCGAACATAAGAAAAATAAAAAATATATATTTGTAACAGGCGGTGTCGTATCCGGTCTTGGCAAGGGTATCACAGCCGCATCTCTCGGCAGACTTTTAAAGGCAAGAGGGCTCAAGATTGTTGCTCAAAAGCTTGACCCGTATATCAATGTCGATCCGGGTACAATGAGCCCGTATCAGCACGGCGAGGTATATGTAACGGAGGACGGTGCAGAAACCGACCTCGACCTCGGCCATTATGAGCGTTTTATTGATGAGGACCTTAACAAGTATTCAAACCTCACAACAGGTAAGGTTTACTCAAATGTTCTTGAAAAGGAGCGTCACGGCGACTACCTCGGCAAGACAGTTCAGGTAATTCCTCACATCACAAATGAAATTAAGTCTTTTATCTACAATGTAGGTGAAAAGACCAATGCCGATGTTGTAATTACGGAAATCGGCGGTACGGTGGGCGATATCGAAAGCCAGCCGTTCCTTGAGGCTATCCGTCAGGTATCTCTTGAAGTCGGCAGAGAGAACAGCATCTTTATTCATGTAACTCTCGTTCCCTATATCAAGGGCAGCGAGGAACACAAATCAAAGCCGACACAGCATTCTGTAAAAGAGCTTCGTTCACTCGGTATCAATCCCGATATCATCGTTCTTCGTTGTGACGAACCTCTTGAGGAGAGCATTTTCAACAAGATTGCACTTTTCTGCAATGTAAAGCCGGATTGTGTAATCGAAAATATTACTCTCCCAACGCTTTATCAGGCACCTCTTATGCTTGAAAAGAGCAATTTCTCAAATGTTGTATGTCGTGAGCTCAATATTGTAACAGACAAAAAGCCCGACCTTTCCGAGTGGGAAGAAATGCTTAACCGTATCAACAACCGTACAAAGAAATGCACGATTGCTCTTTGCGGTAAGTATGTTGCTCTCCATGACGCATATCTTTCTGTTGCAGAGGCACTTCGTCACGGTGGCTATGAAAATTCCGCCGATGTTGAAATCAAGTGGGTTGACTGCGAACTTCTTACAAAGTACAAGGTTGACGAGCTTCTCGGTGATGTTGACGGTATCCTCGTTCCGGGCGGCTTCGGTAACAGAGGTATCGAAGGTAAGATTATGGCTGCAAAATATGCCCGTGAGCATGATATTCCGTATCTCGGAATCTGCCTCGGTATGCAGACTGCAGTAATCGAATACGCAAGAGATGTTCTCGGCTATGCTGATGCCAACAGCGGTGAGTTTACACCAGAGGGCAAGCATAATGTTATTGACCTTATGCCTGAACAGGAAGGCATTGAGGATATGGGCGGCACAATGCGTCTTGGTGCATATCCGTGTGTTATCAAGCCCGATTCGCTTATGGCTAAGGCTTACGGTCAGCATGAAATTTCAGAGCGTCACCGTCATCGTTATGAGTTCAATAACGATTTCAGAGAGGAAATTGAAAATGCAGGCATGAAGATTACAGGTACTTCACCTAATGGACTTCTTGTTGAGGCTGTTGAAGTTCCCGACAACCGTTTCTTCGTTGCTGTTCAGTATCATCCCGAATTCAAGTCACGCCCGAACCGTGCTCATCCGCTTTTCAGAGAATTTATTAAAGCATCACTTGAAAAGTAATTGATTTTTCCACTTAACTTTCAGATTTAAAGGACTGATTTTAATGAAGATTAACAGAAATTTTGACAATCTCGTTCCTAACTATCTTTTTGCAGATGTTGCAAAAAAGACAAATGCATATATTGCGGCTCATCCCGATAAAAAGGTTATCAAGCTTGGTATCGGTGATGTAACCCTTCCGCTTGCTCCTGTTGTTGTTGAGGCAATGAAAAAGGGCGCAGAGGATCTTGCTCACAAGGAAACCTTCAAGGGCTATCCCGATTATGAGGGCTACGAGTTCCTCAGACAGGCTATTTCAGATTACTACAAGAGCTTTGGTGTTGCAGTAGCCGCTGACGAAATCTTTGTATCAGACGGTGCAAAGTCGGACTGCGGTAACATAGGTGACATTTTCTCAAAGGATAATGTTGTTCTCGTAACCGATCCTGTTTACCCCGTATATGTTGACTCAAACATTATGGCAGGCAGAGAAATTGTTTATGCTACATCAAATGAGGCAAACGGCTTTGCCGCTCTCCCTGATGAAAATGTAAAGGCAGATATCATCTACCTTTGCTCACCTAACAACCCGACAGGTTCTGCATACAATGCCGAACAGCTCAAAGCATGGGTTGACTATGCTCTCAAAAACGATGCAATAATCCTCTACGATTCAGCTTATGAGGCATTCATCACAGAGGATCTTCCTCGTTCAATTTTTGCAATCGAAGGTGCAAGAAAGTGCGCAATTGAAATGTGCTCACTTTCAAAGACAGCAGGCTTCACAGGCACAAGATGCGGTTACACGGTAATTCCTAAGGAGCTTGAGCGTGACGGTCACAATATCTATGCAACATGGTACCGCCGTCAGGCAACAAAGTTCAACGGTGTTTCATGGCCTGTTCAGTGTGCTGCTGCCGCTGTATTCAGCGAAGAAGGTCAGAAGCAGATCAAGGAGAACATTTCTTACTATCAGGAAAATGCAAGAATTATCGCATCTGCTCTTGATGAACTCGGCATCTACTACACAGGCGGTAAGAACTCACCTTACATCTGGCTCAAGTGTCCGAACAATATGGGCAGTTGGGAATTCTTTGACCTCCTCCTCAACGAGGCAAATGTTGTAGGTACTCCGGGTGAGGGCTTTGGCGAAAACGGTGCCGGCTACTTCCGTCTTACATCATTCGGTGACAGAGAAAACACGATTGAGGCTGTTGAGAGAATCAAAAAGGTTCTCACAAACCTCTCAAAGTAATTTGATTGAATTCAGATTATTATATTGAATAAAACACACAGCGGATAACCCGAATTTTGAGGTTATCCGCTGTTTTTGTTATCGGTTATTATCAGTAGGGGCGCTCATTGGGTGCCCGCTAAGTAACGGCACAATATTTGTGATAAGACAGATTATATAAATGCCACAAAATAATTGTCATACAGTAGTGGCGAACCTTGTTCGCCGCTACTAATTTGTGCCATTTATAAACTCAATCTTGATAGAAAATTTTTCGGCATCCGATGAATGCAATACGCAATAAAAAAAGGACATTCCATTTGGAATGTCCTTTTGATATCATATTAAAATCAGAACTTAATCTTTTCAGCGATATAATCGTTGAGCTTGTCAATTGCAACTCTTTCCTGCTGCATTGTGTCACGGTCACGAACCGTTACACAACCGTCGTCAACAGACTCAAAGTCATATGTGATACAGAACGGAGTACCGATTTCGTCCTGTCTTCTGTAACGCTTGCCGATTGAACCGGCATCGTCATAATCAGTCATAAAGTCGGCTGAAAGCTGTTCATAAACCTTGCCGGCCTGCTCGTTGAGCTTCTTTGAAAGCGGAAGAACGCAAGCTTTGTAAGGAGCAAGTGTCGGATGAAGTCTTAACACAACTCGTGTATCCTTTTCGTCAATAACTTCTTCATCGTAAGCCTCAACAACAAGAGCAAGGAAAAGACGCTCAACACCGAGTGACGGCTCAATAACATACGGAATGTACTTCTCGTTTGTTGTCGGATCAAAATACTCAAGTGTCTTACCGCTTGTTTTGCTGTGCTGTGTAAGGTCATAGTCTGTTCTGTCGGCAACGCCCCAAAGCTCGCCCCAACCGAACGGGAAGAGATATTCAAAGTCTGTTGTGGCTTTTGAATAGAAACAAAGCTCCTCTTTTGCATGGTCACGAAGACGGAGATTTTCTTCCTTAATATTGAGAGAATAGAGCCAGTCACGGCAGAAACCTCTCCAGTATTCAAACCATTCAAGGTCAGTGCCCGGCTTGCAGAAGAATTCAAGCTCCATCTGCTCAAACTCACGAACACGGAAAATAAAGTTACCGGGTGTGATTTCGTTTCTGAAAGATTTACCGATTTGTGCAACACCGAAAGGAACTTTCTTACGGCTTGTTCTCTGAATGTTAGAGAAGTTCACGAAAATGCCCTGAGCAGTTTCGGGACGAAGATAAATTTCATTCTTGCTGTCCTCTGTAACGCCCTGGAATGTTTTGAACATAAGGTTGAACTGACGAATGTCGGTAAAGTTGTGCTTGCCGCAGTTAGGGCACGGAATCTCTTTTTCCTTGATGTAATTCATCATTTCTTCATTTGTCCAGCCTGCAACATTTGTGCCGTCAAAATCTTCAATAAGGTTGTCGGCACGGTGACGGGTTTTACATTCCTTACAATCCATAAGCGGATCAGAGAAACCGCCGAGATGACCCGATGCAACCCATGTCTGCGGGTTCATAAGAATTGCAGAGTCAAGACCTACATTATATTTGTTCTGCTGAACAAACTTTTTGAGCCATGCGTTTTTGATATTGTTTTTAAGTGCAACACCGAGCGGACCGTAATCCCATGTGTTTGCAAGACCGCCGTAAATTTCGGAGCCTGGGTAAACAAAGCCTCTGTTTTTACACAGGGCAACGATTTTATCCATGGTTTTTTTGCTGTTTTCCATAACTTAACCTCTCTTAACAGATAGATAGATAAAAATAACCATTAAAATAATACAATTATTTGCAACTGTTGTCAAGTAAAAACACCAAATGTTAGCGCATAACAATAGGTTTAAAACAAGAATTAGAAAAAATTTACAAACTTGCCAAAAACCACTTGTAAATCTGAACATTTTGATATATAATGTAATTACTCGAAAATTGAGTAAAAAAAAGGAGGAATTAGCGATGAAAAAATCATCCAAGGTTCTCAGTTTGGTGCTTGCAGTTCTTATGGCTGTATCCTGTTTTTCAGGCTTGACCATATTCTCTGCATCAGCTGAAGAAACCGACACAAAAATCTATTTTGACGCATCTAATCTCCCTGCAGAGTGGGGAACAACAAAGACAGTATACTGTCACCTTTACGCTGTAGCAGGCGATGATTTACCTGAAACATCTTGGCAGGGTAAGGCAGAGAAATGTAAGAAGGATACTGCTACAGGTCTTTACTACTTCGATACTGCAAAATTGAAGTCAGCTGACGGCACAAATCACGGCGGTCTTAAAGACAACGCTGACTATGCTGTAATTTTCTCAACAATTGATACTAAATCACAGAGTCACCAGACCTGTAATGTAACACTCGGCAAGCCTTGTCTCGGCGACACAATTTACCTCACAGGCGGTACAGTTGAGAATACCGAAGATTCATCAAAGCGTGACTTTGCTGCAACATGGAAGAATAACAGTGATAACTACGGTCCAAAGGCTGCAATCACATCACTCGGTCATGTAACTGAGGGTAGATTCCCAATTTACTTTTCAAGAGCAGAAATGGTTGCACAGGCTATTTTCAACTGGGCTGTTAAGAATCCTAAAAACTACACTCCCGAAACTGTAGCTGACATTTGTGCACAGGTTGAGGCTGAGCCAATGGATGTTTACAACGCTTATGCTGAAATGTATGCAACAGAGCTTGCTGATCCCGTAGCTTATCCCGACTGTGCTCCGCTTACAACAGTAGCTACACTTCTCGGTGTTGATCCTTCAGGTACAACAGCTCCTGCAACAGAAGAACCTACAACTGTTGAACCAACAACTGTTGAGCCTACAACTGTTGAACCCACAACAGAACCCACAACAGAACCTGCAACAGAGCCTGTTGACGCAACACAGTATGTTGTAGCAGGCGTTGAGTCACTCACAGGTTATGAATGGCAGGGTTCTCCTGCACTCGCTCCCGAAAATGTAATGACAAAGAGCGGCGATGTTTATACAAAGACATTTACAGCTGTTCCGGTGGGCAAAAGCTATCAGCTCAAGGTCGTTGCAAACACAGGCGACGAGCAGAAGTGGATCGGTCTTGACGGTACAGACAACAATGTAACTTTCGATGTAGAAAGTGCTTGTGATGTAACTGTAACTTTCAATCCTGCTACAAACGAGATTGCTGTAACAGGTGACGGCGTTAAAATGGTTACAGACCTTGAAATCAACAGCATCACAGTTGTTGGTAACGGCGAAAACAGCTGGCTTAACGGTGTAGCATGGGGCGTTGACGCTGAAGTTAACCACATGACTCAGATTGCTGACAAGGTTTATCAGATTACATACACAGGTGTTGAATCTGCTGATGCTGCATACCAGTTCAAGTTTGCAGTTAACGACGATTGGGCTGCTAACTGGGGTCTTCCTGAGCAGAGCGCAGCTACTATAGGCGAAGATTTTGACCTTACATTCAATGGTGAAAATATGCTCCTTAACACAGTTTCTGCCGGTTATCCGGAAGATTCACTCGTTGATGTAACAATCACACTTGATCTTACTAAGTTTGATTATCCGTCACGCTCAGGTGCTAAGGCTAATATTAAGATTGACGGTAACCGTGTTCCGCTTCTCGGCGATGCTGACGGTGACTACTCAATTACAGTTGTAGATGCTACAACAATTCAGAAGATTGCTATCAACCTTATGAGTATTGCTGCTGATGATGCAAACGCATTCAAGACATGTGATGCTAACGAGGACGGCAGAATCTCAATCAAGGATGCTACTATCGTTCAGAAGTACATCGTTGGCGGTTACGAAACAGGCAATGTCGGTTCACCGATTTCTGTTGAATAATTAATCGCTGTTGATTAAATTCACAATTGCAATTTACCCCACAGGGTTCTCCTGTGGGGTTATTTTTTGCCGTAAAACAAGGAAATTTTGCCGATAAAGGTGCAAAGTGCAGTAATATGTGGTATAATCATAGTGTAGATGTTCCGCTTTACTCATACGGTGGGGTCGTTCTGAATTTAAGCAGAGTTATATTTTACTTAGACTCTGAGGAGCTGATGCTCTGCGTTAATTAAAAATGTTCAAAAAGAAAAGAGGCGAAGGATGTATGTATATTCATGATATTTCGAGAGATACTCTTACAACCGAAACATATCCGGGTGATCCCGAAACTGTTGTGACTCCGCTGAGAAGTATTGATGAAGATGACGAGTGCAATCTTTCGCAGATTTCTATGTGCGTTCATGCAGGCACGCATATTGACGCTCCTCTCCACTTTTGCCCTGACGGTAAAGGGATAACTGATTTAAGGCTCAACACTTTCTACGGAAAATGCACCGTAATAACGGTCAAGGGTGTGCTGACGGGCGAAGATATGGACAAGCTGTTGCCGTATTGCCGAAAACGCATACTCTTTCGTGGGAACGGCAAAACATACCTTTCACATTCTGCCGCAATTGTGCTTGCACAAAGTAGGGTGGTGCTTGTCGGTACGGATGCCGAGTCAATCGCACCTCCGTTTGATGAAGTTAAAACACATCTTGAACTCGGCAGAGCGGATATTGCCGTTCTCGAAAATCTCAATCTTTCGGGAGTGGCTGACGGCGAATATGATTTGTGTGCGTTTCCGATAAAGCTCGGTGGAGTTGAGGCGGCACCATGCAGAGCAATACTCTTTGAACAGGAAAAAGGATTAAACTAAGGTGATATTTATGGTAAAAATGGTAGTATTTGATCTTGACGGCACGCTTATGAATTCGCTTACCGATCTTGCTATAAGTGTGAACTACGGTTTGAAGCTTAACGGTCTTGAAGAAAAGCCGATTGAAAATTATAAAACATATGTCGGAAACGGCAGAGAAATGCTCATCAGAAGGGCAATGGGAGATGCGTGGACCGACCACGAGCTTTTTGAAAAGGTCAAGGCTGATTACGACAGACACTATGCCGTTCATTGCAACGACCACACTGCCGCATATAACGGTTGTGCCGAAATGCTTGAAAAGCTTGCAAAAAAGGGTGTAAAAACAGGTGTGCTTTCAAACAAGCCCGATGAATTTGTTGATAAAATGCTAAAAAAAGCATTTACAAATCACAAGTTTACTCAGGCATGGGGGCAGAAACCACAGTACAAGACAAAGCCCGAGCCTGATGCTCTGCTTGCACTCCTTGATATGAGCGGCGTAACTCCCGAAGAATGTTTATATGTCGGTGACAGCGATGTCGATGTGTTTACGGCAAACAATGCGGGTGTAAAAATGGCAGGTGTTTCATGGGGATTCAGGGGAAAAAACGAGCTTATGAACGCAGGTGCGCCCTTTGTTGCAGACACAGCCGAAGAACTTTTTGATTACATTTGCAAATTTATATAATAGTATGAACAAGATAAACTATCAGAAAGAACTCGACAGGGTGATTGAAAAAATAACGGAGGAGGGAAAAGTCCCTAAGCTGCTTTTGCATGTGTGTTGCGCCCCGTGTTCGTCATACTGTCTTGAGTATCTTTCAAAATATTTTGATATCACGGTCTATTTTTACAATCCGAATATTTCGATTGCGGATGAGTATAATTACCGCCTGAGCGAAGAAAAGCGTCTTGTGTCGCTTATGCCGTTTGAACATCCTGTAAAGGTGGTCGAGGGCGAATATTTGCCCAAGGATTACTTTGAGTATGTCAAAGGCCTTGAAAATGAACCCGAGGGCGGAAAGCGGTGTGAAAAATGCTTCAGACTGCGACTTGAATCCTCTGCACGCTACGCAAAGGAACACGACTTTGATTATTTCACAACCACGCTTACAATCAGTCCGCTGAAAAATGCGCAGTTGCTCAATTCAATCGGTGCGGAGCTTGGCGAGAAGTACGGCATTCCGTGGCTGTACAGCGACTTCAAAAAGCGTGAAGGCTACAAGCGTTCAATCATCCTTTCAAAAGAATATGACCTCTACCGCCAAAACTACTGCGGCTGCGTCTTTTCAAAAAGGGATAGTATGCAGAGAAAAAACTAATTAATATACCAAAAGACAAATCCCCGTCAGAATTTCTGACGGGGATTAATCGTGTTTGCAAATTATTTAACTGAGATTAACGCATATTAACTTGGTTGTTTTACACAACCGATTTGAGGTATTCGACAATTTCCTGCTGTGTACTCATTTCAAGCACCTTTGCAGTAACTTTGTCTGCCTCTTCTTTTGTCCATGTGGAAATTATTTTTCTCACATTGAGAACTGACGGAGCAGAAACGCTGAATTCTGTGAGTCCGAATGAAATAAGCAACGGAATCATCAGCTTGTTTGCGGCAGCCTCACCGCACATTCCGACTGAAATGCCGTTCTGAACACCGCACTCAATTGTGCGCTTAATCATTCTGAGAACGCTTGGCTGGAGGGGAGAGTAGAGGTAAGACACATCGTTGTTGCCTCTGTCACAAGCCATTGTGTAGCCTGTGAGGTCGTTTGTGCCGATGCTGAAGAAGTCTGCCTCTTTTGCAAGCATATCTGCGATAACTGCCGCAGACGCTGTTTCAACCATAACACCAACCTGAATGTTTTCGTTGAAATTTATGCCCATATTGCGTAAATCGGCTTTGCATTCTGCAACAAGCTTTTTGCCCTCACGAAGTTCATCCATAGTTGTGATGAGCGGGAACATAATCTTGATGTCACCGAATGCGCTTGCACGCAAAATGGCTTTAATCTGTGATTTGAAAAGTTCACGGTTTTTAAGGCAATATCTGATTGCACGGAATCCCATGAACGGATTTTCTTCTTTTTCAAGTCCAAGGTACGGAATGTCCTTGTCACCGCCGATATCAAGTGTTCTGATAATCAGCGACTTGCCCTTTAAGATAAGAGCCGCCTTTTTGTAGGCCTCAAACTGTTCGTCCTCTGTCGGAATTGAAGTTCTGTCCATAAACAGAAACTCTGTTCTGAAAAGTCCGACACCCTCGCCGTCTGCATCAACTGCCTTGACAGCGTCTTCGGGTTTTCCTATGTTGCAGAAAAGTTCATAAACTTCTCCGCTTGCGGATTTTGTTTCTCGTCCCCTGTAATTTTCAAGCTCTTTGCGTTCTGCAAGAAAAGCGTCACGCTTTTTGGAGTATTCTGCAACTGTGTTATCATCCGGATTAACAATTACAGCACCCTCACTGCCGTCAACTACAACTGTGTCGCCGTTTTTCAGGCTTGATGCGACACCCTCAACACTGAGTACGGCGGGAATCTCAAGCGCTCTTGCAAGAATTGCAGAGTGGGAAGTTGTTCCGCCTGTTTCAGTAATAATGCCTGCTATGTTTTCTTTTACAATACCTGCCGTAACAGAAGGAGTAAGCTCCCTTGCAACAAGCACAGTGCCTTTTGGCGCATCGCTTACTTTAATTTCGTTTACTCCGAGAAGAATGCCGAGAACACCACTCTTGATATCTCTGACATCAGCCGCACGCTGTTTTGTAAGCTCATCGTCAGCTGCCGAGAACATTGCAATAAACATATCGCACATATGCTCAAGAGCAGATTCCGCACATTGACCGTCTGCAATCAGCTTTTCAATTTCACCGCTGAGATACGGATCTTTGATAATCTGAATGTGACCTGCAAGAATTTCTGCCTCTTTTTCACCGGCTGAACTGCGAAGATTTTCTGCCTGTTTTTCAGTATTGTAGCAAAAAGCATCTACTGCTGCCTTAAAACGCTGTGACTCTGCCTCAGTATCCGTTACTGTTCGTGGAGTGTATTCAAGCGAATGTTCTTCAATAAGCATTACCTTACCGATTCCGATACCCTCGGATGCGGCTGTTCCGTGTAGCATAATCTTCACCTCTTGTAACTGGTCTATCATCGGAGCCATTACTCGCCAAGACCGCTCTCAATGAGCTGTACTGCCTCTGCAAGTGCCTCGTTTTCGTCAGCACCGTCGCAAACAACTTCAATTTCACTGCCGCACTTGATGCAAGCCGCAATAATGTTGAGGAGGCTCTTTGCGTTGTACTGATTGCCGTTGAATTTGATTGTTACATCACAGCTGTATTTGCCCATAGCTGTTGCAAAAACCGATGCCGGACGCATATGAAATCCCTGTGCATTTGTGAGTACGAGCTCTTTTGATACCATAATAAAATCTCCTTTATAAAATAAATTTGTGTTTTGAAGTTTTGAATCTAATGTCGTGAAAGTTCTTTGAGTTTTGAGGGGTGGCACCGGCTTTTACACCGGTGCCGAGGAACAAAACATTTCAAAAAACGGGTAATAGCAAATTAATTATTTTTTAATCGGTCTTTTGAGAAGTGCAAGCATAAGCATTGTAACTACTGCACCGATTGCAAGAGCAAGGAGGTAGAAATACCATGTACCCTGCATTGTTGCGAATACGAAGATACCGCCGTGAGGAGCCATAAGCTTACAGCCAAAGAGAGCTGAAAGTGCGCCTGCTACTGCAGAACCAACGATACATGAAGGGATAACCTGAAGCGGATGACCTGCTGCGTAAGGAATTGCACCTTCTGTGATAAATGAAAGTCCCATTACATAGTTTACGGGAGCATTCTTTCTTTCTTCGTCTGTCCAACGATTCTTGAAGAATGTGTTTGAAAGAGCGATTGCGATTGGAGGAACCATACCGCCGATCATAACTGCTGCCATAATGATGTATGCCTGATCGTCTGCGTTTGCAAGGTTAAGTGTTGCGAATGCATAAGCTGCCTTGTTGAAAGGACCGCCCATGTCGATAGACATCATACCTGCGAGGAGCGCACAGAGCGGAACCATCATTGCAGGGTTAGAGGCAATAGCGTTAAGGCCGTTTGACATACCTGAGTTAATCATACCCATGAACGGGTTGACTGCGCACATTACAACGAGAATACCGCCGAGTCCGAGAAGCGGATAGATGAGAACGGGCTTGATACCCTCAAGAGCCTTAGGCATCTTATCGCACATTTTTTCAATACCGAGCATTAAGTAACCGCCTACGAAACCTGCAAGCAAGCCGCCGAGGAAGCCTGACGGAACTGTTTCTGCAGCGGCAGGATCCATAAAGGTTGCGCCTGATGTTGCAAGGAAACCGCCTACAAGACCAACGAGAAGACCGGGACGGTCTGCAATTGACATTGCGATAAAGCCGGAAAGGATAGGAACCATAAGGTTAAATGCCACACCGCCGAGTGTCTTAAACCATGCGGCTGCAGGAGTTACCGTACCGAATGCACTGCCAACCTCCTGTGCGTTAACACCGCATGCAATATCAATGAGGAATGCGATTGCAATGAAGATACCGCCTGCTACAACGAACGGGAGCATATGTGATACACCGTTCATAAGGTGACCGTAAGCGCCGCCTCTCTTCCTTGGAGCATCTGCAGAACCACCTTTGTGATGATATACGGGAACTTCTTTGTTTACAATCTTGTTGATAAGCTCTTCCGGCTTATGAATACCGTCTGAAACGGCACACTGTAAAACGGGCTTGCCGTCAAAACGGGCAAGATTTATTGTGATGTCAGCGGCAATGATGATACCGTCACAATTTGCAATTTCTTCTTCGGTAAGCACATTCTTTGCACCGCCCGAACCGTTTGTTTCAACCTTAATCGGAATGTTAAGGCTGTCGCCGGCTTTCTGGAGTGATTCAGCCGCCATATAAGTATGAGCAATACCTGTTGGACAGGCTGTGATAGCAAGAACTCTGTAACCCTTCTTTGCAGGAACTTCTGCCTTTGGTTCATCGGGGAACTTTTCTGTTTCTCTTGCGTCAATAATCGAGATGAATTCTTCCGGAGTTTTTGCGGCTTTAAGCTTTGCGGTAAAATCTTCATGCATCAAAAGCTGCATAAGTCTTGCAAGTACTTCAAGATGAACATCACCGTCTGTTGTTGCGGCAATCATAAAGAGCAGCTTACAGGGCTTACCGTCGGGCGAGTCATAATCTACACCGTCTGGAACTGTGATAGCCGTGAGGGCGGGAGCTTTTACAGCTTCGCTCTTGGCATGGGGAATTGCAACCTCCATACCTACAGCTGTTGTGCCGAGTTCTTCACGGTTGAGGATTCCCTCTTTGTAGGCTTTAACATCCTTGAGGTTTCCGCACTTTTCATGTAATGAAACAAGTTTGTCAATTGCTTCGCTCTTGTCGGCAACTTTAACGCCGAGAGCAATACCCGATTTTTTTAATAAATCTGTGATACGCATATTTTTCTCTCCTTTTTAATTGAATTTTGCAAGCAATTCATTTATTTTTTCTTTTGTGGCAAGTCCGTCAAGAAATGCCGTTGCATTTCCGCACACACTGCCCAATTTCAGCGCATAGGGGTAGCTTTTTGTTTTTTCATATCCTGCCACAAAGCCTGCTACCATTGAGTCTCCCGAACCGACTGTGTTAATTACCTTTTCTTTGAGGACTCCTGCTTTGTGCCTTTTCCCAAATTCGTCAATGAGCATTGCTCCGTCACCGCCGAGTGAAATCAGAACATTTTTTGCACCGAGTTTCTGCAACTCTTTTGCATACTTTTCAATATCATCCTCGGTGTTGATTTCAACTCCGAACATTTCGGAAAGCTCCTGTCTGTTCGGCTTGATGAGGAACGGCTTGTACTTGAGTGCGTTGAGTAAAAGTTTTTTTGTTGCGTCAACTACAATTCGTACATCCTTGCCCTTGATTCTTTCAAGGATTCTTTCATAAACATCATCAGGCATCGTATTCGGAATGTTTCCTGCAATTACGATTGTGTCGCCGTCGGATATTCTGTCAATTTTTGAAAACAGCCTTTCAAGTTCGCCTTCACTTATGTGAGGTCCCTGACAATTGATTTCTGTTTCAACGCCGGCTTTGATTTTTATGTTGATTCTTGAAATTCCACTTTCAAGCTTAATAAAGTCGGTGATAATCCTGTCGTTGCGAATACCCTTTTCAATGGCGTCACCCGTAAAGCCTGCAACAAATCCGAATGCCGTACTTTCAAGGTCAAGCTCTGCAAGTACGCATGAAACATTGATTCCCTTACCTCCGTAGTAATATTCTTCGGCGGTTGTTCGGTTTGTTATTCCCGGAACAAGCGAATCAAGTCTGACAATGTAGTCAATTGACGGATTAAGCGTTACGGTGTAAATCATTTTTTACCTCCTTTATCACCGTTGCCTGCGAAAAGTCCGGCGTAGGCAGTTTGTCGGTGATTATACAACATTTTTGCAGAGGGGCAAATGTTACGGAATACACCCTGCGAAATTTTGAATGGTCTGCAAGAACAAATGCCATATAAGATTTGTTGATTGCCGTTTCCTTTATAAGACCTTCTTCAATGTCGGGGGTTGTGAATCCCGAACCGATGTCAATTCCGTTTGCTCCCATAAAAGCTTTTGTAAAGTTAAAGCAGTTTATGCTTTTTATCGCTTCGGCACCCACAACAGCCTCGGTAAGCGGTTTTATTTTTCCGCCTACTATATATGTCTGCATACCCTTGTGGATAAGCATTCTGGCGTGTGTTATGCCGTTTGTAACATATGTTGCGTTTGTATTTGTAATGTGGTCAACAAGCTTTAATGTTGTTGTTCCTGCGTCAATATAAACAAAGTCAGAGTCATGGATAAGCTTTGCACAGTATTCTGCAACCGCATCTTTTTCATCGCTCATAACGGTTTCACGATTGCTTACCGCATCTTCAAAAACACCCTCGTTTCTGGTGATTGAAGTTGCACCGCCGAAAACCTTTGTGAGCTTTCCCATCTCATCAAGAGCGGAAAGGTCTCTTCTTATTGTTGACTCGGATGAGTCAAGCAACTTTGTTAATTCCGACACCGTGACCGAATTTTTTTCTTCGAGCAAATCAAGTATTGCACGATATCTGTCCTGTGTAAGCATTATCCTCACCTCTTGACTTATATTATAACACCCGTTTTTTAAAAGTCAAGCAAAATCGGTCAAAAAAATTCAAAAAAATTTAAAGACAGCAAAATTAGCTAACAAAAAAAGTGTCGAGCGTTATTTAAAAACAGTATAATTTTACCGTTTTTGCAATTAAAATTGGTATTTTTGTTTTTCTTCATTCAAAATCAGTCAAATTAATTATTTTGACTATAATTCTTTTAGCGTGTTGACTGCAAGGTGTTTTTATACTACAATATTAATCGTTGTGTACAAAAAAAGCCTGCAAGTTTTTTGCAGGCTCAAAACGGCGAAATCACGCATTTATATTTTTTGTTTTTTATGTTTTTTTATACATATATATATGTTATATGTCATTCTGACAAATCTTCAATGACTGTGATTTTTCGCTTTTCGGAGATTATAATATTTTCCTCATTCATCTTTTTTATTTCACGCATCATTGCACTTCGGTCAACAGAAAGGTAATCTGCAAGGTCGGAAAGAGGGAGAGGAAGATAAAAGGTGTTTTTTCCTTTTTCGGTTTTAATGTATTCAAAAAAAGTCAAAAGCTTGCTCCTCAGCGTCTGCTGACAGAGAATGTCTGTGTGAGCAAGACTTTTTTTATGAGATTTTTTGATGTATGCACTTATAATCCGCTGGTGTTTACTGCAATGCTTTTCACAACAGGCTGTAAATTTTGAGTATTTCACGAAATCAACTTTGCAGTTTGTTTTGGCACTCAGATAAAAAATTCTGTTGTCTGATTCGGGTACAATGCAGGTGACGATTATGTCGCCCTTTTCATAAAAAGAAATAATTCTCCGCTGATTTTCGGCATTGTCTGTTGTCAGATAAACAGTTCCTTCTTTTATGATGCAAATTGTGTCATTTTCGGGTGAATATGTAGTTATGATTTCACCCCTTTTATACTCTCTTTCAATAGGTTTAAAACACTCGTTTATCCCGATGAAATCTGATTTTTTAAGCCTTGCACCGCCTATTTCTTCTATCATTTGCAACACTCCATAATGTGTGGCGTTTTTTGTCTTGCCACAAGATATAGTATAGTATATCACATAATTGTTGCCTGTGCAACAGTATTTATATTGCAATTATTGTATAATTGGTCTTACATTGCAGGGATAGTTTGGTTCCTTGCAATTTTATTACATAACGCATTTTTTAAACGGCATTATTGAAAAATTTATTTTTTTATTCGGATTAACAGATATAGGATATTTTTACCAAGGAAGTACCGCAAAATAATAAAAAGGGGAAGGATTATGAGAATTATTAAGCGTAACGGCTCAGAAGAAGATTTCAACATTGAAAAAATTATTAATGCCGTTAAAAAAGCAAACGGTTCGGGGGAACACAAGTTCCTTACAGACGAACAGATTGAGGATGTTGCCGACTATGTTGAATATAAGTGCAACAAAATCAGGAGAGCAGTGTCCGTTGAAGAAATTCAGGATATGGTTGAGGATCAGCTCATGGCAAAGGGTGCGTTTGAGCTTGCAAGAAGATATGTGCGTTACCGCTACAACCGCTCGCTTGTTCGTAAGGCAAACACTACCGATAACAGGATTCTTTCGCTTATCGAGTGCAATAACGAGGAAGTAAAGCAGGAAAATTCAAACAAGAACCCTACCGTTAACAGCGTTCAGCGTGACTATATGGCGGGTGAGGTCAGCCGTGACCTTACAAGAAGAATGCTTTTGCCTGCCGATATTGTTGAAGCCGACAAAGAGGGTATTATCCACTTCCACGATTCGGACTATTTTGCACAGCATATGCATAACTGCGACCTTGTAAACCTTGAAGATATGCTTCAGAACGGCACAGTTATAAGCGATACACTCATTGAAAGACCGCACAGCTTTTCAACAGCTTGTAACATTGCAACACAGATTATTGCACAGGTTGCAAGTAACCAGTACGGCGGTCAGAGCATAAGCCTTGCTCATCTTGCACCGTTTGTTCAGGTTTCCCGTGAGAAAATCCGCAGAGAAACTCTTGCGGAAATTGAGGAACTTGGTGTTCATCCCACAGAAGAGAAAATTAACGACATTGTTGAAAAAAGACTCCGCAAGGAAGTAAACCGTGGTGTACAGACCATTCAGTATCAGGTTGTTACTTTGCTCACAACAAACGGTCAGGCTCCGTTTGTAACCGTGTTTATGTATCTTAACGAGGCTAAAAACGAGCAGGAAAAGCACGACCTCGCCATGATTATCGAAGAAACACTCAAACAGCGTCACAAGGGCGTAAAAAATGAAAAGGGTGTGTGGATTACACCTGCGTTTCCAAAGCTTATTTATGTGCTTGAGGAGGATAACATAACAGAGGACAGCAAGTATTGGTATCTTACGGAGCTTGCTGCAAAATGTACCGCAAAGAGAATGGTTCCCGACTATATCTCGGAGAAGGTTATGCTCCAGAGCAAAATTGATAAAAACGGCGAGGGACATTGCTTTACCTGTATGGGTTGCAGAAGCTTCCTTACTCCTTATGTTGACGAAAACGGTAAGCCGAAATATTACGGCAGATTCAATCAGGGTGTTGTGACTGTAAATCTTATTGACATCGGACTCAGTGCAGGCAAAGATCTCGACAGATTCTGGAAGATTTTTGACGAGAGAATGGAACTTTGCCACAGAGCGTTACAGTGCCGTCACGAGCGTCTTACAGGTACACTTTCAGATGCCGCTCCTATTTTGTGGCAGTACGGTGCGCTGGCAAGACTTAAAAAGGGGGAGAAGATTGACAAACTTCTTCACGGCGGTTATTCAACGCTTTCGCTCGGTTATGCAGGTCTTTGGGAGTGCGTTTACAGCCTTATCGGCAAAAAACTCACAGAAAAAGAGGGCAAAGAACTCGGCCTTGAGATTATGCAGAAACTAAACGACTATTGTGCAAAGTGGAAAAAGGCTGAAAACATTGACTACAGCCTCTACGGCACTCCTCTTGAAAGCACAACATATAAGTTTGCAAAGTGTCTTCAAAAGCGTTTCGGCATTATCAAGGGCGTAACAGACAAGAACTACATCACTAACAGCTATCATGTTCATGTTACAGAAAATATTGATGCGTTCAGCAAGCTGAAACTTGAGTCTGAATTTCAGGCTTTGTCACCGGGCGGTGCAATCAGCTATGTTGAAGTTCCGAATATGCAGGATAACATTCCCGCTGTTTTACAGGTTATCAAGTTCATTTACGATAACATTATGTATGCAGAGCTTAACACAAAGAGCGACTACTGTCAGGTTTGCGGTTATGACGGAGAAATCAAGATCGTTCACGATGACGGCAAGCTTGTGTGGGAGTGTCCTAACTGCGGCAACCGTGATCAGGATAAGATGAATGTTGCAAGAAGAACCTGTGGATATATCGGAACTCAGTTCTGGAATCAGGGCAGAACTCAGGAAATTGAGGAAAGGGTGCTTCACCTTTGATGAATTACGGAGAAATTAAACTCTGCGATATTGCAAACGGTGAGGGAGTAAGAGTATCGCTCTTTGTATCCGGCTGTACGCATCATTGCAAAAACTGCTTTAATCCGCAGACATGGAGTTTTGATTACGGCAAACCTTTTACAAAAGAGGTTGAGGATAAAATTCTCAAAGAGCTTGAACCGTCATATATTGACGGCTTGTCATTGCTTGGCGGAGAACCCTTTGAACCTTCAAATCAAAGAGCCTTAGTGCCGTTTTTAAAGCGTGTCAGAGAAAAATATTCCGACAAAACAATTTGGTGTTATTCGGGCTATTTGTTTGACAAGGAGCTTCTTTCCGACAGCAGAGCAAGGTGTGAATGTACGGATGAAATGCTTTCAATGATTGATGTGCTTGTTGACGGTGAATTTGTTGAGGCTCTTCACGATATAAGCCTTGCGTTCAGAGGGTCGTCAAATCAGCGTATTATAGATGTAAAAGCGTCACTCAAAGAAAATAAAATAATTCCCCACAAGCTTATGAAAAGGGGAGTGTAATAAAAAGCGACAGCCGTAAAACTGTCGCTTTTTGTAATATTATTGAATTATTGCGTGGAATGTTGTTGATTTTGTAAGGCAAATAGTGTAAAATGATAGCATACTATTTATAGAATATTATGCAAGGAGCGATTATATATGGTATGTAAAAATTGCAATCACGAAATTGACAACGGAGCAATGTTCTGTACTTACTGCGGAACACCTGTTGAGCAAACTCCAGAGCCTGAAACACAGCCTGTTGAAAATGCTTCAACCGAAGATGCTGCACAGAACCCTTACGAGAATGTGCAGACTGCACAGTCTGAGGCTGATAACGCACAGCCGACTGCCGACAGTCAGTCACAGCAGAATCCGTATTCTCAGCAGTACGGTCAGCCAAATCAAACTTATTATCAGCAACCGCAGCCTAACAAAACTTCATACGGTCAGCAGTTTACAAACTCACCGAACAATGATTACGGCGCAAATCAAAGCAAGTACGGCAATCAATATCAGAGCTACAACAACGGCTATAATCAGCAGTACAACACGCAGTATCAGCAGACATACAACTCACAGCCTGTACCGCCCGTTGCACCGCCATACGGTACTCCGGATACTCAGCCTGTAAGCATAGGCGGTTGGATCGGCGTTATGCTTTTAACCTGTCTGCCGCTTGTAAACCTCATTATGCTCTTTGTCTGGGCATTCAGCTCATCAACAAAGAAGTCACTCAAAAACTACGCAAGAGCCGCTCTTATCCTGGCTCTTATCGGAGTTGTGCTTGTGGTAGTTGTTTCAATTATACTTGCAGTCTGCGGTATCAGTATCTTCAACGAATTTTCCAATTCAGGATATTACTATCATTAAGCATTTTTCGTTCGTGAAGAAAGTATGATATAACAAAAACATATCATGCCGGAACGGAAATTTTTTAAAATTGAAAGTTGAAAATGGAAAATTGAAAATTGTGGTCGGGAATAAAGTTTTGTTAAGTGCAAATCTTATTGTTCCCGACCATATTTATTATTATTTGCAGTAACGGCGAACCGCCGTACCCCGTTCGTGAAGACAGGTTTTATAATGCCAAAAACAAATCATGTCCGAGCGTAGTTTTGTGATTGTTTGTGCAGTCAACTGTAGGGGCGTCTACGCAAAAATCCCTGTCCATTGTGGACAGGGATTTTTGTATTAACCGAAATTAATTATTAGTCAAAGAATTTGCTGTGGATAGCGCTTACAGCCTTGTCAGCGTCTGCTGAATCAATAAGAACCGAAACCTTGATTTCGCTTGTGCTGATCATCTGGATGTTTACCTGAGCGTCATAAAGAGCCTCAAACATCTTTGTAGCAACGCCTGCGTGGCTTTCCATACCTGCGCCGACGATTGAAATCTTAGCTACCTTATCGTCATAGAGAATTTCCTCTGCACCGAGGTTCTCTGTGTATTCTTTCATAAGAGCAACAGCCTCTTCGCCTCTGTTCTTGGCAACTGTAAAGCTGATGTCCTTCTTGCCGTCATGACCGATTGACTGAAGAATAATGTCAACATTGATATCTTTAGCAGAAAGCTTTGAGAACATCTTAAAAGCAAGACCGGGGATATTCGGAACACCCATAACAGAAATTCTTGCAACATCTGTATCTTTAGCAACACCGCTGATTAACATTTTTTCCATTTTAGTTTTCTCCTTTACAATTGTACCCGAAGCCTTTGTCATACTTGAAAGCACTTCAAGCTCGATATTATATTTTTTAGCCATTTCAACCGAACGGTTGTTAAGAACCTGAGCACCGAGTGTAGCAAGCTCAAGCATTTCGTCATAAGAGATTTCCTGAAGCTTTTTAGCGTTCTTAACCTTTCTCGGATCAGCTGTGTAAACACCCTCAACATCGGTGAAAATCTGACAGAGATCAGCGTGCATTGCAGCCGCAATAGCTACGGCACTTGTGTCTGAACCGCCTCTGCCGAGTGTTGTAATATCGCCGTATTTTGAAATGCCCTGGAAGCCTGCAACGATTACAATGTTCTTCTTGTCAAGCTCTTTCTTAATTCTGTCAGGCTCAACTTTTCTGATTCTTGCGCTTGTGTGAGCAGAAGTGGTATTGAAACCTGCCTGCCAGCCAAGAAGAGAAACAGCGTGGTAACCGAGCTTTTCGATTGCCATTGCGAGAAGTGAAATAGAAATCTGCTCGCCTGCGGCAAGAAGCATATCCTTTTCTCTTTTTGAAGCCTTTGGATTGATTTCGTTTGCCTTTTCAATGAGATCGTCTGTTGTGTCGCCCTGAGCGGATACAACAACTACAACATCATTGCCCTTTGCGTAAGTGTCTGTTACGATTGATGCAACATTCATTACTCTTTCGGCATTGGCAACAGAGCTGCCGCCAAATTTCTGAACTATCAAACTCATGTACTTAATACTCCCTCTGTAAAATTATAAATCAGCCACACGGATACTTGAAAGTACCGAAACACCGTCAGCCTCAAGCTGAGCAATCTTATCGGCAAATTCGTTGTACGGCATAGCCTTGACAACAAATGCTTTTTCGTCGGCAGGTGCGTCAGCCTTATTGATTACTGTTACATCACCGAATAATTTTTCTGCCTTTTCTGCAACATTACTGCCGTTTGCACGAACATACATGGCACGGCTTGACTCCTCCCAAGGAAGAATGTTTTTGCCGTTGCCGTCTGCCCAGTAAAGGAACTTTCTTGTCTTGAGGTGCTTACAGCAGTCGATTACATCGGCTACAACTGCGCTTGCTGTAGGAAGCTTGCCTGCACCCTTGCCGTAGAATACTACATCGCCTGTGCAGTCGCCTCTTACCATAATGCCGTTGAACTCATAGTCAATGTTAGCAAGCTGGCTCTTGTTCGGAACGAGCATAGGAGCAACGATGATGTCAATCTTGCCGTCCGCAAGACGCTTAACACTGCCGATAAGTTTAATTACGCAATGGAAAGCCTCAGCGTATCTTACATCTTCAAGTGTAATTTTTGTAATGCCCTCTGTATGTACAGAGTCGGGATAAACATGCTTTCCGTATGCAAGAGATGCAAGAATACAAATCTTACGGCAAGCGTCGTGACCTTCGATATCAGCGGCAGGATTTCTCTCGGCAAATCCAAGCTCCTGAGCAAGCTTGAGCGCATCGTCAAACTGCATACCGTCTTCAATCATCTTTGTAAGGATAAAGTTTGTTGTACCGTTAAGAATACCGGCAATCTCGTCAACATTATTTGCAACAAGACACTGGCTCATCGGGCGGATAATCGGAATACCGCCGCCTACCGATGCTTCAAAGAGGAAGTTTGTGTTTGTTTCCTTTGAAATTTCAAGGAGTTCTGCACCGTGAGCGGCAACAAGCTCCTTGTTTGAAGTAACAACACTCTTACCTGCTTTAAGACATCTCTTTACAAAGTCATAAGCAGGATTAAGACCGCCCATAACTTCAACAACAACTCTTATTTCGAGGTCGTTGATGATATCTTCAAAGTTTTTTGTGAATCTGTCTGCAAGCGGACTGTCGGGAAATTCACGAAGGTCAAGAATCTTCTTGACATAAACCTCTTCACCGATGCTTGCATAAAGCTTCTGTTTGTGTGTTGTAAAGATTTCGGCAACGCCCGAACCTACAACACCGTGACCCATAATTGCTATTGAAACCATATCTAAAAACCTTTCCTTTCGAGTTTTTGGTTTTAACCTGTTATTTTATTCTGCGGCAGGGGGAGCTTCCTCACCGCCGCCTGACGATTCACCGCCTCCGGAGCTTTCGCCTCCGCCTGAGGATTCCCCTCCGCCTGAAGGTTCTCCGCCTGAATTATCTCCTCCGCCTGAAGGTTCTCCGCCTGAATTATCCCCTCCGCCGGAGGTGTCGCCGCCTGAATTATCTCCTCCGCTGTTGCTTGTGTCGCCGCCGTAATTGTTACCGCTGTTGTCACCGCCGTAATTGGGATCGTAGTAGCTTGAGGAGTTGGAGGCATCTGAGCCGTATTCATAGTTACCGCTGTAATATGAACCTCCCGAACTCGGCATATTGTCCTCGGTGTAGTAGCCCACATATCGTCCCGAAATATTATCTGTTGAAACAATAAGTCCCGTTGTAGGATTATATGTTGCCTCAATCAGGTTATCGGATATCTTATATTCCTTGTTTTCTTTGCCTTCAAGGTACTTGCCCATAACATTTGCAAAGAATTTTGTTGCCGTAGTTCTTCCGCTGTAGGAAATGGTTTTAGGCTTATCAAAACCGCACCATGTAGCCATTACGGCATATGGTGAACATCCGCAGAACCATGAATCCTTATCGTCATCGGTTGTACCTGTTTTGCCGATAATGTCCCAGCCTGAAATCTGAGCGTAATGTGCGTTTGTGTGAGCGCTGTTTGTAACATTGTAGTGAAGCAGTCTGTTCATGATTCCTGCTGTTTCGGCTGAATAAGCCTGTTTCGGAACTGCATCACGGTTATCAATGATTATGTTGTCCTCTGAGTCGGTTACATAGTAGTATGTGTACGGTTCGTAGTAAAGACCGCCGTTGCCGAGATATGTGTAAGCAGCCGCCATTTCTCTTACTGTAACACCGCCGTTCATACCGCCGATTGAAAGAGCACCCGTATTCTGGGAATCCTGTTCCGTAAGATTCTTGAATCCCATTTTTGTAACAACCTGCTGATATGCAACGCTCGGACCGCCGATAAGCTCCATGGTCTGAGCGGCTGTTGCGTTTGATGACCACTCGATTGCATCGGGAAGACTCATATTGCCGTTGTAGTAGCCGTATGCGTTGTTAGGACCCGAAACAAGCTGACCGCTTTCATTTGTACGATAGTTGTCAAGCGGTTCATCGAGAACCATTGATGAGAAATAAAGCTTCTTTGATTCGATTGCATAAGGGTAAACAACAACAGGCTTGATTGAAGAACCCGGCTGAAGTACGGAGTTGTAGGATCTGTCCCAGCCGAGAGCGCCTTCTTTCTTTGTTGAAGAACCGACTGTTGCAATTACTCTGCCGTCATATCCCATAATTGTTGACGCAATCTGAAGGTCGGAATCATTTGATTTATCAATATTAAGTGCCGCATTTTCAAGGTAGGTCTGAGCTTTTTCGTCCATTGCACAGTAGATTTTAAGTCCCTCTGTGTAAAGCTTTAAAGATGCCGCAGTTTCGCTTATGTTGTAATATTCTGCAATGTCCTTTTGAAGATCACGAAAGAGCTGATCAATATACCAGTTCTGAACATCTGCCTCGTCATCGTCGTCATCGTCATCGGACGCCTGCCAGCCGACAAATGTCATTGTGGCACTTTCTTTCATAGCCGCATCAAATTCGTCTTTAGAAATTTTTTTCTGATCATACATTTCATTGAGAACGATTTCACGGCGCTCCTTGTTGTTTTCAGGGAAAACAAGCGGATTCCATCTTGACGGGTTTTGTGTAATTCCCGCAATTGCCGCACATTCCGCAATTGAACAGTCCTTTATGCTCTTGCCGAAGTAAAGCTGAGCCGCAGATTCAACACCCTGACAGTTATTGCCGAAGTTTACAACATTGAGGTAGGCTTCAAGAATTTGATCCTTTGTATATTCCTGCTCAAGCTTTAGTGCCTTTGTGATTTCACGAAGCTTTCTTGTAATTGAAACCTCGTTGTCATCTGTAATGTTCTTAATGAGCTGCTGGGTGATTGTTGAACCGCCGTATGAGTCCGAACCGGTTGCAAGATTTGCAACGGCGGAAAGTGTTCTGCCCCAGTCAACACCGTTGTGGTCAAAGAAACGCTTGTCCTCAATTGCGACAACCGCATCTTTCATTGCCTGAGGAATATCCTGATTGTCAACCCAGATTCTGTTCTCGGTATCGTATAGTTTCTGATACTCCTTAAATTCCTTTGTATCCTCATTCTGAATATATATTCGGCTTGTCTGGTTCATAGACTTTGCCTTGAGGTCGATGCCCGTAGGCTCGGACGCAATGGTGAAAATGTAGACAGCAAGTGAAATGCCCGTAATAAGCAGAGCAACCAGGCATACCGAACAAACGGTAATCAGGAACTTGCCAAAACCCCTGAAAAATCTTTTTACACCTCCGTCAGCTTTTTCGGATAATTCATTTTGCTGAATATCCTTCTTATACTGACTGATGTCAGTTTCACGCTTGTTTCGCATATTATCTCCTTTATCAATTCACAATTTACGGTTAAACGAACAACTGTCGGTTTGTAATTTGTCTGAGTGATTTGCACAAACGCAGTGCGCCGGCTGTAATACATAAATTATATAATAACATATATATTCAAAATTACAAGCAGGAATACTCATTTGATTATTATATCACCTGAAAAGAAAAAAATAAATATATTAATGCAAATTTCTCTTAAAAAATATGCAGAATTAAGGCGGTCTTTTGGTTGGAATTTTATAAAAATGATGAATATAACCGTTGGTTCGGGAAAAAATAAAAGTAAAAACTGACGGAAAGAGTGCTGTAATATGAAAAAAATAGTTGGATTAACAGGTGTGATTCTGATTGCGTGTATGATGATAAGTTCGCTTTTTGCTCCCGTGAATTCTGCGGAAAACACCTCTGCAACAAGCAATTATTCGTCGTCGCAGAATAACGGTACAACGGAAGGCGACTACATCATAAAAGCTGAAAAAGGGTACATTGTAGTGTACAAAAAAGGCGAGGACAAAGCGTATCTGACAACCGACTGCAGAGTATCAAATCTTCCGAAAGGCGACGCACTTTACCTTGAAAAAGGAATTGAAATAAAGGGGAAAGAAAACCTTATGAGGGCTCTTGAGGACTATTGCAGTTAAAGGCTTAATGGTAAGATAATTCTTCATATATATTGACTTTTCTGTGCTTTTATATTGACTTTTCTGTGCTTTTGGAGTAAAATCAGACTGATATGCCATAAAGTATGGAATCAGGTGCAGAATTTGCCGTAAATTTTTCAAAATAATGAAATCTTGCAAATTTTCTGTTTCTGAAAATCAAGTAAAAATGCAGAAAAGGAGATATTACATATGATTTCTACTGTCATTGACCAGTCGCTCGGTCTTGAGTTCCCTATTTTTCAGGGAGGCATGGCTTGGGTGGCTGATGCATCGCTTGCCGCAGGTGTTTCAAACGCAGGCGGTCTCGGCATTATTGCAGCTATGAATTCCAACGGCGAACAGCTCCGTGAGGAAATCAGAAAGTGCAAAACAATGACCGATAAAATTTTCGGCGTAAACATCATGCTTATGAGTCCGTTTGCAGAGGAAGTAAGCGATGTTGTAGTTGAAGAGGGCATCAAGGTCATCACAACAGGTGCAGGCAACCCCGGCAAGTACATGGCAAAGTGGCTTGAGGCAGGCATCAAGGTTATTCCTGTTGTTCCTAGCGTTGCACTTGCAAGGAAAATGGAAAAAGACGGTGCTTTTGCCGTTATCGCAGAGGGCGGCGAGTCAGGCGGTCATGTCGGTGATCTCACAACAATGGCTCTTGTTCCTCAGGTTGTTGATGCAGTAAATATACCTGTAATTGCCGCAGGCGGTATTGCAGACGGCAGACAGATTGCCGCAGCATTTATGCTCGGCGCTCAGGGCGTTCAGGTCGGCACAAGATTTCTCGTTGCAAAGGAATGTACTATCTCTCAGGAATATAAGAACAAAATTCTCAAAGCAAGAGATATTGACACGGTTGTAACAGGTAAAAGACTCGGTCATCCTGTTCGTTCAATCCGTAACTCGTTTACCCGTGAATATACAAAGGCTGAGTACGATTCGGCTAATGTTTCCGATGAGGAGCTTGAAAATATGGGACTCGGCAGACTCAGAAGAGCCGTGAGAGAGGGCGATGTTTCTCAGGGTACCGTTCTTGCAGGACAGGTTGCAAGTATGGTTAAAAAGGAACAGCCGGCAAGAGAAATGATTGAAGAGATGTTCTCACAGGCAGAAGAAGTATTGAACGGAGCAACAAAATGGGTAAAATAGCATTTATTTTTTCAGGTCAGGGCGCACAGTACAGCGGTATGGGCAAGGATCTTTACGATAATTCGCCTGCCGCAAAGGCTGTTTACGAAATGGCTGATTCTATAAGAGAAAACACTTCAAAGCAGTGCTTTGAGGGTACAATGGAGGAGCTTTCAAAGACAGTAAATACACAGCCGTGTATTTTTACTGCCGACCTTGCGGCCGCAAGAGCTCTTGTTGAAAAGGGTATCACTCCCGACTGCGTAGCAGGCTTTTCACTCGGTGAGATTTCTGCACTTGCTTTTTCGGGAATCCTTTCCGATGAAGAGGCTTTCAGACTCGTTTGCAAAAGAGGCGAGCTTATGGACAAAGCCGCAACGGAAAATCCCGGTGCAATGGCTGCCGTGTTAAAGCTTACTCCCGAAAAGGTTGAAGAAATCTGCTCAAGGTTTGACAAAACATATCCCGTAAACTACAACTCACCGGCTCAGACTGTTGTTGCAACAACAAGTGAAAATGCCGACGCTTTCTGCGAGGCAGTTAAAGCAGAGGGCGGAAGGGCAAAACTTCTTGCAGTAAGCGGTGCGTTCCATTCTCCCTTTATGGCTGATGCCGCAGAGGAACTCGGAAAGTATATGGAAAATGTTGACTTTGCTCAGCCAAAGGTTCAGATTTATTCCGATTACACGGCTCAGCCGTATTCGGGTGATTTCAAAACGCTTGTTAAGGCACAGGTTGAGAATCCCGTAAAATGGCAGACTATTGTTGAAAATATGATTAATGACGGCGTTGACACCTTTATCGAGGTTGGTGTGGGCAAAACTCTCACAGGCCTTGTAAAGAGAATCAACGGAGATGTAAAGGCATTCAAGGTTGAAACTGCGGCTGATATTGACGCACTTGAACTTTGATACTGTTCGGAGGTATAATATAATGAGATTTGAAAATAAAACAGCCGTAGTAACAGGCGGCTCAAGAGGTATCGGTCTTGCAATCGCAACGAAGCTTGCAAAAGAGGGTGCTAACATCGCAATTCTCTATGTAGGTGACGAAAACGAGGGCATTAAGGCTAAGGAAGAGCTTTCACAGTACGGCACAAAGGTTGAGCAGTATTTCTGCGATGTTTCAAATTTTGAAGAATCAAAGAAGGTTGTCGATAAGGTTATCGAGGAATTCGGCAGTATCGAAATTCTTGTAAACAACGCAGGCATCACAAGAGATAAGCTCGTTTTAAATATGGACGAAAAAGATTTTGACGCTGTAATCAATGTAAACCTCAAGGGTACATTCAACATGATTAAGCATACATACAAGCACTTTATGAAAAAGCGTTACGGCAGAATCTGCAGCACAGCGTCAATTGTCGGTCTTACCGGCAACGCAGGTCAGGCTAACTATTCTGCGTCAAAGGCCGGTATTATCGGTCTTACAAAGTCGGTTGCAAAGGAACTTGCAGGCAGAGGCGTTACGGCTAATGCAGTTGCTCCGGGTTACATTGCAACAGATATGACAAGTGTACTTCCCGATAAGGTAAAGGACGCAATGAAAGCACAGATTCCTGCAAAGCGTATCGGTACTCCCGATGATGTTGCAGATGTAGTAGCTTTCCTCTGCTCTGACGATGCCGCTTATGTAACAGGCGAGGTTATCAGAGTTGACGGCGGACTTGCAATGTAATTGATTTGGAGGATATAATGAGCAGAAGAGTAGTTGTAACAGGTATGGGCGCAATTTCACCGATCGGTAACGATGTGCCTACAATGTGGAAAAATATGGTTGACGGCGTTTGCGGTATCGAAACAATCACAGCTTTCGATACAAGTGACCTCAAGGTTCACATCGCAGGTACAGTCAAGGATTTTGATCCCACACAGTATATTGAGAAAAAAGAAGTAAGAAAGCTTGATCCATATACACAGTACGCAATCGCAGCGGCACAGCAGGCTGTTGACGACAGCGGTATCATAGGCAAGATTGACGAGAACCGTTTCGGTGTTTATATCGGCGCAGGTATCGGCGGTTTGCAGACCTTTGTTAAGAATACAGTGGGCATGGAAAACGGAGGCCCGAGAAAGGTTTCTCCTTTCTTCATTCCGATGATGATCGGTAATATTGCAACAGGCAATGTTGCAATCCGTTTTAATGCAAAAGGTGTGTCTCTTTCGGTTATGAGTGCCTGTGCAACAGGTACAAACTCAATCGGTGAGGCTTTCCACTGCATCAAGGACGGTTACGCTGACGCTATCATCGCAGGCGGTGCAGAGGCAGTTGTTGCTCCTCTCACAATTGCAGGTTTCCAGAATATGAAAGCTCTTTCAACAAACGATGATCCAAAGCACGCATCCCGTCCGTTCGACAAAAACCGTGACGGTTTCATCATGGGCGAGGGCGCAGGCATGCTCCTTCTTGAAGAGTATGAGCACGCAGTTGCAAGAGGTGCTAAGATTTATGCAGAGCTTTCAGGCTACGGCAATACTTGTGATGCACATCATGTTACAGCTCCCGATCCTAACGGTGCAGGTCTTGCAAGAGCAATTAAGATTGCTTTTGAGGAGGCAAATGTTGCCGATGACGCACAGCTTTACATCAATGCTCACGGCACAAGCACACATCTTAACGACCTTACCGAAACAATGGCTATCAAGACGGCTCTCGGTGAAAAGGCTTATGATGCAAATATCAGCTCAACAAAATCAATGACAGGTCATCTCCTCGGTGCAACAGGCGCAATTGAGGCTATCGCTTCTGTTATGGCTCTCAATGACGGTGTTATTCCGCCGACAATCAACCTTGACGAACCCGATGAAGGTCTTGACCTTAACTATACACCTAACAAAGCAGTTAAGCGTGATGTAAATGTTGCCGCTTCAACCAACCTCGGCTTTGGCGGACATGACGCTTGTCTTGTATTTAAAAAATATTAAGCGAGGGAATTACTATGAATAAAATTGAAGAAATCAAGGAATATATTTCCCTTCTTGAAAATTCTTCTTTGAGCGTTCTTGAAATTGAAAAAGAGGACGGTACAAAGATTCATCTTGAAAAAGAACATCCGGCACAGCAGATTTTTAATGCATCTCCAATCGGTGCATATCAGCCGACTGCAACAGATGTTCCTGCTCCTGCGCCTGTTCAGCCACAGGCTCCTGCGGCTCAGTCTGCCGCTCCCGAGGAAGACGCCAAGACTGTAAACGCTCCGATTGTCGGCGTATTCTATGCCGCATCGGCACCGGGCAAGGCTCCTTTTGCTCCTGTCGGAAAGAAAGTAAGCAAGGGCTCAACCGTTTGCATTATCGAGGCTATGAAGTGTATGAACGAAATTCAGGCTGAGGACGACTATGAAATCGTTGAAGTTCTTGTTAAGGACGGAGATCTTGTTGAATACGGTCAGCCGTTATTCAAGGTTAAATAATCGGAGGACAGTATGAATCAGGAAGAAATTAAAAAGATTTTGCCGCACCGTGACAATATGCTTCTTGTTGAAGAGGCTGAAAGCGTTGACGAAAACACAGCAAAGGGCAGATATACAATAAAAGGTGACGAGTTCTTTTTACAGGGACATTTCCCCGGTAACCCCGTTGTTCCGGGTGTTATTCTCTGCGAAATGATGGGACAGGCAAGCTGTTGCCTTCTTGCAGACAAGGTTAAGAACTGCACACCTTACTTTACAAAGATGAACAATGTTAAGTTCAGAAATCCCGTGAAACCGGGCGACACTCTTGAAAGTGTCTGCACACTCACAAAGAGCAGAGGTGCATTCTACTTTATTGACGCAAAGGGTTATGTTGACGGCAAGCTCTGTGTAAGTGCCGAGCTTTCGTTTGCACTTGTTGAAAATAAGTGATTTTAAAGGCTGTCTGTGCCGTTTTGGGTGCAGACAGCCGTAATGCGATAAATAACTGGAAGTGAAAAAATGTTCTCAAAAATTCTGATTGCCAACCGAGGCGAAATTGCAGTAAGAATTATCCGTGCCTGCCGTGAAATGGGCATCAGCACAGTAGCAATTTATTCTGAGGCAGACAAGGATTCCCTGCATGTTCAGCTTGCCGATGAAAGCTACTGCGTAGGCGGTAACCGTGTTGCCGACAGCTACCTCAATATGCCTGCAATTCTCACCGTTGCCGTTGAAAGCGGTGCTCAGGCTATTCATCCCGGCTACGGACTCTTGTCCGAAAATGCCAAGTTTGTTTCGCTCTGTGAACAGTGCAACATCAACTTTATCGGTCCTTCATCCGAAATGATAAAGCTTTTGGGCGACAAGGACAACGCAAGAAAGACTATGCGTGCCGCAGGTGTTCCCGTAACCCCCGGCTGCGATATTGTTGAAAGCGTTGAACAGGCAAAAGAGGAAGCTGAAAAAATCGGTTTTCCGCTTCTCATCAAGGCTCGTTCGGGCGGCGGCGGAAAGGGTATTCGCCGTGTTGATTCAATGGAGCAGTTTGAAGAGGCATTTTTGTCAGCTTCAAGCGAGGCTCAGTCAGCATTCGGTGACGGTGCCTGCTACATAGAAAAATTCATTCACCCTGTAAAACATATTGAAATGCAGCTCTTGTGTGATAAATACGGCAATATCGTTTGTCTGGGTGAGCGTGAATGCTCTGTTCAGAGAAAGAACCAAAAGATGATTGAAGAAAGTCCAAGCCCCGCTCTTGATGAGAAAACCCGTAAAGAGATGATGATTGCGGCTGTTAAGGCGGCAAAGGCAGTCAACTATGTCAATGCAGGCACAGTTGAATTTTTGCTTGATATGGACAACAACTTCTACTTTATGGAAATGAACACCCGTCTGCAGGTTGAACACGGTGTTACGGAAATGGTAACAGGACTTGATATTGTTCAGTGGCAGATAAGAATTGCCGCAGGTGCAAAGCTTTCCCGCACTCAGGACAGCATCTTCACACACGGCAATGTAATTGAATGCCGAATCAATGCCGAAAATCCGGAAAAGGGATTCAGACCGAGCTGCGGAAGAATTACAAGACTTCACACCCCGGGCGGTGCATTTGTAAGATTTGATACGGCGATTTATCAGGACTATTTTGTTCCTCCGTACTATGATTCGATGATCGGCAAGCTGATTGTTCAGGCAAGAAGCCGTGCCGAGGCGATCAGAAAGATGAAAATGGCTCTTTCCGAGCTTACCATTGACGGAATTGACATTAACCGTGACCTTCTTGCCGAGATTCTCTCGGACGAACAGTTTGTGAGCGGTGAATATACAACAGATTTTATGGCAGAGTTTGAAGAGAAACACGCCGACAGGAAGAAGTAAAAGATATGGATTTGTTTGCTTTCAGAAAACCGAAGAATGAGCTTGAGTCCGATGAGGGCGAGAGCAAAAATGTACCCTTCGTTCCCGAAGAAATGTGGATAAAATGCCCCAAATGCAACACTATGCTCCTTACGACTGATATGGAGGAAAATCTTCATGTCTGCACAAAGTGCAACCACCATTTCAGAATGAACGGACGAGACAGAGTTGAAATGCTTGCCGACAAGGATACCTTTGTTGAGTTTGACGCAGACCTTTCAAGCCATAATATTCTTGATTTTCCGGGATATGACGAAAAGCTTGAAAAGGCGAGAAAAACAGGTGCTAAGGAGTCTGTTATCTGCGGCGAATGTAAGATGAACGGCATTGATGCCGTTCTCTGCGTTATGGATCCGACCTTTATGATGGGAAGTATGGGCGTTGTAACGGGCGAAAAAATCACCCGTGCGTTTGAATATGCAACCGAAAATGCAATGCCGATTGTTGTTTGTACTGCCGCAGGCGGTGCAAGAATGCAGGAGGGCATCCTCTCGCTTATGCAAATGGCAAAAACTTCGGGTGCGGTGAAAAGACACAGCGACGCAGGTAATCTCTACATCACCGTGCTTACAGACCCGACAACAGGCGGTGTTACGGCATCGTTTGCAATGGAGGGCGACATTATTCTTGCCGAGCCCGATTGCCTTGTTGCCTTTGCAGGTCCGAGAGTAATCGAGCAGACAATCCGTCAAAAGCTCCCCAAGGACTTCCAAACCTCGGAATTTGTTCTTCAGAAGGGCTTTATCGATTCGGTTGTCAGCAGAAATAATTTGAAATCTACACTTGTAAAACTGCTTAAATTGCACGGCTACAGCGGTGAGGAGGCTTAAAAATGACAGCTTACGAAAAGGTTATGGCGGCGAGAGATGCTAACAAGCTGACCTCGGTTGACTATATTGCCCATATGTTCGGTGACAGCTTCATTGAGCTTCACGGTGACCGCAGATATGCCGATGATAAAGCAGTTGTTGCAGGACTTGCAATGCTCTTTGACACTCCTGTTACTGTAATCGGAATTGAAAAGGGCAGAAATACAAAAGAGCGTGTTGAACGCAACTTCGGTCAGGCTCATCCCGAGGGCTACCGCAAGGCCTTAAGACTTATGAAACAGGCTGAAAAGTTCAGAAGACCTGTTCTTTGCCTTGTTGATACAAGCGGTGCATATCCCGGAATCGGTGCGGAGGAAAGAGGTCAGGGACAGGCTATTGCCGAAAACCTCATGGAAATGATGACTCTCAAAACTCCCGTACTTACCGTTCTTATCGGTGAGGGCGGCAGCGGCGGTGCGCTTGCACTTGCAGTTTCCGATGAAGTATGGATGCTTGAAAATTCCGTTTATTCGGTAATTTCTCCCGAGGGTTGTGCGTCAATTCTCTGGAAAGACAGCTCAAAGGCGGCTGATGCGGCAGAGGCTCTCAGGCTTACCGCACAGGATTTGTTTGACCTCGGTGTAATCGAAAGAATCATCCGTCAGCCAAAGGCCGGAGATCATGCTATGTTTGAAAGCCTTAAAATGCTCATCAAAAGAACATTTGAAAAGAATCTTGCCCTGGATGACGAAGAACTTTTGAATGCACGCTATGAGCGTTTCCGTAAAATCGGCAGACCCGAATAATTTATTTTAAACCTAAACATAAAAACGGCAGGAAAGACAATTTGCAAAACTGCAATGCCTTTCCTACCGTTTTATTTTTTAATTTTTTAATTATATGTGCTGTAATCTCCGTCATGCATTTCAGGACGATTTACCCAGTCACTAATGGAGTTGTTGCCGAAAATTGATTTGCTGTTGCCCGATACCGCCGCAGTTACATTGATTGCAATGCCTGCAATAATGACCGCACCAATCACACAGGCGGCAACAATTTTCACGATTTTAAAAGCTTTCTTTTTATCAATCGGCTGTTCTGCCGGCGGAATGTAGGGAATGGGTGGCTGATTTATTTCAAGTTCGGGCATTTCATTTTGAACAGGCGGAGCAAAGCCCTCCGCCTGTTCAAAGCCTGTCTGCGGCAAAGGCGAGATGTACTCAGTTTCGGTTGTTTCATTATTCGGTGTATGTAAAGCTTCGGAAATATTCGTTCCGCACATCTGACAAAACGCAGACTCGGTTTCAAAACCGCAATTAGGACATTTCATAGGTTTGTACCTCGTAATTTTTGATAGTATGACACCATTTTATAACAATATTCACTTAAAGTCAATAAATGTGACAAAATCGCTCGGAATAAAGTTTGATATTATGTAAATAATATCGCAAAATTTTTGCAAAATAAGCCTGTATCTGTTGAAAACAAGGGTAGTGTAGTGTATAATCTAAGTACGAATTGCAACATTATGTTGCAATTCAGAGATTCAATGTTCCATTGAACCTCTGAGGAGCTAACGCTCCTATGTACAAGATTGCAAGCAAGGCAGAGCGTTGCTGCGATTTAAATTTAGTGAATGATTGAATTGAAAATAAAAACACACAGTGAAAGGATGAGTGCCTTGAGAGGACTGTATTCGTCAAAGACAAAAATCCGTAATCAAATTTTCACCGAGGTTGCAAGGTTTGCATACGAGGGCGGAGATTATTCAAAATTTGAAAATCTTCCGTATGAAATTATCCCGGGTGAAATTTCAACATACCGTGAAAGTATCTTTCTCGAAAGAGCCATTGTCGGCGAAAGACTTCGCCTTGCAATGGGACTTCCGCTTTTGCCTGTTTCAAAACAAGCGCCTATCTCAACAGGCGTTGAAGAAAGTATGATTGACGAAAAGGTTTACGATCCGCCGTTAATCAATATAATAAAATTCGCCTGTCATAAGTGTGCCGAAAAAAGAGTGGTTGTGACAGACGGCTGTCAGGGTTGTCTTGAACACCCGTGTACAGAGGTTTGTCCGAAGGGAGCAATCTCGATTGTACACGGAAAATCGCATATTGACGATGAAAAATGCATCAAATGCGGAAAATGTCAGGGTGCGTGTCCGTACAATGCAATCATAAAGCAGGAGCGTCCGTGTGCCGCCGCATGCGGTATGAAAGCTATCCACAGCGATGAACACGGAAGAGCAGATATTGACTATAACAAGTGCGTTTCATGCGGAATGTGCCTTGTAAGCTGTCCGTTCAGCGCAATTGTTGACAAAAGTCAGATTTTTCAGACTATTATGGCAATCAACAGCGGCACACCTGTTTATGCCGCTGTTGCACCTGCAATTGCAGGTCAGTTCAAGGGACTTCCGTCAAATAAAATCAGAAACGCTTTTAAGGCTCTCGGCTTTACCGATGTTGTCGAGGTTGCGGTTGGTGCCGACCTTTGTACGGTTGAAGAAGCAAAGGATTTTATGGAAGAGGTTCCCGAAAAACAGCCGTTTATGGCGACTTCCTGTTGCCCGGCATGGAGCGTTATGGCGAAGAAAACTTTCCCCGACATTGCTCCGTACATTTCAATGGCACTCACTCCGATGGTTCTCACGGGCAGACTTACAAAACAGCATTATCCCGATTGCAGGGTTGTGTTTATCGGGCCATGTGCCGCTAAAAAGCTTGAGGCAAGCCGCAGAAGTATCCGAAGTGATATCGACTTTGTGCTGACTTTTGAAGAAGTTGCGGGAATGTTTGCCGCAAAAGAGGTTGATTTTAACGCTGTTGAGGTTGACGAAAAACCGCTTTCATTCTCAAGCGCAGACGGCAGAGGCTTTGCCGTAAGCGGCGGTGTTGCAAAGGCTGTTGTCAATGCAATCCACAAGCTTGATCCCGAAAGAGAGGTCAAGGTTGCCAATGCACAGGGACTTGACGAGTGCGTAAAGCTTTTGCGTATGGCAAAGACCGGCAAGTACAACGGCTATCTGCTTGAGGGTATGGCTTGCCCCGGCGGTTGTGTTGCAGGTGCCGGAACAATCAACAATCCCGACAAATCTGCAATGGAGGTTCTCAAAAGCAAGAAAGAATCGTGCTTTGAGGGCGCTGTTGACACTCCGTTTATTGACCGTTTGTCAACACTTGAAAATATGTATAACGAGTTTGATAAGATGAAAGAAATTTAACAGGTCGGGTGATATTTTGAAAATGGTGATGTTAATTTTACGCATAATCGGCATTGCCGCAGCAGTTGTGTTTCTCGGATTTTTCGTAATCCCTATGACTCACGGAATTATCAACCCGGGCAATATAGCAGGAACTATTTTGTGCCTATGGCTCTTGTGTGTGTTAATTCCGCCAGTTCACGGCGCAATAAAGGCATTTTGCTTTAAGCATTTGTTTACTAAAATAGTTTTTCGTGTAGTGAATATCGGCTTTATCGCTTTTGCCGTTTACGGTGCGATTGTCACCTCTGCAATGGTGTGGGCAACCTGTCAGGCTCCGCCCGAAAACTCAACTGCAATTGTCCTCGGTGCTCAGGTTAAGCCGTGGGGACCGTCGGTAATTTTGCGTGGCAGAATTGACGCCGCAAAATCATATCTTGACGATTCTCCGAACGCAAATGCCGTTCTCAGCGGAGGACAGGGAAGTGACGAGATTATGAGTGAGGCACAATGTATGTACAATGTGCTGACGGACTCGGGTGTTGACTCATCAAGGCTTTATATGGAGGACAAGTCAACCAACACAACCGAGAATATAAGAAATTCAATGAAAATTATTGAGGACAACAACCTTAATACCGATATTACGATTGTGACGGACGGTTTTCATCAGCTCAGAGCGAGGATAATCTGTTCGCAACTCGGCATAAAAGGAAATGTCGGAGCAGTAAGCTCCGACACAAGGCTTTTGTATGTCCCTACTTATGCTGTTCGTGAGTGGTTCGCTCTTCCGTTTCAGCTTCTGTTTCGGTAGTCACAATTTCGGTGATGTCACCGTTTGTGTCAAAATGAGGCTTTGTCCTGTGACAGTTTGCAAACTCAAGCGGATAAACCTCGTGTTCCGTAACATCAACAATAGGGGAAATCTCCTTTTTGCTGTTCCGTGAGGGCAGCTCAATCGGATATTTTTCGTGCTGTCCCTCGTTATGATTAATGTCGTAAAAACTCATAATAAAAACCACCTTTCCGTGAGGTGGTTTTATTTTTTGCAGAATTTTAAATTATATGCAGAGAAAAAACTAATTTGTATCGTGTTTCAACTCAAGAATGTAGTCGGTTGAAACTTTGTACAGCTTTGCAAGCGAAATAAGCACCTCAGTCGGCACGTCACGGTTTCCGTTTTCATACCTAAAGTACTGCGGCTGTTTCATGCCGAGGTATTCTGCAACATCATTCTGCGTCATATCGTGATCCTCACGCAACTCCCTTATCCTTTTATAATAAGGCATTTTATCACCCTTTTTGTTTATTTGCTATTGACAAAATAACATTCTTTGTGATAAAATTATCCTGTAATAACCAAACGGCTATAATGCAGATGGTTTTATACAACAGATTGGTATTGGATTGATTGCAAATAAAATACGGTATCAATATTAGTGCGATTTTATATAAGTAAATACTTATATACTCAACTGCGTAGTTGCGAAAACATTTGCATAAAAATAAATAATATATTTATAAGGAGAGAAACATATGCAAAAAATTGAATTTATGACATCACTTTTGACTTTTTACTTGAAAGGTGAGATTTCGACAGAGCAGAATTTTTTGACCCTCAAAGTACCAAATACTATTCTTACATTGATACCGCTAGGAAGGAAAAATGACACAATACCTGTTACGCAAATTTCTTCTGTAAGCACAGATTTCAAGCTTTTATTTAAGGATTTTTTAATTGGAATTATTGTTGCAATAATAGGCATTGTCCTTTTCGGAACTAATTTTTTAATTGGATTCATACTTCTTCTTATAGGAGCGGCGATGGTTATAAATTCATTCCAAACAGTTTTAACTATCAAAACTACATCCGGAGAAATTAAATCAGCATCAATTTTAATTTTTGAAAAGTCAAAAGCCGAACAGGCTGCTTCAATGATCAATCATATTATCGGAAGTAGATTAGATGACACCAACAATAGAGTGCAGGGTGATCGTCAAACTGATCGTATGGTTGAAGCAATAAATTCATTAAAAGGTAATTAAAACTAATTGATACATATTTTTAATACAGCAAAGCCCTGAGGTTTAACATATCTTAGGGCTTTATATCACATTTATACAATTTGGTGTAGCGGCAAACAGTGTTCGCCAATCGTGCCGATTGTAAAATCGGTGCGACTTTAAGTAGTTTTAATTAAAATAAAAACCACCTTTCCGTGAGGTGGTTTTATTTTTTGCAGAATTTTAAATTATATGCAGAGAAAAAACTAATTTGTATCGTGTTTCAACTCAAGAATGTAGTCGGTTGAAACTTTGTACAGCTTTGCAAGCGAAATAAGCACCTCAGTCGGCACGTCACGGTTTCCGTTTTCATACCTAAAGTACTGCGGCTGTTTCATGCCGAGGTATTCTGCAACATCATTCTGCGTCATATCGTGATCCTCACGCAACTCCCTTATCCTTTTATAATAAGGCATTGTATCACCCTTTTTATTTATTTATTTATACTGACAGAATAACATTCTTTGCAACGAAATTTTCGTATGATAACTAAATGGTTATAACAGTGGCAAAATTCAGTATTGCTATTGCGTTTGTGATGCATAAATTAGTGTGATGTGAACCTTATTGTATGTATAGAAGATATTAATGTAATAAAAACACATTGTTGTTATTTGTTATTTGTTAAATTATTATCCTCATACAATTCTCATATTTGTTTATAATAAAACAATTTATCATCTTTTTGTTTATTTGCTATTGACAGAACAGTAGTCTTTGTGATAAAATACTTTATAAGATAACCGAACGGTTATAAACGACAAAGAGAAGTAAAAGTATATTCTTGTTTTCTCGTTCGATGTTTATATAATGTTGATTATCAAATTCAATTTCGGTGTATTATTGGTTGAAAATGCACTGTTCTAAGGAGAGATTTTGGTATGGCAAAAAAACTTATTAGTATTGCGACATTGTTTGTTCTTATGGCAGTAAGCGTATTCAGCGCTTTTGCGGTTGAGGATGAAACAAAAAATGCTCTTGTTTACGGTGATGTGAACATTGACGGCGATATTACCGTAATCGATGCTACCGATATTCAGAAGTACATTGTCGGTCTTGAAGAACTTACAGCAGATAGTAAGTCAGTTGCAGATGTTGATAGTGACGGCGCTATTTCTGTTATGGATGCGACTTCAATTCAAAAGTATATTGTAGGTCTTAACGGTTGCGGAAAAGTCGGTCAGCAATTTGTTACTGAATGATTTTAAATCATAATCACAGTAATAATAATTAAGTCCCGAGGTATTGTGTGTACTTCGGGACTTTATTATGCCTTGAATTTGTATTATTAATAGGGCTTAACCCCCATAAGGCATGACAATTGGATATAAATAAAAATCAGTCGGGAAGACATTGTTTTGCATTATGCAAACTGTCTTCCCGACATCCATTTTACATTTTCAATTTTTAAATTTCAATTTGTAAACTTCCGCTCGGGAAGTATAAGTTTCGCATTAACAAAACTATCTACACGAACAGGGTGCAGCGACACGCTGCTTACATGCTTTCGGGGCAAGAGATGTTGAACATTGTAAGAACATTTTTGATAACGGCTCTTACGCAGTTGCAAAGTGCAAGTCTTGCCTGCATAAGACCTTCTTCTTCGCCCTTAACACGGCAAGCGTTGTAGAATTTGTGGAAAAGTGTTGCAAGCTGTGTTACATAGCGTGTAACCTTGGTCGGATCGTAATCCTTTGCCGCATTGATGATTTCGTTGGTGTATGACGCAAGATGATTGATGAGTTCTTTTTCTTCGGGAGCTGTGAGGAGTGCAAGCTCTGCATCTGTACATTCTCTCGGAGAAATGCCCTCTTTTGCAAGTGACTTAAAAATACTGCAAATCCTTGCGTGTGCGTATTGAACATAATAAACAGGGTTCTGATTGTCCTGACTTACTGCAAGGTCAAGGTCAAAGTCCATCTGTGTGTTAGCCTCTTTGGTGTTAAAGAGGAACCTTGCGCTGTCAACAGGCACTTCGTCAAGCAAATCGCCAAGCTGAATAGCCTTGCCTGTACGCTTGCTCATTTTTACAAGCTCACCGTCCTTAACAAGCTTAACAAGCTGCATAAGAACAACATTGAGCTTGTCACCGTCATAGCCGATAGCGTCCATTGCGCCTTTCATTCTCATAACATGACCGTGATGGTCTGCTCCCCAAACATCAATAAGAGTTGTGAATCCACGGTCAAATTTGTTCTTGTGGTATGCAATGTCGGCTGTAAAATATGTCGGGTTGCCGTTCTGACGAATGAGAACATCGTCCTTTAATTCAAGGTTGTCAATGTATTTCTGTGACTTGCCCTCTTTGAGAAGCTTCTGTGTGAGCACCTCTTTGTTCTTGTACCAAACGGCACCCTCTTTTTCGTAGGTAAGTCCTTTTTTCGTGAGAAGGTCAACAACAGCCTTAACAGCACCGCTCTTGTGAAGCTCGCTTTCAAAGAACCACTTGTCATAGTAAATTTTGTATTTTTCCATATCAGCCTGCATCTTCTTGATGTTCTTAGGAAGCGCATAGTCAACAAGAGTCTTCTTGCGTTCTTCTGCGCTTACATTAACAAGGCTGTCGCCGTTTAGGTCTGCATATTCTTTTGCAAGGTCTTTGATGTCCTCGCCCTGATAGCCGTCCTCGGGAAACTCTATCTCATCGCCCTTGAAAATCTGAAGATATCTTGCTTCAAGTGAACAGCCGAACTTTTCAATCTGATTGCCGGCGTCGTTTACATAAAATTCACGCCATGCGTTGTAGCCCGCTTTGTCAAGAACAGCGGCAAGACAGTCACCGAGAGCACCGCCTCTTGCGTTGCCCATGTGCATAGGACCTGTCGGGTTGGCTGATACAAACTCAACCATAACCTTTTCATCTCTGCCGTATTCACTTCTGCCGTATGCCTCGGGATTGGCAAGGATTTCTCTGATTACAGCCGAATAAAATTCAGTGCCGAGGAAGAAGTTGATGAATCCCGGACCTGCTGTTTCAAAGCGGTCAAACATTGTACCCTCAAGGTCAAGGTTTGATGTGATAGCCTGTGCAATTTTGAAAGGCGGCATACGGAATGCCTTTGCGCCTGCCATTGCCGCATTTGTTGCAAAGTCGCCGTGGCTTCTGTCTGCGGGTGTTTCAATGATAAACGGAGCGGCCTCCGCCTGGGGAAGTTCACCGTTTGTTATTGCCTTTTCAATAGCGTTTTCAATTGCTTTTTTTAGCTGTTGTACAGCAAGTGCGTATGTATCCATATCAATCTACCTCATTTTCAAACTTTTCTTTTTCTTCAACCGTAATTTTAAACTTGTTTTCGCTCACAAGGTCATTGTTGAAATCAAGCGTGTAACTAACCTCAAGCGTTCCGCCGTTTTTGGTGAGGGAGTTGTTCATTGTCTTTGTGAAAACTCCTATCATAAGGTCGCCTGCAGGCGTCTGATACAGGCATTGATGCCGTCTGCCTTTTTCAAGCATAAGCTGTGAACGCATGGGACCTTTGCGTGTAATTGTCACCGTATTGTCCTGAACTTTGATGAGATTGTCGTAAAAGCTCTGCGGTGCATCCTCGTCATATTCTTTGTAGCCTATGTAACAATGGTCTTTTTTCATCAGAAAATTTCCCTCTGTGAGAACCTCAATTCTGTCGCTTTCATCGTCAAGAATCTGTTCGCCCAGAATGGAAATCATATATTTGCATTTTTTCTTTTCCTTATCTGTCATATCTTCCCTCGTTAATACTGTTCAATGTCAATTTGTGTAACAGTATGCTCCATATTTCTGCCGAGAAACAGTCCTGCAACGCTTTTAAATCCGTCGGGAGTGTCGCTTACATAAAATTCGGGAGTCTGATGCACACCGTCTGTGTTGAGCAGATTGTTTTCTCTGAGAATTTTTGAGCAATAGATTGCAGTTTCATATCCCGAATCAACAAGCGTAACTCCGTCACCCATAAAGTCAGCAATTGCATCACGCAAAAGCGGATAGTGAGTGCAACCGAGAATGAGGGTGTCAACGCCTGTTTCCTTGAGTTCGGAAAGATATCTTCTGATGACAAGCCGTACAATCTGATCGTCACGACATATGAAACCGTTTTCAACAAGCGGAACAAAAAGCGGACACGCCTGCTCGTAAACCTTGTATTTCGGATTAAGCTTTTCAAGACGGAGCTTGTAGCTGTGGCTCGAAATAGTTGCGGCAGTGCCGATAATTCCGATTTTACCGTTCTTTGTTTTTTGGTCGGCAATGAATGCGGTCGGGTTTACAACACCCGTGTACGGAACGGAAAGCTTTTCTTCAAGCATATCGCCTGCAACCGAGCTTACCGTACCGCAGGCTGCAACAACTGTTTTAACATTGTGTTTCAACAGAAAATTTGCGTCCTGAAGGGCATACTTTGAAATTGTTTCACGGCTTCTGTTGCCGTAGGGTACTCTTCCCGTATCTCCAAAGTATATTATTTTCTCGTTTGGCAGCACATGCAAAAACTCTTTTACAGCGCTGAGTCCGCCTAATCCGGAGTCAAAAACTCCGATAGCATCTTGACAAGACATAATAAAACCTTCTTTTACATTAATATACAGCTTAAATAATAACACAATAATGTGCGTCTTGCAAGTCAAAACCTTTGACAAATCTGTTATTTGATTGTATAATGAATTCTGACAGACTAATCCGAGAGGAAGATTAAGTTGGAATTTAAAAAAGCTTTTGATTATATCGTCGGCAAGGTTGAAGAAGAACTTGTAAAACAGAATTATACAAAACAGAAGGTTGTTGCCGAAAACGACAACGAGCTTGTTTCGCTTTTTACAAGTGCGTCACTTGCATATTCGGTAGTATATTATAAGGATAAGGAACAGATGGTGCTCCGTTCCTGCACAATGACCGATGAAGGTCCTGACAACGAATGGAAAACACTTGCAACATGGCTTTACGATGAAACAGTCGGCACACAGAAGGACGCCGACAGTATCGCAAATGACTTTATCGAAGGCGTTTCGGGTACACTTGCAATCAAAAGGGCAAAGCAGGTTAAGCAGAAAAAGAAAAAGGATGACGACGGAACCGCAGATCCGAAGTTTCTGGCAAAGCGTTTTGTAACATATTTCCCGGAGCTTCGTGAGGAAATTAAAAACGAGGAGGATTGTTACTTCCCGTTCAGAGGCGCAACATTCGCAAAAGAGCATATTGCTCCGAAGATTCCTATGTATATTAAGCGTGCAAATAAGAATGAAATCGAGAAGTTTGCAAATGTGTTCAATGTTCAGTACAACAACGGTGATGTTGATACAAGGGCAATCATCACAATCGTTTTGCTCAATTCACTTGATGACGCTGAGTATAATGCGCTTTATGAGCATTTCAACGACGAACTCAAGGTTGCCGCTTTAAATGCAAGGGCTTTTAAGGGCAAAACGGTAAAGCCTGAAAAAGTTAAGAAAGTTAAGGCAAAGGCAAACACTCTTACAAATAACTGATTTAATTGAAATTCACCGTAAAATCCCGTCTTGACGGGCGGGTTTTACGGAATATCGCAGAAAACACAGAATTTCTGCGGATAAATTGCAAAAAAGGCTTGACTAAAGCCTTTATATATGGTAGAATAACCTTACCTCTGAAAGGGGCTTATTTTTTTGTGCCCTATTGAGGGAGGCTAAAATATTCCGAAAAAACCGGGAGGTGCCGTTATGAGAGTAAAAATCACATTGGCCTGCACAGAGTGCAAACAGCGTAATTACAACACAATGAAGAACAAGAAGAACAGTCCTGACAGACTTGAAATGAACAAGTACTGCCGTTTCTGTAAAAAACACACTCTTCACAAGGAAACAAAATAACGGAGGTACATCATGGCTGAGAAAAAGTCTGAAAATGCAAAAGCAGCTGCTAAAAAGACTGCTAAAAAGCCTAATGTTTTCAAAAGGCTCGCAAAGTACCTCGGCTCCTGTAAGAGTGAAATCAAAAAGATCACATGGCCCACAGCGAAGCAGACAACAAAGAACTTTGGTATTGTCATTGCTATGGTAGCTATTGTAGGCGTATTTATCTTTGCCCTTGATCAGGGCTTGTACGCTCTCGTTGGTCTTTTTATGAACACAACCGCCTGATTCGTATCTGACATTGCTTGAATCACGAAAGGAAGAAAGTTGTTATGGCAGAATCAGAAGCAAGATGGTATGTTGTTCATACCTATTCGGGTTATGAAAATAAGGTTGCAACAGATCTTATGACCACAGCCGAAAACAGAAATCTTCAGGATATGATTATTGATGTCAAAGTTCCTGTTGAAATCGTAACCGAAACAGTCGGCGATAAGACCAAAGAGGTTGAAAACAAACTGTTTCCGGGCTATGTTTTCGTTAAGATGGTCTATACAGACGAAACCTGGTATGTTGTGCGCAACATCAGAGGCTGTACAGGATTTGTGGGACCCGGATCAAAGCCCGTACCACTTACAGATGCGGAAGTTTACAGAATGGGTGTTGAAACACGAAGCGTTAAGCTTAACTATTCTGTCGGCGATTCAGTTCGCATTATAGACGGTCCGCTTGAGGATTTTGTCGGTGTTGTTGAAGAAATTGATGCTGACAAAGATTATGTCCGTGTAGTTGTTTCTATGTTCGGACGAGAAACTCCGGTTGAACTTGAGCTTGCTCAGGCTGAACCGATAGAAGATTAATCAAATAATAATCAGCCGATTGGCTTTTTATTGGGAGTGTAACGCTCCCTGTGGGAGGGACCCTACACAGTGGCGTCCCGCAATTTACCACGAATTTTGGAGGTGCAAACACAATGGCTCAGAAGGTTGTAGGCTTAATTAAGCTGCAGATTCCCGCCGGAAAGGCTACTCCGGCACCACCTGTTGGTCCGGCTCTCGGTCAGCACGGTGTAAACATTGTTGCGTTCACAAAGGATTTTAATGAGCGTACAAAGAATGATATCGGTCTTATCATTCCGGTAGTAATTACTGTATATGCAGACCGTTCATTCACTTTCATTACAAAGACTCCGCCTGCTGCGGTTCTTCTTAAGAAGGCTTGCGGTATCGACAGCGGTTCAGGCGTACCTAACAAGACAAAGGTAGCTCAGATTACTCGTGAGCAGATCACAAAGATTGCAGAGCAGAAGATGCCTGACCTCAATGCAGGTTCACTTGATGCTGCTATCAGCATGATTTCCGGTACAGCAAGAAGCATGGGTATTACAGTAGTTGACTAATTATTTCCGGGTGGGAGGATAATTCCGATTGACCACCTAACAATGGAGGAAGACTGATGAAACACGGTAAGAAATATGTTGACGCTGCTAAGCTCGTTGACAGAACTAAATTATATGATACAAACGAGGCACTTGACACAGTTATCAAGACTGCAGTTGCTAAGTTTGACGAAACAGTTGAGCTTCATGTAAAGCTCGGCGTTGACAGCCGTCATGCTGACCAGCAGGTTAGAGGTGCGGTTGTTCTTCCTAACGGTACAGGTAAAAAGGTTAGAGTTCTTGCAATTTGTAAGGGCGCTAACGAAGAGCTTGCCAAGGAAGCCGGTGCTGACTTTGTCGGTGCTGAGGATATGACACAGAAGATTCAGCAGGAGAACTGGATGGACTTTGATGTTCTTATTACAACTCCCGATTGCATGGGTCTTGTAGGTCGTCTCGGTAGAATCCTCGGTCCCCGCGGTCTTATGCCAAACCCAAAGGCAGGTACTGTAACTCCTGACATTGCCAAGGCTGTTAAAGAAGCTAAGGCAGGTAAGATTGAGTACCGTCTTGACAAAACAAACATCATTCACTGCCCAATCGGTAAGGCAAGCTTTGGCGCTGAGAAGCTCGGTGAAAACCTTGACACTCTCATGGGCGCTATCGTAAAGGCTAAGCCTACTGCAGCTAAGGGTCAGTACATCCGCTCAGTTGCCATTACTTCAACAATGGGTCCGAGCGTTCGCATCAACCCTGCTAAGTTTGGTGCTTAATTTCAGTTATTTACACAATAGTGTAAATATATAAAATTCGCTGTTCTAAAGACAGCAGGTGCGTAAGCGTAAAGGTTTTTCCTGCCTGCCGAGGAAGATGCAAATTACATTGTTTTGTGTTTTTGCAGCCGTCCGAGGTAAAACGGACGGCTGTTTTTTATGAACTGCGTTACAAATATTTTGGAGGTGAATTTATCTTGCCAAGTCAAAGTGTTTTAGAGCAGAAGAAAGCAATTGTTGCAGAGCTTTCAGAAAGACTCAAAAGCTCAATCACAGGTGTGGTTGTCAGCTACGAGGGTATCAACACAGAGGACGATACAAAGCTCAGAAAAGAGCTTCGTGAGAACGATGTTAAGTACACTGTAGTAAAGAACACACTTCTTTCCCGTGCTTGCGAGGAAGCAGGTCTTGATGACATTAAGCCTGTTCTCGAGGGTACAACAGCTATTGCTACAAGCGACAGCGAGTACGCTGCTGCTGCAAGAATCCTTTGCAACTATGCTAAGGATCATGACAACTTTAAGGTTAAGTCAGCTTATCTTGACGGTGCCGTAATTGATATGGACACAATCGTTGCCCTTTCAAAGCTCCCAACAAGAGAAGTTCTTCTTGCAAATGTTCTTGGTGCATTCCAGGCACCTATCGCATCCTTTGCACGTGCCGTACAGGCTATCGTTGACAAGGGCGGCGTTGAAGCTTGTGCTGCTGAGGCAGCAGAAGAGGCTCCTGCTGAGGCAGAAGCTCCTGCAGCAGAATAATCGGCTGCAATTAATTAAAATTTTACTAATTATCATATTGGAGGTAAATTACAATGGCATCAGAGAAAATTACTGCTATTATTGAAGAATTAAAAGGCCTCACAGTTCTTGAGCTTTCAGAGCTCGTTCACGCTGTAGAGGATGAGTTTGGTGTATCAGCTGCTGCTGCAGTTGCAGTTGCTGGTCCTGCTGCTGACGGTGGCGCTGCTGCTGCTGAGCAGACAGAGTTTGATGTAGTTCTTAAGGCTGCAGGCGGCAACAAGATTGCTGTTATCAAGGTTGTTCGTGAAGTAACAGGTCTTGGTCTTAAGGAAGCAAAGGCACTCGTTGACGGTGCTCCTAAGGCTCTCAAGGAAGGCGTTTCTAAGGATGACGCTGAAGCTATTAAGACTAAGCTCGAAGAGGCCGGTGCTGAAGTAGAACTTAAGTAATTTTACTTATAGCTTGCATTTTAAGTCCGACAGATTTCTGTCGGACTTTTTTGCGTTTATTGTTAAAATTTGTCATTTTTGATTTTGTATAAATTCAATTTTTTATCTTACAATAAAAGAGTATGGACAATATAATCACAATGTCTGTTTTAACTGCTTTTGATTACTGTTTTGCTTGACGAGCCGATTCTTTTGTGATAAACTATTAACGAACATAGGGTGTTGGATATTAACGCTGACAAGGGGTATTTGTCGCAATTCCACTATCTATGTGAATTCAGAAAACATAGAAAGGTTGATACTGAAATGGCAAAGATTGATTTAACAAAGTACGGTATTACAGGTACTACTGAAATCGTTCACAATCCTTCTTATGAAGAGCTTTTCAAAGAAGAAACAAGACCCGAACTCGAGGGTTATGAAGTTGGTCAGGAAACTGAGCTTGGCGCAGTTAATGTTAAGACCGGCGTTTACACAGGTCGTTCACCTAAGGACAAGTTCATCGTTATGGACGAGAACTCAAAGGACACTGTTTGGTGGACTTCTGACGAGTACAAGAACGACAACCATCCTGCATCTGAGGAAACTTGGAAGGCAGTTAAGGAAATCGCAAAGAAAGAGCTTTCTAACAAGAAGCTTTATGTTGTAGATGCTTTCTGCGGTGCTAACAAGGACACAAGAATGGCTGTTCGTTTCATCGTTGAGGTTGCTTGGCAGGCTCACTTTGTAACAAATATGTTCATCACTCCTTCAGCTGAAGAGCTTGAAAACTTTGAGCCTGATTTCGTTGTTTACAACGCATCAAAGGCTAAGGTTGAAAACTACAAGGAGCTCGGTCTTAACTCAGAAACAGCTGTTGTATTCAACATCACAAGCCGTGAGCAGGTTATCATCAACACATGGTACGGCGGTGAGATGAAGAAGGGTATGTTCTCAATGATGAACTACTACCTCCCGCTCAAGGGCATCGCTTCAATGCACTGCTCAGCCAACACAGATAAGAACGGCGAGAACACAGCTATCTTCTTTGGTCTTTCAGGTACAGGTAAGACTACACTTTCAACAGATCCTAAGAGACTCCTCATCGGTGATGACGAGCACGGCTGGGACGACAACGGCGTATTCAACTTTGAAGGCGGCTGCTATGCTAAGGTTATCAACCTTGACAAAGAGTCAGAGCCTGACATCTACAACGCTATCAGAAGAGATGCTCTTCTTGAAAATGTTACTGTTGACAAGGAAGGCAAGATTGACTTTAACGACAAGACTGTAACAGAGAACACTCGTGTATCATATCCGATTGATCACATCGACAACATTGTTCGTCCTGTTTCTTCAGCTCCTGCTGCAAAGAATGTAATCTTCCTTTCAGCTGATGCTTTCGGCGTACTTCCGCCTGTTTCAATCCTCACACCTGAGCAGACAAAGTACTACTTCCTCTCAGGCTTCACAGCTAAGCTTGCTGGTACAGAGCGTGGCATCACAGAGCCAACTCCAACATTCTCAGCTTGCTTCGGTCAGGCATTCCTCGAGCTTCATCCTACAAAGTATGCTGAAGAGCTCGTTAAGAAGATGGAAATGAGCGGTGCTAAGGCATACCTCGTAAACACAGGTTGGAACGGCTCAGGCAAGCGTATCTCTATTAAGGATACTCGTGGTATCATCGACGCTATCCTTGACGGTTCTATCACAAAGGCTCCTACAAAGACAATTCCACACTTCAACTTTGAAGTTCCTACAGAGCTCCCCGGCGTTGATTCAGGCATCCTCGATCCTCGTGACACATATGCAAATGTTGCTGATTGGGAAGAGAAGGCTAAGGATCTTGCAAGCCGTTTTGTTAAGAACTTTGCTAAGTACGAAGGCAACGAAGCTGGTAAGGCTCTCGTTGAAGCAGGTCCTAAGGCTTAATTTGCCCGACTGCGCTTAACGCATCATATTGGTGCAACCTTTATCTAAATAAAAATTTTCACCCGAAAGGTTTTTGAAAAAATTCCTTTCGGGTGTTTTTTATTGAGATTATACTTACAAAAATGCGGACATTTCTTTTATGTTTTCTTCTTCGGTTTCTAACATTCTTTTGGCGAGGAGGCTGACATGGGGATCATTGCCGTTATATTCTCGAATTTTGCGTGACATTTTATTCACTCCCATTGTGTTGCCTTTTATCATCATTTCGGCAATGTGCGAAGATGATGAGTCACGCTTTAAATCCCTTTGTGCGGCATAGCGTGTCATTGCTTTTGTCATATTACTCACTCTGTGTGGCTCTGCACCACGATTTTGCAACATTTTATTTGCACAATGATACAGCTTTCCGTATTTAATAAGATGTTCGCACAAAACGCCGTCAACCTTGCTGTCCTTCAAACTTTTCCTCACGCTCGTAATTCCCTGACAGCCCATTTCGGCATTCTGCAAAACGCAGTTGAGCATTTCAATATCATTAGTCATAACAAATCACCTCTGTAGATATTATTTACGGGAATTTTTGTATTTATGCAACCGTAAAAAATTAGGTTGCAACACAGCCGTTTTTATGGTTTAATATCTATTAGATAATAAAAAACAGGTGATTTTATGGCTGACGCAAAGTTACATACAATAAAACTTCCGTATCCCGACAAGGGTGACAGAAATGTTTGGGTTTATGTTCCGTCACATTCCGACGGCGAAAAACTGCCCGTTGTCTATATGACAGACGGACAGAATCTTTTTGACGATAATTCAACTCCGTACGGTTCGTGGGAGGTTGTAAAAGCTGTTGAAAACGAGCAGAAAAGCGGTGTAGGCAACGCTGTAATCGTAGGTATTGACAACGGTAATGCTTGGCGTGACAGCGAGCTTACACCGAAATCAATCGGTGAGGTTCAGCACCTTGAAATGCTTTGTGAGGACTTCAAACCCGAGGGCGAAATCTTTGATAATTTTCTTATGAATACCGTCATTCCGTATGTTGAAAATAATTTCCCCGTATGCACCGACAGACAGAATGTTGCCGTCTGCGGAAGTTCATCGGGCGGACTTATGTCATTCTTTTCGGCTTTTGAACACCCGGAAAAATTCGGCTATGCAGGTGTGTTTTCTCCTGCATTTCTCTGTTACACAAGAGAGGATTGGGCAAAATATCTTTCGACAAAAATTGTTGAAAATATGCCGTACCTCTACATCTATACAGGTAATGGTGACGAGCTTGAAGAGATGATTTTTGAAAGCACCGAAATGCTCTACGAACTTTTGGAGGAAAGCTTCTACCCGTATGACAGAATGAACGAGGTCATTCTTTTTGAAAACGCACACAATGAAAAATCTTGGCGAGAAATTTTCCCCGATTTTCTCCACACATTTTTGAGCAGACTTTGATAATATGAACAGCAAAATTGATATAAAAATATGCACCATTGATATGCTGACGGACCTGCAATATCTTTGCAGAACAACTTTTTACGAAACTTTCTACGATTCAACCGATGAGGTGGATATGCGAAAATTTCTTGCAGAAACCTATTCAGCGGAAAAGCTGTCAGCAGAACTTGCAAACTCCGAAAGTGTAACCTTTATAGCGTACAAAAACGGTACTCCTCTCGGATATCTAAAACTGAATATCGGCAATGCGCAGACTGAAAAATGCCTTGACAATGCGCTTGAAATTCAACGCATCTATATCCTGAAAAGTGCCAAAGGACAGGGCATAGGCTCAGCCTTTATGCAGATTGCGGAGAATTTTGCAAGTAAGAAAAAACTTTCAACAATATGGCTCGGTGTATGGGAACATAACGAGCCTGCAAAGAAATTCTACAAATCAAAAGGATATGAAAAATTTTCACATCACACATTTGTCATTGGTGACGATATGCAAACCGATTTCCTTTTGAAAAAGGAAATTTTATGATTTGGGGCAAAACAAAAGGACAGCCTTTAAGACTGTCCCAAAAATGTGATTTGGTTTAAATCGAAATTATGCGATGATTTCGCCGTCAACCGTACCGCCAAGACCTGCGGCATTTGATTCGTCTGTGTCGATGTGCATTGCAGGAGCGTAGTTTGCGTTTACTCTGATTACAACATCACCGAATGTTGTTGCTCTGCCTGTATTTTCGCCAACCTTAACCGAAACGAGCTGTTTGTCTTTAAGACCAAACTCCTCGGCAGTTTTCGGATCAAGGTGAATGTGTCTTTTAGCGGCAATTACACCGCATTCGATTTCAACTTCGCCCTCGGGGCCGACAAGCTTGCAACCGGGTGTGCCTGCAATATCGCCTGATTCTCTGACAGGAGCGGCTATGCCGAGCTTACGAGCGTCTGTAAGAGAGATTTCAACCTGATCTGCACTTCTTTCGGGACCGAGAATTGACATTTTCATTTCACTTTTCGGACCTACAACAGTTACCTTTTCAACACAGGCAAACTGTCCGGGCTGTGAAAGATTCTTTTTGTTTGTAAGAGTTGCGCCCTTGCCAAAGAGAGCCTCAAGAGTTTCTTTTGTAACATGAACATGATGCGCTGATGTTTCAACCATTACTTTCATTTTGTGTACCACCATTCAATTAGAATTCGCCGTACGGCTTCGTGTTTATTCTACTACTTTATTCTTGGAATTTCAACATTTTTGATAAATTTAAATCTTTATTTTGGGAGAGAAAATTATGTATAATACCTGGGAAGAATTAAAATCAGCTTGTGAAAACTGTCACAGGTGTGAACTCTGCGAAACTCGCACAAATGTTGTTGTGGGCGTCGGCAACGAAAATGCAGAGGTTATGTTCATCGGTGAAGGTCCTGGCGAAAACGAGGATCTTCAAGGCGAACCGTTTGTCGGCAGAGCAGGCAAACTGCTTGACAAAATGCTTGCGGCTGTTGACCTTGACAGAAACAAGAATATTTACATTGCCAATATGGTAAAGTGCCGTCCGCCGAAGAACCGGGATCCAAAGCCCGAAGAACAGGAAATGTGCATTGAGTGGCTCAGAACACAGGTGAGAATGATCAAGCCGAAAATCATTGTCTGTCTTGGCAGAATTGCGGCGGCAAGGCTTATTAAATCGGATATCAAAATCACAAAGGAACACGGTCAGTGGATTGAGAAAAACGGTGTGCTTATGATGGCAATGCTTCATCCTGCGGCAATTTTGCGTGATCCACGCAGAAAGCCCGACGCTTTTGACGATTTCTTAAAGCTCCGTGATAAAATCAACGAGGTCTGTAATCATACATATGAATAATTTTTTGCAGCGGAGGTTTAGTGTGACCTCTGCTGTTTTTATATGTATAATTTCAAAATATTGTACATACAGATGACGAATAAGGTAAGATTTCTGTTGATATTGCGGTATTAATTTGGTATAATTAGTATGCAAAGCACAGTGATTTTTTCTGTAAGAAACATATGAAAAGGGTGATTTTATGAGTCTTGTAGAATTTAATAATGTTTACAAAAGATACAAAACGGGTGAGATTGTCATCAATGCGGTTGACGGCATTTCGTTCAAGGTTGAGGAGGGCGAGTTTGCAATTGTAGTCGGTGCGTCCGGTGCAGGCAAAACAACCGTTCTGAATATTCTCGGCGGAATGGACAGCTGTTCCGAGGGCGAAATCATTGTCGGCGGAAAGGATATAAGCAAATTTAAAGACAAACAGCTTATTGAGTACAGACGGCATGACATAGGCTTTGTGTTCCAGTTCTACAACCTTGTTCATAACCTAACGGCAAAGGAAAATGTTGAGCTTGCCGCTCAGATTTGCAGTAATCCTCTTGACAGCGAAACTGCTCTTGACAGCGTGGGCTTGCTTGAAAGGGCAAACAACTTCCCTGCACAGCTTTCGGGCGGTGAACAGCAGAGAGTTTCAATCGCAAGAGCACTTGCCAAAAGACCGAAGCTTTTGCTTTGTGACGAACCGACAGGTGCGCTTGACTACAACACAGGCAGACAGATTCTGAAATTGTTGCAGGAAACCTGCCGTAAAGACAAAATGACCGTTGTTCTCATCACTCACAACGGAGCAATAACACCGATGGCGGATCACATTATAAGAATGAAAAGCGGAAAAATTGTTGAAGATATTTACAATGAAAATCCGAAAAATGTTGAAGAAATTGAGTGGTAAAAAATGAAAAGGAGGTGTCACAATGACTAAATCCTTGATAAAAAACACATTCAGAGAAATTAAAAATACAAAAGCAAGATTCATCTCAATTATGGCGATTATTGCCCTCGGAGTGGGATTTTTCGCAGGAATAAAGGCAACTGTTCCGTCAATGTACAATCTTGCAAGAACCTACACGGACGAGCAGGAGCTTATGGATTACCGACTTGTGTCAACGGTCGGATTTGATGAGGACGACATTAAGGCGGTAAAAAATACAGACGGAGTAACCTCTGTTATGCCATCATATTTCTGCGATGTTCAGACCGATGCCGACAGCGGCGGCAGGACTATGAGAGTCATTGCGCTTCCCGAAAAATACGGTGATAATTCCGTTCAGAACAAGCTTGTTTTGACGGAAGGCAGACTTCCCGAAAAGTCGGGTGAAATTGCAGCCGATTCAAGCTCGTTCACGGCAGAGGGTTATAAAATCGGTGACAAAATCAGATTTGCAAAACAGACGGGCGATACAGATACTTCAACCGAACTTAAAACCCTCGAATACACTGTGGTCGGTCTTGTGCAGTCACCTCTTTACATAGCATATCAGCGAGGAACTACGACGGTCGGCAACGGAAAAATCTCGGATTATTTCTACATTTGCCCCGAAGATTTTGCCTTTGAACGCTACACGGAGCTTTATGTAAAAACCGATATTTCGGATAAATTCCTGGCATACACGGACGATTATGATAATGCCATAGAGGATAAAGCCGCCGATTTTGAAAAGGTGGGAGAGAACAGGAGTAACAGCTTTACGGTCGAGGTTATCGACAAGGCTAAGAGCGACCTTGCAGATGCAAAACAGGAGTATTCGGACAATAAAGAAAAAACCGAAAAGAAGCTTGCCGATGCAAAGACGGCGATTGATGACGGCAAAAAAGAGCTGAAAACCAAGACCGATGATGCACAGAAAAAACTTGATTCGGCAAAACAGCAGATTGAGGACGGCAGGACACAGCTTGAAAATTCACGCAATGAATACAACACAAAAATTGCCGATGCACAGGCTCAGATTGCCGAAAAGGAAAGTCAGCTTAATTCTGCCGAAAAACAATATAGTTCTTCAAAAGCAGAATTTGATAAAGAAATTTCAAAATCACAGGCTGAAATAGAAAATGCGGAATATCAGCTGCAGTCGGCAAAGGATACATTTCAAACCGAACAGGAACCCCAGCTTTTGGCAGGAATAAGTCAGGCTGAGGATGCCGTTTCCGCTTTGCAGTATCAAATCAGTCAGACAACCGATGAAGAAACGCTTGCTGTTTTGAACGCACAGCTTGAACAGGCTCAGCAGACGCTTGACGAACTCAACGCAACATACGATTCCGCAAAGGCACAGCTTGAAGAAAGCGAAAGCCGACTTTCCGAAAGCAAGGCACTTTTTGAACAGAAAAAAAGTGAGGGACAGGCTCAGCTTGACTACGCATATTCACAGATTTCAAGCGGAAGAACACAGCTTGATGCCGCAAAAGCAGAACTTGCACAACAGTCGGCAGACGGTCAGGCACAGCTTGATTCGGCAGAAAGCAAGCTGAATGACGCTCAGAGCGAGTATGACAGCGGTGTTGCAAAGCTTGCCGAGGAAAAGAAAAATGGCGAGAAAAAACTCTCCGATGCACAGACAGAATACGATGACGGTGTTAAAAAAGCCGATGAAGAATTCAAAAAGGCAGAGGATAAAATCAAAGATGCAGAGGAAGAAATTAATTCTCTTACAGAACCAAAGTGGTATGTCTTCGACAGAAGCGACAACCCGGGTTACTCAACATTTTCGTCAAATGCAGACAGACTCGGGGCTGTTGCAACGGTATTTCCAGTATTCTTCCTGCTCGTAGCGGTGCTTGTCTGCGTAACCACAATGACAAGACTTATTGAGGAAAAGCGTACCGAAATCGGAACGCTGAAAGCACTCGGCTACAGCAACACAAGCATTGTAATGAAGTTTGTAATCTACTCATTGCTTGCGGCTGTTATCGGAAGTGTAATCGGTATTTTAATCGGCATTTTCACCTTGCCGTTTGTAATTTATGATGCTTACAAAATTATGTACTACATCGGCGATATAACGCTGATACCAGACTATACAAGCATAATTTTCGGAATTGTTGCCGCAGTTGTCTGCACGGTTGTTGTGTCGGTTGTAGTGTGTGCTAAATCTCTGCACGAAAAGCCTGCGGCTGTTATGCGGCCGAAAGCACCAAAGGCGGGCAAGAGAATTTTGCTTGAACGCATAAAACCGTTGTGGTCACATATGAGCTTTAACTCAAAGCTGACCGCAAGAAATCTGTTCAGATACAAGGTAAGACTTTGTATGACTGTTATCGGTGTGGCAGGCTGTACGGCTCTGATTGTTGCAGCATTCGGTTTGCTCAACAGCTTTGAACCGATGACACACGATCAGTTTGAAACAATCTATAAATACGACGCCGTTGTTGTTCCGAAAGACAGCGGAAGTGCCGACAATCTTTCGTTTTTGACAGATACACTTGATAAAAACAGCAATGTCAAACACTCAATGCTTGTTTCACAGCAGGAATGCACGGTAACACACGGTAATAAGATTAAGGACAGCGACACAAATCTTGTTGTACCGCAGAATCCCGAAAAGTTTGACGAAATTGTTTCTCTGCATACAAGAAAGGGCAAAGAAGAACTCAAGCTTTCGGACAGCGGAGTAATGCTCAGTGAAAAAATGTGCAGTGAGCTTGGAATAAAAACGGGCGACAAAATCACACTGAATGTTGACGGCAAAAAGGCAGAGGTCAAGGTCAGCGGAATTTTTGAACAGTACCTTTACAATTTTGTCTATATGACGCCAACCGCCTATAAGAGCTTGTTCGGCAGTGACTGCACCTATAATATGGCTGATGTCGCACTCAAAGATACCTCGGATTCCGCCTGCGACAAATTCGGTTCACAGGTTTTATCCGATGATAAAATTGCGGCGGTAAGCTACATTGCATCAAGCTTGAACGAATTCCGAAATATGCTCAACTCTCTTGATATGGTTGTTACGGTTATGATAATCTGCGCAGCGGCACTTGCCTTTGTTGTACTCTACAACCTGACTAATATCAACATTGCCGAGCGTGTCCGTGAAATTGCAACCTTTAAGGTTCTCGGATTCTACAACCGTGAAACTTCATCTTTCATTTACAAAGAGAACATAATTTTGACTCTCCTCGGAATTTTCGTAGGTCTGTTCCTCGGAAACCTTTTGACAGGTTTCATCATTCAGACGGTTGAGGTTGACAACATTATGTTCGGAAGAGATATTTATTTCACTTCATACCTCTATGCGGCAGGGCTGACATTCCTGTTTTCAATTCTTGTAAATGCGGTTATGAGCTTTAAGATTAAAGCCGTTAATATGGTTGAAAGTCTTAAAAGCGTTGAATAACGGAATATTTTGCCGTATGCTTAAAAAATCTTTTGTAAAATATTGATTGAATACAGCAATTGTGTTATAATACAGAAGAATAGGCTAAATAAATAGGCTGACAGGCAAAATATCTGTGAAAGGATAGTTACAGTAATGATAAAAGCTAATGAATACCGCACAGTCACCTGCGGTGAGTTAAGAGAAGAAAATATCGGACAGCAGGTCGGAGTTGCGGGCTGGGTTGAAAATATCCGTGACCACGGCGGTGTAATGTTCCTCGATATCCGTGATCAGTACGGTGTGCTTCAGGTTGTTGTTCACAACGATGAACTTCTTAAGGATATCAACAAGGAATGTACAGTAACTCTCAGCGGTACTGTTGTTAAGCGTGACGAAGAAACAATTAACAAGAAGATTGCAACAGGTTTCGTTGAAGTTCACACGGAGGACATCAAGGTTCTCGGCAAGTGTAAGAATGTTCTTCCGTTTGAGGTTGCAACCTCTACAAATACCAATGAAGAAGTAAGACTTAAATATCGTTTTCTTGACCTCCGTAACCCGAAGGTTCACAATAATATTATGATTCGTTCGCAGATTATCACATTTCTGCGCAACAAGATGAACGAAATGGGCTTTATGGAGATTCAGACTCCTATCCTTTCAACTTCATCTCCGGAGGGCGCTCGTGACTACCTTATCCCGAGCAGAAAGCACAAGGGCAGATTCTATGCTCTCCCACAGGCTCCTCAGATTTTTAAACAGCTCCTTATGGTGTCAGGCTTTGACAGGTATTTCCAGATTGCACCTTGCTTCCGTGATGAGGACGCCCGTGCAGACCGTTCACCGGGTGAGTTCTATCAGCTTGATTTTGAAATGGCTTTTGCAACACAGGAAGATGTATTTGCTGTTGCTGAAGAGGTTCTTTACGAAACATTCAAGAAGTTTTCAAATAAAGAGGTTTCAAAGCCTCCGTTTGCCCGTATTCCGTATGCCGAGAGTATGCTCAAGTACGGTACAGACAAGCCTGACCTTCGCAATCCGCTCGTAATTGTTGAAATCAGCGATATGTTTGAGGAAACAGACTTTGCTCCGTTCCGCAAAAAGACAGTTCGTTCAATCAATGTTCCGAATGCCGCAGGTCAGTCAAAGAAATGGTTCAAGAAGATGGAGGAGTTCGCTCTTTCAATCGGCATGAAGGGTCTTGGCTATGTTAAGGTTAGAGATGACCTCACATTTGACGGTCCGATTGACAAGTTCCTTAAAGAGGGCGACCGTGAAGAACTTATCAGCCGTAACGGTTCAAAAGCAGGCGATGTAATCTACTTTATCGCCGATACTGCTCAGGAAGCTCCAAAGCTTGCGGGTCAGATCAGAACAGAGGTTGCAAAGCGTCTTGACCTTATCGACACAAGCCGTTTTGAAATGTGCTTTATCGTTGACTTCCCGATGTTTGAGAGAGATGAAGAAACAAATCAAATTATCTTCACACACAATCCTTTCTCAATGCCGCAGGGCGGTCTTGACAGCCTTCTTAACAAGGATCCCGAAGAGGTTCTTGCTTATCAGTACGATATCGTTTGTAACGGTGTAGAGCTTTCATCAGGCGCTGTTCGTAACCACGATATTGAAATTATGAAGAAAGCGTTCGAGCTTGCAGGCTACAGCGAGGATGACCTCAAGGCTAAGTTCTCTGCACTCTACAATGCGTTCCAGTACGGTGCTCCGCCGCACGCAGGTATGGCTCCGGGTGTTGACCGTATGATTATGCTCCTTACAGAGGAAGAGAACATCAGAGAAGTTATTGCATTCCCGATGAACTCCAATGCTCAGGATCTTCTCCTCGGTTCACCGGGTGAGGTAACAGAACAGCAGCTCCGTGAGGTTCATATTAAATTAAGATAAAAACTGCATTTGCAGTCATATATTCAAACTCAAAGGGCGAGTTATATATTATATGACTTGCCCTATTTTCTTTAAAAAGGACGGTTTTTATGGTAACAAGAGAAGATGTTGAAAACATTGCGTTGCTTTCAAAGCTTTTTGTTCCCGAAGAGGAGCTTGACGGCCTTACAAAGTCAATGCAGGAAATCATAGATTTTGCCGACACAATCAATAACGCTCCGACAGACGGCGAGGAGTTTGACGATATTAACAATCTGTCAAATGTTTTTCGTGAGGATGAGGTTGTTGAGTCCTACGATACAAAGGAGATTCTTTCAAACGCTCCCGAGCAGGCAGAGGATCACTTCCTTGTAAGAAACAGAGAGTAAGGCGGTGTAAAAATGGGTTCTATTGAAAAAATTCATGAAATGCTTGTGTCAAAAGAGTGTTCATGTACCGAGCTTACAAAAAGCTATCTTGACGAAATCGAAAAGGCTGACGGCGAGCTTAACGCATATGTTAATGTAACAGGCGAGGAGGCTCTGAAAACTGCCGAGGCTGTTGACAGAAAAATTGCCTCAGGCGAGGAAATCGGTATGCTCGAGGGTGTTCCGATGACGCTCAAGGACAATATTTCAACAAAGGGAATTGAAACAACCTGTTGTTCAAAAATTCTCACAGGCTATAAGCCGATTTATAACGCAACCGTTTGGGAAACTCTTGCAGGCGAAAACGCAGTTATGCTCGGCAAGACGAATATGGACGAGTTCGCAATGGGCTCTTCATGCGAAACATCATACTTTGGCGGTGCAATGAATCCGTTTGATTCAAACTATGTTTCAGGCGGTTCATCAGGCGGTGTTGCAAGTGCGGTAGGCGCAAACATTGCCGCTTACGGTCTTGGCTCTGATACAGGCGGATCAATCCGTCAGCCGGCATCATTCTGCGGTATTGTAGGTCTTAAACCTACTTACGGTGCGGTTTCCCGTTACGGACTTATCGCATACGCAAGTTCACTTGACCAGATTGGACCGATTACAAAGTCTGTTGAGGACGCTGCAATTGTTTTTGACGCAATTTCAAAGAGAGACGAAAAAGATTCAACCTCAAAGGGCTTTGTCGGTGACACTTATTCAAAACTCAACAATGACATCAAGGGCATGAAAATCGGTATTGCAAAGGAATATCTTGAGGGTGTCCGTGACGATGTAAAAGAGGCTGTCTTAAAGGCTGCCGATATCTACAAGTCAATGGGCGCAGAGATTGTTTACTTTGACCTGCCCGAACTCAAATTTGCCCTTCCTGTTTACTATATCATCGCCTGTGCCGAGGCATCTTCAAACCTTGGCAGATATGACGGTATCCGTTTCGGTTACAAAACCGAGCATTACAACGGCACTCACGATATGGTCTGCCGTACCCGTTCGGAGGGATTCGGCGAAGAGGTTAAACGCAGAATCCTCCTCGGTACTTATGTTCTTTCCGCAGGTTACTATGACGCTTATTACAAAAAGGCTCAGAATCTTCGTGGAACTATCGTTAAGGCATTCAACAACGCATTTGAAAAGTGCGATGTAATCCTTGCTCCGACAGTTCCTATGACAGCATTTGAAAAGGGACACGCTGTAAGCGATCCGATTGAAACCTATCTTACGGATATCTGCACTGTACCTGTCAATATTGCAGGTCTGCCGGGTGTTTCGGTTCCGTGCGGATTCAACGCAAAGGGTATGCCGATTGGTATGCAGCTTATCGGCAAGAGCTTCGGCGAGGCTGAAATTCTTAATGCGGCATACAAATATCAGCAGGCTGCTGCTGAAAACTTTAAGGATACAAAGTGGGGTGTTAAGCTGTGAGTTACGAATTAGTTGCGGGTTTTGAAACCCATATTGAGCTTGCCACAAAGACAAAAATCTTCTGCGGCTGTACTACAAAATTCGGCGGTGCGCCAAACAGCCATTGCTGTCCCGTGTGTATCGGTCTGCCGGGAACACTTCCAAAGCTTAACCGTGAGGTAGTTCGCTATGCAATCCGTGCAGGTCTTGCAGTTCACGGTGAAATCGCAGAGATTTCAAAAATGGACAGAAAGAACTACTGCTATCCCGACCTTTCAAAGGCTTATCAGATCAGCCAGCTTTATGCTCCGCTCATTATAGGCGGTTATGTTGAGCTTTCAAACGGCAGAAAAATCCGTTTGCACCACATTCACATCGAAGAGGACGCAGGAAAGCTCATTCATCAGCACGGCGACACATATGTTGACTATAACCGTGGCGGTGTTCCTCTTATCGAAATCGTTTCAGAGCCTGACATTCGTTCAATTGACGAGGCGAGAGAGTATGTTGAAAAGCTTCAGCAGGTTATGCGTTACATCGGAATTTCCGACTGTAAGATGCAGGAAGGCTCAATGCGTTGCGATGTAAACATTTCGGTTCGTCCAAAGGGCAGCGAAAAGCTTGGTACAAGAACCGAAATTAAAAATATGAACTCAATTAACAACATAGCAAAGGCTATGGAGTATGAGTTTGAAAGACAGGTTGACCTTATTGAAAACGGCGGAAGTGTTGTTCAGGAAACTCTCCGTTATGACGACGCAACCAACACAACATCTTCCATGAGAAGTAAAGAGGACGCTCACGATTACCGTTATTTCCGTGATCCCGACCTTGTTACTATCCATGTTCCGAAAGATGTTGTTGAAGAAATAAAGGCTGCAATGCCTGAGCTTCCTGCCGATAAGTGCAGAAGATATATTGATGAACTTGCAATTCCCGAAAAGGATGCACAGCTTCTTACAAAGTACCGCAAAATCAGCGAGTATTTTGACAAGGCTTGCGAGGGCGTTAAGTCACCAAAGACAGTTTCAAACTTTATTATCGGTCAGATATTCCGCAGAACGGAAACTGAGGCTGATAAGGAAATCTTTGATGTTGCGGTTACTCCGGAACAGCTTAACGAGCTTGTAAAACTTCTTGACAGCGGTAAAATCCGCAACAACCTTGCGAAGGCAACACTTGAAAAAATGCTTGACAGCGGCAAGGGTGCTCTTGAATTTATCAGCGAAAGCGATATGGGCGGTCTTGACGAAAACGCACTCAACGATTTGTGCAAGCAGGCTGTTGAGAGCAATCCAAAGGCTGTTGAGGACTATAAGAACGGCAAGGAAAAGGCGATTAAATCGCTTGTCGGAAATGTTATGAAGAACAGCAGAGGTAAGGCAGATCCTGCTCTTGCAGAGTCAAAAATCAAGGAACTTATCGGCTGATAACTTAAACCTTCACGGGGGTGTGTCTTATGAAAGAAAAAATCAAAGTAACGGCAGTTGTAATGTTTCTCGGAGTTATATTTTCGGGAATTTTGGTTGCATACAAGCTGGTTAATACGATTATCCCGTCATTTGACGGTGGATCGGCATCGGTATTCGACTATCTGCTAATCGTGACTGTCACCGTTTCAATGGTGCTGAAGCTCACAGTAGGTTCAATGGGACTGAGAGCCGTTTCAAAAAAGACATCACCGCCGGATATGCAAAAAATGTTGAAAACTTCGGGCAAACTCGCAGTAGTGCTTGTGCTTATCGGAGTGCTTAACATCATATTTAATGTTGTCAACGGACAGGTTGTTTTTGTGATTGAAGTGTTCGACATAGCAACCGATATTCTCCTCGGTTTTGTGTATATACTTGCCTCCGCAAGCGTTCGTGCCGGCAGAGAATAAGTTCGGATTTTAGATTACCAAATAAAAAATTAACGGTTGGATTTACGAAAAAAGTAATCCAACCGTTTTTTGTTTGGTTTTATGAATATTGCAAGTAAATACAATTTTGTAGGGGCGTTCATTGGACGCCCGCCAAGTAATGACAGAAAATTTATGATGAAAATAAACTGTATAAATGAGATACAGTTACCGAAATAATACAGTTGAAAAGAGGTCAGCGTTGCTGACCTCTTTTTTATGTAATTCTAAAAATGCACTCGCATTCTGAAAAGTTATGTGCGTGCCGAGTAATGCTCGGGCATAATAAGTTTTAGAAAAATGAAACTGTCTACACGAACTGGGTGCGAGACACTCGCATTAGTCAACCTTTGGCAAGCCGTCAAAGCCCTGCTGGAGGTCGGCGTCTGTCGGAATGTAGTCGCTCATTTCGCCGTCGTTATACTTCTGATAAGCAACCATATCAAAGTAGCCTGTACCTGTAAGACCGAAGAGAATTGTCTTTTCTTCGCCTGTTTCCTTGCACTTGAGAGCCTCGTCAATTGCAACTCTGATTGCGTGACTGCTTTCGGGAGCAGGGAGAATACCCTCAACTCTTGCAAACTGCTCTGCTGCTGCAAATACGCTTGTCTGCTCAACTGCTCTTGCCTCCATAAGACCGTCATGGTAAAGCTGAGAAAGTGTTGAACTCATACCATGGAAACGAAGTCCGCCTGCGTGGTTGGCTGACGGAATAAATCCGCTGCCGAGCGTGTACATCTTTGCAAGAGGACAAATCATACCTGTGTCGCAGAAGTCATATGCAAACTTACCTCTTGTAAGGCTTGGGCATGATGCCGGCTCAACAGCGATAAATTTGTAGTCATTTTCGCCACGGAGCTTTTCACCCATAAACGGAGAGATAAGACCGCCGAGGTTTGAACCGCCGCCTGCACAGCCGATGATGATGTCAGGTTTTACATTGTATTTTTCGAGAGCGGCTTTTGCCTCAAGACCGATAACGGACTGATGAAGAAGTACCTGATTAAGCACACTTCCGAGTACATAACGGTAGCCGTCTGTATGAGTTGCAACCTCAACAGCCTCAGAAATAGCACAGCCAAGGCTTCCTGTTGTACCGGGGTGAGCCTCAAGAATCTTTCTGCCGACTTCCGTTGTTGTTGACGGTGACGGAGTAACGCTTGCACCGTAGGTTCTCATAACCTCTCTTCTGAAAGGCTTTTGCTCGTATGAAACCTTTACCATAAATACCTTGCAGTCAAGGCCGAAATATGAACAAGCCATTGAAAGGGCAGTACCCCACTGACCTGCGCCTGTTTCGGTTGTAACACCTTTAAGTCCCTGCTTTTTAGCGTAGTAAGCCTGAGCAATTGCGCTGTTGAGCTTGTGGCTTCCGCTTGTGTTGTTGCCCTCGAATTTGTAGTAAATCTTTGCGGGAGTGTCAAGAGCCTTTTCAAGAAAATATGCTCTTATAAGCGGAGATGGACGGTACATTTTATAGAAGTTCTGAATTTCTTCCGGAATGTCAATGTATGCGTCTGTATCGTCAAGCTCCTGATCAATAAGCTCATCACAGAACACGGGAGCAAGGTCTGCGTGTGTCATAGGCTTGAGTGTTGCAGGATTTAAAAGCGGTGCAGGCTTGTTTTTCATATCTGCACGAACATTGTACCATTTTGTCGGGATTTCGCTTTCGTCAAGGTATATTTTGTATGGGATTTTGTTTTCAGCCACTAAAATGACCTCCTTGGAATAATATTTCTCTGTAAATCTTATGTAAGTTGATTTTGAAATTTTGCAGGAATTATTTTACATCCTGCACACTTCTGTAATATTGTACCACAAATAAAAGGCTTTGTCACGCAAATTTGTAAAAATTTATTTCAGCATACAAAACCTATATTTTTATTTACACTCTTTTTACAATTGACAAACAGCGTATTTTACAAAACAGTCATAGACTGATGTTGTACGAAAGAGGTACACAAATGATATGAATTTAAGGAGAAAATTCAAATGAAATCTATAACTAAAAAAATTACGGCAACAGCATTATTCGGTGTTCTTGCAGTTTCTGCATTTGCAGGCTGCGGCAGTGCAAGCTCTTCATCAAACGGTTCATCCGGTGCAGGTTCGGATGCCGCAAAGTTTGACGCATCAAAAACAATCTCTGTTGTAACAAGAGAAGAAGGCTCAGGCACAAGAGACGCATTCACAGAGCTTACAGGCGTTCTTGTTAAGGACGGCGACAACAAGACAGACAACACAACTACTTCGGCTGTAACAATCAACAGCACAGAGGCTGTTATCACAAATGTTAAGGATAACGATGCGGCAATCGGTTACATTTCACTCGGTTCACTCAACGATACGGTAAAGGCTCTTAAAATCGGCGGTGTTGAGGCAACAGCCGATAATGTAAAGTCAGGCGACTATGCAGTAAGCCGTCCGTTCAACATTGCTTACAAGGGCGAACTCAGCGATGTTGCTCAGGATTTTGTCGATTACATAATGAGCTCAGACGGTCAGAAGATTGTTTCAGACAACGGTTATGTAACAGTTTCGGAAAATGCCGCATACAGCGGTAAGAAGCCGTCGGGCAAAATCAGCGTAGCAGGTTCATCTTCGGTATCACCTGTAATGGAAAAGCTTGCCGAGGCTTATCAGAAGGTAAACACAAACGCTAAGGTTGAAATCCAGACATCCGACTCATCGGCAGGTATGCAGTCAGCTATGGGCGGTACATGTGATATCGGTATGGCGTCCCGTGACCTTAAAGATGAGGAAAAGAGCGCACTCAAGGTTGAAACAATCGCAAAAGACGGTATCGCAGTAATCGTAAACAATGCAAACACATGTGATGACCTCACACTTGATCAGGTGAAATCAATTTACACAGGTGAAACAACTGTTTGGAGTGACATAATTAAATGAGATTAAACAGATTTCGTGAAAAGGCAATGCAGGGAGTTTTCTTCCTCACAGCTGTAACAAGTATAGCGGCGGTTGTCATAATCTGTATATTCTTATTCTGTAACGGTGTTCCTGCAATGGCAGAAATAGGCTTCTTTGATTTCGTAGGCGGACAGAAATGGGCGCCTACGAATGTGCCTGCATCATATGGAATTTTTGATATGATTATCGCAAGCATATATGTTACTGCGGGAGCAATCATAATCGGTGTTCCGATAGGAATTCTCACAGCAGTATTTCTTGCAAGGTTTTGTCCTGCACCGCTTTACAAGGTGCTTAAACCGGCAACAGAGCTTTTGGCAGGCATCCCGTCAATTGTTTACGGCTTCTTCGGACTTGTGGTAGTTGTACCGTTCATCCGTGATAACTTCGGCGGTGACGGTTCAAGCTGGCTTGCGGCGTCAATCGTACTCGGAGTTATGATTCTTCCGACAATCATCGGTGTGTCGGAGTCGGCAATCAAGGCAGTTCCCGAAAGCTACTACGAAGGTGCTCTGGCACTTGGAGCAACAAAGGAAAGAAGTGTGTTCAAGACAATTCTTCCGGCATCAAAATCAGGCGTTCTTGCAGGAGTTGTTCTCGGCATAGGCAGAGCGTTGGGCGAAACAATGGCAGTTGTACTCATTGCAGGCAATAAGGTTCAGATTCCGCACAGCGTTACGGACGGACTTCGTACCCTGACCGCAAACATTGTTCTTGAAATGGGTTATTCAACAGGCTTGCACCGTCAGGCACTTATTGCAACGGGTGTTGTTCTGTTCGTATTTGTTCTGCTCATCACACTTTCAATGCAGGCTATAAAGAGTAGGAGTGAAAAGCGTGGCTAACAGCGATAATATAAAAAACGATGCCGCTTTGGTTGATGTGTCACAGATTAAGGCAATCAACAAAGTATCGTTTAAACAGAGAATGAAAGCCTACAAAAGAAAGCCCCTTTCGCTTGTACTGCTCATTCTTGTAGGTCTTGCGGCGGCACTTTCTGCGGCGGCTCTCATATTTATCATTGCCTATGTTCTTGTGCGAGGTGTTCCGAACCTTACCCCCGAGCTGTTCTCACTTGAGTACAACAGCGACAATGTATCGTGTATGCCGTCAATTATCAACACAATTGTTCTTACGCTTGTAACCCTTATAATTTCGGTACCGTTCGGTGTGGGAGCGGCAATCTATCTTGCAGAGTATGCAAAGCGTGGCAACAAGCTTGTTAAGGTAATCAGAACAATGGCAGAAACCCTTGCCGGTATTCCGTCAATTGTTTACGGTCTTTTCGGTATGCTTTTCTTTGTGTATGCTCTTAACTGGGGTTATTCACTTCTTGCCGGTGCATTTACGCTTGCAATTATGGTACTTCCCACAATTATGCGTACAACCGAGGAGGCACTTCTCACAGTTCCCGATTCATACCGTGAGGGCAGTTACGGACTCGGTTCGGGCAAGCTCAGAACAATTATGAGAATTATTCTTCCGAGTGCGATGCCCGGTATTCTTGCCGGAATCATTCTTGCTGTCGGCAGAATAGTAGGCGAAACAGCCGCACTTATTTATACTTACGGTTCGGCAACAGGCTATGCGGCAGGCCCTCTCAATTCGGGACGGTCACTTGCCGTTCATATGTATGTACTTACCAACGAAGGACTTCATACGGATCAGGCATGGGGTACCGCAGTTGTACTTCTTGTACTTGTTTTTGCAATCAATACACTCTCGGCATTTGTTGCAAAGAAACTCGGAAACAACAAGAAGTAACAGGAAAGGATAATTATTTTACAATGGATAAATTTACCATAGAAAACATGAATCTTTACTACGGAAAATTTCATGCGTTAAAGGATGTAAATATCCGTATGAAGAAAAACAGAATCACAGCCTTCATCGGTCCGTCTGGCTGCGGTAAGTCAACTCTTTTAAAGTCGCTCAACCGAATGAACGACCTTGTTGAGGGTTGTAAGATAACAGGCGACATTCGCCTTGACAACGAGGATATTTACGGAGATATGGATGTAAACATTCTCCGCAAAAGGGTTGGTATGGTGTTCCAGAAAGCCAATCCGTTTCCGATGAGCATTTACGATAACATCGCTTTCGGTCCTCGCACACACGGAATCAAAAGCAAGAAAGAACTTGACCGGATTGTTGAAGAATCCTTGCGTGACGCCGCAATCTGGGATGAGCTTAAAGACAGACTCAAAAAGAGCGCTCTCGGTCTTTCGGGCGGTCAGCAACAAAGACTTTGTATTGCAAGAGCACTTGCCGTAAAACCCGAAGTTCTGCTTATGGACGAGGCAACTTCTGCACTTGATCCTATTTCAACGGGTAAAATTGAGGAGCTTTGCCTTAAACTGAAAAACGATTATACAATCGTTATGGTAACACATAATATGCAGCAGGCTTTGCGTATTTCAGATGAAACAGCGTTCTTTTTACTCGGTGAAATGGTTGAATGTAATTCAACCGACGCAATTTTCTCAAATCCTCAGGATAAGCGTACCGAAGAATACATTACGGGAAGGTTTGGCTAATGAGAGAATATTTTGATAAAGAGCTTACACAGCTTAACGACAGCCTTATTGAAATGGGCGGTCTTGTTGAACAGGCAATCAAAAATACAATGAAGATGATTGTTGACGGCGAAGATTTGCTTGATATCGCAAGAGAACACGAAAATCGTATTAACGATGCGGAAAAATCCATCCAAAGCAGATGTCTGCACCTTCTTCTTCATCAGGCACCGGTTGCACACGATCTCAGATATGTTTCCGCCGCACTCAAAATGATTACCGACCTTGAGAGAATCGGCGATCAGGCAGTTGATATTGCTGAAATGTCTGTTTACATCAAGGACAAAAAGCAGGTGTTCAATCTTACTCACATTTTGGAAATGGCAGACAATGCCTCAAAAATGGTAACGGAGGCTATTGACGCTTTTGTTAAGAGCGATATTGAGGTTGCCAAAAAGGTAGCCCGTCAGGATGATATCGTTGACGAACTTTTTAACCGTTCAAAGAATGAAACGGTTGAACTCATTCATAAGAATAAGGAACTCGGCTCAGAGGCTCTCGATATCGTTATGATTGCAAAGTATCTTGAAAGAATTGCAGACCATGCGGTTAATGTTGCAGAGTGGGTTGCTTTTTCAATTACAGGCAGCTGCGATTTGTCCGACTGATATATTTTGCTTAACAAACGGGAGCATAGCTGTATGCTCCTGATTTTTGTTTTATTAAACTTTACATTTTTGCAAAAAAAGTCTATAATTATGGCGGATGTTTCGATTTTAATTTAAGTGCAGACGCCCCTTTGCGGTGCATTTAAATACACATTTGTTGAGGGAGAGTATTAGATGTTAATTTACATTGTTGAAGATGATACCGATATCAGAGAGCTTGAATCTTATGCCATGAAAAGCAGCGGATATGAGGTTCAGAGCTTTGGTGAAAGCAAAAGCTTTTTTAAGGCTTGTACAGCCGAAATTCCTCAGCTTGTAATTCTTGATGTTATGTTACCAGATTTTGACGGACTTTCCGTGCTTGAAAAAATGCGCAGGGACGCCGTGACAAAAAATGTTCCCGTTATCCTTGTTACTGCAAAGGGAAGTGAAATGGATAAGGTCAAAGGCCTTGACATGGGTGCCGATGACTATATTACAAAACCGTTTTCCGTTCTTGAGCTTATTTCAAGAGTCCGTGCAATTCTCCGCAGATGTTCTGTTGATGACAGACAGGATGTAATAAAGCTCGGTCAGATTGTTTTTGACGATTCCAAGCACATTGTAACAAGCTGCGGTGAGGAATGTAACCTCACCTTCAAAGAATACGAACTTTTAAAGTATCTTCTCAAAAATAAAGGTATGGCGCTTACCCGTGAAAATATCATTCTCAATGTGTGGGGATATGATTTTGAGGGCGAAAGCAGAACGGTTGATATGCACATTACAACCCTCAGGCAAAAACTCGGCAGCTGTGGAAACCTTATCAAAACCGTGAGAAATGTCGGATATAAGGCGGGGGAATAAAGTGAAACTGAGTAAAAAGCTTTTAAAAAACTTTTCGGTTATCGCTGTGGTGTCCATTCTTCTGACGGCTGTTTTTTCAACAGCCGCTTTCTGGTTTGTGTTTTCCGATGAACAGGAGGCTGAGGTTCGGCAATATACCGATAAAATCATCAGCGTTTATAATTCCGACAGCGAAATCGACCTCTCAAAATATTACGGGATAGGCGATTTTCGTGTTACTCTCATAAAAAGTGACGGTTCGGTTGTATCCGACAGCGTTGACACAGATGTTAATTCTATGCCGAATCACAGCGACCGCCCCGAATTTGAACAGGCAATCAAGGACGGCAACGGTTCAAGCCACAGAATGTCGGAAACTTTGAATAAAATAACATACTACTATGCAGAAAAAACCGCAGACGGTTCTGTAATCCGTGTTGCGAAGACAATTGACAGCATTTACGGAATTTTTCTTTTTGTTATTCCGTCAATTCTTATAATTATGATAGGTGTATTTGTTGTCTGTACAATTCTGGCAAAGCGCTCCACAAAGAAAATCATTGAACCGATTAAGGAAATGGCGGACAACGGCAACGGCTCGCCGTATGATGAGCTTTTGCCGCTCTCACAGAAAATTGCAAGCCAGCAAAGACAAATCAAGCGTCAGATGCGCAGACTGCAGTTTGAAAAGGATAAAATTTCAACGCTTATCGAAAATATGGCGGAGGGCTTTATTCTTATTGATGTTGACAAAAAGGTGCTTATGAGCAATTATTCAGCGTCAAAGCTTCTCGGTGCCGATGATGACGGTGTTACCGACAAAACTTTGATTGCGTTTTCACGCAATGAGGTTCTCAACGATTGCGTTGACAAGGCTCTTTCGGGCGAAAGTAAAAACGGCGACACAACCGTAAAAGGAAGAGCATTGCAGATTATCACCAATCCTGTTTATTCAAACGGCGAAAAAAACGGTGCAATCTGTCTTATTATTGATGTTTCGGCTAAGAAAAAGGCTGAAAAAATGCGTCGTGAATTCACGGCAAATGTAACTCACGAGCTGAAAACTCCGTTGACTTCAATTTCGGGCTATGCAGAAATCATTGCAAGCGGTCTTGTAAAGCCCGATGATATCCCGAATTTTGCGAATAAAATTCACAAGGAATCGGGCAGACTTCTCTCCCTTATAAGCGATATTATGGAGCTTTCACAGCTTGACGAAAAATTCAGCGATGAAGAATTTGCCCCTGTTGACCTTGCAGGGGTTGCAGCCGAGGTTGCCGAGGATCTCCGTTCAAATGCCGAAAAGCACGGAATTACAATCACTGTTGATACAAAAACTGCCGTCATAAACGGAAACCGTAATCAGATTTATGAACTTATTTACAATCTTTGTGACAATGCAATCCGTTACAACCGTGAAAACGGTTCGGTAAAAATCATAACGGGCGATGATAATGAACATCCGTTTGTTAAAGTTGCCGACACGGGAATCGGTATCCCCGAAAAGCACCACAAGCGTGTGTTTGAACGCTTTTACCGTGTTGATAAGAGCCGTTCAAAGGAAACAGGCGGCACGGGTCTTGGTCTTGCAATTGTCAAGCATATTACCGAAAGACACGGCGGAGAGATTTCTCTTGAAAGCAGTGAACAGGGAACAACATTTACCGCAATGTTCTGATGTGAATATTTTTACAATCCTTTGCAGAGAAAATAAATTTCAAGCGGTGCTGTGCATACTATATTGTGCAGTACCGTTTTTTTATTGCTCAAACAATACAATTTCACGAATCTTACATAAAAAATGCCGTGTTTCGACAAATTTCAAAGATAATTACCAAGCTTTCAGACTTTACAAATTCTTTACAATTCATTGACAATCCTATGACTTTAGTTTAATATTATTGATGATAAAGGAGAGTATGTATTTATGGATTTGTTTATGGTTTTACAACTGCTCTGCGGTCTGGCGCTCTTTTTATTCGGTATGAATTCAATGGGCGACGGTCTTGAGAGCCTTTCCGGCGGTAAGCTTGAAAAAACTTTGGAAAAAATGACTAACAGCACCATGAAAGGATTCATTCTCGGTGCGGCTGTTACTGCGGTGATTCAGTCCTCTTCGGCAACAACCGTTATGGTTGTCGGCTTTGTAAACTCGGGAATTATGAAACTCCGCCAGGCAATCGGTATTATTATGGGTGCCAATGTCGGCACAACAATCACTTCTTGGATTCTCAGCCTTTCGGGTATTGAGGGCGACAGTTTGGTTATGCAGCTTTTAAAGCCGTCGTCTTTCTCTGCCGTGTTTGCCTTTGTAGGAATTATTCTTCTTATGTTCTGCAATTCGGAAAAGAAGAAGCATCTCGGCACAATTTTCCTCGGATTCGGTATTCTTATGGTTGGTATGGATCAGATGAGTGCGGCTGTTGAACCGCTTTCGGATGATCCGACATTCACAGGCTTCCTCACACTCTTTAACAACCCTGTATTCGGTATTCTTGCCGGCGCATTGCTGACCGCAGTTATACAAAGCTCAAGCGCCTCTGTCGGTATTTTGCAGGCATTGTCCAAAACAGGCGCAATCAGCTATTCAATGGCAATCCCGATTGTTATGGGACAGAATATAGGCACTTGCGTAACCGCACTTATTTCCTGTATCGGTGCAAAGAAAAACGCAAAGCGTGCCGCATTTGTACATCTTTACTTCAATATTATCGGCACACTTGTAATTTGTACATTGTTCTACGGTTCTAACCTCTTTATCAACTACGGTTTCCTTAATGATATCGTAGGTCCCGAGAACATTGCGGTTATCCACACAGCATTCAATCTGCTTGCGACTGCAATTCTTCTTCCGTTCAATAAGTATCTTGAAAAGCTTGCCTGCCTTACAATCAGGGATAAGGAAGAGGATTCGGATGTTCCGTTCCTCGATGAGCGTTTTCTCAACACTCCCTCTGTTGCAACAGAGCGTGCAAAGTCACTTGCTGAAAAAATGGCTCGTCTTTCTGAGGGTACGCTCCTCGGCGCACTTGAACTTGTTGACCATTATGACGAAAAGGTTGCGGAAACAATTCATGAAAACGAAGATATGATTGATTCCTATGAGGATGTTATTTCAACATATCTTGTAAAGCTCAGTTCCAAACAGCCTTCGGCTGACGACAACAAAACTATTCAGCTCATTCTTCACACAATCGGTGATTTTGAGCGTATCAGCGATCATGCGGTAAGCATTGTAAAGGTTGCTCAGGAAATTCACGAAAAGAACATTTCGTTCTCAAAAGAGGCGAAAGCAGGACTTGCCGTTATGGTTGACGCGCTTCGTGAAATTATCAACAACGCTACTGTTGCTTTTGTTGATAATGACCTTGCACTTGCCTCAAAGGTTGAACCGCTTGAACAGGTTATCGACCGTCTGCGTGACAAGCTTAAAGACGCCCATGTTAAGCGTCTTACTAACGGTACCTGTACAATCGAACTCGGTTTTGTATTCTCTGACCTTATCACAAATATTGAGAGAGTTTCCGACCATTGCTCAAACATTGCAATCGGTGTTATTGAAATCAATCGCAACGGCTACGACGCACACGAATATCTCCACGAACTCAAAAATTCCGATGATATTCAGTACAACGCAGATTACAAGGCTTACAAGCAGAAGTACACACTTCCAAAGGAAGCTCTGTCTATAAGAGAGGTTTCCGTAGGCGTTCCCGCTAACTAAACAAATCTTTTTATAAAATTAAGGGCTACAGAAAAACAAAAAGTTTTTCTGTAGCCCATTTTTTTGCGTGTGAAAGATTTACCTGCGGATTTTTATGCGGTCAGCTTTCGCTTTCGTTAAATACGAAAAAATCCGAGAAGAATTGCAAAGTAGTGAAACACACTTCCCGCAACCGTGAATAAGTGCCATATCGAGTGAAAATATTTTACCTTTTTGATTGCGTAAAATATAATCCCCACCGTGTAGAATACTCCGCCTATTATGAGGAAGATTCCAGAAATTGACGGCATATGTTCCATAAGCGGTTTTATTGCAAAGATTATTACCCAACCCATTCCTATGTAGCAGAATATTGACGGAATCCTTGCTTTTTCAAGGTTGATTGAGTTCATAACTATTCCGAAAATTGCCGATGCCCACACAATTCCGAACAGAATCCAACCTGTCACACCGTTGAGGTAGTAAAGAGTAATCGGTGTGTATGTTCCTGCAATCAGCAGAAAAATTGTGTTGTGATCCATTATTCGAAAAAATGCTTTTACCTTTTCATTTGTAAAAGAATGATACAGAGTTGACATTGTGTAGAGTATGATGAGCGATGCACCGTAAATGCAAGAGCTGACAACACCCCACGCATTTGTGTGGATTGCCGCCGTAACGATAAGCACAACCGTTCCCGCAATCGACAGACCTGCACCGATTCCGTGTGATACAGAGTTGAAAATTTCTTCCCCGAGTGTATATTTTCTTTTGAACTTTGCCAAGATGAACCTCCAAAAAATAATCTGTACTAATATTATAAATCATTCCTGCATATATTCAAGATGATTCGTAATGCAAAATATTCCAACGGATTTTATATTTCGTCAAAAATGGTTTCTGTTATCCAAATTTCGCAGATTTATTGGTTTGTAATTCAAACTTGTTGAATTTTTATAACATATTGACACAAGAATATTTTGTGTAGTATAATTTGCGTAATTTATTTGGCTATAGGAGGAGCGCTTATGCTCAGAATAGAAAATTTAACTAAAAAATACGGTGACAAAAAGGCTGTTGACGATTTGTCACTTCATATTCAAAAAGGCGAGATTTACGGCTTTATCGGACACAACGGTGCAGGAAAGACAACAACAATCAAATCCTGCTGTGGAATTCTCAACTTTGACGAGGGCGAAATCTATGTTGACGGTGTGTCGGTAAAAGAAAAACCTCTCGAATGTAAGCGCAAAATTGCTTACATTCCCGACAATCCCGATTTGTATGAGTTTATGACAGGTATTAAGTACCTCAATTTTATTGCCGATATTTTCGGAATCAGCCAGTCTGACCGTCAGGCAAGAATCAGTAAATATGCTGAAATGTTTGAAATTAAAAATGCACTTGCTCAGACAATTGACAGCTATTCTCACGGTATGAAACAGAAACTTGCAATTGTTTCCGCACTCATACATAACCCCAAGCTTATCATTATGGATGAACCGTTTGTAGGTCTTGATCCAAAATCATCCCACTTTCTCAAAACTTTGATGAGAGAAATGTGCGATAACGGCGGTGCAATTTTCTTCTCAACCCATGTGCTTGAAGTTGCCGAAAAGCTTTGCGACAAGGTTGCTATCATCAAAAGCGGCAAACTTATCAAGTCGGGTACAATGGATGAGGTCAAGGGCGATGATTCGCTTGAAGATGTATTCCTTGAACTGGAGGAGAAAGATGCTTAAAACCTTAATTAAACTCCAATTTCAAAAGGCACTTGCACGGTACACCGCAAATTCGTCAAACAAGAAAAAGAACGGCAAAAAAAGTTTGTTTAACTCACCGGCTGTTTATCTTGCTCTTCTCGCTTTTGTCGGTGTTGTATTTGCATTTATGTTCTACAATATGTTCAGCATGATGGCACCTATGCTTGCAACATCGGGATTCAGTTGGTTGTATTTTCTCTATGTTATGGGTGCGTCGTTTGTAATCAGCACAATAGGCTGTATTTTCCTTTCGCTCTCACAGCTTTATGAGGCAAAGGATAATGAACTTTTGCTTTCAATGCCTATTCCGCCTCGCAGTATTCTCTTTTGCAGAATGTTGCCACTGTATGCACAAAATCTTCTCTTTTGTGCACTTGTACAGGTCCCTGCTTTTGCGGCCTATGCAACAAATGCGTCTGTTTTGGCTTCGCTTGTAGTAAGTCAGATTGTGATTCTGCTTTTAGTTCCGCTTTTAAGCCTGAGCGTTTCGTGTGTTCTCGGCTGGCTGATTGCATTTGTAACATCAAGGACAAGACATAAAAATGTTGTGACAATCGTATTTTCACTTGTTTTCTTTGCACTGTATTTTTACCTTTATTATCAGGCAGAGGACCTTGTAAAAACACTCGCTGCAAATTCAATTGGCATCGGTGCAAATATAATGGACAGTGCATATCCGCTTTATCTCACAGGACTTGGCGCATCGGGCGACTTGTTGCCGCTTTTTGGTGTTGCTGTCGTAATTATTGCGTTCTTTGCAATTGTTTATGCGGTGCTTTCTCACAGCTTCATAAAGCTTGCAACAGCGAAAAAGGGTGCGAAGAAAGCCGTGTATAAGGAGAAAACTTTGAAAGTAAGCTCTGCATCAAAGGCGCTTTTACGCAAAGAAAGAATGATGTTCACAGGCAACGCGACCTATATGCTTAACAGCGGACTCAGTGCGTTAATTATGGTAGGCGGAACAATTTATGCGGTGTTCCAGCTTAATACGCTGAAGCAATTTCCAAGTACATTGATTGAAATGATTTCAGTATATCTTCCACTTGTGATTGCCTTTGTGATTTCAATTGGACCGATTTCTGCGGCATCAATTTCAATGGAGGCAAAGAACCTCTGGCTTATGCAGTCGCTTCCTGTATCACCGTTGCAGGTGCTTACGCAAAAGCTGAAACTTCACTTTATTGTAAACGGCGTTGTTTCACTTGTACCCTCGGTTGTTCTCTCAATAATGCTCGGAATGAAACCGGTTAATGTTATTATCACAATTCTTATTCCGATAATTTTCTCGTTGTTCTCGGGACTTCTTGGACTTATGTTTGACCTGAAAAAGCCAAAGCTTGATTGGAATACAACCGCTGAAGCAGTAAAACAGAGTTCAAGTGTTATGCTTTCGTTATTGCTTTCAGTTCTTGCCGTATGCGTACCTGCTATTGCGTATCCGATTCTTCTCAGCTTTGAAATTGAAATTTCGACTGAAATTTTCCTCGCCTGCACAGCATTTTATTTTATCCTCATCAGCCTTCCAATCTGGTATTGGATTAAGAATAAAGGTACAAAGGTTTTCGCAAATCTTTAAAACAGAATATCAAAATTAAGAATAAACCTCCGAAAATTTGCAGATAATATTTGCAGAATGTTTCGGAGGTAATTTTTATGAGTAATAATATGGACTTGGGTTATGAGATGTTTTGCTATCAGTGTGAGCAGACTGCGAACGGAAAGGGTTGCACACGACTCGGTGTTTGCGGAAAAACTCCCGAAATTGCAAATCTTCAGGATTTACTTATCTTTCAGCTGAAGGGCATAAGCTGTTACGGCAAGGTGCTTATTGAAAAAGGTCAGCACATTGACAAGGACATTGTTCGCTTTGTAGAAAACTGCCTCTTTACAACGCTGACGAATGTAAACTTTGATGCCGATGTGCATGTGTCGCTTTTGCGTGAATCTCAGCAAATCAAGGAAAAACTTCGTGAAGTTGTGGGCGAAATCAAAAATCATACTCTGCACGCAACCTACAATCTTCCCGAAACAAAGTCGGAAATGCTCAAAGACGCACCGCTTGCGGGAATTATGTACGAAAAGTCGCTTGATCCCGACATCCGCTCTTTAAGACAGACAATTGTTTACGGTCTCAAAGGCATAAGCGCCTACGGTCATCAGGCTCGTGAACTCGGCTATTTCAGCGATCAGGTTGACGATTTTTACATCACTGCACTTGAGGCGACAACGGATGATTCGCTCACGGTTGAGGAGCTTATCAGAATGACGATGAGAACGGGTGAAAATGCTCTTGAAGTTATGAAAAAACTTGATGAAGCAAACACTGAAACCTACGGCAATCCGTCACCGCACAAGATTGATGTTCACATCAAAAAAGGTCCGTTTATTATTGTGTCGGGTCACGATTTGAAAGACCTTGAAATGCTCCTTGAACAGTCAAAGGGCAAGGGCATAAATGTTTATACTCACGGCGAAATGCTGCCGTGCCACGGCTATGACGGTTTAAAAAAATATCCGCATCTTATCGGCAATTTCGGCGGTGCATGGCAAGATCAGCAAAAGCAGTTTGACAATATCCCCGGTTGTATTCTTATGACGACAAACTGCCTTATGCGGCCGAGAGATTCGTACAAAGACAGAATTTACAGTACAAATGTTGTCGGCTGGGATGGTGTTAAGCACATCGGCAAAAAGGAAAACGGCGACAAAGATTTCAGCGAAATTATTCAGCAGGCAATTGAACTCGGAGGTTTTAAGGAAGATGTTGAACCGCACGAAATTCTTGTGGGATTCGGTCATCACGCTACGCTTTCATATGCCGATAAAATTGTCGAGGCCGTCAAAAGCGGAAAAGTCAGACACTTTTTCCTTATTGGTGGTTGTGACGGTGCAAGACCGGGCAGAAATTACTACACGGAGTTTGCCGAAAATGTGCCGAAAGACTGCATAATTATGACGCTTGCCTGCGGAAAATACCGCTTTAACAAGCTCGAATTCGGTGACATCGACGGCTTGCCGAGATTACTCGACATCGGTCAGTGCAACGATGTTTACTCCGCAATCTGCATTGCCATAGCACTTGCCGATGCTTTTGATACAGATGTAAACGGCTTGCCGTTGTCGCTGATTGTTTCGTGGTATGAGCAAAAGGCGGTTGCCGATTTGCTGGCACTTTTAAGCCTCGGAATAAAGAATATCTACCTCGGCCCGACACTCCCTGCATTTTTAAGCCCGAATGTGTTGCAGTATTTGTCAGAAACATTCGGCTTGCGTCCAATCAGCAACGCAGAAGATGACCTGAAAACCTGCCTTAAACAGAATGTTTGATGATATACTGTAGTGGCAAACCGTGTTCGCCGCTACAAATTGTTCCCAACAATTGACCGTAAAAAATGGCTAACGGTTTGTCATATAACAAAAACGGAGCAGACTGAATTGTGTCTGCTCCGTTTTTGAAAGAGATATTTATGAAAATACTACTGAGTTACTTTTTCTTCCGGTTTTTTATTATCCATTTCCGATTCAAGTTCTTCTTCAATTTGTTTTATTTCATCGTCACGCCTTTTACCCTTTGTAAAGTAGGAGAACGGGGCAGAAATCAGCATTGCTCCGTAGTATGTAATGAATCTCCACATAAGGATTGCCGGCTTGATTTTGCTTATTGCACCGATTTTGAAGAACGAACCGAAGTACATTGTGAATGCAAGCTCCGCACCGCCCGATGCACCGGGGAGCGGGATAAGGTTTGCCGTGAACAGCACGAATGACTGAATGCAGATTGAATCATAGAATGAAAGTGTCGGCTGACCTGCCGCTCTTGCAATCGGAGCCATTCCAAATGAAACATAGATAAGGTAGGGGATTGAAAGAATTAAAATTACCTGAATGAATACAAGTGCATAAATTACAACAAGCCGTTTTACGCTTGAAAAAAGCTGTTTGTTTGTGTCGTGAAACATATCAACTTCTTTGTGAAGTCTTTCAACCTTTTTTTCGGGATTTTTAATGAACTTGAACTTTTTCATAATCTTATAAATAAGATTGATTAGCTTGTTTGTAACCTTGTGGCTGAACGAAACAAGCAGGAACAAAGCCGTCATTGCAAGCTGAACGGTAAATCCGAAAATAATGAAAAGTGTTGACCAGATGTTTGTAAAAGCATCGCTGAAATAGTTGAACCTTGTGATAACGGCAATAACGCTGACAGCGGTCATTACTATCTGATACACAATGAACTTTTGCGTCATACAAGCCGAACCGAAGCCTACGCTTATGTTCTTTTTTGACATAAGGTAAAGCTGCATAGGCTGTCCGCCTGTACTTGACGGTGTAATAGCACTGAAGAATACTCCGACAAATGCGACCTTCAAAGCCTCAATAAAGCTGAAATTCTCATACTTTGACCGCACATATATCAGCGTGACAACAGCGTCAACAAGGATGTTCAAATCATAAATCAGCAAAGCCGCAAGGATAATCAGCATATTGCAGCCGTCAGGCTTTTTTAGCAAGTCGATCAGACCGTCCTCCGAAACAAAGAAGTAGATGATCAGATAAATCGAGATTGCCACAACAGCGAGATTAAATATCAGCTTTCCGCTGATTCTGAATTTTTTCTTTTCCAAATAAATCTTCTCCTGTGTGTTAAAAGTTGTTATTCAATTGTAGCGGGCATCAAATGTCACAACTGTGGCATTTGGGCAGAATAATATATTCTATATCATACTTTTTTTTAATAAGAAAATCAACAACAAATTTGTAATAAATTGCCGCATGGGAAAATAAATTTATAAATCCACGCTTTTTTATTTTACCGAATGTACTTATTTTAGCATTTGTTCATTACACATAAAGAATTTAAAACTTGCACCCAAACTTTAGCTGTGATAAAATAATACGGTAATATGTGCGGAGGTGTTCTTATGGATACTATGAGTGTGAACGGAAAAGCTTTTACCGTCATTAAGCTTCTCGGAAAAGGCAAGGGCGGTTATTCCTACCTTGTGTCAGACGGAGAACACAATTATGTTTTAAAGCAGATTCACCACGAGCCGTGTTCATACTATACCTTCGGTAACAAAATTCAAAGTGAGCTTAACGATTACGAACGGCTGAAAAATGCCGGGCTCAGACTGCCGAAGCTTATTGACTGCGATGTGGAAAACGAGAGGATTCTTAAAGATTACATTGACGGCAAAACCGCATATGAGCTTGTTTTGCAGAATGAGATGAAACCCGAATACATTGAGCAGATTCGTGAAATGTGCAGACTGTTGAATCCAAAAGGAATTAACATAGATTATTTCCCGACAAATTTCATTTTAAACAACGGACTTTTGTGGTACATCGACTACGAATGTAACGATTATATGGAAGAGTGGAATTTTGAAAACTGGGGAATAAAGTATTGGAGCAAAACGAAGGAATTTTGTGAATACCACGAAAACAATAAATAACGGAGTGAACTTATGGACTTTTTCAGTACAAATCTATTTAACTGGTACGGACTTGCTTTTGCAATTGCTTTGCTTGTACCCGACATCGTCTATATAAAAAGCAACAGAATTGACAGAACAATTTTTGATAACAGGGCTATGCTTTACATAGAAAGAATCGGAAAATATTGCAGTATTTTCCTTATGGGAATCAACATCGGCGTGCTTGAGGGCGGTTTTACAAAGCCGATTATGGAAACCTTTTGGATAATCTCAACCTGTGTTCTGACGGTCGTTGCACTTATCTTGTGGTTTTTATGCTTTAACAGATTTTCAAAATTATGGGCATATCTTCTTACAGCCGTAACCGCCGTGATTTTTATGATGAGCGGACTTTTGCAGGTTAAAACGCTTTTGCTCACGGCAGGCGTGGTGTACCTTATCGGACAGCTTTATGTTACAAATAAGTATGTAAAATCAAAAATGCAATAATTGTGTAAAATATTGTAAAAAGATATTGCAATATTGTTTGTTTGGTACTATAATGACCTTTGGCTGACAAATATTTGTTTTTTGACTGGAGGTGAAAAGATGAATGTTATTATGCTTTTAAAGCATAAAGATTCTTTAAAATATATTTATGAGGACAATACCCTAAGACAGGGACTTGAAAAAATGCGTGCTCACAGCTACACCGCTATCCCTGTTATAACCCGTGACGGAAAATATGTCGGCACGGTGAGCGAGGGTGACTTCTTGTGGCATATAATTGACAAAAAGACTTCGGGCGATATCGAAGAACAGGAAGAATTTCGTATCCGTGACATACTCCGTCACGACTTTAATCCGGCGGTTAAAATTTCGGTAGGTATGGACGAGCTTCTTGCACGGGCAATGAATCAGAACTTTATCCCCGTAACCGATGACCTCGGTACTTTTATCGGTATCGTAACCCGTCAGGATATCATCAGATATTTTGTCAATAAATAAGATACATAAAAACGGCGGATGCTGAAAATTGCATCCGCCGTTTTAGTTATGACAGAAACTGAATTTTAAATATACAGAAATCTACATATCAACTTCAGATTAATGTATTACAATCAAAGTACGGTGAGGAAAATGTACAACATTCTTTTGGTTGAGGACGATAAAAATATTCGTGAAATGCTTGTCGAATATTTTTCAAAAAGAGATAAAGAAAAATTTAATATCACCCTTGCGGAAAACGGCTTAAAGGGACTTGATAAGGCATATGAGAACAGCTATGACCTTTTGCTCCTTGATGTAATGCTCCCCGAAATGGACGGTTTTACGCTTTGCAAAGAAATCCGCAGATACAGCGATGTGCCGATTATGTTCATCACGGCAAGAACAAGCGAGGCTGATATGCTCAACGGCTACGCTCTCGGCTGTGACGATTACATTGTAAAGCCGATTGCTCTGCCCGTATTTTATGAAAAGGTGAAAGCCCTCATCAAGCGTTCAAAAGGACTTGTACGGCACAATTTGCTTACGGTGGGGAATGTTTCGCTCAATCCGAACAACGGTGTTGTTGTGTCCGACGGTGAAGAAGTAACCCTTACCGCAAAGGAATATGCTATTCTTAAAATTCTGTTAGAGAATAAAAACAGCGTTGTGTCCCGTGAAAAAATCATCACAGCCGTGTGGCACTATGACACGATGATTGATGAAAGAGTGCTTGACACGCATATCAAAAATATCCGAAAAGCATTGGGCGAAAATGCGTCTGTTTTGAAAACCGTAATACGGCGAGGGTATAAGGCGGAGGATAAAAAATGAAATCAAGATATATCAAACGGCGAAAAAAGTTTCATTACATTATAATTTCCGTAACAATAATTGTGTGTCTGCTGGGAACGGTTTTTACCTCTCTTGCAATACTGAACAGCTCCAAAGACTTGCTCGTTGCCAATACCGAAAATGAGTTAAAGACGAAGATGAATGATGTAAAAAACAGCATCAATTCAGACCTTAATTCGGATTTTAACAATGTCGAAGGACTGTTGAATGAAGATATTGATAAAGCGGATACATATTATGAAGTGACAGATAGTTCCAGAGAATATATTGCATCAACAGACAATGTGCTTACGGTATATTGCTATGATATTTCACGAAAAATTTTGCAAAAAAGAGATTATATCCGACTTGATGTTTTAAAAAATTTACTCACGGATGATGAATACAATGAAATTTGTAAATATCTAAAAACTGCAACAGACGATGACGGTAACTATTACCTGTTAGTTTTTGACAATTATTACAGTACAGAAAAGTACGGATGTGTTCCAAGCAGGCTCGAAGTTGTAAAAAGCAACAAAAATATTGCGTGGGCTGTTCAGGACAAGAAAATAAAGCAGTATGATTTTGACCTTTCAAAGTCCGGTTATGTCAGCAAAGACGAGCTTTCCGAAGGACCTTTGCAAAGTGACGGAATGCACCGTCAGATAATTGATAAGGATTTCTTTTTCGGGAAAAACAAGCCTGAAATTTCTGTTGAAAGCGTTGAAAAGATTTTTGAAGATAATGATATAAATTCTGAAATTTACGATAAACCTGTTACGGTAAATAATGGACTTTTAAAATATTATGTAATATTCGGAGATGTATTCAGTGTGAGTCAATCACACATGAGTAGAGACTTTGCCAGTCCCATATCATCAGATGTTGTAGATGATGACGGTAATGTTGTATATGAAACAATAATTTACGGTAATTATAATTTTAATGCAGTAAAAGAAATAAATTTGCTTGATGATTGTCTATGGAAGTTTATAACGGTATTTGCTGTTGCGTTTACGATAATGGCGGTGGTGATTACGGTTGAAATTTTCTCGTGGAAAGATTTTAAAAGGCGAACCGCACAGGAGGAAACCCGTCTTGAAATGACAAATGCAATTGCGCACAATCTCAAAACTCCTCTGTTTGTTATAGGCGGTTTTGCGGAAAATCTTAAAAATGAGGAAGATACCGAAAAGAAACTTCACAACATAGAAATCATTCAGCAGCAGACCGAGGAAATGGACATTCTTATTCACAGAATGCTCGATTTGTCACGATTCGATTCGCCCGCATTAAAGCTGAATTGCGAAGTTTTTGACTTTAAACCGTTTATTGAGAAAATTCTTGAAAATTATTATGTTCACACAGAACACGAAATTATTTTCATTTACAACTCAAAGGCAAAAATCAAAGCAGACCCTGCCATGCTTAAAACGGTGCTTGAAAATCTTATCGACAATGCCGAAAAATATTCCGATTACGGTTCGGATATCACAATTAATGTTTCGGATGATGTATTATCAATCAGCAATCAATGCTCGTCATTTGACAGGGAAAATCTCTCAAAATTGTGGCAACCTTATTTCAGAGCCGCAAAGGGAGATAATAAGAGTGGCAGCGGAATAGGACTTTCAATAGTAAAATCCGCACTTGAAATGCATGGGTTCAAATACAAAGCCGAATTTGAAAACGAGATTATAACATTTAAGTTCAGATTTACTTCACTCGATTGAGTTTTTCTGCCTAAAAAATCGGAACAGCCGTAAACCCAATCACGGCTGTTCCGATTTTTGTTATCGATTTTTGTTATTTTGTTATGTATAAAATTCTATTTTTGTTTATAATACATCAGGCAATGGCAGTATCCCTCAAATTCGGGATCGGCAATTTTTGCCCTGAAATCCTCACACATACACAGTGTTGCAGGGCTTCTGATTAACATATACGGACAATAACCGCCCGTGCGTATAAGCTGTTTGCGAACTTCTTTTACAATTTCTTTGTCTGGATTAAGCAGAATTTTCAATTTAATCACCATATTTGTTGGGTAGATTTTATGCCGATTTTCGGGTATTCGGTAATCTTTTGATTCCGTCTACAATTATATCAGCAATGACAGAATTTTACAATAGAAAATTTGCAATAAATACAAATTTATTTTGAACAATTATAATTAAATCTCAAATGTAATAATATACTATATAAAAAATTCATAAAAAACAGCAAGTGAAGAATTTTTGCGACAATTATTTGTTGAAACAGTTGATTTTTGCAAAATAGTGTGCTACAATAGCGTTGTAATTGTATATGCTTTTATCATACAATGATTTTTAGTTTTCAGGAGGAAAAATTTATGAAAAGAGTATTATCTCTTGCAATCGTTTTGATGCTTGCATTTTCATGCGTGTTCACAGCGTTTGCACAGACAGACGATACAGCGACACCCGATGAGGCAAAAAAGGTAACAGAGCTTAAAATTACAAAGCTCCCCGACAAGCTTACATACACATCAGAGGATGTGATTGAACCGGATATTGATTTATCAAAAATCGCAGACGAAAATGCAACAGAAGAAAGCCTAATCAAGTATTTTAGTCAGTTCAATCTTGAACTCAAACTTGACCTTACAGGCATGGAAATTGAAGCTGTTTACAGTGACGGTACAACCGAAAAGGTTGATGCTAAGGACTGCAAAGCTGAGCTTGCTGATCCGTTTAATTACGGCGAAGTAATTAAGGCATTGATTGAATATGAGAAAAATATGCCTGAGTTTACAGAAGATATGACCGAAGATGAGTTTTATGAACTCCTTGAAAAAGCTCTTAAAGTTTTAGTTGATATGATTTACAGAGAGTATACTGTAAATGTATCATATCAGGATGCACAGACAAGCTATAAAATCAACTTTAAAAACATATGGCCGGATGTACCTGAACTTGATGACCGTTACGAAGTGGTTTCCGTAAAAGCACCCGAAAAGGTGAACTACACAAAGGCTGATACTGATTTCTTCTATGAGGCTGATATGCCGTATGACGGAAGTCCCGAAAGCAAGGAATACTACGATGAAACATATTTCTATCCCGAATTTAAAGGTCTTGAAGTTACTGTAAAGGATAAAATTACAGGCAAAACTTACACAAAGACTTTTGACGGCACAGAGGAAGATATGGTATATATAAGTCCTGTTGATGTTCGCCCCGATGACACAAAGACAAATCTTGAAGTTTATGTTATGGGTGATGTAAACGAATGGCTCAATCTTCCCGAAGATGAAGAGTATTCAACAGAGGTTACAGGTACATTCAAGGTTAACTACTATGCAAACGGAGTTCCTTCAAAAGATATTTCTTCAACAAAAGATACTGCAACAAAGGATACAGTAACAAAATCTGCAACAGGCGGCAACGGTGCAGTTCAGACAGGCAACCCGATGACTGCTGTTTCGGTTGCACTTGTAATGCTCGTTGCAAGCGGTGCAATGTTCGTTTGCTACAGAAGAAAGATTGAAAAGTAAATAGCAATAAAGTAAATAGCAATAAAGTAAATAGCAATAAAGTAAATAGCAATAATAAAAGTCTTTTACCGCTGTAAAGGAGGAATTATTATGAAAAAATTATTATCCCTCGCAATTGCAGCACTACTTACTTTTTCGTGTGCTTTAACCGCCTTTGCGGCTGCCGATGATTCGGCAACTCCCGATGAGGCAAAAACACCCGTGAAGCTCAAGATGATTGAGCCTCCGTCAAAAACTTATTTCTGGAGAGATGTTGTTCTTCCGCCGGAATCAACTGACGGCGTTTATGCAGACAGCGAACACTACTACGCTTTTGCCGACAAAATGAACGCATACAGCTTCAATCCAATGCTTGACCTTTCGGATGCAAAGCTTGAAGTGGTTTACAATGACGGTTCAACTGGAAATGTTGATATAGCCGACTGTACGGCTGAAGTTGCCGATCCGTTTAATTACGGCGAGGTAATGCGAACAGCTCTTGATGCCGCAGGCAATCTTGAACTTGATACACCGTATGAAGAAAATCTAAGATGGTATTACAGCTATTGCGATTCTCTTGAAAAGCAGATTGACAGGGAATATACGGTTAATGTCAGCTATAAAAACCTCACGGCAACTTATACAATAACCACAAGTGATTATGCGGTTGATAATCTGATTATGGTTGAACCCGAAGATCCCGATGATAGCTCGGCTCATGATTATCCGTTTGAATCAACAGGCGAAGAGCTTTACGAGATTGTTTCAATAATACCGGGAAAGCTTAACTACACAAAGGCGGATGTTATTGATTCTTACGAGTATGACGGAAAAACCTATTACACTTTTCAGCCCAATGTAAGCGGTACTAAAATAACAATCAAGGATACAAAGACAGGCAAACTCTATACAACTGTTCTTGACGGTACAGAGTTTATGGATGTTTATTCTTCAGATGTACCAAGTCTTACAAAACCAAATCAGATTGTGCGTGTTGAATTTGTCGCTGATGTTGACGATTGCTTCGGTATTACAACACCGACAGGATACAACAAAAATGTTGAGTTTACATTTAATGCTTATTTCAATTATCAAAGCACGAACGATACTGCAACCAAGAATAATGCAACTAAGAATACTGTGATGAACGATAACGGTTCTGTTCCGACAGGAAGTCCGATTACAACAATGTTATTCACATTGTCTGCTGTTATTGCAGGCGGTGCATTGTTTCTTTCTTACAGAAAAAAGTTTGAAAAGTAAATCAAATAATTGACACTCATTTTTCTTAATATTCAGACAACTGCCCCCGAATCTTTCAAAGGTTCGGGGGCAGTTATGTTCTGTAAAAAACGAAACGGCAACGGAAAAATTTATCCCGTTGCCGTTTAATACTTTTAATGATTTCTATACTTAATCTTCACCGATAAGCTTTACGGTTGTTGCGGTGTGGTGAACCGCATCAAGATACTTTCCGAAAACATCGGCTGTTTTGATTTTTAAACTTGAGGTGTTTACACACGGATGACAGCCGACATATTCGCCCTTGAGAACATCCTCGTCAACAAGAAGTCTTACTCGGTTGTCCTTGTCGTTCATAAGCCCCATAACGCTCACCGCACCCGGCTTGATGTCGAGAAATTCGAGCATAAAATCGGGAGTCGCAAACGAAAGTCTTGCACTTCCGATTTGCTTTGACAGCTCCTTTGTTTTAAAAGGTTTGTCACCCGGCATCATAAGAAGATAGAAGTCGGTTTTCTGCCTGTTGCAAAGGAACAGATTTTTGCAAATAAGCACATCAAGCACAGCGTCAATCTCGTTGCAAGCCTCCATTGTGTCAGCGTGTCCGTGGTCGGTTCGCTGATATTCAATTCCAAGGCTGTCGAGAAGGTCATATACTCTGATTTCACGGTCTTCTCTGCCTGTTAAGTCGGTTGGTCGTCCGTTGTAAAGTTCCATTTAAAATCCTGCTTTCCTGTAGTGTAATGCCTGTATCAATATTCACTGTCGTCAATATAAGAATCATCTGTATAGTCATACAAATCGGATGAGGAAGTGTAATCATCGTAGTAATATTCGCCTGTGTATTCCTTATAAGATGTTGAATCACCCGGCAGATAATCCTTGTCCATATACAGCTTGCTGTTCAGAATACCAAGCTCCTGCAACGCTTTTATAGTGTTTTTAAAGCTTTTGGAAACAGTATAAACAACCTGTGTTCTTGCGGCAGTATTGCCGTTGTAAGAATCCATATTACTCATTCCGTCGTAATACGAATTAACATCACCTGTTGCAATCGCAATCACACATACAGCATCGGGTTCGGATTCTGTAAAGCTTTCGTATGAACCGTAATCGACATAGGCAACATCAAGCGCATGATCTGCATACTCGGTCATTTGATCTATTTTCGCAAAGTCCTCGTCACTGCAATTATCAAGGTCTTTGAGAAAAGCCTCTTTAATTTTTTCGGCTGCATTTTTGTAATTTTTAGAATAACTTACTGTTCCGTCATCATCAGTATAAATAATTTTGCTTGATACAAAATCAGGATGCTTATCGTCAGTTGCTTTGCCGTCAAAGCCTGAAACGATAAATGTGTTAATATCCTTGTAATCAGCTTTTACAAGCGGACTGTATGCCTTGATATAGTCCTTTGAATAAATGATGTCGGATGTGTCAAGTTCGTTATAAGTGCTTGAAAGATAGCTCTCTGTTTCTTCAAAAGCCGATGCAGAGCTGTATGTTCTTGTAACAATGTGACCGTTGTTAAGTGTGTAGGCAAATGCGTAATCGGGATTTTTTGAAATCTCGCTGAATACAGGAACATTGTCCTTGAACATTGAAACCCAAGTGTTTTTGAACTTGTTCTTTACCGAATAATTGCGGTTGTCAACAAGCTTGAAATGTGCCTCCGAAATACTTGCGATTGTGTCTTTGTCTGTAATATCGTCAGCCATATCTTTAAGATTTTTGCCGACAGCACTGCCTTTTGCCTGATAGTTTGAATTTGCGTCATAGAATCCGGCACTCTTGATATCCTGAGTTTTCGGTACATAACTGTTGTAGCCGAATGCGTCAAAACAGCAGAGAGCAACACCAACGCAGCTTACAATAATTAACGCACCAAGCGGAATCGAAGTTTTGATAAGCTTTGAAAAGCCTCTGTACAAAATAAGATGAACGATTATGTAAACGGGAACGCTTGCAAGAATAAATCCGAAAACAAAACCCGCATATCCGCCCAGAACATTTACCGAGCCGAAAAGCACACCGAGGAACATGCCTGCAAGGAATGAAACAAGCACCTTGATTATGTAGCACGGAAGGTGGAATGCAAATGCCGACTGTGCTCTTTCCGCTTTTCTCTTTTTTGCAAGAAAAGCACCGAGAACAATACAAGCAACCGAGAAAATCAGCCAGTAAATAATGTTGATTCCGTCATATGCGGCAAGCGGATTGAGTGCGTTCATGATAATGCTGTCTTTGAAAATGCCGACATAAAAGCCGTCAAAACAACCCACAACAATGCCTTTGATGAAGATTGCGGAAAGCGGATAAGCTACGCAAACCGCAATGAACATAAGCACGGAGTTGAGCATTGTTCCGCAACAAATTGCAATAAGACCGAAAAACGAGATTGATGCAAGTGTTCCGAGACATATTTTGAGGAACATCGAACTAAGCTCGCTTATTACGGAGTTTCCCGTGCAGACCGTGATAATTGAAATCACTCCGAGGAAGAATAATGTCGGGATAATTGACATGAGGTATGCCGACGCTGTTTTTGTGACAAACAGCGTTGACCTGCCAATCGGCAGAGAACCGTACAAATCAGCCTTGCGTTTATTGTGCAGATACGAATAAATTCGCACCGTGTAGATGATTGTAAATATTATTGAAATAAGATAAATGAGGTTTGCCGATGAATACTGGAAAATCTCGATTATGCCTGTGCCTGAGTTCGTAACTCCCAGAAAATTAAGACTTAACAATGCACCTGTAAAGGTCATATCATCGCCAAGCACAACGCATATTGTGTAGCAGATTACAACCGTGACAGCCGAGATAAGTCCGAATACCACAAGCAACGGAGTACAGGCTCTCAGGTCACTGCGGAAGAATGAAAATGCCTGTTTCATTCTGCTTTTAAATGATGTTTTCTGCGTCATAACCTGCTGCCCCCATTTCACTTATAAAAATTTCCTCCAATGTCATCGGAACGGCTGAAATGTAAAGAGGTTTACACTCCTCAAGCTTTGGCATAAACTCATCTTCCGTTCCTCTGATTGTAAGGTTGAATATATTTCCGTTTCTCCACAAATTGATAACATTGATTTCTTCAAAGAACGAATTGTCTGGAACTTCCGTGAACGCAACCTGAACCTTGCGGAGTCCAAGCTTGATTTCGTCAATTTCACGCTCAAGAAGCAACTTGCCCTTGTGGATAAGGCAGATTCTGTCGCACAATTCTTCAAGCTCACGCAGATTGTGTGACGCAATGACAACGGTCATATCGTTTGCGGAAACATTATCAATGAGAATTTTCTTTACAAGACGGCGGACAACCGGATCGAGTCCGTCAAAAATTTCATCAAGCAAAAGATATCTCGGACAGGTTGAAATCGCCAATATCAAAGCCGCCTGTCTTTGCATACCTTTTGACATATCAATTATTTTTGCATCAGGGTCAATAGGAAACACGGAGCAAAATTGTCTGAAAGCGTTCTCGTTCCAATTCGGGTAAAGACTGCGGTAAAGATATGCCGTGTTTTCGAGTGTTGCACTGTTTGAAAAATACGGAAAATCGGGAATAAAAAAACATTCGCCCTTAACAGACGGATTGTTATAAATGTTCTGACCGTTAATTTTAACTTCACCGCTGTCAGCATCAAACACACCTGACAAAATTCTCAGAAGTGTTGATTTTCCGCCGCCGTTGCTTCCGACAATGCCGAGTACGGAGCCCCGGTTTATGTCGAGCGTAAAATCATCAACGGCAGTTACCTTACCGAACCTTTTTGTTATGTGATTAACCTCAATCATTCTTACCGCCTCCTTCGTATATGGCGTCAATAATGTCAATAAGCTGTTGGCGGGGAACGCTGTACAGTTCTGCATTTTTGGTGGCTTCTCTGAATGCTTTCAGAGCCATATCTCTGTATGCCGTGTCTTTTGTCAGCTTGTCGGTCATAAATGTTCCTCTGCCGACAGTTGAGTAAATGTAGCCGTCAATTTCAAGCGTGCGGTATGCCTTTGCAACGGTATTCGGGTTTACTCCGATTTCTTTTGCAACCGTTCGTACAGGCGGCAGTCTGTCACCCGATTTGAACACACCTGCCGATGCAAGTCTGATTACATTGTTGCAAATCTGCTCGTAAATCGGCACACGGCTTGTGAAATCAATTGTAAACATAGCCGTCCTCCTTTTAATGATTTATATGCGAATTTGTATAACATGGCTAATTCTACACTTAAATTGTACCATTTGATTGTACCATTGTCAATGTACAATTTTAAAGTTTAGAAAACTTTTTTAAAATTACTCAAAGTATAAAAGCCGTAAAACCGTCAATAACTATTGTAAAGACAAAACCGATTAAAATTCAGATTCGGGGGTAATTCTTTGCAATACGGAAAAGTTGAAATCTGCGGAGTAAACACATCACAGCTTAAACTGCTCAAAGAAAGCGAAAAACGGGAACTGCTTAATATAATCAAAAACGGTTCTCCTGCCGAAAAGAAAAAGGCAAGAGACAAGATGATTAACGGAAATTTGCGGCTTGTGCTGTCCGTAATTCAAAGATTTACAAACAGGGGTGAAAATCCAGACGATTTGTTTCAGGTGGGTGTAATCGGGCTTATCAAGGCGATTGACAATTTTAATCCGACGCTTGATGTAAGATTCAGCACCTACGGAGTGCCTATGATAATCGGTGAAATCAGACGGTTTCTGCGTGACAACAACTCAGTCAGGGTTTCACGCTCAATGAGGGACACGGCTTACCGTGCAATGCAGATAAAAGAACAGCTCACAAATAAAAATAACCGTGAGCCGACTGTTGAAGAAATTGCAAAAATTATGGAGATGCCGAAGGAACAGGTGGTGCTTGCGCTTGAGGCAATTGTCGAGCCGGTGTCGCTTTATGAACCCGTGTTTTCGGACGGAAACGATACTATATATGTAATGGATCAGATAGGCGATAAGAATGACGATTCAACATGGCTTGAAGAAATTGCCGTAAAAGAGGCAATTACAAATCTTTCGGACAGGGAAAAGCGGATTCTTTCAATGAGGTTTTTCCGTGGCAAAACTCAGATGGAGGTTGCGGCTGAAATAGGAATTTCACAGGCACAGGTCAGCCGTATTGAAAAAGGCGCTCTCGATACTATAAAGAAAAACATTTAACCGTAAGTGCAAAACAGCTGTTCAGTCGGACGGCTGTTTTGTGTTTGCATAAATTTATGTGTAAAAAATCACAGGCAAATTTCGTAAAAAAAGACGAAAAAGCAGTTTTTACTTTACTTTCGTACTTTTGTGTGTTAAAATTTTAGTGTATGAAAACATATTGTTTGCAAAATTTACGGAAACAAAATTAAGGAGGAAACGGTTTTGAATTCAAAGCTGAAAAATGATTCTACCGACTATTTATTCAAGGCAATTCTTTCTCTTGAAAACGAGGAAGATTGCTATCGCTTTTTTGAAGATTTATGCACAAGTGCAGAGCTTAAAGCCATGTCACAGCGTCTTGTTGTTGCAAAAATGCTTACCGAAAAAAAAGTATATACTGAAATTGTTAAGGAAACAGGTGCGTCAACCGCAACTATCAGCCGAGTGAAAAGAGCGTTGTTTGACAACGATACATACGGCTACACGCTTGTGCTTGACCGAATTAAAAACGGAGAAAAAGAGTAATGCCGAGCTATTTGTCATTTGCCCGATTTTATGACGGACTTATGCAGGACGCCTGCTATGAAAAACGCTGTGACTATATTTTGAAGCTTGCCGAAAGTTTCGGTCATGATATGGGCATAACGCTTGACCTTGCCTGCGGAACGGGAACTCTTACCCGACTTTTGAAAAAGCGGGGAGTGGATGTTTTCGGAATTGATTACAGTATGGAAATGCTCAGCGAGGCAATGCAAAGTGCCTCCGAAGAAGGGCTTGATATCCTGTTTTTAAGGCAGAAGATGCAGAGTATTGACTTGTATGGTACAATAAACACCTGTGTTTGTACTCTCGACAGCATAAATCATCTTACAAAAATTGAAGATGTTGCAAAGACATTTGACCGTGTGGGACTTTTTATGGACGATGACGGTCTGTTCATTTTTGATGTCAACACGGTGTACAAGCATAAAAATGTTCTTGCGGATAATACCTTTGTGTATGAAAACGACAGCGTTTTCTGCGTATGGCAAAACACTCCCGAAGACGATAACAAGGTAAAAATCGACCTTGATTTCTTTGAGGAAGAAAACGGTGTGTATTATCGTTCGTCCGAAAGCTTTTCGGAAAGAGCCTATACAGATGATGAAATCAGAAAAATGCTCACGGATGCAGGTTTTGAAGTAGAGGCTGTTTACGGCGACCTTACCCTTGAAAGCCCGAAAGCGGATGAACAGAGGGCAATTTATGTTGCAAGGATGAAAAAATCACGCAACAAAGAGTTTAATGAATCGAAAGGATAACCGATATGGATAAAATAATTCGTTGTATTACATCTGACGGTGCGATTATGGCGGCTTGCGTTGATGCCTCTGACATAGTTTTTACCGCAAAGAAGATTCACCATCTTTCACGCAGTGCCACAGCCGCACTCGGCAGACTTTTGTGTGCAACCTCAATTATGGGTGATATGCTCAAACAGAAAGATGCGTCAGTCAACCTTCGTGTAATGGGTGACGGTGAACTCGGTCCCGTTATTGCAGTCGGCGACAGCAGCGGCAATGTAAAGGGTTATGTCGGCAATGCAGACTGCCCGACGGAATATTATGAAAACGGCAAAATCAATGTTGCAAAAGCAGTCGGCAGAACAGGTATGCTAAATGTTATGCGTGACTACGGTTCAGGCGATCCGTACATAGGTCAGGTTGAGCTTGTCAGCGGTGAAATTGCCGAGGATATTGCAAACTACTACGCAACAAGCGAACAGATTCCCACAGTTTGTGCCTTGGGTGTGCTGATTGACAAAGAGGACGGCGAGGTTTTGCTTGCAGGCGGATTGCTTATTCAGCTTCTTCCGGGTGCAGACGATACTGTTATTGACAAGCTGGAAAAGAATATTGCAGAGCTTGAACCCGTTACAACTATGCTTGCAAATGGTATGAGTATTCTCGATATCTGCAAAACAGCCCTCAAAGGCTTTGAGGTTGAAGTGCTTGACGAAAACCCTGTTAAGTATGTTTGCGGTTGTTCAAAAGAAAAGCTTGAAAATTATTTTTGTACCCTCAGCGATGATGACATCCGTTCTATGGTCAATGAACAGGGTGTTGCCGTTGCAACCTGTCACTTCTGCAATAAGAAATATGTCTTTACAAAGGATGACCTTGAAAAGCTGATTGCAGAGAAAAACAGCAAAGAATAAAGATTTTTAAAGGCCTTGTCGCAAATGTTCGTGATGTCACTCATAAAAATGAAAAAAATTTCAAAAAAGTGTTGACATTTAGAACAAGTTGTAGTATTATAATATCTGTCGCTGAGAGATATTCGAAATTCAACAGAACTTCGATAGAGCGACAAAGGCATGTGGGAGCATAGCTCAGCTGGGAGAGCATCTGCCTTACAAGCAGAGGGTCACAGGTTCGAGCCCTGTTGTTCCCACCACATTTGGCCCGGTAGTTCAGTTGGTTAGAACGCTAGCCTGTCACGCTAGAGGTCGACGGTTCGAACCCGTTCCGGGTCGCCAATTTTTGCCTCTGTAGCTCAGTCGGTAGAGCAGGGGACTGAAAATCCCCGTGTCGGTGGTTCGATTCCGCCCGGAGGCACCAATAAAATGCGGATGTAGCTCATCTGGTAGAGCGCCACCTTGCCAAGGTGGAGGTAGCGGGTTCGAGCCCCGTCATCCGCTCCAACTAAGACAGTACAGAAATTGTGCTGTCTTTTCTTTTTTTGTACAATCTCGTAGGGGCGGATATTATCCGCCCGCAAGTAACTACTGAATTCTTTTGACAGACCCGATTTTATAAATGTCGCAAAACAATTGTTATACTGTAACAGCAAACTGCGCTTTCAAATAATACCGTGTGAAAACACGGGGCGAAACTCTTGTTTACTGTTTGAAATAAGGGGTTTACCATACTTGTATTAATAACTTCAGCGACTATGTTCTGATTGCCGATAATCACGAAATCGCAATTAGCAAATAAATTTTAAAAAACTGCAAAAACGGTATTGACAATCGACTGATTTTATAGTATTATATTACCTGTCGCTGAGATGTAATCGAAATTCGACAGAACTTCGATGAGCGATATAGGCATGTGGGAGCATAGCTCAGCTGGGAGAGCATCTGCCTTACAAGCAGAGGGT